>Ga0233363_1000183_pt1 | contig 30405 bp, 32 predicted proteins | sample ElkDunMinimDraft_18_FD_191534 | JGI IMG/M metagenome (GOLD analysis project Ga0233363, IMG submission 191534) | Fecal eukaryotic communites from dung pellets of Tule Elk in California, USA - Elk Dung C16 | ecosystem: Host-associated > Mammals > Digestive system > Large intestine > Fecal | place... | reverse complement strand
CGCGCGCTTCCATCGCGAGGGCCTGGACCACGCCGACCTCAATGCGCACAACGTGCTCTACGACGTCCGCGGCAAGGGCTGGCTGATCGACCTTGACCGCGGCCGCCTGCACATCCCGGCCACGGCCTGGCGCGAGCGCAACCTGCAGCGGCTGCAGCGCTCGCTGCACAAGATCGCCGGGCCAGGCCAGGCCGCTGCGGTGGACGCCGGCTTCGCGCTGCTGCGCAAGGCCTACGACGCCCGCTGGGCGCGGGGGAACTGAGCGTGGCGCACCCGGACCGCCACTGCCGCACCGGGCTGCGCCTCGCGGTGCGGACAGGCCCGCTGTCATGAGCTGGGCACTGCGCTTCCACGGCGTGGGCAATGCCTCGGCGGTCGAGCTGGGTTCGCCCATGTCCACCATCGAGCGCGACGGCCAGCCCTGGCTCACCATCGACTGCGGCGCCGAGGGCCTGACCGCCTTCCTCGCCCAGTACGGGCGCCCGCCGCCGGCGCTGTTCATCACCCATACCCACCTGGACCATGTCGGCGGCTTCGAGCGGCTGTTCGTGTCCGAATACTTCGATCCGCAGCGGCGCGGCAGGATGCCGGTGTACGTGCCGGCACCGGTGGTGCCGCTGCTGCACCAGCGCGTGGGCGCCTATCCGAGCGCGCTGGCCGAAGGTGGCGCCAACTTCTGGGACGCCTTCCGCGTGATCCCGGTGGGCGAGGCGTTCTGGCACGACGGCCTGCGCCTGGAAGTGTTCCCGGTGCGCCACCACTGGCCCGAGACCGCGTTCGGCCTGTGCCTGCCCGGCAGCCTGGTCTGGACCGGCGATACCCGCCCGATCCCCGAGCAGTTGCGCCGCCACGCCGGCCGCGGGGAACTGGTGGCCCACGACTGCGGCCTGCATGGCAACCCGTCGCACAGCGGCCTGGCCGACCTGGAACGCGAATACGAGCCACAGCTGCTGGCGCGCTGCGTGCTCTACCACTACGCCAGCGCCGAGGATGGACGGGCCATGGCCGCCCGCGGCCATCGGGTGGCGCAACCGGGCGACCTCGTGCCGCTCGCCGAGCCGGCGCCTGCCCTGGCGCAGCCCACATGAACGCCCGGGCCGGGCCGGCGCCGGCGCCGGCGCCGATCCTGGACCGGCTCGCGCGGCCCATGCGCGACCTGCGCCTGTCGGTGATCGAGGCCTGCAATTTCCGCTGCGGCTACTGCATGCCGGCCGACCGCATCGCCGAGGACCACGGCCTGGACGCCGCATCGCGGCTGTCGTTCGACCAGATCGAGACCCTGGTCCGCGTCGCCGCGGCCGCAGGGGTACGCAAGCTGCGCATCACCGGCGGCGAACCGCTGCTGCGGCGCGGCCTGCCCGAACTGGTCGCGCGCCTGGCGCGGATCGACGGCATCCAGGACCTGGCCATGACCACCAACGGCGCCCTGCTGGCGCGCCACGCCGGCGACCTGCGCGCGGCCGGGCTGCGCCGCATCACGGTGAGCCTGGATGCGCTGGACCCGGTGTTGTTCCGCGCGCTGTCCGGCGGCCGCGGCGAGGTGGCCGACGTGCTGGCCGGCATCGCCGCCGCCGAGGCCGCGGGGTTCGGCCCGCTCAAGCTCAACTGCGTGGTCCAGCGCGGCGTCAACGAGGCACAGGCGCTGGCGCTGGTCGAGCGCTTCCGCGGCAGCGGCCACGTGCTGCGTTTCATCGAATACATGGACGTGGGCAGCTGCAACGGCTGGCAGCGTGAGCAGGTGGTGCCATCGGCCGAGCTGCGCGCGGCGATCCACGCGCGCTGGCCGCTGCGCGCGCTGCGCGCCAACTACCGGGGCGAGGTCGCCGAGCGCCACGCCTTCGAGGATGGCGGCGGCGAGATCGGCTTCGTCAGCTCGGTGAGCGCGCCCTTCTGCGGCGATTGCCACCGCGCGCGGGTCTCGGCCGACGGGCACCTGTATACCTGCCTGTTCTCCTCGCAGGGCCTGGACCTGCGCCCGGCGCTGGCGCAGGGCGAAACCGCGCTCGCCGCGCGGCTGTCGCAGGCCTGGCGGCGGCGCGCGGACCGCTACAGCGAGCTGCGCGGCATCGCGCAGCCGCGCCGTCGCGTGGAGATGTTCCTGGTCGGCGGCTAGCGATCCGCGCATCGATGCGCCGCAGCCGCTAGGATGTGGCGATGGCGACAGGCAGGACACTCACCCACCTCGATGCCGAGGGCCGGCCGGCGATGGTCGATGTCTCCGGCAAGCCCGTGACCGCGCGGGAGGCGCTGGCCGAATGCCGGGTCCGGTTCCCCGCGGACGTGGCCGCGCAGCTGCGTCGCAGCGGCCTGCGCAGCGCCAAGGGCGCCATCGTCGACACGGCGGTGATCGCCGGCACGATGGCGGTCAAGCGCACGCACGAGCTGATCCCGTTCTGCCACCCGTTGCCGATCGACGGCGTGCGGATCGCCATCGACTGGAGCGGCGAGCGCGACCTGCGCATCGACTGCCTGGTCAGGACCACGCACCGTACGGGCGTGGAGATGGAGGCCCTCACCGGCGCCACCGTCGCCGCGCTCACCGTCTACGACATGTGCAAGGCGCTGTCGCACGCGATCGTGATCGGCCCGGCCAAGCTGGCCGGCAAGCGCGGCGGCAGGCGCGATTTCGGCAGGGCGGGCTGATGGCGAGGGTCACGCTGCTGTACTTCGCCAGCCTGCGCGACGCCGCGGGCGCGCCCTCCGAAACCCTGGATACCACCGCCGCGAACCTGGGCGCGCTGTACGCGCAGGCCCGCGAACGCCATGGCTTCGCCTTGCCGCTCGAGCGCCTGCGCGTCGCGGTGGACGGCGAGTTCGCGCGCTGGAGCGATGGCGTGCGCGACGGCGCCGAGGTGGCCTTCATCCCGCCGGTGTCGGGCGGATGAGCGTGAACACCGCTCCTGCCGGGGGCATGACGATGACGCGCTTTCGCATCGCCGAGGCGCCCTTCGACATTGCGCCGCTGCGACAGCGCCTGCTGCACGGGCGCGCCGGCGCCTTGGCGTCCTTCGAAGGCTGGGTGCGCAACCACAACGAGGGCCGCCCGGTCCTGGGCCTGCGCTACGAGGCCTATGTCGCGCTGGCCGAAGCCGAGGGCGCGCGCATCGTGGCCCAGGCGCTGGAGCGGTTCGGGGCGATCGAGGCCTGCTGCGTGCACCGTACCGGCGAGCTGGCTATCGGCGAGCTGGCGGTCTGGGTCGGCGCCAGCGCCGCGCACCGCGACGCGGCGTTCGATGCCTGCCGCTGGATCATCGACGAGGTCAAGGCGCGCGTGCCGATCTGGAAGCACGAACGCTATGCCGACGGCGACGCCGGCTGGCTGCATCCGCGCCAGGCCCATCCCCCAGACACCGTGGAGTAAGGCCCTTGCCAGGACCATGCGGCGGTTCGCCGCGCTCCTGCGCTCTCCCGCCACCGGATCGGTTCCAGCACACCAGCCTGCGTCGAGGTCGCCATGCACCGGTTTTCGCTGTTCCTGCTTGCACCCCTGTGTTTGCTGCCGGCCGCGGCGGCGTGCGCGCAGGGCACATTGCTGGTCGGCAACAAGAGCGACGACAGCGTGTGGCGGATCTCGCTGGAGGACGGCAGCCGCGTGGAGGTCGTCGACAGCGGCCCCGGGCCACACGAGATCGCGGTCGCGGCCGATGGCCGCTCCGCCGTGGTCACCGACTACGGCCAGCAGCAGCCGGGCAGTTCGCTGACAGTGCTGGACCTGGCGGGCGGCGGGGCGGCGCGCAGTATCCACCTGGGCCGCCACGGCCGGCCGCACGGCCTGCGCTACCTTCCCGATGGCCAGGTGCTGGTGACCACCGAGGGCAGCGGTTCGCTGCTGCGGGTGGACCTCGGGCAGGGCACGGTGGCGCAGGCGATCGATGTCGGCGACGGCATCGGCCACATGGTCGCGGTCTCGCGTGACGGGGCCATCGCCTACGTGAGCAAGATCGGGGCGGGCACCGTGTCGCGCGTCGACCTTGCCGCGGGCCGGGTCACGCACGAGGCCGCGGCGGGCGCGGGCGCCGAGGGCATCGAGATCGCGCCCGACGGCAGTGTCTGGGTGACCAATCGCGCCGGGGACACCGTCACGGTGCACGATCCGGACACGCTGGAGACGCGCGCCACGCTCCCCAGCGAGGGCTTCCCGATCCGTGTGGTGTTCACCCACGGCGGCCGCCATGGCCTGGTCACCAACGCGAAGGCGGCGACGATGACGGTCTTCGATGCGGTCAGCCGCGCGCCCGTGGCCACGGTGGCGCTGCGGCCGGAGGGTGCCGAGTCCGGGCAGAGCATGCTCGGCCAGGGCCCGATGCCGATCGGCGTGGTCGCCGATCCCGCGCGTCCGCGCGCGTACGTGGCCATCAGCGGCGGCGATCGCGTCGCGGTCATCGACACGGCCACATGGCGCGTGCTGGACTACTGGCCCACGGGCAGGCAGCCCGACGCCCTGGGTATCGTTCCCTAGACGATCGGCCGGCAAGGAAAAGGAGGCAGGGATGCGGTGGCGACAGTTGCTGGTGGCGGCGCTCGGCGTGGCATGCAGCGCCGGATGCCGGACGGTTCCGGTCGAGGCACCCCCGCCGGTGGCCAACGTGGAAGTGGCCCTGGTGCCACCGCCACCGGGTGCGACGCGCATGCAGCTCGACCCGAGCCAGGCCTTCGTGTTCCCGCTGCTGGTGGAATCATCGATGCCCGAATATCCACCCGACCTGCTGGCGCTGCGGCTGGCGCCGCTCACCCTGTGCGTGGACGTGGATATCGACGAGCAGGGGGGCGTCTCTCAGGTCCGGCGGCGCGACGATATGGAATGCGAGGCGGCCGGCCCGCACGTGCCGCGCTTCGCCGCCGCGCTGGAAGATTCGGTACGCAGCTGGCGCTTCGACCCTGCCCTGGTCTGCCGCACGCCCGATGGGCGCGCCGCCAAGGATGCGTGCGCCGAACCAGACGCGATCGACACGCCGGTGGCGCTGCAGCTGTCGTACGCCTTCGTATTCAGCCAACACGACGGCCGGCCGCAGGTGGAGCTGAAGCAGGGAGGCTGATCCCTGCGCAGGCCGCGACGGGGCAGCTTCCGCAATACTGCTGGCGTCCGTGATGCCGCGCTGTCCGGTCAGCGCAACCGGGCAAGCGCCGCACCTGCTGGCATGCATGCTGGGCGCTGCGCGAAACGTGCGGGTGGCCGTAAAGGGTGGCGGCCCCGCCAGCTTGCCTCGGCACCCGCGTCGATCGATACCGTTGCTGCCTTCCGGCCCTGGCGGGATTTTCGACCTAGCGTCGCGAGGGGCCGACGGGGCCACCATAGGACTGGCATGCGACCGGTCTTGGCGCGTGCCGGCGATGCAGGAGCGGGATTGTAGCCGCTGCCCGGCCGGCGCGGCCAGCGCCGCGCGCGAGGCGGCGGCGACCGCATGCCGGGATGACCGGCCCAATCGCAAAAAGGCCCCTGCATGCAGGGGCCTTTTGCGGATAACTGGCGGAGAGAGGGGGATTCGAACCCCCGAAGCGCGGTTTAGACGCTTACACACTTTCCAGGCGTGCTCCTTCAACCACTCGGACACCTCTCCGGGAGGCCCCGGCAGGCGACAGCAGCCGCAGACAGGGGCGCAAATTCTAGCCGTGGCGGCCCCGCACCACAACCGGAGCCTGTCGCCGGAGCGCATGCGGGCCGCCGTCGGCCGATTGGGAGAGGCAAAGCCGGCCCCGGCGCGGCACAATGGGCGCATGTCGTATCTCGTCCTCGCCCGCAAGTGGCGCCCCAGGCGGTTCGCCGAGCTGGTGGGCCAGGAACACGTGGTCCGGGCGCTGTCCAACGCGCTCGATTCGGGCCGTGTGCACCACGCCTACCTGTTCACCGGCACCCGCGGCGTGGGCAAGACCACGATCGCGCGCATCTTCGCCAAGAGCCTCAACTGCGAGCAGGGCACGGGCGCCGACCCCTGCGGCCAGTGCGAGACCTGCCAGGCCATCGATGCCGGCCGCTACATCGACCTGCTGGAGATCGACGCGGCCTCCAACACCGGCGTCGACAACGTCCGCGACCTGATCGACAACGCGCAGTACATGCCCTCGCGCGGTCGCTACAAGGTCTACCTGATCGACGAAGTCCACATGCTGTCCAAGCCGGCGTTCAATGCGCTGCTCAAGACGCTGGAGGAACCGCCGGAGCACGTGAAGTTCCTGTTCGCGACCACCGATCCGGAGAAGCTGCTGGTCACGGTGCTGTCGCGCTGCCTGCAGTTCAACCTCAAGCGCCTGGACGAGGAGCAGATCGGGGGCCAGATCTCGAAGATCCTCCAGGCCGAGGGCATCGAGGTGGAGGCCGGCGCGGTGCGGCACCTGGCGAGGGCGGCCGACGGCAGCCTGCGCGATGGCCTGTCGCTGCTCGACCAGGCGATCGCCTACACCGGTGGCAAGCTCACCGAGGCGGGCGTGGCGACGATGCTCGGCACCGTCGACCGCACCCGCGTGGGCACGCTGCTGCAGGCGCTGTCCGGCGGCGATGGCGCCGCGCTCATGGCCGAAGTCTCGGCGCTGGCCGAGTTCTCGCCCGACTGGGCCGGGGTGCTGGATGCGCTGGCCGCCGCGCTGCACCGCATCCAGGTCCGGCAGCTGGTGCCCGGCAGCGCCGGCGACGACGATGGCGTCGAGGTCGACGTGCTGGCCACGGCGCTGCGGCCCGAGCTGGTGCAGCTGTGGTACCAGATGGCGCTCAATGGCCGCCGCGACCTGCCGCTGGCGCCGAGCGCGCGCTCGGGGTTCGAGATGAGCCTGCTGCGGATGCTGGCGTTCCGGCCGTCCGCGTCCGGCGGCCAGGCGCCCACCTCCACCCCGGCGCCGGAATCGGCGCAACTCCGCGGTGGGCAGTCCGCCGCCGCGGCCGCACGCGCGGCGCTGGCGGCCGAGATGGCGCCGTCCCGGTCCGAAGAAGCGCGGCGTGCGCCGGTACCCGCAGCCGAGGCGCCCGCGCCCTCGCCACAGGCCGAGCCGCCACCGCGCGCGCCCGTCGAACCGGCACGCCCGGCGCCGGTCGCCCCTCCTGCCGCGCCTGCGTCCGTCGCTGCGCCGGCCGCGCCGGCCGTGGCACGGCCGAGCGCCGCGCCGGCCCCGAGTCTGGACGCCGCCGGCTGGGTCGACCTGGTGGCCGGCCTGTCGCTGCGCGGCCCGGTGCGCGAACTCGCGGCCCACGCTTCGTTCATCGACTGGACCGGCGGCGTGCTGCGCCTGTCGCTGCCGCCCAGCGACGATCATCTCAAGGCCCCGTTCCTGGTTTCACAGCTGGCCAATGCCCTGGCGCCCAGGCTGGGCGGCAGCCCCCAGATCCGCATCGACGAGGCTGCGGCGGTCGTGGGCGAGACCCTGCACGCGCGCACCGTGCGTGAGCGCGGCGAACGCCAGGCGGCGGCCGAAAGCGCCTTCCTGTCCGATCCGCAGGTGCAGCGGCTCATGCAGCAGCAGGGCGCCAAGCTCGTACCCGATTCCATCCGACCATTCGACGAAGCCTAGGAACGACACATGCGTGGAAACATCGCCCAGCTGATGCAGCAGGCGCAGAAGATGCAGGAGAACATGCAGCGCGTGCAGCAGGAGATCGCCGCGCTGGAGGTCACCGGCAGCGCCGGCGGCGGCATGGTCAGCGTGACCCTGTCGGGCGCCAAGGAGTGCCGCAAGGTGCGCATCGATCCGAGCGTGCTGTCGGACCCGGAAATGGCCGAGGACCTGATCGCGGCCGCGTTCAACGACGCCTCCAACAAGATCGACGCCGCCTCCAAGGAAAAGATGGCCAGCGCCACCGCGGGCATGCCGATCCCGCCCGGGATGAAGCTGCCGTTCTGACCGCGACCGGCCGCCCGCCGGGCGCCGCCCGCGCCAGCGCGCGGGCAGGCCTGACGCCGCCCGCCCGGCGCGCCTGATCGCGATCCAGGGACCGCCATACCGATGTCCTCGCTGCTCGAACAGCTCATCGAAGCCTTCCGCGTCCTGCCCGGCGTGGGCCAGAAGACCGCGCAACGCATGGCCTACCACGTGCTCGAGCGCGAGCGCGAGGGCGGGCGTCGCCTGGCCTCGGTGCTGGCCGACGCTGTCGAACGCGTCGGCCACTGCAGCCGCTGCCGCGATTTCAGCGAGACCGAGGTCTGCCCCACCTGCGCCAGCGCCGCGCGCGATGCGCAGCAGCTGTGCGTGGTCGAATCGCCGGCCGACCGCCTCGCCATCGAGCAGGCCACCGGCTACCGCGGGCTGTATTTCGTCCTGCAGGGGCGACTGTCGCCGCTGGACGGCATCGGGCCCCACGAGATCGGGCTCGACCGGCTCGATGCGCGCCTGCGCGAGGGCGAGGTGCAGGAGATGATCATCGCCACCAACCCCACCGTGGAAGGCGAGGCCACGGCGCACTACCTCGCGCAGCTCGCCCGCCAGCACGCGGTCAAGCCCAGTCGCCTCGCGCACGGGGTGCCGCTGGGGGGCGAGCTGGAATACGTCGATCGCGGCACGCTCTCGCACGCGTTCGGATCGCGCAGCGAGATGGCCTGAGCGGCCGCCGCGGGCGGCGACGCGGGGTATGCTCACCGCCCCCTGTCACCACTGTCCGGCGGCACGCATGCCCACCATCTTCCACAGGATCATCCGGCGCGAGATCCCCGCCCAGATCGTGTTCGAGGACGAACACGTCATCGCCTTCCACGACATCGCGCCGCAGGCGCCGGTGCACGTGCTGTTCGTGCCCAAGCAGGACTTCGCCACCCTCAACGACGTGCCCGCCGACCGGCCGGAGATCGTCGGCAGGCTGGCCGTCGCGGCCGCGGCCTATGCCAAGGCGCAGGGGTTCGCCGAGGACGGCTACCGCATCGTCATGAACTGCAATGGCGACGGCGGCCAGACGGTGTTCCAGATCCACCTGCACCTGCTGGCCGGTGCGCCGCTGGGGCGGTTCGGGACCTGAGCACGGCCGGCCGGCTCTTCACCACCAGCCCCACCACGGCCACGGATCCGGCCGGGTGATCACCTGCACCGGCTCGCGCTTGGGCCACAGGTAGACCACGTCGGCGGCGACCTTGGGGAAGCGGTAGTCGTATTCGCCGATGCGGCGGGTCTCGTAACCCACCACCGGCCCGGTGAAGGTGACCTCGCGGTTGACCTCGAACACCGCCGGATCGTAGAACCCGGTGCGGCAGGCGATGAAGCGGCCGCCGCTCTGGTCGCTGCCCCATACCGGCCGGCCGGTATCGCTAAGGTGCGTGGAGAGCATCTCGAAGCAGGTCTGGTTGGGCCCCGGCTCGACCTCGACGATGCGCCCACCCCAGCGGACCATCAGGCCGGTGGCATCGGACTCGACCGCCCCGTGCGGCGTGATCGCGGTGTACTCGCCGCGCAGGGGCTTGGGCGGCGAGACGCAGGCCGCGAGCAGGACCAAGGCGAGGGGAAGCAGGACGCGGACGTTCATGGCATGGATTCCGGACGGGCGTTGCGTGCGGGTCGGTGGCGGCGCAGGTCGCGGGCCAGGGCCCGCGCATCTGCGCCATCGCGGGGCCTAGCGTACCGCCAATCCTCGAAGCGGGCGCTGAGCGCCAGCAGCGCCGCGGCGTCGGCCGGCCGGGCAGAGGCCACCCGCTGCGCCCACTGCAGCGCAGGTTCGTGGCGCGCGCGGCCCAGGCCCAGCCGCGCGTAGCGCGCGCCCTGGCGGCGCCAGGCGGCCAGGACCGTGTCGCGTTCGCGGCCGGCGCGGGCGGTCAGCCACAACATCCAGGCCAGGGCCAGGACCGCGCAGGCGGCGAACAGCGCGATCAGGCCGCGCATGCCGGTTCCGCCCAGGCCGAGCGGGCGCAGCAGCGCCATCTGCCGGCTGGCGTCGAAGCCGAGCACCAGATCGTTCCAGCCGCGCCGCAGCCAGTCGCCGACATCGAGGATCGGGGCCACGCCGGGCAGGGCGCCGAAGCCGCCTGCGGCTGCGCGATCGTCGATGGTGTCGTAGATGCGTTCGGGCGCGACCGCGGCAGTCGGGTCCGCGCGCACCCAGCCGCGTCCGTCCAGCCAGACTTCCGCCCAGGCATGCGCGTCCTGGTTGCGGACGATCCAGTAGCCGCCGAAGGGATTGCGGTAGCCGCCGGCGTAGCCGGTCACCACGCGCGAGGGGATGCCGGCCGCGCGCATCAGGATGACGAAGGCCGAACTGAAGTGCTCGCAGAAGCCCTGCTTCCAGTCGAACAGGAATTCGTCGGCGCTGTGGCGCCCGGGCAGCGGGGTGGAGAGGGTGTAGCCGAACTCGGCCCGGATCATCGCCATCGCGCGATCGACGATGGCGGCATCGCCCGCCGGACCGAGCTCGCGGCGCCACGCCTGCCCCAGCGCCACCGTGCGCGGATTGAAGCCGGCCGGAAGCCGCAGTGCGCGTTCGCGGACGAACGAAGGCAGTTGCGGCTCCAGGCTCAGCGGCGGCGAGGCCTGCAGGCGCCAGCGCGTGACCGAGGTCAGCGGGGTGCGCGAGTGCAGGCTGTAGTCCCAGCCCAGCTGCGCGCCGGCCGGCACCGCGTCGGGCAGTTCCAGCGCCACCAGACTGCTGCGGTCGCTGGGTTCGACCACCATCTCGTAGTCCCAGCGCGTGGTGGTGCGCGTGCTCGCGGGCGCCGGCAGCATCCCCAGGCTGCGCGAGCGCGTCCAGCTGCGGCCGTCGTAGTCCATCAGCACCGGCCCACGCCAGTACATCTGCGACTGCGGCGGCGGATCGCCGTAGAAGCTGACGCGCAGCGCAGGGCGGTCGTCGTTCATCAGGTCCAGCCACTCGCCCGGCGACATCTCGTCGGACAGGCCGGGCCGGGCGAGCGCGCGCTCGGGCACGCCCCATAGCGGCGAGCCCAGGCGCGGGAACAGCCAGAACGCGGCCAGCGCCAGCGGCAGCCCGACCAGCAGCAGCCTGCCCACGCCCGCCAGGCGCGCGCGCGCAGGCAGCGGCTGGCTGCCCTGCGACTCGTACTCGGACAACTGCGCCAGGGCGGCCAGCGCCACGACCGCGCCGACCAGGCCCAGCACCAGCGACAGCGGTCCCTGGTCGAGCAGGAAGGTCGAGAACGGAGCGAAGAGGGCGAAGCCGACCAGGCTGCGCGCGTCGCGCAGCGTGACCAGTTCGGCCGGCTTGAGGGCCAGCATCGCGGCCAGCAGGGCGCAGGCGGTGTCGCGGCCGAGGCTGAAGCGCGACATCGACAGCACGGTGCCGACCAGGGCGAGCGCGAGTACCGCGCGCAACCAGCCGGGCAGGGGCCGGTGCCGCGATGCCAGGGCCACCAGCGCGCCAACGCCCACGCAGCCCAGGCCCAGGCTCGCCGGCAGCTGCGGCAGCAGCGGCAGCAGGCAGGCCGCCACCGCGGCCAGCGCCCAGGCGCGGCTGCCGCGATCCAGCGGCCGTGGCTCAGCGCGTGCCATGCGGTCGCTCCTCCTGCGGCAGCAGGGCCAGGGCACGCAGGCAGGCATGGCGGTGGGCCGCACCGTGGCTCGGGCCCAGCACGGCCTGTCCGGGCAGGCACAGCCGGTAGCGCCGGGAGCCGCGTTCGGCCTCGTCGACCCAGCGCGCGAGCCGGCGGATCCGGTGCTCGTAGCCGAGCGTGCGCAGGGCCTGCCAGTCGAGCACGATGTCGCTGCCCACGGCCTGTTCGAACTCGCGCACCAGCAGTGCATCGCGGCGGGCCGAGGCCTTCCAGGCGACCGCCCGCAGGCTGTCGCCGCGATGCCATTCGCGCAGGTGGTGCACGTCGTCGCCGCTGGGCGCCACGCGCGATTGCGCGTGCTCGCCCTGGCCTTCCGGCAGTGGCGGGCCCGAGGGCTCCGGCGCCGGATAGACCAGCAGCGGCGCATCGGGCCAGACATAGGCCCAGGCCCGCGCGAGTCCCAGCGGGCGCGTCGTGGAGATCTGCAGGCGTCCGGGCTGCAGCCAGCCGCGGATCGTGGTGGGCAGGGCCAGGTCGGCCTCGCCGGCGCCGTCGTCGAGCGACAGCGTGGCGGCGCGCCCGGCGCAGGCGACGCGCAGGCCGCGCCGCTCGCGCCCCGGCGCGGCGCGCGCATGCACGCGCAGCCGCAGCGGCGCACCGGCGGGCACCGGTTCGGCGCCGATGGAAAGCACCTCCAGGCCGCTGAGCTGCAGCTGCGCCTGCAGCAGGCTGGCGATGCCAGCGCCAGCCAGCAGCAGGCACAGCAGCAGGGCCGGATTGTTGTTGTAGTTGAGCGCCCCCAGGCCCATCGTCAGCAGCAGGACTGCGAAAAACAGGCCAAAGCGCGTGGGCAGCACGTAGATGCGGTGGCGGTCGAAGCGCACCGGCAGGGATCCGGGCGTGCGCCTGTGCGCCCAGGCATCGAATCGCGCGTCGAGCAGGCGACGCAGCCGCCCCGGCATCACCGCGGCCCGCGCCCGCGACGGGCGGTGCGACCGGCCGCCGCGACAGCGCCGGCCCAGGTCCCCGCAGCGACACTCATCCGCTCGTCCGCATCAGTCCACCTGCACGTCCTGCAGGATCGACAGCGCCAGCGCGGCACCATCGTGGCCGGCCTCGACCTCCGGGACCAGCCGGTGCGCGGCGACGGCCCCGAACAGCGCCTGTACGTCGGCCGGCGTGGCGCTGCTGCGCCCCTGCAGCAGCGCATACGCGCGCGCCGCGCGCAGCAGGGCGATGCCCGCACGCGGCGACAGGCCCACCCGTACGCCCGGGGCGTGGCGGCTGCGCGCCAGCAGCGCCTGCACGTACTGCACCAGCGCAGGACTGGCATGGATGCCCGTCACAGCCTCGCGCAGGCGCACGATGTCGTCGCCGCCCAGCACGGGCGTGGCGCGTGCGATCAGGTCGCGCCGGTCCTCGCCGGCCAGCAGCGCGCGCTCGGCGGCTTCGTCCGGATACCCCAGCGACAGCCGCAGCAGGAAGCGGTCGAGCTGGGAGTCGGGCAGCGGGTAGGTGCCCGACAGGTCCACCGGGTTCTGGGTGGCGATCACGAAGAACGGTTCCGGCAGGCGGTGGGTGGTGCCATCCACGGTGACTTGGTGTTCGGCCATCGCCTCCAGCAGCGCGCTCTGCGTGCGCGGCGGCGCGCGGTTGATCTCGTCGGCCAGCAGCACGTTGGCGAACACCGGCCCGGGATGGAACTCGAAGCGCCGCGCCTGCGCGTCGAAGATCGACACGCCGACGATGTCGGCCGGCAGCAGGTCGGAGGTGAACTGCACGCGCTGGAAGCCCAGGCCCAGGGTCGCGGCCAGCGCGTGCGCCAGGGTCGTCTTGCCCAGGCCGGGCAGGTCCTCGATCAGCAGATGGCCGTCGCACAGCAGGGCGACGAAGGCCAGCTGCACTTCGCGGGTCTTGCCCAGCACCAGGCGGTTGACTTGGGCCTGCGCCTCCTTCAGCGCGTCTTGATCGCGGTCGGTTAGCATGACCGGTTCACGGATGGCGGCGGCACGGCGCTCTCCCTCATGGCGATTTGCGAGTGTAAGGGGTCGCGGCGGATGCAGGAACGGAACGGACAGCGTGCGGTCTTCCTCGTGCTCTGGACATGCCTGACGGCAGCGAAGCTGGTGGTGGCCGCGCGGCTGCCGCTGTTCGTCGACGAGGCGTTCTACTGGCAGGAAGGGCGGCACCTGGCCTGGGCCTACTCCGATCTGCCGGGGCTTACCGCCTGGATGATCCGCCTGGGCGGGGAACTGTTCGGCGACAGTGCGCTGGCCGCGCGCTCGCTGTTCGTCGCGACCTCCGCGGCCCTGCCCTGGCTGGTGGTGCGCATCACGATGCGCGAGTGCGGGCCGCAGCATGCCTGGCTCGCCGGTTGCGGCGCGATGGTGTTGCCCCTGTCCGGCACGCTCGGGGTGATGGCGCTGCCCGATGTGCCGATGGCGCTGGCGACGCTGCTGTGCCTGGACGCGCTGACGCGGATGCTGCGCCAGGTCACCTATGGCAGCGCGGTGCAGCTGGCCGCGGGCCTGGCCATTGGCGCGCTCAGCCATTACCGCTTCATCGCCGCGCTCGGCGCCGGCATCGTGGCGCTGCTGCTGATCGCGCGCGGGCGCGGATTGCTGCGCGATCCGCGCGTGATCGTCGCCATCGCGTTCGGCATGGCCGCCTGGATGCCGCTGCTGGCCTGGAACATGGAGAACGCCGAAGCCGGCCTGCGTTTCCAGCTGGTCGACCGCCATCCCTGGGCGCTGCACCTGGACGGCATCGACTTCATTCCGATCCAGGCGGCCTTCGTGACGCCATTGCTGCTGGTCGCGCTGCTGGCCGGTGCCTGGCGCTACCATCGCGACGACAACGACCGCCTGCGCCTGCTTGCGCTGACCGGCGGCATCGTGGTGGCCGGCTTCTTCGTGCTGGGCTTCTTCGCCGACACCGAACGGGTGAGCTTCCACTGGCCCCTGCCGGGTTACATCGCACTGCTGCCCTTGCTGCCGCTGGTGCTTGCATCCTGGCCGCGCTGGCTGCGGATCCTCACCTGGGGCGTGGCGCTCGCCGGCATGCTGGCGATGCTGGGCTACTACGCGGCAGTGTCCGATCCGCAGTTGCGCGAGCGCGTCGCGGCCGGCAAGTGGTATCCGCAGAATTTCTCGGGCTGGGACGAACTGGCCGCCGCGGTGCGCGCGGCGAAGGCGCGGATGCCCGCGGACACGCGGCTGATCGCGGACAACTTCAAGGTCGGGGCGGAGCTGGGCTTCGCCCTGGGCGATCCGCGTGTCCAGGTCCTCCCGCATGCGCTCAACCGGGCCCACGGACGCGCTCCGCAGCTGGCGTTGTGGGGCCTGGAGGCGCAGGGGCGTGGCGGCGACGGTCCGGCGTTGCTGGTGGTCTCCCCGAGCGACGTCAAGCTCAGCGGGTTGCTGGACCACTACCAGGCCCTGTGCAGCCGCTTCGGCACGCTGCCGGCGCCGCAGGTGGTCGATGCCGATGGCGGCGGCAAGCGCTTCCTGCTGTTCGCGCTCGACGATGGCGCGGCCGCGGCGGACGAGTGCGTGCCGCCGGCCATCGCCCATCTCAACACGCCGCAGGCCGGCGAACGCCTGCCCGCGGTGTTCGAGGCCACCGGCTGGGCGCTCAAGGACGTGGCGGGCGTCAAGGACATCCGCCTCACGCTTGATGGGCGCGTGGTGGCACAGGCCGAGTACGGGCTGCCGGACGAGTGGCCGCAGCGCTTCTACGGAGGGCGCTCCAGGGATCCCTCGCTGCCGAAGGTGGGCTTCCGCGCGCGCGTCGATGCCTCCAGCCTGCCGCCGGGACGCTACTGGCTGGGGCTGGAAGTGGTCGGCGCCGATGGCAGCGTCGAGCGGTTCGCAGGGCAGCCGGTGGAACTGCTGGGCAAGTAGGCCGGCGCGCGCCGCGCGTCGGCCTGTCGAGGGGGAGGGGGAGGGGGAGGAGTGACCGCAATTCCTGCGCGCACGTGGTTCGCATTCGCCGCACTGGCCATGGCGCTGCTGGCGGCAGCGCTGTGCTGGCGCCTGCCGATGATGCTCTGGGACCATATCGACCTGGTGCCCATGTACGAGGCCTGGCGGGGTGGCGTCCTGTCGTCCTCCGCGTTCTGGCAGGTGCATGACGGCAGCCACCTGCACGTGGCCGCCTACGCGCTGCTGCTGGCCACCACCTGGGCCTCGGGCGGCCAGCCCTGGCTCGACACCGTGGCGGGCTTCGTCCTGCTGCTGGCGCAGGCGCTGGTCCTGCTGCGCATGGCGGGCGCGGAGCCGGCGGGCAGGATCCAGGGCCCCTGGTTGCTGGTCCTGCTGTTCATCGCGCTCAACCCCGGTCATCTGGCCAACCTGCAGTGGGGCTGGCAGGTGGCGGTGTTCATCAGCACGCTGGGTGCCGTCGCCGCCATCGCGCTGCTGGCACGGCCGCAGCTGTCGGCGCCCGGCAACCTGCTGGCCGTGCTGCTGGCCTCGGTGGGCGTGCTCGGGTTCTCGACGGCGCTCGCGGTGTTCCCGGTCGCGCTGGGCCTGCTGGCGCTGCATCCGGGCCTGGGGCCGGGGCGGCGGACCCTGTACGCGCTGCCCTGGCTGGCCGCGTGCCTGGCCCTGCTGGGCTGGCTTTCCGTCGGGCACGCCGACACCGGCGCGATGCCGGCGCCGGGCACGGCGCTGGCGTACGTCCTGAACTACCTCGGCGCCGGCGTGTCGCGGCTGGCCACCGCAGCCGCCCCGGCCTGGGCGGGCGTCGCGCTGGCGACCGCGGCCTGGACGGCGGTGCGTCGCTGGCAGCCGGCACTGCGGCCCTGGCTGGCGCTGATGCTGTTCGGCCTCGGCTGCGCAGTGCTGACTGCGCTCGGGCGCGCTGCCGAGTACGGCGCCGGCCATGCGTTCGTGACGCGCTACGTCAGCGTCTCGTCGCTGTTCTGGTTCGGCTGGACGGGGCTGATGCTGGTGGCCTGGCGCGGCGTGCAGCCGGCGTGGCGGCGCTGGGTGCGGCCGCTGCTGATCCTGCTGCTGGTGTTCCTGCTGGGCAACGGCATCCACCTGGCCAAGCAGGCGCGCGAACTGCACGCACGTGCCGAGCGCTACGCGGCGCATATCCGCGCGCACTGGCCGGACGTGGACGCCGGCGTGATGGATGCGGCCTATGGCTGGCGCGCCGAGGCCGCGCACGGCCACCTGGGGAGGTTGCGCGCACGCGGTTTCGCGCCGTTCGACGCCGCGCCCGATCCGGCCGGCGCCGCCGCGGGTTCAGGGCAGGATGAAGCCGGCCTCGCGCAGTAGGCGCGCGGTCGCGATCAGGGGCAGGCCGACCAGGGCGGTGGGGTCCTGGGTCTCGATGGCCTCGAACAGGGCGATGCCCAGGCCTTCGCAGCGGAAGCTGCCAGCGCAGTCGAACGGCTGCTCGGCATCGACGTAACGGCCGATGGTGTCGTCGTCCAGTTGCCGGAAACGCACCACGGTCGTATCCAGCGCCTGTCCGTCGACGCGGCCGGTTCCGGTCACGGCCACGGCAGTGAGGAACGACACTTCGCGCCCGGACATCGCCTGCAGCTGGGCGATCGCGGCCGCGCGCGAGCCCGGTTTGCCGATCACCCTGCTGTCGAAACCGGCGACCTGGTCGGAGCCGATCACGACGGTGCCCGGCTGCTGCCGGGCCACCGCACCCGCCTTGGCCACCGCCAGGCGCAGCGCCAGGGAGGCGGGGGGTTCCCCGTCGCGCGGCGTTTCGTCGACATCGGGGCGCGCCACCGTGAACGGAAGGCGCAGCCGTTCCAGCAGCTGCGCGCGGTAGGGCGAGGTCGAGGCCAGCACCAGCGGGAACATCGGCGGCGCCCCGGTCAGTGCAGTGCGGCGCGTGCGCGCTCGATCTGCAGCAACTGCAGGTCGATGCTGACGCGCGCGGCCTCGATCGAGTGGCGCACGCTGTCGAGCTGCTCCAGCGAGGCGGTCTGGCCGTGCTGCTGCAGCCACAGCCGCTGCCGCAACATCTCGTGCATCGCCTCGCGGACCGGGTTGTGCTCGTCGCCGGCGATGGCCTCGATCTCCGAGCGCGCCGTGCGCAGGCGGTCCTCGAGGGCGTCGGCGGCGTCGAGCAACCGCGCCATGGCGCGGTTGCGGCGTCCGCCGCGGCGCCGCTGCCAGGCGGCGAGGGCGGCCGCGATCGCCACGATCAGGACGGAAACGGCAAGAACGGTCACAATGGCACTCCCGGGACTGGCCGGCAGTCTGACCGCCGCCGCCGCCCCGGGCAAATTCCCAGCCGCCACAACGGCTTGCCCGCTCCCTGTTGGTTTGACAGGGCCTTGTCCGACCTTTAAAATCCTACAGCTTATGTCCGCGGAACTGCCCGAAATCCTGGACGCCTGGCGGATGGTTGCCGCGCGGCGGGAATTTAAAGGGCGGGTCGCGCTGGCGGCGCTGCCCAGGCTGCGCGATGCGCTGTTGGATGCCGAGGGCGAGGTCGCCTTCGAACTCGGCTTCGATGTCGACGCGATGCGGGTGCCGTACCTGGAACTGAAGATCGAGGCGGAGTTGCCGCTGCAATGCCAGCGCACCCTGCAGCGGTTCCTGTTCCCGGTGCGTACCGAGCAGCGGCTGGGGCTGATCCGGGACGAGGACGAGGAAGCCGGCCTGCCCGGCGGCTACGAGCCGCTGCTGGTCGACGCCGACGGCATGCTGCGGCCGCTGGACCTGGTCGAGGATGAGCTGATCCTCGCCGTGCCGGTGGTGCCGGTGAAGCCGGGCTCCGAGGCGGTCGAGCGCGACTGGCCGGTGTCGGCGGAAGAAGAGGTGCGTGCCAATCCCTTCGCCGGGCTGGCCGCATTGAAGAAGAAACAATAGGCGGCGCGCGCCGGGTGGCGCGAACCGCATCAGTGACAACCGAATCGTTCCTGGAGCAATCCCATGGCTGTGCAGAAGTCCCGCGTCACCCCGTCCCGTCGTGGCATGCGTCGTTCGCACGACGCGCTCACGGCCAAGCAGCTGGCCACCGACCCGACCTCGGGCGAGACCCACCTGCGCCACCACATCACCGCCGACGGCTACTACCGCGGCAAGCAGGTCATCCAGCCGAAGACCAAGGTCGTCGAGGAAGATTGACCCGTTCCCGGGCCCGTACGCGGGTCCGGTGACCCGGTCCGCCGCCCGAGTCCGCGCCCCCGCGGCATTCCGCGGCGGGCCGCCCGCTTCGACCGAGGGCCGTCCACGAGATGAGCAGCACCGCGCGGATCTATTCACGTATCGCCGGCACCGGCAGCTACCTTCCCAGCAAGGTGCTGACCAACGACGACCTGTCCAAGATCGTGGACACCAGCGACGAATGGATCGCCTCGCGCACGGGCATCCGTGAGCGGCACATCGCCGCCGAAGGCGAGACCACCGTGGACCTCGCCTACCACGCGGCGGTGCGCGCACTCGAGGCCGCCGGCACCCGTGCCGACGAGCTCGACCTGATCATCGTCGGTACCACCACGCCCGACCTGATCTTCCCGTCCTCGGCCTGCCTGCTGCAGGAGCGGCTGGGCGTGGCCGGCTGCGGCGCGTTCGACGTCAACGCCGCCTGCTCGGGCTTCCTGTACGCGCTGTCGGTGGCCGACAAGTTCATCCGTTCGGGCGATGCCAGGGCCGTGCTCGTGGTCGGCGCCGAGACGCTGACGCGGATGGTCGACTGGACCGAACGCACCACCTGCGTGCTGTTCGGCGATGGCGCCGGTGCGGTCGTGCTCAAGGCCGACAGCGAGACCGGCATCCTCAGCACCCACCTGCATGCCGACGGCAGCAAGAAGGAGCTGCTGTGGAATCCGGTGGGCGTATCGGCCGGCTTCGACGAAAACGCGCCCAATGCCGGCGTGCGCATCCGCATGTCCGGCAGCGACGTGTTCAAGTACGCGGTCAAGGCCCTCGATTCGGTGGTCGAGGAAACGCTCCAGGCCAACGGCCTGGACCGCCACGACATCGACTGGCTGATCCCGCACCAGGCCAACCTGCGCATCATCGAGGCCACCGCCAAGCGGCTGGACCTGCCGATGGAGCGCGTCGTGGTCACCGTCGACAGGCATGGCAACACCTCCTCCGGCTCGGTCCCGCTCGCGCTGGACGAAGCCGTGCGCTCGGGCAAGGTGGAGCGCGGCCAGTTGCTGCTGCTGGAGGCGTTCGGCGGCGGCTTCACCTGGGGCTCGGCGCTGCTGCGCTACTGAGCGCGCTGCGACCGGGGCATACGCCCCGGTACAGACGAGGTCGGCCCTTTGCCCGTATCATCGCGCCCTGTTTTCACCGCGGATGTTGGCGTGACCGATCGACAATTGGCGTTCGTGTTCCCCGGACAGGGGTCCCAATCGGTAGGCATGCTCGCGGAACTGTCCGCGCAGTACCCCATCGTGCGCGACACCTTCGCCGAGGCCTCGCAGGGCGCGGGCATCGACCTGTGGGCGCTGTCGCAGGACGGTCCCGAGGACCAGCTCAACCGCACCGAGTACACCCAGCCGGCGCTGCTGGCCGCGGGCGTCGCGGTGTGGCGTGCCTGGCAGGCGCGCGGTGGCGCGCGGCCGGCCTGGCTTGCCGGTCACAGCCTGGGCGAATACGCCGCGCTGGTCGCTGCCGGCGCACTGTCGCTGGAGGAGGGCGCGCGCCTGGTGCGCCTGCGTGGGCAATTGATGCAGGAGGCTGCGCCCGCGGGCACCGGCGCGATGGCGGCGGTGATCGGAGCCGAGGACGCGCTGGTCGACGAGGTCTGCAGGGAGGCGTCGGGCGATGGCGTGGTGGTGCCGGCCAATCACAATTCGCCGGGCCAGGTGGTCATCGGCGGCAACGCCGCGGCCGTCGACCGCGCGCTGGCGCTGCTGGCCGGGCGCGGCGTTCGCAAGGCGGTGAAGCTCGCCGTCAGCGTGCCTTCGCACACGCCGCTGATGCGCGAGGCCGCGAACCGCCTCGCCGAGGCCATGGCCGCGCTTTCCTGGCGGACGCCTTCGATCCCGGTGGTGCAGAACGTCGATGCCGAGGTGCACGACGGCGCGCACGCGATCCGCGATGCCCTCGCGCGGCAGCTGTACCTGCCCGTGCAGTGGACCGGCTGCGTGCAGTCGCTGGCGGACAGGGGCGTCACCCGCATCGCCGAGTGCGGCCCGGGCAAGGTGCTGTCGGGCCTGGTCAAGCGCATCGACAAAGGCATCGAGGCGCGGGCGCTGGGCGGCGCCGGAGAACTGGATGCCGCGATCGAGGCATGGAGCGCGATCGCCGTTCCCGCGGCCCAGGCCGGCTGAGGCGCGCGGAGCCGGGGATTCCCGGCTCCCGGCGCGACCTCTGGATGCAATCACGACGCAGTTGAAACGACAGGCAGGAACGACATGACCGAGGTACTCAAGGGCGAAATCGCGCTCGTCACCGGCGCCAGCCGCGGCATCGGCGCCGCGATCGCCGACACGCTCGCCGCCCAGGGCGCGACCGTGATTGGCACGGCGACCTCCGAGGCGGGCGCCAGCGCGATCGGCGAACGGCTCGCGGCGCATGGTGGCCAGGGCCGCGTGCTCGACGTGTCCGTGCCCGGCCAGGTGGAAGCCCTGATCGAGGCGATCGGCAAGGAGGTCGGCCCGCTCACGATCCTGGTCAACAACGCCGGTATCACCCGCGACGGCCTGCTGATGCGCATGAGCGACGAGGACTGGCAGGCGATCCTCGACACCAACCTCACCAGCGTCTATCGCTCCTCGAAGGCGGCGATGCGCGGGATGATGAAGGCGCGCAAGGGCCGCATCATCAATATCGCCTCGGTGGTCGGCGTCACCGGCAACGCCGGCCAGACCAACTACGCCGCCGCCAAGGCCGGCATCATCGCCTTCAGCAAGTCGCTGGCCAAGGAGATCGGTTCGCGCGGGGTGACCGTCAACGTGGTCGCGCCCGGCTTCATCGAAACCGACATGACCGCGGCCCTGCCCGAGGAGGTCAAGAAGGGCCTGGTCAGCCAGATCGCCCTCGCGCGCCTGGGTCAGGCCACGGACATCGCCAACGCGGTGGCCTTCCTCGCCGGCCCCGGGGCCGGCTACATCACCGGCGAAACCATCCACGTCAACGGCGGCATGTACATGCCCTGACGCCTGCTTGCGGGGGAGGGCCGATCCCGGTGCTCCCCTAAGTTGCCGTTTTCAAAGGGAATGCGTGGCCGGATGTTGCGGCCCGCCTGCCCGCACCGGGGCCGCGCAGCGGCAACGCGCTATCCTCGTCCCGGATCAGACCTTACACTTGTCACCGTAACAGCCTCCGCGGAGCTACAACCAATGAGCAGCATCGAAGAACGCGTCAAGAAGATCGTCGTCGAACAACTGGGCGTCAAGGAAGAGGAAGTCGGCGCCAGCGCGTCCTTCGTCGACGACCTCGGCGCGGACTCGCTCGACACCGTCGAACTGGTGATGGCACTCGAAGAAGAGTTCGAATGCGAGATCCCCGACGAAGAAGCCGAGAAGATCACCTCGGTGCAGCAGGCGATCGACTACATCAAGGCCCACGTCAAGGCGTGATGTCGGCCGGGCACGCCTGGCGCAAGCGCCGGGCGTCGCCACGCCAGCGATACCCTCGACCCGACCGGGTCGACCTGTGACAACCCGGGGCCGCATTGCGGCCTCGTGCGTTTTGCATCGCGCCGCGGACGCGGCGCCGTGCCCACGATTGCATCGAGGAGAGAGCCGTCCATGTCCAAGCGTCGCGTCGCCATCACCGGTATCGGCATCCTTTCGCCGCTCGGCAACGACCTGGCCTCGAGCTGGGACGGCATCGTCAACGGCCGCTCCGGCATCGGCCCCATCACCCATTTCGACGCCTCGGCCTTCTCCACCCGAATCTCCGGCTCGGTCAAGGATTTCGACCCGGGCCAGTGGATCCCGGCGAAGGACATCAAGAAGATGGATCCCTTCGTGCACTACGGTGTCGCCGCGGCGCTGATGTCGATCGCCGATGCCGGCCTCGAGATCCGCGACGCCGATGCCGACCGGATCGGCGTGGCGATCGGCGCGGGCATCGGTGGCCTCAAGGGCATCGAGGAAACCGCGATCAAGTACCACGAGGGCGGCCCGCGCAAGATCTCGCCGTTCTACGTCCCCAGCACCATCATCAACATGGTCGCCGGCCAGGTCTCGATCATGACCGGCGCGCGCGGCCCCAATATCGCCGCGGTCACCGCCTGCACCACGGCCACGCACAACATCGGCCTGGCCGCGCGCATGATCCAGTACGGAGACGCCGATGCCATGATCGCCGGCGGCTCCGAGTTCGCGACCACGCCCACCTCGCTGGGCGGCTTCTGCGCGATGAAGGCGCTGTCCTCGCGCAACGACGATCCCGAGCGCGCCTCGCGTCCCTGGGACGCCGGGCGCGACGGCTTCGTGATGGGCGACGGCGCCGGCATCCTGGTGCTCGAGGAGTACGAGCGCGCCAGGGCCCGCGGTGCGCGCATCTACGCGGAACTGGCCGGCTTCGGCATGAGCGGCGACGCACATCACATGACCGCGCCCAGCGAGAACGGCGAAGGCGGCGCGCGCTGCATGGTCGCCGCGCTGCGCGATGCCGGCATCGATCCGTCCGGCGTGGGCTACATCAATGCGCACGGCACCTCCACGCCGCAGGGCGATCTCGCCGAGACCATGGGCATCAAGTCGGTGTTCGGCGCGCACGCCTCGAAGCTGATGGTGAGTTCCACCAAGTCGATGACCGGCCACCTGCTCGGCGCGGCCGGCGGCGTCGAGGCCGTGTTCTCGGCGATGGCGCTGCACACCGGCGTGGTGCCGCCGACGATCAACCTCGACAACCCGTCCGAGGGCTGCGACCTGGACTACGTGCCGCACACCGCGCGCCAGGCCAGGGTCGACGTGGCACTGTCGAACTCGTTCGGCTTCGGTGGCACCAACGGCACGCTGGTCTTCCGGCGGGTCTGAGCGCCGGCGCGGCGCATCCGTCCCGGCCGCCCCCGGCGCCGGGACGACCCGGTCCGTGCACGGCGGCGTCGTCGCCGCTCCATCCCAGTCTCCAAGGCGAGCCCACCGGTGCTGATCAGCAGGCCGCTTCCGTCCGACACCGACCTGCTGGCGCTGCATCGCCTCGACCCGCGCCGCTATCCGCTGCTGCTGCAATCGGTCGCGCACGGAACGGCGCAGTCGCGCTGGGACCTGCTGCTGGCCGCCAGCGGCGATGCCCTCAGTCTCGGGCGCGATGGACGCACGCGCGATCGCCACGGAGATGCGCTCTCAGGGACCTTCCTCGAGGCGCTCGACGCGGCCTGGCGTGCCGCGCGGCTGCCGCGCGAGGAACCGCGCTGGCCGTTCCGCGGCGGTTGGGCGCTGCTGCTGGGCTACGAACTGGCCGCCCAGGTCGAGCCGGTGCTGCGCCTGCCGGCGGCGCCCGGCGGGCTGCCGGTCGCGCAGGCCTTGCGCTGCCCGGCCGCGATCCTGCGCGATCATGCCAGCGGCGAATGCGTGGCCATCGCCGAGGCCGACCGCGGCCCCATGCTCGATGCCATCGAGCACGACCTGGCCGGCGCCGGGCGGCTGCCGGCGCTGCCGGCATGGCAGGCGCCCGTCAGGGTACGGGAGGACGCGCCGGCACACTTCCGCGAGGGCGTGGCCCGCATCCTCGACTATCTCGCCGCCGGCGACCTGTTCCAGGCCAACCTCTCGCGCGGTTGGAGCGCGCGTTTCGAGGCTGCGCTGGACCCCGCGCGGCTGTATGCGCGCATGCGCCAGGCCAATCCGGCGCCCTTCGCCGGGCTGTACGCGGGCGAGGGCTGGGCCGTCGCCAGCGCCTCGCCAGAACGCCTGGTGGCGGTCCGCGGCGATCTGGTCGAAACAAGGCCCATCGCCGGTACCCGTCCGCGCCTGGCTGGCGAGGACGATGCCGAACGCATGCGCGAACTGATCGGCCATCCCAAGGAACGCGCCGAGCACGTGATGCTGGTCGACCTGGAGCGCAACGACCTGGGCCGGGTCTGCACGCCCGGCAGCGTGGAAGTCGACGAGCTGATGACGATCGAGAGCTATGCGCACGTGCACCACATCGTCAGCAACGTGCGCGGACGCCTGCGCGCGGACGCGGGGCCGGCGGATGTGATCGCGGCGACCTTTCCCGGCGGCACCATCACCGGCTGCCCGAAGGTGCGCTGCATGCAGGTCATCGCCGAACTCGAGGGCCAAGGCCGCGGCGCCTACACCGGCGCGATGGGCTGGCTCAACCGCGACGGCGACCTGGACCTGAACATCCTCATCCGCAGCGCCGAGGTCGAGGGGGCCGATGTGCGCTTCCGTACCGGCGCGGGCATCGTCGCCGATTCGGATGCGGCGCGCGAACTCGACGAAACGCGCGCCAAGGCCCGCGGCATGTTGCAGGCGCTGGCGGCGGGGGCCGGGAGCTCCACGGTATCCTAGGCCGATGATCCGACCCTTTCCGATGGACCCGATGCATGGCTACCACTAGCCGCTGGCGCGGCCTGTGGCTGCTGTTCGTGCTCACCGCCCTGGCCGCCGGCGCCGCGGCGTTCTGGCTGTACGACCACTACACCGGCTTCACCGACGCGCCGCTGGCGGGCATCGAGGCCGGCGCCACCGTGCGTGTGGAGCGCGGCGACTCGTTCCGGCGCGTGCTGTCGCGGCTGCGCGAGGCCGGAGTGCGCGAGGGCCACGACCTGGAGTGGCAGGCGCTGGCGCGCCAGCTGGGCACCGACGCGCGCGTGCAGGTCGGCGAGTACGCGCTGGAACCGGGCATGACGCCGCGCATGCTGCTGCAGCACATGCGCGATGGTCGCGTGGTCAGCTACCGCTTCACCATCGTCGAAGGCTGGAACATGCGCGAGCTGCGCGCGGCGCTGGCCAGGGCCACGCCGCTGGTGCAGACCATCGGCGAGCTCGACGACGCCGCGCTGATGGAAAAGCTTGGCCGCGCCGGCGTGCATCCCGAAGGGCGCTTCCTGCCCGAAACCTATGTCTATACCCGCGGCGATACCGACCTGGACGTGCTGCGTCGCGCCAACGCGGCGCTGGAGCGTGCGCTGCAGGCCGCCTGGGAGGCGCGCGCGCCCGACCTGCCGCTGGCCGATGCCGAGCAGGCGCTGGTGCTGGCGTCGATCATCGAGAAGGAAACCGGCATCGCCGAGGAACGCGCGCGCATCGGCGGCGTGTTCGTCAGGCGCCTGAAGTCCGGCATGCGGCTGCAGACCGATCCGACCGTGATCTACGGCATGGGCAGCCGCTACGCGGGCAACATCCGCCGCGCCGACCTGCTGGCCGACACGCCCTACAACACCTACACCCGCGACGGCCTGCCGCCCACGCCGATCGCCATGGCGGGGGTGGCCGCGATCCGCGCCGCGACGCAGCCGGCCGGCGGCGACGAGCTGTACTTCGTCGCGGTGGGCGACGGCAGCGGCCGCCACGTGTTCTCGCGCACGCTGGACCAGCACAATGCCGCCGTGCGCGAATACGTGCAGCGCTACCGCCAACGGTTCGGACCATGACGCCGCTGCCTTCGCATGCGCACTTCGTTTCGCTCGAGGGCGGGGAAGGCGCGGGCAAGACCACCGTGCTCGACGCGCTGCGCGCCACGCTGCAGGAGGACGGGCACGAGGTCGTCTGCAGCCGCGAGCCGGGCGGCACGCCGCTGGCCGAGATGATCCGCGGCCTGCTGCTGGACCCGGCGCACGAGCCCGCGTCGGCCGACACCGAACTGCTGCTGATGTTCGCCGCGCGCGCGCAGCACATGCACGAAACCATCGCGCCGGCGCTCGCGCGCGGCGCGTGGGTGCTGTGCGACCGCTTCACCGATTCGAGCTATGCCTACCAGGGCGCGGGCCGCGGCCTGGATCCGGCGTGGATCGCCGAACTCGAGCGCCGCGTGGTCGGCCTGCAGCCGGGCCTGACCCTGCTGCTGGACATCGACGTGGCCCGGGGTCGCGAGCGCACCCGCGGACGCGACCTGGTGCCCGACCGGATCGAGTCCGAGCGCGACGAGTTCTTCGAACGCGTGCGCGCCGGCTACCGCGCGCGCGCGGCCGCAGATCCGGCGCGGTTCCGCGTGGTCGATGCCTCGCGCCCGGCGCGCGAGGTGGCCGCTGAAGCGGTCCGGCTGCTGCGCGAATGGAAGTCGCGGACGTGAGCGCTGCGCTGGCGCCGTGGCAGCGACGTGCGTTCGAGCATGCCGTGCGCACGCTGGACGAAGGTCGCCTCGGCCATGCCCTGCTGCTCTGCGGACCCGCGCGCCTGGGCAAGCGCGCGGTGGCCGAGCGGCTCGCCGCGCACCTGCTCGGCGCGCACGAGGCGCGGGCGGCCCACCTGATCGAGGCCGGCACGCATCCGGACTTCCACGTCGTGACCCTGCAGCCCAATCGCGAAGGCACGAAGCTGCGCAGCGAGATCGTGATCGAGCAGATCCGCGAGCTGTCGGAGAAGCTGTCGCTGACGCCGCAGTACGGCGCTGCGCAGGTCGCGATCGTCGACCCGGCCGACGCCATCAACACCGCCGCGGCCAATGCGCTGCTCAAGACGCTGGAAGAACCGCAGCCCGGACGCTACCTGTGGCTGATCGCGTCCAATCCCGCGCGCTTGCCCGCCACCATCCGCAGCCGCTGCCAGCGGCTGGAATTCGGCCTGCCGCCACACCCCGAAGCGCTGGCCTGGCTGCAGGCCCAGGGCCACGCGGCCGCCGACGCGGCCGAAGCGCTGGACGCGGCGCGCGGCCATCCCGGCCTGGCCGATGCCTGGCTGCGCGATGGCGGCATGCGGCTGCGCGGCGAAGTCGCCGCCGACCTGGACAGGCTGGCGCGCGGCGACATCGCGCCGGTCGAGACCGCCCAGCGCTGGACCTCCGACGACCAGGCCGACCTGCGCCTTCGCCACGCCGCCGACCTGGCGCTGGCGCGTGCATCGGGCTTGACCGACCCGGCGCGAATGCGGAAGCTGGCCCGGTGGTTCGACGAAGCCAACCGCACGCGCGACCTGCTGCGGACCACGGTGCGCGCGGACCTGGCCGTCGCCGAACTGCTGCTGTCCTGGCGCGGCGGCGCTGCGCCAGGACCGGCATCCGCAAACAAGGGGTATCGATGAACGCAACTGCGGGCGGTGCGCGCCAGGGCATCCTGTCGCTGGCCTTGAAGGACAAGGCGCAGCTCTACAGCGCCTACATGCCCTATCTCAAGCACGGCGGCGTGTTCGTTCCCACGCCGCGGCGCTACTTCCTCGGCGACGAGGTGTTCCTTCTGCTGACCCTCCCCGAATCCAACGAGCGCCTGCCGGTGGCCGGCAAGGTGGTGTGGGTGACGCCCACCGGCGCGCAGGGCGCGCGTACCGCCGGCGTGGGCGTGCAGTTCGCCGACACGCCCGAAGGCGAGACCGTGCGCGGCAGGATCGAAACGCTGCTCGCGGGCACGCTGTCCGCCGAGAAGCCCACGCACACGATGTGATGGCGACGATCGCGCGCATCCGCCGTGCCGCCGCCCTGCTGGTCCTGGGCACGGCGCTGGCGATGCACGCGACGGCGGGCGAGCGCATCGCGCTGGACGATGGCCGGATGCGGGTCGAGGTGGCGCCCGCGCTGGGCGCGCGCGTCGTGCACCTGTCGCTGCCCGGACGCGGCAACGTGCTCAAGGTGGGGCCGGCGGTCGCCGCGGTGCCCGCGCCGGAGCCCGCCGCCGACGGGCCGGACCTGCCGTACTTCGGCCATGAACTCTGGCTGGGGCCGCAGTCGCAATGGTGGCTGGACCAGGACGTGAACCCGTCGCGTCGGGCCGCGGCCGCACCCTGGCCGCCGGATCCCTGGCTGGGCCATGCGCGCAACCGCATCGTCGAACGCGGCCCGCACAGCCTCGTGCTCGAAGGCGTTGCCAGCCCGGTGAGCGGGCTGCAGGCCACGCAGTCGTTCCGCCTCACCGGCGCCACGCCGCCCACGCTGGAACTGGTCGCCGAGGCCGTGAACCGGCGTGACCGCCCGGTCCGCCGCGACCTGTGGTTCAACACCCGCCTGCCTGCCGGCAGCCGCGTGTTCGCGCCCGTGGCCGCGATCGCCGACGCGCGCCTGCGCGCGGATGCCGACGCCGTGTTCGACGGCCCGGTGGCTTGGTGGGAGGATGGCCTGTACTCGCTGCAGCTCGAGCCGCCAGCGGCGGGCAAGGCCGGCCGCCGCGGCAAGATCTTCATCGCGCCCTCGGCCGGCTGGATCGCCGGCTTCAATGCCGGCCAGCTGCTGCTGATCCGCTTCGAGCGCCAGGACGATGCGCTGATCGATCCCGAGCACGGCCAGGTCGAGCTGTACCAGCAGTGGCACCGGGACGACCCCGAGGCCGGTGTCCTCGAACTCGAGGTGCACGCACCGGTGCGCACGCTCGGCCCCGGCGGATCCATGCAGGCGCGCGAGAGCTGGACGGTGTTTCCCTATGACGGGCCGGCGACGCTGGAGGCCCAGCGTGGGGCGCTGCAACAGGCCCTGCAGGCGCTAGGCCTGGCGCGCTGAGCCGGCCGTGGACAGGGCGGCTGCCGCGGGGGGAGGGCGGTGCAGCAGGTTGCATTCAAGGAACGCCATCCCCAAGACAAGCCGCCAGGCCGGCATAGGCACGCTCAACGCGGACAAGCCCACCAACACGATGTAGTCACGGCTCCGGCGGCGCCTGGCGCACGTCCGGCGCGCCCGTCTGCGCCGGCTGCTGGAGTTCGTCGATCACGCCGCCGGCGGGGAATGCCAGCGACGCGCGCAGGCCGGCGACGGTCGATGCATTGCGCACGCCGCGGCGCGCGACGTTGAGGATGTGCTGCACCATCTCGCCCCGCGGCCGCTCCCCCTGCTCGCTGACGAACGACAGGCGGTGCAGCGAGTACAGGCCGAGCACCACCGAGATCAGGAAGAAGAACTGCCACCAGCCGACGGAGATGCCGACCAGGTCGACCGCGGCCCCGGGCGCATTCCAGATGATGCGGAACTGCAGCTCGCGGGTCGAGAAGAAATCCGCGAACGCACCGCCCAGCAGCGGCGCGGTGCCGGCGGCCAGCGCGGTGACCAGGGCGTTGGTGCCGACGTAGGCACTGGCCGAACCGCGCGGCGCCAGCTTGAGGCCGATGGCCACCGACGCCAGCCCGACGCCGGCCGAGGTCAGGCCCATCAGCACGTGCAGCACGACCAGGTAGCCGATGGTCCACGACGGCGGGCCGACCTGGCCGGCCAGCGCCATCGCCGCGATGCAGGCGATGAAGAGCGGCGAGGCCAGGCTCAGCACCGACTTGTTGGTGAAACGGTCGGACAGCCGTCCCCAGGCGCGGATGACCGCGAGGTTGCTCAGCTGGCTGACGACGCTGAGCAGCAGCACGAAGCCGGCGGAGAAGCCGAGCTGCTGGATGATGAAGACGGTGAAGAACGGGGCCGCCAGGTTGACCGCGAACTGCCAGGACGCGAAGAAGCGGATCAGGCGCACGAAGTTGGGGTTGCGGAACGGCTCGGCGAAGAGGGTCCGCAGGCGCTGCCCCGCGCGGACCGCACGCGCCGGCTCGGGCACGCCGGCGAGCTGCCAGGTGCTGGCCAGGCTCGACGCGAAGCCGACGGCATAGAGCGCGAAGAAGACCAGCGGCTCGCCGTCGCCCCCGGGATCGGCGTACTGCAATGCCGCGGCCGCCGCCCCGGTCCCGGCGATGCCGAAGATGGTCGCGTACACCGTGCGCCGGGCGAAGAACGCGCCCATGCGGTCGTCCGGGACCAGATCGCGGATCCAGGCGTTCCAGGCACAACCGCCGATCGCGTTGAACGCGCAGTTGACCGTTTCACCAGCAACGAGCAGCAGCAGCGCCAGGTCGCGGTCGGGCAGGTAGCCCAGGACCGCCATCATCGGTAGCGCGAGGCGCGCGACGAACAGGCAGCTCACCGAGACCGCGCGGCGCGAGCGCACCTTCTCGACCAGGACCACCGCCGGCAGCTGCAGCAGCTGGGTGAGGAAGGGGATCGCGGCCAGCACGCCGATCATGGTCGATGAGGCACCCAGGAACAGC
>Ga0233363_1000181_pt1 | contig 30549 bp, 30 predicted proteins | sample ElkDunMinimDraft_18_FD_191534 | JGI IMG/M metagenome (GOLD analysis project Ga0233363, IMG submission 191534) | Fecal eukaryotic communites from dung pellets of Tule Elk in California, USA - Elk Dung C16 | ecosystem: Host-associated > Mammals > Digestive system > Large intestine > Fecal | place... | reverse complement strand
CATCGCGACGACCTCGCCGTGCGACTGCAGCGCCCGCACGATGCGGATCTTGTGCTCGGGGCTCGTGCGCGCGTACACGTCGACGTCCTGCACGCGGCGGCGCAGGTCCTCGGCGGTCATGGCCTCGAGCTCGGCGCCCGTGAGCGCCTGCACGTCGTCGCCCGGCGGGACGATGCCGAGCTCGCGCGCGATGGCGACGGCCGTGCCCGCGTGGTCGCCGGTGATCATCTTCACCGCGATCCCCGCGCGGTGGCAGTCGGCGATGGCGGCGACGGCCTCGGGCCGCGGGGGGTCGACGATGCCGACGACGCCCAGGAACGTGAGCCCGGTCTCGACGTCCTCGAGCGTGAGCGCGGACGTGCCGGGTGCCGCCGGGCGCTCCGCGGCCGCGAGGACGCGCAGGCCCTGCGCTCCGAGCGCGTCGATCGTGCGCTCCCAGTGCGCGCGGTCCAGCGGCACCGGAGCGCCGTCCGGGCCGCGCTGCGTGGTCGAGCGGTCCAGGAGCCGGTCCGGGGCCCCGACGACGTGGACGCGCAGCGTGCCGTCCGCGAGGCGGTCGAGCGTCGCGGAGAGCTTGTGGGCCGACTCGAACGGCACGGCGGCGAGCCGCTGCGTGCCCGCCGTGTCGGCCCCCGTCTTGAGGGCGAGCGTGCGCAGCGCGGCCTCGGTCGGCTGCCCGACGATGGTCCACCGGCCGTCGTCCCCGGCCGTCACCCGGGCGTCGTTGCACAGCGCGCCCGCGCGGACCAGCGCGGCGAGGTCCGCGTGCTCGGCGAGCGGCGCGGGGGAGCCGTCGAGCGTCACGCTGCCGGTCGGCTCGTAGCCCAGGCCCTCGACGGCGTACGTGCGCTCCGCGGTGACGACCGTGCGGGCCGTCATCTCGTTCCTCGTCAGCGTGCCGGTCTTGTCCGAGCAGATCGTCGTGACGGAGCCGAGCGCCTCGACCGCGGGCAGCTTGCGCGTGATCGCGTGCTGCCGTGCCATCTGCTGGACGCCCAGCGCCAGGGTGATGGTGACGAGTGCCGGCAGGCCCTCGGGGACGGCCGCGACCGCGAACCCGATGGCGGCGGAGACGAGGTCCGGGAGCGCGAAGTCGTGGACGACCCGACCGACGACGAGCATGACGAACGCCATGCCGAGGATCCCGCGCGACAGCAGCGTGCCGAGGTGGCCGAGCTGCTGCGTGAGCGGTGTGTCGAGGTGGTCGACGCCCGCGATCAGCGCCTGGATGCGCCCGATCTCGGTGCGGGCACCGGTGGCCGTCACGACGCCGCCGCCCGTACCCGCCGCCACGATGGTGCCCGAGAAGAGCATGCTCGAGCGGTCGCCGACGCCCGCGTCGGCGCCGACCGGGGCCACGTCCTTGACGGCCGGCACCGACTCGCCCGTCAGTGCCGACTCGTCGACCTGCAGGTTCGTCGCGCGCACGAGCCGCACGTCGGCCGGCACCTTGTCGCCCGAGCGCACGCGCACGACGTCACCCGGCACGAGCGTCTCGGCGTCGACCTCGGTCCACCGCCCGTCGCGCCGCACGGTCGCGGTCAGCGAGAGCATCGTGCGGATCCCGTCGAGCGCGCGCTCGGCCTGCCCCTCCTGCAGGAAGCCCACCAGCGCGTTGGCCAGCGCGACGACGAGGATGACGCCGAAGTCGACCCAGTCACCCAGGAAGGCCTTGAGGACGGCGGCGGCCAGCAGGATGTAGATGAGCACGTCGTCGAAGTGGGACAGGAACCGGCGCAGTGCCGAGGGGCGCGGTGCCGTGGGGAGCCGGTTGGGGCCGACCGCCTGCAGGCGGGTCGCCGCCTCGCCGGCGTCCAGCCCGGAGCGCGTCGTGCCGAGCCGGGCGAGGACCTCGTCCGGCTCCTGGGCGTAGGGCAGGTCGTCGACGCCGTCCTGGACGGCGGGGTCCGTGCCGCGTCGGACGTGGTCGTGAGCCGTGCTCGTCATGCGTCACCTCGGTCGGGTGGCAGTGCCGGACGTCCTCGCATCGTGGCACGCCAGGGGGTGGCGCGACACAGGTCGGGGCCGCACCCTGACGTGCAGGGTGCGGCCCCGGGGCCCTGGGGGTGAGCCTCAGACGTACATCGGCGTGAGCGCCTCGTAGTCCTCGACGGTGCCGCCGCGCAGCACGACCTCGATGATCTGGCGACCCAGCGGGTCGAGGTCGTCCGTCATGAACTGCTCGAGCTCGGAACGGAAGAAGTCCGTGAGGATCTGCGCGCCGGCGTCGTACGCCTCGAGCCCGACCTGCGACTGGTACTCCGGCTGCAGCAGCGTCGGCCGGATCTGCTGCCCGTCGAGCTTGACGTCCTTGGGCCGGTAGCCGAACAGCGCGCAGCGCGCGGGGGTCAGCTGCTCGGGCTGGATGCGCCCACCGCCGCGGCGGGCCAGGTACTCGCGGGTCAGCCACTCGGCCGAGAACCCGACCTTGTACGCGCCGATGTGCTGGTTGGGCACCAGCACGTACCGCGTGCGGTCGTTCTCGACGATCTGGCGCAGCAGCAGGTTCGCGGCGGCCACCTTGGTGCCCGTCGAGAACGGCCAGTACGACCCGACGCCCTCGGCGACCATGCCGCCGTGCTTGAGCGCCTTCTTGACGTCCTTGCTCTCGCCGATCGACGGGTTCTTGTCCCCCCGCGGGGCGATGAGGCGCCACACCCACGCCAGCGACGGCGGGATGAGGTGCATCATCCCCATGATCCCGTAGCTGGGCTTCTCGCGCGTGCACAGGGGCATCCGGACGCCGAACGTGCGCACGTCGACCTCCTGCGGCTCGGCGATGACGTTCTTGACGAACGAGCGCGGGATGACGACGCGCGGGTTGGGGCACCGCTTGCCGTTGGAGTCGAGCGTGTGCTCCCACGGCAGCGCGGTCGCGTCGGGGACGCCGTCGATCGACAGGAAGAGCAGGGGCTCCTGCGGGTGGATCACGGCACGCTCGAACGCCGGGTCCTCGCCGTAGCTCGTCATGCCGTCGACGCGCACGAACCAGCCGGCCTCGGCGTCCGCGACGACGAGCCTGCCGTTGCCCTTCTGCACCGACGGGTGGCACAGCGTCATGTCGTCGGTCACCGGCGCCAGCGCGGAGGTCTCGCCGAGGGTGATGTGGTACGGCTCGTTGCGCACGACGTTGGTCCCCACGAGGATGCGGCCGTCGTCCTCGCGCCGGATCTCCTGGCACATCTCGGACTTGCCGCCGCCCGACGCGCCCTCGTGCATGATCACGGTCTCGTTCTCGTACGGCGTCGTCACGCGCACGCTCGACGCGTGCGCCGTGAGCCAGCCCTCCTGCTCGCCGATGTCGAGCAGGACGGAGAAGACGCCCTTCTTGGCGCTGGGCCCGGGGTACAGGTTGTACGCCCACACCTCGTGCAGCTCGCGCGAGCGGTTGTGGACGACCACCTGGCGCCCGTCGAAGTGCGTGTGCCGGAACGGGGGCGCCACGTACAGGATCGAGCGGGGCGTGAACGGGCCGATCTCGTCGAAGGTCACCCACCCCTGCAGGTCCACGAGCGTGAGCGCGAAGAACGCGCTGTTGAGCGGGACGATCGCGAGCGACGGGTAGCCGAAGTGCGGGCCGCCGGCCTTGAACGGCACGACCACGAGCTCCTGCGTGCCGAGCCACTCGAGCGTCTCGGTGCGCGTCGGGTCGAACTCCTTGCCGAAGACGTCGCGGTAGCGCGGCTTGTCGGTCGGCAGGTCGTCGGCGATGCGCATGCAGTCCGGGTCGCGCCGGCGCATGTAGTCCTCGGGGTAGTTCACGGCGACGCCGTTGCGGCACCGCGTGACCGTCGCCTCGGGGACCATCTCGCCGTTCACGTCGTACTCGACCGTGAACACGGGGCCACCCTCGGGCCCCAGCGCCAGCTGGTAGAGCTCCTCGCGCGTCGCGGGGACGACCAGCCGTGGACTGGCCTCCAGGGCAGCGCGCACCTCGGGTGCGAGCGACACGCCCGCCAGTGGACCGGTCACGGTGACGCTCATGGCAGCTCCTTCGCCTTGGGGACCGGGCGCGGTCGTCGAGGCATCACCCGGCGGACAGCCCGCAGCGACCGAGCGTCGCGGCCTGCCCTTTACCAAGAGATTACGACTGGCGGCTGCGGGGGCGACGGGACCTTCGGGCCTGCGGGAACCTGCCGGACGTCGGTCCGGTGCGTTGCGGGCGGGTGTCAGGCGCTCGGGGACGGACCCGTGGGCGGGGCTGCGGGTGAGGCGGGGGCCGGGCCCGGCGAGGGTGACGGGGTCGGGCCGGTCGCCGGCGTGGAGGTGAGGGCGCCGCGGCGCCGACGGCGTGCCACCACGACGACGGCCGCGACCAGCGCACCCAGCACCAGCCACGGCAGCAGCACGCCGACCACGACGAGGAACCCGCGGACCGTGGCGGTGAAGGCCGCCCAGCCCGTCTCGAGGCCGTCGAGGAACGTCGCGGGGGACTCGTCGACCGGCTCGGGTGCGCGCTCGGGCGCGTAGATCTCGACGTCGACCGTGGACAGCGCGACCCGGTCCGCCAGGCGCGCGCGCTCGGACCGCAGGCGCTCGAGGTTGGCCTGCCGGTCGGTCAGGGCGCTCTCCGCCTCGATGATCTCGCTGGTCGTCGACGCACGACCCAGGAGGCCCGACATGCGCTCGACCGACAGCTCGGTCGCCGCGATGCGCGCGTCCAGGTCCTCGGCCGCGTTCGTGACGTTCTCGGTCTCGACCAGGAACTCCCGGACCTCGCCGATCTCGCCCAGGTCCTCGGGCAGGTCCGCCATGGACCTCGACGGGACGCGCAGGGTCAGCGACGCGTTGCCGGGGTCGCCCTGCCCCGAGCCCGAGCGTTCGTAGCGGGCGTCGACGCGGCCCTCGAGCCGCGCGACGAGGACCACGACCTGGCGGGCCGCCGCGACAGGATCGGGGGCGGTCATGGTCGCGCGGGCCGTCTGCACGACCTGCTGCCCGTCCTCGCCGTCGGCGTCCTGGGCCGTGTCGTCCCCGCCCTCGGCCCGGCCGCCCTCGGCGCTCAGTGCGGCGACGTCGTCGGCCGCGCCCTGGTCCGCCGCGCCGTCGGCGCTGCCGCCGGCGCTGCACGCAGTCAGGGCGGCGAGCACGGCGACGGTGGCCACGAGGGTGCGGGTCCTGCGGGTCCGGTGCGTCATGGCCGCACGCTAGGTGCGGGAGACCACGCAGGGGCCGGAACATCGGGATCGTGACCGTCTCGTCACCGGATCGCGCCCGCTCCGAGGCCCGGCTCACCCGTCCGGCCCTGCCCGCGGCCCGCACCGTCGTCGCCGTCCTGGGGTCGTCCGGTGTCCGCGTACCCGACCGCCGACCACAGGTGCGTCGCGGCGAACGCGCGCCACGGCGACCACGCGCGGCCGGCGGCTGCGACGTCGCGCGCGTCGGGCACGTCCAGCGCCCGGCGCAGGACGAGGTCCCCCCACGGGAAGGCGTCGCGGTCCCCGAGCGCGCGCAGCGCGACGACGTCGGCCGTCCAGGGGCCGATTCCCGGGATCGCCAGCAGCTCCGCCCGGACCTCGCCGAGGGGTGCACCAGGGGCCAGCAGCAGACCCTGGGCGCACCGCACGGCGAGCGCGTGGACGGCGCGCGCCCGGGCGTGCGGCACCCGGAGCACCGCCTGCAGCGCCACGGGGTCGGCGGCGGCGAGGTCGTCGGGGCGGGGGAACGCCGTCAGTCCCGAGACGTGCGGCCGGCCGTAGGCGGCGGCGAGCCGGCCCCCGGTCGTGCGCCCCGCGCGCAGCGACACCTGCTGGGTGAGCACCGCCTGCACGGCTGCCTCGAAGCCGTCGGGGTGGCCGGGGACGCGCAGGTGCGGGCGGGCCGCGAGCAGCGGACCCAGCACGGCGTGGCCGCCGAGCGCCTCGTGCACGGGGGAGAGGTCGTCGTCGAGGCCGAACCACCGCGCGGCCAGGTGGTCGGCGGCCCTCGGCACGTCGGGGCGGTCGAGGTGCACCTCGACCCCGGCGGCGGTCACGTGCGCCGTGACGGGCACCGGACCCGTACCGAGGTCGACGAGGCGCCGCACCGTGCCCGCGGCCACGTCGACCTCCTCGACGCCGGGCACGGCGCGGGCCGCCATCGACGCGAGGGCTGGTCCGGGCTCCAGGGGCACGCGCACGACGACACGCTAGCTGCAGGCCCTTGGTCGGTCCCGGCGTCGCTGCCTGCCGAAACACGACGGCAAAGTCCTGGTCGCGAACTGGTCGCACGTTCGAGATGCGGAGGTCACGTGGGAGTGCCATCCTCTGGGAACAGCCGACCGCGGCACCACCGCGAGCGGCCGTCTGCGGGTCCGACACCCACGTCATTCCGCACGTAGCAAGGGTCCGGCGAGAGCCGGGCCGGCCCTCCGGGGTCAGAGAGACCGCCACGCCTCGTGCCGGCGAGACGGCTCTCCCGCCAGGTCCCGCTCCCTGCGCCAGGGGGCGGGACCGGTCGTGTCAGGGCCCGGTCGACAGCTGCGCCTGCGGCACGGTGCCCGACGCCGGGGCGGTCGCCGCCTCGAAGCGCGAGGCGAGCCGGTCGCAGGCGTCCGCCAGCTCGCGTGGTCCGACGACGCGGAACGGCGCACCGAACATCGCCAGACCGGCTGCGAGTCCGTCCCACGACCACGCCGCCGTGACGAGCCGCGCCCGGTCGGTCCCGACGGCCTCGACGACGGCGTCCCGGCCGGCCCACCGCGCCACGTCGGCGGCGGGCACGTCGAGCACGGCCTCGCCCCGGCACGGCCGGTCGGGGCGTGCGCCGAGCCGGCCGGCGACGAACGCGGCGACGTCACCGCCCGGCACCGGCCGCTCGGGGACGCGCGGGCCCGATGGCGTGCGCGGCGTCATGCGGTCCACGCGGAAGGTCCGCCAGTCGTCCCGCTCCAGGTCGTACGCGACCAGGTACCAGCGGCCTCCCCAGGTCACCAGGTGGTGCGGCTCGACGCGCCGCGCCGGGCGGTACGCCGCGTCGCCCTGGCCGAGCACGGGGGTGCTGCCACCGGCGTAGTCGAAGCGCAGCACCTCGCGCGCACGGACGGCCGCGCCCACCGTCAGCAGCACGTTCGCGGGGACCGTGACGGGCGCCTCGTCGCGTCGCACCACGGTCACGGCCAGGGCGTCGGACGCGGCCCGCAGGCGTGCCGGCATGAGCTGGCGCAGGGTCGCCAGCGCGCGCAGGGCCGCGTCGTCGACGCCGTCGACGCCCGTGCCCGCGGTCTGCAGGGCGAGCGACACCGCGAGGACCTGCTCGTCGTCCAGCAGCAGCGGCGGCATCCGGTCGCCCGACGTGAGCCGGTAGCCCCCGTCCGGTCCCTTGGTGGCGCGCACGGGGTACCCGAGGTCGCGCAACCGGTCGACGTCGCGGCGCACCGTGCGCGCGCTGACCCCGAGCCGGTCCGCCAGCACGTCGCCCGGCCAGTCGCGGCGGGACTGCAGCAGAGACAGCAGCGACAGGAGGCGGGACGACGGCGAGGACATGGCCCGAGTCTCGCACCGGTAGCGGACAGGATCCGGCCGCTTCTGCAGGAAGCATCGGCGACGTCCGGAACCGCAGCAGACCCAGGGAGACACTCATGATCCGCACCCGAGGGCTGACGAAGGACTTCGTCGTCAGCCGGACCCAGACCGTGCACGCCGTCCGTGGCGTCGACCTCGATGTCGCACCCGGCGAGCTCGTCGCGGTCCTCGGCCCCAACGGGGCCGGCAAGACCACGACGATGCGCATGCTCACGACGCTCGTGCGGCCGACCGCGGGCACCGCGACCGTCGCCGGCGTCGACGTCCTCGCGGACCCTGCGGCCGTGCGCTGCCGCATCGGGTACGTGGGTCAGGGCAACGGCGCCGGCCGGTTCCAGCACGTCGTCGACGAGCTCGTCGTGCACGGCCGTATCCACGGCCTCAGCGCCCGCACCGCCCGGGCCCGCGCCGACGAGCTGCTCGACGCGCTGGACCTGGCCGGCCTCGCGCACCGCAAGGTCGAGAGCCTGTCGGGCGGGCAGCGACGTCGCGTCGACGTCGCGCTCGGACTCGTCCACGGGCCAGGGCTGCTGTTCCTCGACGAGCCGTCGACAGGACTCGACCCCCACACCCGCGCGAACCTGTGGGCGCACGTGCGCCGGCTGCGCGCCGAGCACGACATGACGATCGTGCTCACGACTCACTACCTCGACGAGGCGGACACGGTGGCCGAGCGGGTCGTCGTCGTCGACCACGGCCGCATCATCGCGGACGACACGGCCGACGCGCTCAAGCGTGAGCTGGCAGGCGACCGGCTCGTGCTGGCCGCCGCAAGGGCGTCGCAGGCCCCCGCCCTGGCGGAGCTCGTGGGCCGCCTGCCGGGAGCGCGCGAGGTCGACCTCGACGGCGTCCACGTCACCGCGCGCGTGGCCGACGCGCCGGGCGCCGCCGCTCAGGTCGTGCAGGCCGCCGCGACCACGGGCGTCGACGTCACCGAGGTCCGGACAGAGCGGCCGACGCTCGACGACGTGTTCCTCGCCCTGACCGGCCGCAGCCTGCGCGAGCCCGCCACCACGACCGACGACGAGGCGGCCGCGGCCGCCGGACAGGACGCAGCATGACCATCGACACACTGACCCCCCACCCCGCCGCCCAGCGCACGCGCGACGCGCGGCGCTCGTGGTGGTCCGACGTCCGGCTCGTGCTCGTGCGCGAGCTGCGCCCTGTCGTCCGCGAGCCCTTCTCCGTCGTGTTCGGCCTCGTGCAGCCGCTCGTGTTCCTCGCGCTGTTCGGGCCGCTGCTGGTCGGCAGCGTCGGGTCCGGCCTGCCGGCGGCCGACGTCTGGCTGTGGTTCGTCCCATCCGTCCTCGTGATGACGACGCTGTTCGGGACGTCGACGACCGGGTCCAACCTGCAGGACGAGATGAGTGCCGGGTCGCACGAGCGCATGCTCGTCACGCCGCTGTCCCGGTCGTCGCAGATCGTCGGGCGGTCGCTCAAGGAGATCGTGCCCCTGGTCGCGCAGGCGCTCCTCGTCGTGCTCGTCATGCTGCCGTTCGGGCTGCGCCCCGACCCGGTCGGGGTCGTCGTCGGACTCGCGCTGCTGGCGGTGCTCGGCGTCGGCCTCGGAGCGTTCAGCTACGCGCTCGCCATCGCCGTGCGCTCGCAGGAGTGGATGTTCTGGGCGGTGCAGCAGACCGTCCTGTTCCCGCTGATGATCCTCTCGGGACTGCTCCTGCCGCTGGAGACGGGGCCGCGCTGGATGCAGGTCGCGTCCACGGTGAACCCGCTGCGGTGGGTGGTGGACGCCGAGCGTGCGCTCTTCGCGGGGGACCTCACGGCGACCGCGGTGCTGTGGGGTTTCCTGGCCGCCGGAGCGACGGCCGCCGTCGGCCTCGTCGTCGGGGTGCAGGCGATCCTGCGCTCGACGGACTGAACCGGCATCTCGGACGGGCCCGTCCTCCCGTGGGGGGACGGGCCCGTCCGGCAGACGGCCCACGGGCCGACGCGCACCGGGCCGCCGGACGCCAGGATCGCGGCATGGCGATCTCCGACACCGTGGCCGACCGGCCCGTCACCGTGGCCGGCCTGGTGGGGACCCGCGCGCTGGCGCTCGCGGTCGTGGCCGGGCTCGTGTCCGGTGCGCTCACGTCGTTCGGGCAGACGGTCCTGCCGGCGCCCTTCGCGGGCCTGGCGAACGCGGTCGCACCGTGGCTCGTCGTGCCGTTCGCGGTGGGTGCTCTCGCGCGGCGCTGGGCGTGGGCGCTCGTCGCGGGAGCCGTCGCGTGCCTGGGGCAGGTGGTCGGGTACTACGTGACGGCGGACCTGCGCGGCTTCCCGGTCGGCACGACGTGGGCCCTGTTCTGGCTCGTGGCGGGGCTGCCGGGTGGCGTCGTGGCCGGGGTCGCGGGGTGGTCGTGGTGGCGGTCCGGGCGTGGTGCCGCGTCGATGTGGTCAGGGTGGGAGCGGGGGCTGGGCGGCGCCGTGCTCGTCGCGGTCTGGCTGGCGGAGGCGATCGTGACGTACGCGGTCGGGCTGCGGTACCCGGGCCACGCGGTCGTGTTCGCGGGGGTCGCGCTCGTGGTGTTCGGCCTGCTCGGGCTGCACGGACGGCAGCACCGGGCGATCGCGCGAGGGGTGGGACCGGTCGCGGTGCTCGCGTGCGCGGGCTTCGGCGCGCTCGGCGCGCTGTAGCGGCTCCCGCGTGTCGGTGGTCCGCGGCAGGATGGCGTCCGTGACGACGTACGCGGTGGTGCCCGCACCGTTCGGGCCGGTGGCCGTCGGGGTGACGGACGGCGCGCTGACGGACGTGCGGTTCCCGCACGCGGACGGCTCGGCGGCCACCGACGGCCTGGGGGAGCGCGTCGACCCGGCGGACGACCCCGTGCTGGCCGGTGCGGTGCACCAGCTCACCGTGTACCTCGCAGGTGAGCTCCGGGACTTCGACCTGCCGCTGCGCTACCGCGGCAGCGTCTTCCAGCAGCGCGTGTGGGAGGGTCTGCGCGCCGTCCCCTACGGCACGACGACGACGTACGGCGCCCTCGCGACGTCGCTCGGGCTCGACCCGCGGACGACGGCACGCGCTGTCGGCGCGGCGAACGGCGCGAACCGGATGCCGATCGTCGTGCCGTGCCACCGCGTGATCGGGGCGGACGGCACGCTCACGGGGTTCTCGGGGGGCGTCGAGCGCAAGCGCGTGCTGCTCGCGCTGGAGGCGCGTGTCGCGTCGGGCGCGGGCACGCTGTTCTGAGCAGCGGACAAGGTGGTGCCGATGGACCGGAGGACGCAGATGACCGTGATGGTCGCACTGCTGCGCGGTGTCAACGTGGGCGGCGCCACCCGCGTCCCCATGGCCGACCTGCGGCGCGTCGTCACGGACGCCGGCTACGGGGCCGTGCGCACCTACGTCAACAGCGGCAACGTGCTGCTGACGACGGGCGGCACGGACACCGAGGAGGTCGCCGCGGTGCTGCGCGCGGCGTTCGCCGAGGCGTTCGACCTCGGCCCCGACGTCGTGGTCCGTACGCGTGAGGAGCTGCACGCCGTCGTCGGCGCCAACCCGTTCCTCGACCGCGACGACGACCCGACGCACCACCACGTCGTGTTCCTGCCCGGCACGCAGGTCGCGCGGGTCCCGGACGTCGAGGTCACGGGACCCGAGGACCTGGCCGCCGCCGGCCGCGAGCTCTACCTGTACCTGCCGCACGGCATCGGCCGCAGCGAGCTCGCGGCGCGCCTCTCGCGCCGCGGTGGCCCGCGCGGCACGTCGCGCAACTGGCGCACCGTGACCACGCTCGCGCGGATGGCCGACGAGACGTCCTGACGCCGCTCAGCCCTGGCCGCCCACCGGCCCCGACGGTGGCAGAGGCAGCGCCTGCCCCTGGTGGACCGCCGCCGCCGCGCGTGCCTTGGCCTCGCTCACGTCGACGCCCCACAGCTCGGCCAGCGCGAGCGCGTCCTCCCACACGTACCCCGCGGCCCACAGGGCCTCCAGCCGGGTGCCGGTCGTGTCCGTCGTCATCGAGCCGGGCGCGACGGGCGGCGCCAGCCCGTCGAGCAGCATCTGCCCGGCGCGCGCCTTGGTCTCCGTCGTGTCCGTGCCCCACAGCTCCTCGAGCGCGGTGACGTCCTCGATCTCGAACCCCGCACCCCAGAGCGCGTCGTGCTGCTCGCGCGTGTAGCCCGACGGCATCGCGCTCCACTCGAGGCCGACGGCCCGGACGACGTTCTCGACCGTCTGCGCCATGGGCGAGTAGGGGTTCGCCGCGGCGGCGGCGCCGGCGCCGGTGACGGCCAGGGTCGACGTCACGACCCCGACGGCGGCGATGCGCGCACCGCGGCTGGACCTCAGGCGGGCGGTCGCACGGTGCGACGCCGGCAGCGCCGCCAGCCGTGCCTCGACGCGCGCCGCCACCTCACCGGCGTCGGGCGCGGACGCGTCGCGGGAGCGCAGCGACCGGGCGATGCGCTCGGCCAGGAGGTCCCGGTGGGGGTCGTCGGTCGTCCGCGACGACGCGTCGTCGTCGGGGGCGCCGGGGACGGGTCGCACGTGCTCGGTCATCAGGACTCCGTGGTGAGGTCGGCGACCCGCAGCGTGGCGAGCGCGCGGGACGCGTGTGAGCGGACGGTCGCGGCGGAGGTCCCCAGGACCTGGGCGATCTCCAGGTCGGCGAGGCCCTCGTAGTACCTCAGCACCAGGACGGCGCGCTGGCGCGGGGGCAGCTCGGACAGCCGCCGCCAGAGGGCGTCGTCCTCGACGACGCGGTGCGCGTGGTCGTGCGCCGGGTCGGCGTGCGCCGCGAGCACGTCGTCGCTCGACGGGTGCACCGTGCGCACGTGCCAGCGCCGCCGCCACGACAGGTGCTCGTTGGTGACCATGCGGCGCAGGTACAGGTCGGGCCGTTCCATGAGCCCGATGCGGGTCCAGCGCACGTGCGCGCGCAGCAGGACCTCCTGCACGAGGTCGGCCGCGGTGTGCCCGTCGCCGGTCAGCACCGTGGCGTACCGCAGCAGCGCGGGCAGGTGGGCACGCACCACCTCGTCGAGGTGGTGCTCCGGCGTGCCGCTCGCGACCGCACCGGTCACGGCGTGCAACGGTCGGACCACCGGGACCGCGGCGCTGTCGGGGCGGGACGTCTGGGTCCACACGCTCATCGCGTCACCGCCCGGGGCCCGCCCGCGAGCGCGTCGAGCGCCCGGCTCGGGTCGTGGACGGCGTCGGCGCCGGGCGGGGGCACGGGGCGCGCGTCGAGGCACCGCAGCAGCAGCCGCTCGACGACGCGTGCCCGGCGGACCACGTCGTGACCGTCGACGGAGCCGGGCAGCACCCGCACCTCGACCGTGTCGCGCAGGGGCCGCGGGCTGACGAGCTGTGTGAGGTTGACGTCGGCGTACTTGGTCAGCCCGACCGCGTGCGCGTCGCGCTGCAGCCGCGTCCAGCTCTCGGGCGTCCGCGGGTGGTCGCGCTCGACGAGGTCGACGAGTGCACCGGGAAGCGGCGCCAGCCTGCGGCACGCGGGGTTGGTGCCCAGCACCTCCCACAGGGGCTCGCGCCAGTGCGCGAAGAGCCGCACCAGGTTCGCGAACGCCGCCGGGTCCCGGAACGGCCCGCCGTCGACGTGCACGTGCACCGCCGCCTCGTGCGGCACGGTGAACCCGAGGTCGCGGGCCGGGGCCAGCAGGTTCTCCAGGGCCCGGGCGTGGGCGCGCTCGAGCGGCGGCGTCACGACCTCGCACGGGCGCTCACGTCCGGCCGGCAGGGCCATCGCCACCGCGATGCTCGCGCCCGTCGCGTCGTTGACGCGCGCGGCACCGGGGAACACCTCGACCGTGGCGCCGAACAGGTCGGCGACCGGGCGCAGGACGTCCGCGAGCGGCGCGGCCGGGTCCGCGTGCCGTTCGACGAGGCGCAGGAGCCGCGGGTCGTCGCACAGCACCCGGTACCAGCCCCGGTGCCCGGGCAGGTCACGCCTGCCGGGCACCGGCGCCAGGTCCGCCTCGATGGTGACGTCGTCGACGAGCCGGGCCAGCGGCCGGCCGCGCCCGTCGACGACGTCGAAGGCGGGGGACAGGTGGCGGAAGACGCCGACGCCCGGCACGGCCGACGGCTCGCTGTCGGTGTGGAAGGACCGCCGCACCGCACCGCCGCTGCGGGCGGCGAGGACGTCCGCGAGGGCCTGCCGGTCGGACCCGACGGGTGCCAGCAGCTCGATCTCGACGCCGGTGCGCAGCGTCAGGCCGTCCGTCTCGATGGTCGTCTCCTCGCGGTGCAGGTGGTCCAGCATGCCGGACGTCATCGGGTCAGGACCCCGAGGTCGCGGTGCCGCTCGGCGCGACGGGCAGCGTCTGCCCGTCGACGAGCGCCTGGCCGGCCCGCGCCTTGGTCTCGGCGTCGTCGGTGCTCCACAGCGCCGAGAGCTTCTCGACGTCCTCGTACGTGTAGCCGGCCGACCACAGCGCGTCGAACGCGACGGACGTGGCGTCGGCACCGGCCTCGGGGTAGGTGCCCGGTGTGATCGGCAGGGCCTGCCCGTCGACGAGCAGCTGCCCGGCACGGGCCTTCGTCTCGATCATGTCGAGGTCCCACAGCTCGGAGAGGTGCTGCGCGTCGCCCCACGTGTAGCCGGCGTCCCAGAAGGCGGCGTACTGGTCGGGCGTGTACCCCTCGGGCATGCCCTCCCACTCGATGCCGACGCTCTGCAGCGCGCCCGAGACCGTGCGCGAGACGGCCGACCCGGGTGCGACGGCCAGGGCGCCTCCCGCGCAGGCGACGGACAGGCCCGCGGTGAGAGCGCCGACGGCGACGAGCCGGCGGCGGCGCCGGGCGGGCTTCGGGGTGGGGGTCGGGTTCATGGTGGCTCCTCCAGGTTCGGGTGACTGCGTGCACCGTGGAAACGCGGCTCGCGTCCCGGATGTGGAGCGGCCGCGCGAACTGCTCGCCGCACGGGCGTCGCGGCCGTGCGCGACGCCACCTGCGGATGCGGGCCGGGCGGACCGGTGCGACGGTGGCTGACGACCTGGACGAGCGAAGAGGACGGTGGGCGGGTGCGGGCACTGACGTGGCAGGGACGCGAGCAGGTGCGGGTCGAGGACGTCCCGGACCCCGGGGTGCAGGAGCCGACCGACGCGGTGATCCGTGTGACGTCGACGGCGGTGTGCGGGTCGGACCTGCACCTGTACTCGGTCCTCGGAGCGTTCCTGAAGCCGGGCGACGTCCTGGGCCACGAGGCGATGGGCGTGGTCGAGGAGGTGGGCCCCGAGGCGGGTCGGCGCCTGAAGGTCGGCGACCGGGTCGTCGTGCCGTTCGGCATCGCGTGCGGCACCTGCCACATGTGCGTGCTGGGCCTGCAGAGCCAGTGCGAGACGACGCAGGTGCGGGGCGCGGGCAAGGGCGCGGCCCTGTTCGGGTACACCTCCCTGTACGGCAGCGTGCCGGGCGGCCAGGCGCAGTACCTGCGTGTGCCGCAGGCGCAGTACGGGCCCGTCGTCGTGCCCGACGACGGTCGGCCCGACGAGACGTACCTCTACCTCTCCGACGTCCTGCCCACCGCGTGGCAGGCCGTCGCCTACGCGGACGTGCCGCCGGGCGGCACGGTCGCGGTCGTCGGGCTGGGGCCCATCGGCCAGATGGCCGCCCGCATCGCGCTGCACCGCGGGGCCGAGCGCGTCATCGGCATCGACATCGTCGCGGAGCGGCTGCTCATGGCGTCGCGCCACGGCGTCGAGGTCCTCGACGCGGCCCGCACGGACGACGTCGTCGGCGCGGTGCGGGACCGCACGCACGGCCGGGGAGCGGACGCCGTCGTCGAGGCCGTCGGCATGGAGGCGCACGGCTCGCCGCTCGCGGCTGCGGGTCAGCGCGCCGCGGCCTTCCTGCCGGACACCCTGGCGCGCCCGCTCATCGAGAGGGCGGCCGTGGACCGCATGGCGGCGCTGCACACCGCGATCGGCGTCGCGCGCCGTGGCGCGACGGTGTCGGTCGTCGGCGTGTACGGCGGCGCGCTGGACCCGATCCCGATGATGGACGTGTTCGACCGCCAGCTCACCCTCCGCTTCGGGCAGGCCAACGTGCGCCGCTGGTACGACGACCTGCTGCCGCTCGTCAGCGACCCGTCCGACCCCCTCGCCGTCGCGGACCTGCGCACGCACCGCGTGCCCCTCGAGCAGGCGCCCCAGGCGTACGACGTGTTCCAGCGCAAGGCCGACGGCTGCATCAAGGTCGTCCTCGACCCGTCGTCGTGAGCGACGCCGGACCCTGCGGGAGGTAGCCATGAGAGTCGTGGTCGTCGGTGCGAGCGGCAACGTCGGCACGGCCGTCCTGCGTCGGTTCGCGCAGGACTCCACCATCACCTCGGTGGTCGCCGTCGCGCGTCGGGCTCCGCAGGACCGCCCGCCGCCGCCGTACGACCTCGCGACGTGGGTGTCGTGCGACATCGGTGCCGACGACGCGGCCGACCAGGTCGTCACGGCGCTCGCCGACGCGTTCGCCGGTGCCGACGCGGTGGTCCACCTGGCGTGGGCGCTGCAGCCCACGCACGACCGTGCGCGCCTGCTGGCGACGAACGTCGTCGGGACGCACCGGGTGGTGCGCGCGGCCGTGCGGGCCGGTGTGCCGCACCTCGTCGTCGCGTCGTCCGTCGGGGCGTACTCGACGTCGCCGGGCGACGTCCCGCGCGACGAGACGTGGCCGACCGACGGCGTGCCCTCCTCGCAGTACAGCGTCGACAAGGCTGCGGTGGAGGCGCTGCTGGACCGTGCGGAGGCGCAGACGTCCCTCGTGGTCGCGCGCGTGCGTCCCGCGCTGGTCTTCCAGCGTGACGCGGGCCACGAGATCGCCCGCTACTTCCTGGGACCGTTCGTGCCGGGGCGGTTCCTCGACGGGCACGTCCCGGTCCTGCCCTGGCCGCGCGGCGTGCGGGTCCAGGCCGTGCACGCCGACGACCTCGCCGACGCGTTCCGTGAGGCCGTCGTCCGCCAGGTGCGCGGCGGGTTCAACGTCGCGGGGCCGGGGGTGGTGCGTGGCCCGGACGTCGCCGCGCTCGTGTCCGAGGGGCGGCTGCGTGAGGTCCCGGCCGCCCTCGCACGTGCCGCGGTGTCGGCGGGGTGGCGCGCGCGGGTGGTGCCCGTGGGGCCCGGGTGGCTCGACCTGGGGACGTCGGCGCCCGTGCTCGACACGACCCGGGCCGAGCGCGAGCTCGACTGGCGCCCGCGGTTCACGGGCGTGCAGGCGCTGCACGAGATCGTCCGGGGCATCGCGGACGGTGCCGGCACGGCGAGCCCGCCGCTGCGCGCGCGCGGCGGCTGACGCGACGGGGTGCGGCGACAGTCGCCACGCGGCACGCTGGGCGCATGACGTCGCCCGACCTCACCGAGGTGAGCACCGACCCCGACCGCCACGTCCTGGGCGAGCCCGACGCGCCGGTGACGATCGTCGAGTACGGCGACCTCGAGTGCCCGTACTGCCGTGACGCCGAGCCGGTGCTGCGCCGGCTCGTCGAGGAGTCCGGCGGGCGGGTCCGGCTGGTGTGGCGGCACTTCCCGCTCTTCCAGGTGCACCCGCACGCCCTCGCCGCGGCGCTCGCGGCCGAGGCCGCGGGAGGGCACGGGCAGTTCTGGTCGATGCAGCAGCTGCTGTTCGCGCACCAGGACGCCCTCACCGACGAGGACCTGGCCCGCTACGCGGGCGAGCTGGGCCTCGACCCGGAGCAGGTCGTCGGCGCACCCGCGGACCGGTACGCGCGCGCGGTGCAGGCCGACTACGAGAGCGGCATCGAGCTGGACGTCCCGGGCACGCCGACCCTGGTCGTCGACGGCGTGCCGTACCGGGGTCGCATCACGCTGGAGGACCTGCGGGCGGTCGTCGACACGGCGTGACGCGCGGTGCGCGGGTGGGCGCCCGCGCGCACCGTGGGCCACGATGGGCTCGTGACCGCCGCGCCCGACGACCTGCCCACCCCTCTTCCCGTCCCGCGCACGGCGCTGGTGACCGGCGCCGGTCGGGGGATCGGCCGCCGGCTCGCGCTCGCGCTCGCGCGCGAGGGCTACGCGCTGGGGCTGGTGGCCCGCACGCGCGAGCGCCTCGAGGAGGTCGCGGACGAGGCCCGGGCGCTCGGCGCGCCGGTGACGGTCGCCGCGGCCGACCTGGTCGACGCCACCGCGGTCGCGGACGCGGTCGCGCGCGTCGAGGCGGGACTTGCCTCGCAGGGCGGGATCGGCCTGCTGGTCAACAACGCCGGGGTCATCGAGCACGCCGAGCTCCCGTTCGCGGCCGACGACGTCGAGGACGTGTGGCGCGTGGTCGAGACGAACGTGCGCGGCCCGCTGCTCGCGACGCACGCCGTGCTGCCCGGGATGCTCGCGCGCGGCGGGGGCCGCGTCCTCAACATGAACTCCGGTGCGGGGCACCGCGCGATGACCTCGTACACCGGCTACGCGATCAGCAAGGGCGCGCTCGCGCGCCTCACGACCCAGCTGCACCGCCAGTACGCGGAGGCGGGTCTCCGCGTGCTGGACCTCGCGCCCGGGGTCGTCGCGACCGACATGACCGCCGCGATGCCCGTGCACGCCGAGCGCACGGACTGGACGTCGCCGCAGGAGGTCGCGGACCTGGTCCTGGGGTTCGCGGCGGGTGACCTCGACGCGCTGTCGGGGCGCTTCGTGCGGGCGGGCGTCGACACGGTGGCGTCCCTGCGGGAGCACGCCGAGGCGATCGTCGCGGCGGACGCCCGGACGCTGCGACTGGCGACCTGGGGGCCGGACGACCCGGCCGTGTGACGTGACCGGCCCCCGCGGCGGCCGGCTCGCGAGGCCCGGCGTCAGCCCGCGGGGCGGCTGTCGACGGGTTGCTCGACCTGCCGCCAGGGCAGCGGTGGCAGGGTCGGCGGCAGCCGGGGCGGCGTGCACAGGGACAGCCGCTCCCCGAGCCAGCGCAGCAGCAGCGAGCCCGCCACGGCAGCGACCAGGGAGCCCACGAGCACCCCGATCTTGGCGCGCTCGAGCAGGACCGGGTCGTCGAACGCGAGCTGCGCGATGAACAGCGAGATCGTGAACCCGATGCCGGCCAGCACGGCACCGCCCATGAGGTGACCCCACCGCACCCGCCCGGGCAGGTCGCCCAGCCCCAGGCGCAGCGCGAGCGTCGCGGCGCCCGTGATACCCACGGCGTTGCCGACGACGAGCGCGACCGCGACACCGATGGTCAGGCGGGACGAGAAGGCGTCGGCGAGCGTCGCGGGGTCGAGCCGCACCCCCGCGTTGGCCAGGCCGAAGAGCGGGACCACCACGTACGCGCTCCACGGGTGCAGCGCGCGCTGCAGCCTGTCGCCCGTCGGCACGGCCGCCCGCCCTGCGAGCTCCGCGGCGTGCTCGCGGTCCGCGCCGCCCTCGGACAGGAAGCGCCGCGCGTGCTCGGCGACCGCCTCGCGCCGTCGCTCGTGCGGCAGCGACGTCGGCACGAGCAGCCCGACGAGGACGCCGGCGATCGTCGCGTGCACGCCGGACGCGAGCACCGCGACCCACAGGGCCAGCCCGACGGCCACGTACGGCGCGAGGCGCCACACGCCGCGACGCCGCAGGACCACCAGCACCACGACGAGGACGCCGGCCGCCGCGAGCGCCCGCGCGTCGACGTCGTCCGTGTAGAACACCGCCATCGCCGCGATCGCGCCGATGTCGTCGACGATCGCGAGCGTCAGCAGGAACAGCCGCAGCCGGTCGGGGCAGCGTGGGCCGAACAGGGCCAGGACCCCCACGAGGAAGGCGGTGTCCGTCGACATGACGACGCCCCACCCGTGGGCGGCGTCCGTGCCGGCGTTGAACGCGAGGAAGATCAGGACCGGCACGACCAGCCCGCCGACGGCGCCGAGCGCCGGCACGGCGACCGCCCGGGGGTCGCGCAGCTCTCCCCGGGTGACCTCGCGGTTGATCTCGAGGCCGACGACGGCGAAGAACACGGCCATGGCGAGGTCGTTGACCCAGTGCTGCAGGTCGAGCTCGAGGCGCGCGTCCCCGAGGAACACGCCCGCCGGTGCGTGCCACAGGGCCGTGTAGGCGTCGCGCCACGGGGAGTTGGCCCAGACGAGCGCGGCGAGCGTGGCCACGAGCAGCACGACCGCACTGCCGGCCTCGGTGGCCAGGAACGTGCGGAGCGCGGGCGCGACGGTCGCCCGGCGCGGGTCCTGCCCGCGCACGACCCGAGCGCGGAGCGCGGGCCACCGGGCGGCCGCGCTCAGCGCGGTCCCCCGGCCGCGGGCGGCGCCGTCAGGGGGTGGACCACGGGCTCAGAGCGCGGGCGACGACGCGTCGGCGGGGACGTGCGCGCCGTGCCCCGCGACGCGCAGCGCGTCCCGCAGGCGCTCGGCCGCCGCGTCGAGATCCGCTGCGGGCACGTCGTGACGCGCGTGGTCGAACGAGAGGCTCGACTCGTCCCAGGCGGGCAGCACGTGCAGGTGCAGGTGGGGGACCTCGAAGCCTGCGACGAGGAGCGCGGCGCGCGGCGCGTCCCACGCGGTGCGCTGGGCACGCCCGATCGTCTTGGCGACGGTCACGAGGTGGGCCAGCAGGTCGTCGGGGGCGTCGGTCAGCTGCTCGACCTCGTCACGGGGGACCACCAGGGCGTGACCGTCGGTGATGGGGGCGATGGTGAGCAGGACGACCGCACGGTCGTCGGCCCAGACGAAGCGTCCGGGGATCTCGCCGTCGATGATGCGGGTGAACAGCGTCGGCATGGGCCACACGGTAGCGCGTCGACTTCCGAAGGGCTCCTGAAACGTTTACGCCGATACGGGAGTCTTGTTCCTGCGCCGATGACGGCCTAGGAATCGCATGTGCGTCTGCAACCCGTCCCCGTGCCCACCCGTCCGACGACCGCGCGCGTGAGGTCCGCCGCCGCCGTCGCCCTCGCGATCGGCCTGCTCGCGTCGTGCTCCGCCGGCACCGAGCCCCAGACCGGCGACGCCGCGCAGGTCACGGCGGCCGAGACCCCCACGATGCTGGAGAGCGCCCCGGTCGAGATGGCGGCCATGGAGCCGCCCGAGTGCCTGTCCGAGGGCATCGCCTACGCCACCGTGGGGAAGGACGCGGCCGCGACGACGGTCGCGTGGGCCGGGTCCGGCGACCGCGGCGTCCTGTTCGCGCCCCAGGTGGACGGCGACGTCTGCCAGTGGTCGGGCGAGCTCGCCCGGCTCGCGGGCGCCGGCTACCTCGTGGCCACGTACGACTGGGGCGCGTCCGGCGAGGTCGGGTTCCAGGCCGCCCTGGACGTCCTGAAGGCCACGGGCGCGCAGAGCGTCGCGTTCGTCGGCGCGTCCGCCGGGGGCACGCTCGCCGCCGGGATGGCCGACGACCTGGGCGCCGTCGCCGTCGTCGCGCTGAGCCCGCCGGCCGTGTACGGCGAGGTCGACGCGCGGGCGGAGGCCAACCAGTTCACCGGCCCGCTGCAGGTGTTCTCCTCGACCGACGACCCCCAGGTGCCGGCGGCCGACAGCGCCCAGGTCGTGCGCAACGACAGGACGTCGATCGTGACCGAGGTCTCCGGCACGGCCCACGGGATCGAGTTCATCGCGCCCGACGGTTACCACGCCGACCACGTGCGCACGACGATCGACGAGGCCCTCACGATCGGCTTCGGCGAGGGCTGAGCCACCGGGTCCCGACGTCGGCCGCACCCGGGCCCCGGGCGCGGCCGACGTGGTCTCACAGGTAGCGCAGCGGGTCGAACTCCTCGAGGGGGATGATCCGCAGCCGCGGCAGCTGCACGTTGAACGCCGAGACGTCGGTCTCCAGGTCGAAGGTCTGCAGCCCGCGAGCCGTCAGGCCGGCGAGCGACTGGCTCGTGAACTCGCGGAACGCGAGCAGCCCCACGCGCCGTCCGGCGTCGACGAGCTGCGCGACCTCGGGAGCGAAGTCGCCGTCGTGACTTGCCAGCAGGACGTCACCGTCCCGGTCGGCGATCGCGTCGAGCGTGCGCTTGATGCCGATGTCGACGACCTTCTCGTACGACTCGCCCGACAGCGGGATCGGCACGAACCCGATCGCCGTGAGCGCCTGCACGAACGACATCGGCAGCGAGCCGTTCGACGCGTTGAGGAAGAACAGCGCCTTGACCGGCTGGTCCCACGTCTGCTGCGCGAAGCTCAGCACCCGCTCCCACCGCGGACGCTGCTCCGGCGTCGGCCGTCCGCCGAGGATCGAGGAACCGAGCGTGGCGTCGATGTTCTCGCCGTCGACCAGCAGGTAGGTGGTGCCCGTCTCGCTCATCGCACCAGCGTAGACGGGCCGCGCCGACCCGGGCCCCGTGGTGTCATGATGCGTCGTCGGCGCCGTCCGACGTCGACGAGGCGGTCGCGGGGCGCTGCCTCGCAGAGGAGGGGGACCGGCCATGCCCGATGACGACGTCGACACGAGCGAGCGATCCTCTCCGACCGACGTCCGCGCCTCGGTGACCGCGTGGGAGGCGCTGTTCCGCGCCCAGGTCGCGCTCGTGCGCCGGTTCGCGCGCCACGACGTGTGGGGCGGCATGAGCATGCGCGAGTACGACGTGCTCTACACCCTGTCGCGTGCGGACGGCCAGGCGTTGCGGCTGCGGGAGCTCGCGCAGTCCAGCCTCCTGACCCAGCCCAGCCTGTCGCGGCTCGTCGACCGGCTGGAGAACGAGGGGCTCGTCCACCGTGAGCCCGTCGAGGGGGACCGGCGCGGCACCGCGGTCCACCTGACCGCCGCGGGCCTCGCGCGTCAGCGTGAGATCGGCCGGCGGCACGCCCGGGCGATCGACGCGCTCGTCGGCGGCGCGCTCGACGCCGACGAGCTCGCGACCCTCGAACGGCTGTGCACCCGGCTCCGGCTCGCGCAGGCCGACCTGCCCGACCCGGTCGGGCTGACGGACGACGGCGCCGCCGACCTCCGACGTGCCGACGGGGACCTCTGACCCACGACACGCAGGCACCCCCCGGCAACGATGGGATCCCGTGGGCACGACGGTCCGCGGGGGGACGGCGAGGAGGGGACGATGCGCATCCTGGTGACGGTGGCGTCGCGCCACCATGGCACGTGGGAGATCGGCGAGGTCATCGCGCGACGGCTGCGCGAGCGTGGCCACGAGGTCGAGCAGCACGCACCCGAGGACGTCACGAGCATCGCCGACCACGACGCGGTGGTGATCGGGTCCGCCGTCTACACGGCGCACTGGCTGCCCGCCGCGCGCGACCTGGCCCAGCGGCTGACCGACGAGCTGCGTGCGCGCCCGGTGTGGATCTTCTCCTCCGGCCTCGCGACGCAGCCCGCCAACTCGGCGAACTCCCCGCTCGAGGTCGCGGCGCTGCGCGAGCGCATCGGCGCGCGGACGCACCGCAGCTTCCGCGGGCGTCTGGACCGGTCCGTGCTGTCGTTCACCGAGCGCGCGATCATCGCCGGCGGCCGTGCGCGCGAGGGTGACCACCGCGACATGACGGCGGTCGCGGCGTGGGCGGACGAGATCGCGGACTCCCTCGACCCGGACGCCGCTCCGGACCGGCCCGGCGCGGCGGCCCAGCAAGGGCGACCGGTCCGGGCGTGACGGGTCAGGAGACCCGCAGGGCCCGTTCCCGCTGACGGCGCAGACCGCGCAGCTCGGCGGCGGCGGCGACCATCGTGGGCCGCTGCACGGGGTCCGTGCGCGTCATCGCGCGCAGCAGCGCGGCGAAGTCGCGGTCGAGGTCGTCGGCGATCTGCGGGGCGTGCAGCAGCCGGGCCAGCGACGCCGTGAGGGGGTCCCCCGGGAAGGCGCGCCGCGCCGTGAGGCACTCGAGGAGGACCAGGCCGAGGGAGTACACGTCGCTCGCCGGGCCGGCCTGCTCGCCCAGCGCCTGCTCGGGGCTCTGGTAGCTCGCCGTGGCACGGTCGTCCGTCCGGCTCGCCGGCATCGCGGCGTCGGACGCCGCGATGCCGAAGTCCGCGAGCACGACCGGCAGGGCCGGTGCGTCGCGCCGGCCCGACGCCGGCGTCGTGTCGGCCACGAGGACGTTCGAGGGCTTCACGTCGCGGTGCACCACCCCGGCACGGTGCGCGTGGGCCAGGCCCTGCGCCAGCTGGTGCCCGACGTCCGCGGTCGTCGCCGCGTCGAGCGGGCCGTCCGCGACCAGCTCGCGCAGCGTGCGGCCCTCGACGAGCTCCATCACCAGGAAGGCGACCGGGCCCGTGCCGGGTGCCACGTCCGCCCCGACGTCGAGCAGGGCGACGAGCGACGGGTGCGACAGGTCGGCCAGGACCCGGGCCTCCTGCGCGTACCGCCGCACCTGCGACGCGTCGGCGCCCGCCAGCCGGAACAGCTTGATGGCGACCGGCCGGTCGAGACGTGTGTCGACCGCCCGGTACACCTGCGCCGACCCGCCCTCTCCGAGGCGATCGGCGAGCACGTAGCGACGTGCCAGCTCGGGTGCGGCGTGCCGTCCGGCGCGCGTCACAGCTTGCTCATCGGTCGTGCTCCGGTTCCTCGGGGTCGCGGCGCACGGGGGTCGCGCCATGACGACCGTAGAGCCGTCGCCCCGAGCCCGCACACGGAGACGCCCGAACGAGCGAGACCGCTCCGGAGGTGACGCGGTGTCGTGACAACGTCACGTCGAGGACGACCGTCTGGGCGGGGCGCTGCGCGGACGCGATGGGATGATCGGACGGTGCCTTCCGTGACGCCACCCACGACCGATCTGCCCGCAGACCCGTCCGTCGGCGGGCTCGCACCGTACGACGCCGTGCTGCTGTTCTCGTTCGGCGGCCCGAACGGCCCCGACGACGTCCTGCCGTTCCTGCGCAACGTGACCGCGGGCAAGAACATCCCGGACGAGCGCCTCGCCGAGGTCGCCGAGCACTACCACCACTTCGGTGGGCGCAGCCCCATCAACGAGCAGAACCTCGCGCTGCGGGCGGCCCTGCAGGACGAGCTGCGACGCCGCGGTCTCGACGTCCCGGTCGTGTGGGGCAACCGCAACTGGGAGCCCTACACGCGCGATGCGCTCGCCGAGGCCCGTGCCGCGGGCGCGCGCCGGGTCGTGGCGCTCGTGACGTCGGCCTACTCGTCGTACTCCGGTTGCCGCCAGTACCGCGAGAACCTCTGGACGGCGCTGGACGAGGTGGCCACCCCCGACGGGGACGCGCTCGTGGTGGACAAGGTCCGCTCCTACTTCAACCACCCGGGCTTCGTGCAGGCCAACGTCGACGCGGTCGTCGAGGCGTACGAGGGCACGCCCGCCGACGCACCGTGGCCCCGCCTCGTGTTCGTCACGCACTCGATCCCCGACACGATGGAGGACGCCTCGAAGGTCGCCGGTGCGTCGTACCGCGAGCAGCACCTCGACGTCGCCCGCACGGTGGCCGACGCGGCCACGGACCGGCTCGGCCGTCGGGTCGAGTGGGACCTCGCGTACTGCTCCCGGTCGGGCCCGCCCAGCCAGCCGTGGCTCGAGCCCGACGTGAACGACCACCTCGCGGTGCTCGCCGCCGCGGGCACGACGTCCGTCGTGCTCTCGCCGATCGGCTTCGTCTCCGACCACATGGAGGTCGCGTTCGACCTCGACACGGAGGCGCTCGAGACCGCCCGCGAGCTCGGCATGACGGCCGTGCGAGCGGACTCCGTCGGCGTGCGCGAGCCCTTCGTGCGCGGCCTCGCCGACCTGCTGCTCGAGCGGGCCGCGATCGCCCGGGCCGACGACGCCGGCGTGCCCCGCCCGGCCGAGGCGACGGTCGGCCTGCTGCCGCCGTTCCGCTCGGTCTGCGTGCCCGGGTGCTGCCGGATGCGCGACGGCGTCGACTCGGGCCGCCCGGCGGCCTGCTCGACCGATCCCTGGACCTGACGTCGTCGACGACGTCCCGCCCCACCCGACGACGGAGACCCTGTGAGCACGCACGCGACCGCACCTGACACCGACCACCTCAACACGACGATCCGCTACACGATGTGGTCGGTCTTCGCCGTCGACGGGCCGCTGCCCGCCGACGACGACGCACGCGCCGACGTCGTCGCGGATGCGCTGCGTGCGGTCGCGTCCGACGAGGGGCTGGTCGTCCGGGGCTGGTACGACGTGGCAGGCCTGCGTGCGGACGCGGACCTGATGGTCTGGTGGCACGCGGAGACCGTCGAGCAGGTGCAGGGTGCCTACCACCGGCTGCGTGCGAGCGCCCTCGGCGCGGTCCTCACGCCCGTGTGGTCGGTCGTCGGGCTGCACCGCCCCGCCGAGTTCAACCGTGCGCACGTCCCCGCGTTCCTCGCCGGTGAGCCGGCGGGCGACTACGTGTGCGTCTACCCGTTCGTGCGGTCGTACGACTGGTACGTGCTGCCCGACGAGGAGCGGCGGCAGATGCTCCACGAGCACGGCGCCGCGGCCCGCGGGTACGCCGACGTGCGGGCGAACACCGTGGCGTCGTTCGCGCTGGGGGACTACGAGTGGCTGCTCGCGTTCGAGGCGCCCGAGCTCCACCGCATCGTCGACCTCATGCGGGACCTGCGCGCGACGCAGGCCCGGCGGCACGTGCGCGAGGAGGTGCCGTTCTACACCGGCCCGCGCGTCGAGCTCGAGGAGTGGGCGCAGCGCCTGCCGCGCGCCTGAGCGCGGGATGTCATGATCGAGCATGCGCGATGACGGGCAGGACCGGCCGACGTCCCTCGATCCCTCGGGCGAGGTCCCGGACGCCCCGTGGCTGCACGGGACGTGGCGGGTCGTCCGCCTGGACGGCGCCGTGCCCGGCGCCGGCACGCAGGGCCCGCCGTGGCTCACGTTCGACGGCGACGGCGTCGTGTTCGGTCACGCCGGCGTCAACCGCGTCCGCGGGACGTGGCGGCTGGACGGCTCGGCCCTGACGTTCGGGCCGGTCGTCGCCACGCTCATGGCGGGCCCGCCCCAGGCGACGGCGACCGAGCGGGCCGTCCTGGGCGTGCTGCAGGACGGTGCCACCGTGACGCCAGGTGACGACACCGTCACGCTGCGGACCGCCGGTGGGCGTACCGCCGAGCTGGTGCGCGCACCTGCCGACGTCCACGAGCCCGTGCGGCCCGACGAGCCGCACGGGCTGCGCTGACCTCGTGGGGAGCCCGCTCAGGGGTAGAGGCCGCGGATGAGGTGCGCCTCGGCCACACGGCGGACGCCGATGGTCATCGCGGCCTCCCGCAGCGTGACGGACTCCGCGCGGGCGAGCGCGGACACCGCGGCGTGGCTCGCGAGCATCCGCTGCTCGAGCCGTTCGGCGATCTCGCCCTCGGTCCACCAGTAGGCCTGGTTCGCCTGGACCCACTCGAAGTAGCTGACCACGACGCCTCCGGCGTTCGCCAGGATGTCGGGCACGACGACGATGCCACGCTCCGCCAGGACCCGGTCGCCCTCGCTCGTGGTGGGGCCGTTGGCGCCCTCCACCACCCAGCGCGCCTTGACGTTCGCCGCGGTCGTGCCGTCCAGCACGCCCTCGACGGCGGCCGGGACCAGCAGGTCCACGTCGAGCGCCAGGAGCTCCGTGTTGGTCAGGGGGTCCGCGTCCGCGAACCCGGCGACGGACCCGGTGCTCGCGACGTGCTCGAGGAGCGCCGGCAGGTCCAGGCCGTCGTCGCGGCGCACGCCGCCGTGCTCGTCGCTCACGGCGACGACGCGGGTACCGGCCTCGTGCAGCAGGCGCGCGGCGTGGGACCCGACCTTCCCGAAGCCCTGGACGGCCGCACTCACCTCGGACAGCTCGACGCCGTCGGCGCGCAGCGCGGCGCGCGCGGTGTGGACGACGCCCTGCGACGTGGCCGTCGGGCGGCCCAGCGAGCCGCCGACCGCCAGGGGCTTGCCCGTCGTGACCGCCGGGATCGTGAACCCGCGGTTGACCGAGTAGGTGTCCATGACCCAGGCCATGGTCTGCTCGTTCGTCCCGATGTCGGGCGCCATGATGTCCCGCTCGGGCCCGATCATCGGCATGATCTCGCTGGTGTAGCGGCGGGTGATGCGTTCCAGCTCGGCTGACGAGTGCGCGTGCGGGTCGATCGTGACGCCGCCCTTCGCGCCACCGTAGGGGACGTCGACGACCGCGCACTTCCACGTCATCCACATCGCGAGCGCACGGACCTCGTCGATGTCGACCCCGGGGGCGTAGCGCAGCCCGCCCTTGCCGGGACCCCGCGAGATGTTGTGCTGCACCCGGTAGCCCGTGAACACCCTCACGCGGCCGTCGTCGCGTCGCAGCGGGACGGCGACCCGCAGCTCACGACGAGGCGTCGCGAGCACCTCGTGCAGGTCGCTGTCGTAGCCGAGGATCTCGACCGCACGCGCCAGCTGGGCCTGTGCGGTCGCCAGAGGAGCGGTGCCGGGGTCGGGCTGGGCGGGCGCACCGTCGGGCGTCGGGGTGGAGGAGGGGAGGGCCATGCCCCACCCTGGCACGTCGACCGGTCACTGACCCGTCAACACAGGCGGATGTCCGTGACCCACCGGAAGATGTCACCGCCCAGGTGGCGGCTGTGCCGTGCCGGCACCACCACGCACGACCCGAGGGCGTCGTCGGCGTAAACCGGCGTGACCGACAGGGCGGTGGAGCGGCAGTTGACCACGCGGGCGGACCACGGTGACGGGAACGCCAGGTAGTACGAGGAGACGTGGTCGCACCATGCCTCGGCGTCCTCGACGCCGGCCGACGCGGTGACGTCGTCCTGGTCCGAGGTGGGCGCGGACGCGCGGTCCGTCGCCGTCGTGTCGGCTGCGGTCGGTGCGTGGGGCGCGACGTCGCGCGCGGTGGCGGCCGTCGGCAGCGCGGTCGCCACGGCAGCCACCACTGCGAGGGCGAGCCTGCCGCGGCGGTGGGCGCGGGCCCCGCGGGTGGCGCGCAGGCGTTCGCGGCGGCTGGTCCCTGCGGCGTCGCGCTTCGGGTGACGCGCGGACGCGGGCACGTCGTGCTCACCGGGACGGGTGGTGCGGAGCATGGCGTCTCCTCTCGGCTCCCGCCGAGCGCTGACGGGAGCGCCGCACTCCGTTGTGCGGCGCCGCGACCACCATGGCGTGACTGACGGAGTGCTGTCAAGAACGGACAGCACTCCGTCAGGTCGAGGGTTGACCGATGACCGCCCGGGACCGGGAGGTCACGCGGACGCGCGCACCACCAGCTCCGGGGCGAAGATGAGCGGCTCCCTGTCGGGCGCTCCGTGGAGCTGGTCCAGCAGCCGCGCACCGGCCGCGCGGGCCATCGCGACCACGGGCTGGATCACGCTGGTCAGCGGCGGTGTCGTCGACGCGGCCACGCCGAGGTTGTCGTAGCCCACGATCGCCACGTCGCCGGGGACGTCTCGCCCGAGCTCGGCGAGGACACCCAGCGCCCCGGTCGCCATGAGGTCGGAGGCGATGAAGATCCCGTCGACGTCGGGGAAGCGTGCGAGCAGGTCGCGCGCTGCGTGGGCACCCGAGGTGATGGTGAAGTCGCCGTGCACGACGGCCGACTGGTCCAGGCCGGAGGCCTCCATCGCCAGCCGCCACCCGGCGAGCCGGTCGATGCCGGCCGACATGTCCTGGGGTCCGGCGATCGTCGCGATGCGACGGCACCCGCGGTCGATGAGGTGCTGGGTGGCCAGCCGCCCACCCTCGGTGTTGTCCGTGTCGACGTACTGGACGTCCTCGTCCGAGGCCGACAGCGGGCGCCCGACGAAGACGTTGGGGACCCGCGACGTCAGGAGCGCCCGGTCGAGCTCGTCGTCGCGGTGGTGGGAGACGACGATGGCGCCGTCCACGTGACCGTTGCGCAGGTAGCGGATCGTCCGCTCGCTCTCGCCCGGACGCGCGATCACGAGCACGACCTGGATGTCCGAGTCGGCGAGCGAGGTGCTCAGGCCGTTGAGCGTGCCGGCGAAGAAGGGGTCGGACAGCACGCGCTCGTCCGGCTCGGGGACGACGAGGGCGATCGAGTCCGTGCGTCGCGTGACGAGCGAGCGCGCCGCACGGTTCGGCGTGTAGCCGAGGTCGGAGACGGCGGCCTCGACGGCGGACAGCGCCTCGGGGGAGACCCGCAGGCCGCCGTTGATGGCGCGTGACGCCGTCGACCGGGAGACGCCGGCGCGTTCGGCGACCTGCTCGAGCGTGGGTGCGCTCGGGCGTGCGAGGTCGGTGCGGGTCGGGACGATGTCGACCACCTTTGGTCATCCCCTCCTGTGGCTGCCGGGCAGCGTGGACGTTCTGGCGGCCCGGGGCACCGTGAAGCTACCGCGCACGATGCGCAGGTTACCCGGTGCCGAGCTGGTGGGCCGTGGTCGGGCGCTCGGGAGTGTGCGCCCGACCACGGTGCAGGGCATCAGCCCTTCACGGCTCCCGCCATGATCCCGGCGACCAGCTGGCGCCCGGCAAAGATGAACAGCACGATCAGCGGCAACGTGACGAGGAACACGCCCGCCATGACGAGCGAGTAGTCGACGAAGTAGTTCGCCTGGAGCAGACGGACCGCGACCGGCAGCGTCGGGTTCTCAGGGTTGAGGACGATCGACGGCCAGAAGAAGTTCGTCCACTGGGTGACGAACGTGAACAGCGCCAGCATCGCCATGGCCGGTCGTGCCGCCGGCATGGCGATCGACCAGAACGTCCGCAGCATCGACGCCCCGTCGACACGGGCGGCCTCGATGAGCTCGTACGGCAGTGCCTCCTGGAGGTACTGGGTCATCCAGAAGACGCCGAACGCCGTGACGAGCGCCGGCACGATGACCGCCTGCAGCGTCCCGATCCACCCGATCTTCGCCATGATGATGTAGAGCGGGATGACACCGAGCTGCGTCGGCACCGCCATGGTGGCGATGACGAACACGAGCAGCGGCCCGCGCCCCCGGAAGTTGAGCTTCGCGAACGAGAACCCGGCGAGCGTCGAGAACAGCACCGTGGCGGCCGCCGTGATCAGCGAGACCAGGACCGAGTTCCGGAACGCCTTCCAGAAGTCGAAGGCGTCGGAGTTGATGACCTTCGAGAAGTTGTCGAAGAGACTCGCGTCGGGCACCAGCTGCGGCAACGGGCTCTGCGCGAGGCTCACGGGGTCGGACGACCCCAGGAGCAGCGTGTAGTAGATCGGGCCGATGCCGATGAGCACGGCCGCGCCCAGCAGCACGTACGTGACCACGCCCGGACGCCGGTTGTAACCGCCGGTCTTCCCG
>Ga0233363_1000175_pt1 | contig 31027 bp, 23 predicted proteins | sample ElkDunMinimDraft_18_FD_191534 | JGI IMG/M metagenome (GOLD analysis project Ga0233363, IMG submission 191534) | Fecal eukaryotic communites from dung pellets of Tule Elk in California, USA - Elk Dung C16 | ecosystem: Host-associated > Mammals > Digestive system > Large intestine > Fecal | place... | reverse complement strand
CGCGCCCTGCATCTCCAGCGATGTCACGTAGTTGCCGACGAGCGAGCGGGCCACCTCGACCCCGCGCTCGGAGAGCAACGCGCGTGCCCGACGATAGACGACGTACAGCTCGGACGCGGGCGTGCCGCCCATGCCGTTGACGAGCAGCAGCACCCGTTCCCCGTCCGCGAGCCCCAGGTCCTCGACGACCGGCGTCAGGAGCTTCTCGGTGAGGACGTCGGCACTCTCCAGCCCGACGCGGTGGCGCCCCGGCTCACCGTGGATGCCGATGCCGATCTCGATCTCGTCCTCGGGCAGGTCGAAGCTGGGGCCGCCGACGTGGGGCACGGTGCAGGCGGTGAGCGCCAGGCCCATCGTGCGGACGTTGTCGACGACGCGCTGCGCGACCGCGGCGACCGCGTCCAGGTCGTCGCCGCGCTCGGCGGCGGCCCCCGCGATCTTCTCCACCGCGACGGTCCCGGCCACTCCGCGCCGCCCGGCGGTGTAGAGGGAGTCCTCGACGGCGACGTCGTCGTTCACGACCACCTGCCGCACCGTGATCCCGTCCGCGTCGGCGAGCTCCGCGGCGGTCTCGAAGTTCAGCACGTCGCCCGTGTAGTTCTTGACGATCGTCAGGACGCCCGCGCCGGCGTCGGCCGCGGCGATCGCGGGCAGGATCTGGTCGGGCGTCGGCGACGTGAAGACGGCCCCCGGGACGGCGGCGTCGAGCATCCCGACGCCGACGAAGCCCGCGTGCAGGGGCTCGTGCCCGCTGCCACCCCCGGAGACGAGGCCGACCTTGCCCGGCACGGCCCCGCCGACCCGGGTGACGAACAACGGGTCGACGTGCACCCGCACCACGTCGGCGTGCGCGAGGCCGAACCCCTCGACCGACTCGGCGACGACGTCCTGCGGGTCGTTGATGAGCTTCTTCACGCTCGACTCCCTCGACGTGCCGGCGGTGGTCGCTCCACTCCACCCCGGAGCAGGACGGACGTCAAGGCGAGACGCGTCTCACTCACGTCCCAGCAGCACCCGCGCCTCGGCGACGAGCAGGACGGAGCCCGTCACCAGCACACCGGCACCCCGCTCCTCCTCGCTCTCGGCACGCTGGACGGCGACGTCGATCGCGTCGGGCAGCCGGGCGGCCACGTGCACGCGGTCCTCGCCGAACACGTCGATCGCGATCTCGGCCAGGTCGTCGGCGTCGAGCGCGCGCGGCGTCGACGCCTGGGTCACGACGACCTCGGCGAGCAGCGGCTCGAGCGCCGCGAGGATGCCCTCGGGGTCCTTGTCCGCCATGACGCCCACCACGCCGACCAGGCGCGTGAAGTCGAACGCCTCGGTGACCGCGTCGACCAGCGCCTCGGCACCCGCGGGGTTGTGCGCGGCGTCGACGAGGACGGTCGGGCTCGACCGGACGACCTCGAGGCGTCCCGGGGACGTCACGCCGCCGAACGCGGCCTCGACGACCGATCCGTCGAGCGCGGCGCCACCCGTGAGCAGCGCCTCCGTCGCGACGAGCGCCAGCAGGGCGTTGTGCGCCTGGTGCTCGCCGTACAGCGGCAGGAACACGTCGGTGTACACGCCGCCGAGCCCGCGCAGCGCGACGAGCTGGCCGCCGACGGCCACCTGCCGCTCGACGACCGCGACGTCGACGTCCTCGCGCACGACGCGCGCGCCGCGCTCGGCCGCCGCCGCCAGCACGACGCCCTCGACGTCGTCGGTCTGCTGCGCGAGCACGAGCGTCGCGCCGTCCTTGACGATGCCCGCCTTCTCCGACGCGATCTCCACCAGGGTGTTCCCCAGGTAGCGCTCGTGGTCCATCGCGACGGGCGTCATGACCGCGACCTCGGCGTCGATCACGTTGGTCGCGTCCCAGCGCCCGCCCATGCCGACCTCGACGACCGCGACCTCGACGGGCGCGTCGGCGAACGCGGCGTACGCCATGACGACGAAGACCTCGAAGAACGACAGGCGGGGCTCACCGCGCTCGGCCGCGTCCGTGTCCACCATGTGCACGTAGGGCGCGACGTCCTGCCAGACCTCGACGAAGCGCTCGTCGCTGATCGGCTCCCCGTCGATGCTGATGCGCTCGTTGGCGCGCGTGAGGTGCGGGCTGGTGAAGCGGCCCGTACGCAGCCCGTGCTCGCGCAGCAGCGCCTCGACCATGCGTGCGGTCGACGTCTTGCCGTTCGTGCCGGTGACGTGCACCGAGCGGAACGCGCGCTGCGGGTCGCCGAGCAGCTCGAGCACCGCGCGGACGCGGCCCAGCTCGGGGTCGATGTCGTGCTCGGGCGCACGCGCGAGGATGCTGCGGTACACCTCGTCCGCGGCCTGGCGCGCCGCCCGGGCGGCCTCGTCCTTCAGGTGGTCCGCGCCACCGCGCTCGCGGCTCACGCGTCGGCCCGCACGACGGTCACGGCGACGTCGGCCACGTCGGCGGCCTCGATCGTCACGGACGACGCGAGCGTCTCGGCGGCGACGAAGTCGCGGTGCGCCTCGACGTCCGCGACGTGCGCGGTCGGGACCGTGAGCGTCAGGTCGATGCGGTCCGCGACGTGCAGGCCGGCGGCCTTGCGCGCGTCCTGCACGGCCCGCACGACGTCACGCGCGTAGCCCTCGGCGCGCAGCGCGTCGTCCAGCGACAGGTCGAGGACGACGACCACGCCGCCGCTCAGCACGGCGGCGGCGACGTCGGCGCCCGCCCCCTCGCCGACCACCGTCGTCAGCTCGTACTCCGCCGGCTCCAGCGCGACGTCCCCGGCGTCCGTGGTGACGACGACCGTCTCGCCGTCGACCCGCCACGCACCGGAGCGGGCGCCCTTGATGACCTGCTGCACGGCGCGACCCAGTCGCGGGCCGGCCGCCCGCGCGTTGACCGCGAGCCGCTGCGTGATGCCGAACCGCTCGGTGGTCGCGGCGTCCGCCTCGACGACGTCGACGTGCTTGACGTTGAGCTCGGCGGCGAGCAAGTCGGTGTACGGCGCGAGCGCGGCCGGGTCAACCACGGCGACCGTGAGCCGGCGCAGCGGCTGGCGCACGCGCACCTGGTGCGCCTTGCGCAGACCGAGTGCCGCCGAGACCACGGCGCGGACCTCGTCCATCGCGGCGACCAACGCGTCGTCCCGGACGAGCGCGTCGACGGCCGGCCAGTCGGTGAGGTGCACGCTGCGCCCGCCCGTCAGGCCGCGCCACACCTCCTCGGTGACCAACGGTGCGAGCGGCGCCATGGCGCGCGTGAGCTCCTCCAGCGCGGTCCACAGGGTGTCGAACGCGTCGGCGTCCTCCGACCAGAACCGGTCGCGCTGCGTGCGCACGTACCAGTTGGTCAGCAGGTCGAGGTGCTCGCGCACGGACTCGCACGCGGCGGGGATGTCGTACGCGTCGAGCTGGGTGGTCATCGCTGCGGTGAGCTCACCCGTCCGCGCGAGCAGGTACCGGTCCATCGGGGCCAGCCCGGCGGCGCGCTCGGCCGTGACGCGCTGCGCGGTGTACCCGCGTCCCTCGTCCGCGGCACCCGCGTACAGCGTGAAGAAGTAGTACGTGCTCCACAGCGGCAGCAGCACCTGCCGCACGCCGTCACGGATGCCCTCCTCGGTGACGACGAGGTTGCCGCCGCGCAGGATGGTGGAGGACATCAGGGACCAGCGCACGGCGTCGGAGCCGTACTTGTCCCACATGACGACCGGGTCCGGGAAGTTGCGCAGCGACTTGCTGGCCTTGCGGCCGTCGTCGCCCAGGACGATGCCGTGGCACATGACGTTGCGGAACGCGGCGCGGTCGAAGATCGCCGTGGCCAGCACGTGCAGCGTGTAGAACCAGCCACGCGTCTGGCCGATGTACTCGACGATGAAGTCGCCCGGGTAGTGGTGCTCGAACCACTCGCGGTTCTCGAACGGGTAGTGCACCTGCGCGAACGGCATGGACCCGGAGTCGAACCACACGTCGAGCACGTCGGGGATGCGGCGCATGGTCGAGCGGCCCGTCGGGTCGTCCGGGTTGGGGCGCGTCAGGTCGTCGATGAAGGGCCGGTGCAGGTCGGGCTCGCCGGCCTCGTTGGTGGGCACGCGGCCGAAGTCGGCCTCGAGCTCGGCGAACGAGCCGTAGACGTCGACCCGCGGGTACGCCGGGTCGTCGCTCACCCACACGGGGATGGGCGTGCCCCAGTAGCGGTTGCGGCTGATCGACCAGTCGCGCGCGTTCTCGAGCCACTTGCCGAACTGGCCGTCCTTGATGTGCCCCGGGATCCACTCGATGCCCTGGTTCAGCTCGACCATGCGGTCCCGGAACTGCGTGACCCGCACGAACCACGAGGACACGGCCTTGTAGATCAGCGGGTTCCGGCAGCGCCAGCAGTGCGGGTAGGAGTGCTCGTACGTCTCGTGCCGCACGAGCGCGGCCCGGTGGGCGGCGTCGACGCGCGCGAGCGGCCCGGTGCCGTTCTTGAGGTCGGCGATGACCTGCTTGTTGGCGTCGAAGACCTGCACGTCCGCGTAGTCGGTGACCTGGGAGGTGAAACGGCCCTTGGAGTCGACGGGCACGACCGGCGTGATGCCCGCGGCGTCGCACGCGGCCATGTCGTCCTCGCCGAAGGCGGGGGCCAGGTGCACGACGCCCGTGCCGTCCTCGGTCGTGACGAAGTCCGCCGCGAGCACCTGGTGGGCGTTCTCGTGCCCCGCGAAGTAGTCGAACGGCGGCGTGTAGCGCCGGCCGACCAGGTCGGCACCCGTCAGCCGCGCGACGACCGTCGGCTCGTCGCCCAGCTCGCGGGCGTACGCGCCCAGACGCGCGGCGGCGAGCACGACACGCTCACCCGGGTGGGCCTCGCCGAACGGCGACCCCGCCGCGGGCTCCGCGACGACGTACTCGACGTCGGGACCCACCGCGACCGCCAGGTTGGACGGCAGCGTCCAGGGCGTCGTCGTCCAGATCAGGAGCAGCTCACCGCTGTCGAGCCGGAACCCGACCGTGAGCGCGGGGTCCTGACGCGACGCGTACACGTCGTCGTCCATCCGCAGCTCGTGGTTGCTCAGCGGCGTCTCGTCACGCCAGCAGTACGGCAGGACGCGGTAGCCCTCGTAGGCCAGGCCCTTGTCGTAGAGCTGCTTGAACGCCCAGATCACCGACTCCATGAACGACGGGTCGAGCGTCTTGTAGTCGTTCTCGAAGTCGACCCAGCGCGCCTGCCGCTCGACGTACTGCTGCCACTCCTTGGTGTACGTCAGCACGGAGCGGCGGCACGCGTCGTTGAACGCCGCGATGCCCATCTCGTCGATCTGGGACTTGTCCGTGATCCCCAGGACCCGCTCGGCCTCGAGCTCGGCCGGCAGGCCGTGCGTGTCCCAGCCGAACCGGCGCTCGACGTGCCGCCCGCGCATGGTCTGGTAGCGCGGCACGACGTCCTTGGCGTACCCGGTCAGCAGGTGGCCGTAGTGCGGCATGCCGTTGGCGAACGGCGGGCCGTCGTAGAAGACGTACTCGTTCTCGCCGTTCTCGCCGGTCGGCCGCAGCGCGACCGAGGCGCGGAACGTGTCGTCCGCCTCCCAGTACCGCAGCACGTCCTGCTCGAGGTCGGGCAGGTCGGGGCTCGGCGGGACGGTCGCGGGGGTGCCGTCGGACGTGCGGTGCAGCGGGTACGCCACGAGAGGTGCTCCTGGTCTCACGCACCCGGGTGGGGTGCGGCACGGCCACGAGGACGACGACGCCCGGACCACCCGGGCACCACCGCGGTGCCACCTCGCTTGCCGGGGACGGGTCCCCGACCTCTCGCCTACGGCTGTGACGGGCCTGCCCCGTCCGGTTCTACTGAGGACCCGCGCCTGAGACGCGTGTCCCGTTCTTCCGGAGGCTCGCCGGTGATGGCCGGGTCGATGCCTGTGCGGGCCAGCATACGAGGTGGTCCGGCCCTCGGTCATCCCGAGCGCGCGGGCGCCGACGGTCGGCCCGGCGCGATTCGTCGGACGCTGCGGCCTCGGGGCACCATCGGTGCCATGACCACCGCCCGGCCCGTGGCCCTGCTCGACCTCGACGGCACCCTCATGGACTCCGCGTCCGGCATCGTCGCGGCCGTCCGCTCCGCATACGAGGGGGTCGGGCTCCCCGCGCCGAGCGACGCGGTCATGCGCTCGTTCGCGGGTCCGCCCATCGCCTGGTCGTTCACCACGCACGGCGTGCCGGCCGACCTGCTCGACGCGGCGATCGCGGGGTACGGCGACCACTTCAGCCGGGAGGGCGTGTGGGACACGCGGGTCTTCGACGGCATACCCGACGCGCTGGCGGCGCTGCGGGACGCCGGTGTGCTGCTCGTCGTCGCCACGGCCAAGCCGTTCCGCTGGGCCCTGCCGATCTGCGAGGAGGTCGGGCTGTCGCCGCTGCTCGACCACGTCGCGGGGGCGCCCGACGACGAGTCGGAGACCAAGGGCCAGATCATCGGTCGCGCGCTCGACTGGGTGCGCGCCACCGTCGGGGACGCCCCGGTTCGCGCGGTCATGCTCGGTGACCGCGAGCACGACGTGCACGGCGCGGCGGACCACGGGCTGCCGTGCCTCGGGGCGCTGTGGGGCTACGGCGGGGAGGACGAGCTGCGCGCCGCCGGAGCGGTGGACGTGCTCGCCACGCCCGCCGACGTCCCCGCCGCCGTGCTCGCGCGCGTGAGCGGCTGACGGCTGCCTCCTGGGAGGATGGTCGGGATGACTCCCGCACCTCTGGTCCTGCTCGACCTCGACGGCACCCTGACCGACTCCTACCCCGGCATCGCCGCGAGCGCGCGCGTCGCGTTCACCACGCTGGGGATCCCGGTGCCGGACGACGCCGCGCTGCGCCGCTTCGTCGGCCCGCCGCTCGCGGACTCGTTCCCGCTGTTCGGCGTGGCGGACGACCGGGTCGCGGACGCGATCGCCGCGTACCGCGGCTACTTCCGCGAGACCGGCATGTGGGAGAACAGCGTCTACGCGGGCATCCCGGAGCAGCTCGCCGCGCTGCGTGACGCGGGTGTCCGGCTCGCGGTCGCCACCAGCAAGCCCGAGGTCTTCGCCGTGCCGATCGCCGAGCGCTTCGGCCTCGCGCCCTTCCTCGACGGCGTGTTCGGTGCGCCGCTCGACCACATCGCGTCGTCGAAGGCCTCGGTGGTCGCCACCGCGCTCGACGCGCTGCGCCCTGCCGGCGCTGTCCTCATGGTCGGCGACCGGGAGCACGACGTGCACGGGGCCCGCGCCAACGGCGTCGACTGCCTGGGTGTCGCGTGGGGCTACGCGCAGCCGGGTGAGCTGCTCGACGCGGGGGCGCTGGGCGTCGTCGACGACGTGGACGAGCTGGCGGCCGCCGTGCTGGCGGCGCTCGCCCGCAGCACGGCGCCCCGTGACGACGTCAGCGTGCCGCCTCGACCGGCGGCAGCGCCGACCACGGGAACGTGATCCAGCGGTCGGTGCGGCGCCACACGTAGTCCGGGTCGACGACCGAGCGAGTCTTGGCGTACAGCACCGCCGTGCGCACCTCGGAGCAGTCCTGCGCCAGCAACCGCTGCACGAGCGCGAGCGTCTCCCCCGAGTCGGCGACGTCGTCGACGACGAGCGCGCGCAGACCACGGACGGCCTCGGTGTCCAGCAGCGGCGGGAGCAGCAGCGGCTCGGGCAGCGTGCTGCCCACACCGGTGTAGAACTCGACGTTCATCGTCCCGACGGCCTTGGTGCCCAGTGCGTACGCGATCGCGCCGCCCGGCGGCAGCCCGCCGCGCGCGATCGACACCACCACGTCGGGCACGAACCCCGAGTCGACGACGGCCTGCGCGACCTCACGCGCCGCGCTGCCGAAGGTCTCCCAGTCGAGGACCTCACGGTCGGCCGTCGCGTCGGTCGTGCCCTGCGTCGTCGTCATGGCCCCATCGTCGCCCACTGCGCGACCGTTCCTGTCACGTGCCTCACACGCCGCCCCGCCCTGCGCGACGCCACCAGCGCGTCCACCCGGACGGTGCCTCCGGTGGGACGGTCGGTCCGACGCGGGTGGCGACGCGGTGTGGCAGCGTGGGTCCGTGAGCACCACCGGCCCCGACGCGGGATCCCTCTTCCCCGGCAAGAACTTCATCAGCACCGTCCTCGAGGCGCTGGAGACGAAGACGGCGATGTCCGGGACGCTCGGCCGCCGCTACTTCATGCGGGCTGCGATGGCGGGGATCATGATCGGCGTCCTGTACGCCGCGCACTACGCCGTGATCACCGCGTTCGCCCAGATCGACGTGGGGGGCTCGACGCTGGAGCCCCTGGGACGCATCGCCGGGGCGCTCACGTTCGGGTGGGCGCTGGTGTTCATCTACTACTCCCGGTCCGAGCTGCTGACGTCGAACATGATGATCGTCTCGATCGGCGCCTACCACCGCCGCACCACGTGGGGCCGCGCGGCACGCCTGCTGGGGCTGTGCTACTTCGGCAACTTCGTCGGCGGCCTGCTCGTCGCGGCGTTCCTGCGGTTCTCGACGCTCGCCGACGGTGCCGTGTTCGACCGGATGGTCGCCTCCGCCGACCACAAGCTGGCGTTCGTCGCGGACGGGCCCACCGGCTGGGTCGACCTGCTGATCCGGGCCATCCTGTGCAACTTCTGCATCAACCTGGCGATGCTGCTCGTGTACAACGGCCTCATCAGCAACGACGTCGCCAAGTCGGCCGTCATGATCGTCGCCGTCTTCGTCTTCGCGTTCCTCGGGCTCGAGCACTCGGTCGCCAACACGGTGCTGTTCTCGGTCGTCGGCCTGCGCGAGGGCATCGACCTGGGGCTCGCCGCCGGCAACATCGTGCTCGCGCTGATCGGCAACTTCGTCGGTGGCGGCCTGCTCATCGGCTGGTACTACGCCTACGTCAACGACGACACCCGCTGGCTGCGCGACAACCCCGCCGACCCGGCCCGCACCGGCGGGCCGGCGGACGTCAGCTGACGCCCGGCAGGTCGCAGGAGTAGCGCGCGGGCTTGCCCCCGCCGAGGTCCGCCACGTCGTGCAGGACCTCCAGCTCGACGGGCCGGCCCAGCCACGCGTGCACCGCCCGGGCAGCGGCCTGCGCCGCCGGGGCGTCGGGGGCGACCGCCCGCAGCCGCACGTGCCCGTCGCGGTCCTGGTGCAGGTGCCACGCCGCCAGCCCGGCCGTCTGCAGCACCTGCGTGGCGTCGACCGACGGGCGCGCGAGCCCCGCCGAGTCCACGAAGAGCACGGCCGCGCGTCCCTCGAGCCCGACGAGCACGGGCCGACCGTCCGCGGCTCGCGCGAGGGCGGCGTGGTCGCCCGTGCGGTAGCGCAGCAGCGGCAGGTACGGGTTCTCGTCCACCGTCACCACGACCTCACCGCGCTGCCCGTCGGGCACGGGCTGCCCGCTCGCGTCGAGCACCTCGACGTGCACGCGCCGGTCGACGAGGACGTGGCGCTGACCGGGCCCGGTGGCTACCGCCACCGGGCCGGTCTCCCGCAGGCCGTACAGGTCGAGCAGCGGCGCATCCCACACGTCCCGTACCCGCCGGTGGATCGCCGGCGTCACGTGCGTCGCGCCGTTGACGACCGCCAGCGGCCGCACCGCCAGCCCCGCCTGCGCGAGGTCCAGCAGGTGCGTCAACGGGATCGTGCTCGTGCTCACCACCTGGGGGTCGTGCTCCTCGAACCACCGCGCCCGGTCGCCCGGGTCGCGCCACGCGCTCGCGTCGAGGTTGACCCGTGCCATGAGCGGCACCGGCGCACCGGCCGGACGCGGGAACGCCGACATCGCCGACACGTACGTGAACGCGGCGCGCTGGTCGACGAGGTTCACCAGGCCGAGGCGCTTCTCCTCCGACGCCCACGTGACCCCCGCGTGCTCGACGAGGGCGTGCACGAGGAGCAGGTCCGCCGCCACGGACCGCGGGTGCAGCGGCACCAGCAGCGCCGATCCGGTGCTGCCCGAGCTCGTGCCGTGCAGCACGCGGTCCAGCGGGACGTCGAGCGGCACGTGCGCCGCGAGCGCCGTGACGAGGTCACGTCGCGTCACGGTCGGCAGGTCGGTCAGGGGGGTCCCCGGGCCGGAGCGTCCGTCGCGTGCCGCGGCGCGGTAGCGCGGCACGGTGCGGTGCGCCCGCTCGACGAGCGCCGCGACCCAGGCGGGCGGCGTCCCACCGGCGCTCGCCGCGGCGGGCTGCCGATCCGCGAGCGCGGCCAGGTCCGCCTCGTCCAGGCGGTCGCCCGTCTCGTGCACCCAGACGGGCGCCGCCGGGTGCGCACGCGCGGCGGCGACCCGCGCGAGGTCCGCGGTGCCCAGCGTCGGCCAGCGCTCGACGTCGCCGAGGGCCACGGCCCCCATCGGCGCGTACTCGGCCGGTGGGCCGATCGGGTCGGTCGTGCCGGGGTCAGTAGTTGGCATACTGCGCCGCCGCCTCCTTCGCGCGCTGCTCCTCGAGCGCCTGCGCGAGCTCCGCGGCCCGCTGGGCCTCCGCGGCGAGCTCGACGGCCACCGCACGGCGGTGGCGGGTGCTCACGACGCGCCACGCGTCCCCCGCGACCTCGGGGCTCTCACCGGCGGGCAGGACGCCGAGGACCGCCAGCGCGGCACGCGCCAGCTCCTCGCGCGCCACCTCGTCGTCCGTCCAGGCCGCAGGCTCGCGCAGCCCACCGAGCTCGTCGGCCACCGCGAGCGCCGCCGCGACCACCAGCCGGCTGATGCCGCCGCACCGTGCCGCCACGTCACGCACGCCGGTGTGGTGGGCGACAGCCGGGTCGAGCGCCACCCACCCCGTGAGCAGCGCGAGCACGGCCCGGTCCCCACCCCCGGCGCCCAGTCGCTGGTCGAGCGACCGCAGCTCCGTGGCCTCGGCCACGCGCCCGTCCAGCACGACGGCCAGGTCCGCCAGCGCGGCACCCGGGTGCACGCCGGGGTCGCGCAGCGCCGCGGGAGCGGTCGCGAGCCGTCGCGTGACGCTCACCAGCTCCGGCCCGGGGCACCGCTCCCCCGGCACCAGCGGGCGCGGCATCCGCGCGTCGTCGTCCCTCATCGCCCCTCCCCCCACGTGGTCCGCGCGAACCGCCGCGCGAACTCCACGAGCGCCTCGTCCCCCGTGACGCTGTGCACGTCGTACCCGTCGGGCAGCCCCGGTCGGAGCCGGGCCAGCCAGTCCGGGGGCACGTCGAGCACGAGCGTGCCGCCGCCGCCGGCCGCCTGCAGCGCCTGGACCGCGACGCCCGCCTCCCCCGGGGCGGGCCGGTCGGCCGCCATCGTCTGCACCCCCGCGTCGGAGATGACGGCGATGTGGGTGGCCCTGGTCGCCGTCGGGCGCCGCCCGTCCGCGCCGAGGTGCGTGCGCCGCAGCACGCCGAGCGGGAAGGAGGTCCCGCCGCCGAAGTACGCGACGACCGCACGCAGCGCGGCGTCGGCGTCCCGGGTGAAGCCGTCGGTCCCGGCCACCTGCCCCGGACCCGACCACGTCGTGGCCTGGACGCGCGCACCGGCCCGCACGGCCGACAGCACGAGCACGGCACCCGCCAGCGCGATCCACGAGAACCGGCGCGGATCGGCCATCGAGCCCGAGGAGTCGAGGTACAGGTCGAGGTCGACCGGCACGCGGCCCGGCTCCTGCGGCTCGTCGTCCATGACGTGCCGCCGCACGGTCGTCAGGCCGGGCACCACGACGGGCGACGCGCTCACGGTGCCGACCCAGTCGACGTCGGCGACGTCCTCGCCCAGCGCCCAGGGCTCGAGGCCGCCGAGCAAGGGGTCGGGGGGCAGCGGGCGGACCGCCCGGCGGAACGGCACGACGTACGGCGCGGCGCGCTCGCGGTACCAGGCCACCGCGACGTCCTCCAGCGTCGTCGACGCCCCGAGCGCCGTGAGCGTCGCGTGCAGCTCGGGCGGCAGGATCCCGCTGGCGTGCGCGCCCGTCCCGCTGGTGGACGTGGCATCGGGCGGTGCCTGCGGACCGGGCGCCGCGGGCGCAGGCGCCGCGTCACCCACGACGGCCGGGTCGAGCGCCGGGTGCACGATGCCCGCGGCGAGCCCGGCGTCGGCGACGCCGTACGGCAGGCCCTCCAGGGCGCCCTCGTCGCCGCACGCGAGCGCGCGGGCCGCACCCGCGGCCGCACCGCCCGGCGCGATGTCCGCGAGCTCCTGCTCGAGCGACGTCCGCAGGAGCGCCGCGAACCCTCCCGCGCCCGTCGCCGGGTCCCGGGCGTAGGCCCGGACCAGGCGCGAGCACAGCCAGGCCGCGTCGTCACGGACCGGCACGTCCCGCCCGCACAGCTCGTGCCGCGGCAGGCCCCACAGCAGCTCGTTCGTGCGCAGCACCAGCGCCATGAGGGGGTCGCTCGGCGGGCCGAGCGCGCGCCACACCGCGACGAGGTCGGCCCCGCCGGTGCGCTGCAGCCGGTCGTTGATGAGCAGGTCGCACCACAGGTTCGCGACCAGGGGGACGAGGTCGTCGCGGTCGACGAGCCCCGCGCGCACCCGTGCGGCGATGCGCACGCGCGTGCGGGCGTCGACGGGTGCCAGGACGTGGTGGCCCACCTCGTGCGCGAGGACCGCGACGGCGTGCTCCTGGAGCCCGACCCTCACGACGTGCGCGAGGTCGACGTGAACCTCGACGTCGCGGCTGTCGTACCAGGCGAACGACGGCACCGCGGCCACGGGGCGCGTGTGCAGCCGGGGGGCGTGCATGCGGGTCGTCGTGCCCCAGGCCGCGAGCGCCTGCGGCCACGCCTCGCCCCAGCGCGCGACGAGGGCGTCGACATCGTGGTGCGGGGCGGCGGGCCCACTCATGCCGCCCGTCCCAGCCGGACCACGTCGAGCGCGTAGGAGTGCACCCGCGCGACCAGCACCACGCCCTGGTCACCGGGGACCACGCCGGTGACCTCGTCGACCCACGGGACGGGCAGGGTGCGGGCGTCCGCACGCTCCGGCGCGGTCACCTCGCCGTGGTCCGCGAGGCCGACGACGGCCGAGCCGTGCACGTCGGCCACCACCGCGCCGACGGTGCCGTCCACCAGGGCGAGCCACCCCGTGGGCCCGCCCGCGGCGACCCGGGGCACCCCGACCCACGGCCCACCCCAGCCCACGAACCCGCCCACGCGCTGCACGACGCCCGGCTCGGCCGACCGGTCCGGCCACCACCACCGGTCCGACCGGTGTCGCTCGAGCGTCGCGGTGACGGTGGCGGACGGCACGTCGAGGAGCGCCGCCACGACGGAGGGCGGCAGGGACCTCGCGGCGTCGAGCGCCGCGTCCCGGTAGCGGACGAGACCGCAGCGCCACGCGGCGACCAGGAGCGTCGGGCGGACGTCGGCCGCCCGGTCCGGTGCGTCCGCGGCGGCCACGCGCGCGACCCACGGGTCGAGGAGTCCCGCGCGCGCGACAGCGCGCGACGCCGCGAGCACCGCCGGCACCACGTCGTCGGGCCACGCCCGGAGCCACGAGGACATGCGTGGCAGCACCCGCAGCACCACCGTGCGCGGCACCGCCTCGGCGTGCCAGCGGCCGTGCGCGACCAGGTCGAGCGTCGCGCGCACGATCGTCAGACCGGCCCGCGGGTCGTCGCCCACCGCCGCGAGCACGGGCTCCAGGTCCGTCAGCGCGGCCCGCGCCGTCGCCGCGTCGACACCCCACGCCGCTGCCTCCCGCAGCCACGGGTCGACCGTCGTCGCGTGCGCGCGCACCAGCGCCGCCACGCCCGGGGCGGACGACGTCACGCGGACTCCCAGCGCAGCCAGCGCAGGTAGGAGGAGTACCGCTGGTGCGCGTACTTCAGGGCCAGCGCGTCGTCGTACATGTCGCCGTGGAGCTTGGTGCGCTGCCAGCCCGACAGGATGCGCTCGATCGTCGCCAGGCGCGCCAGGACCGTCGGCTCGTCGAGCCCCTCCAGGCCCGCGGCCAGCTCCGACAGGACGTCACCGACCGGGTCGTCGTCGTCGAGGCCCGCCGCGTCGTACTGCAGGCACGCGGTGTCGAAGATCTCCCGCAGCCACGACACGCGGTCGGTGCGCAGCGCCTCGCGCTCCGGGTCGTCGAACGCCGGGGCGTCGAGGTCGGGCTGCAGCTTGTCGTGCAGCACGAACGGCAGGACGGCCCGCAGGTCGTCGAGCTCGACCTGCGCGTCGCCGCGGAAGTACGCCATCGCCTTCGCGTAGAGCACGAGGGACTGCAGCGCGCGCACCGACAGGCCGTTGAGCGTCTGGGCGCCCACGTCGTCGCGCCGGTCCCGCCCGTCGTCGGCGACCAGGAGCGTGTGCGGGTCGACGCCCGCGAGGCGGGCCGTGTCCTTGGTGCGGTACTCGAGCTGCCGGCCCGCGCGCTCCAGCAGCTCGAGCTGCGCGGCGAAGAACTCCAGGCGACGACGCACCGCCTGCGGCACCGGCACCGCGATGACCTCACGGTGCATCCGGTCGTGCTCGTCGGCGTCGAACACGATGCCCGGCGGCACGTTCTCCTCGGGACGCAGCCCGCGCTCGGCGCGCTCGACGAGGTCGCCGAGGAAGCGGGAGTTGAACGCCAGGGCCTTGACGACGACGTCGATGCGGTCACGCAGCGCGTCGACCACCTGGAACGTCCCGCCGCCCGCGTCGTCGTTCGCCGTCAGGTACCACGCCGAGGCCCCCGTCTCGAAGAACTGGTCGAACACCTCGACGTACCCGTCCGCGAGCACCGTCAGCAGGGCCGACTGCGTGCGCGTCGGGATGCGGTTGTACTCGTCGACGATCTTCACGCGCATCCCGAGCCACGAACGCCATGCGACGTCCACGTCCGCGAGCCGCTCGGCGTTGACCAGGTCCCGGGGCAGCGGCGTCCCGAACATGTCCTGCACCGTCAGCTGCGGGTGGCCGTGCTGCATCGCGCGGCGCACGTCGCGCACCGGGTACCCGGCGATCACGCCCATGAGGACGGCCGACGCGGTCTTCCCCCGGCCCGGCCCCCCGACGAGCAGGCAGCGCCCCCGCACCGCGAACGTCAGCAGCGGCAGCAGCACGAACGACGAGTACGACTGGTCGGTCGGCAGGTGGACCGCCGCCTTCGAGTCGCCCAGGCGGTACGTCGTGCGCGCCTGCCCGGGTGCCGAGAACTCGACGTCGTAGTGCGGGCTGATGACCGCGTGGTTGACCATCCAGAAGTACGCCTGGCGCAGCTTCTCGTCGAGGCGGGGGGCGCCGGCCTCGGGGGCGGCCTGCTCGTCGGCGAACAGGTGGGCCGCGTCCAGCTCGACCTGCGTCGCGCCTGCCGCGCCGGCGCGCGTGGGTGCCTGGGAGACCTGCTGCAGGTCGTGCTCGTTCACGCCGAGAGTGTGGCACGGTCGCCGTTGGCCTCGGGCAGCGGCGCGGCGAGGTCACGCGGCCGGCCCAGCAGCTCGTCGACCAGCGTGACCGCGGCGTCGAACCGCTCGGTGCGCGAGCCCCGCAGCTCGACCCACGGCACGCCGTCGGCGTCGCGGCGGCGCGTCAGCTCCTCGCGGAACCGCTGCTGCATCGCGTGCCGCACGTGCTCGCCGTCGCGCCACCCGTCCTGCACGAACGGGATCTCGTCGCCCGTCAGCAGGTACAGGTCCGGGACCCGGGGCTCGGCGAGCGCCGCGACGCCCGGCGAGGGCCGCCCGACGTAGCGCTCGTGCCACAGGACGGTCGCGGTCACGTCGGTGTCGCAGACCAGCAGCGGGCGCGGTGTGCGCCGGGCCGCGTCGTCCTCGCGGCGCGCCTGCTCGCGGGCCACCAGGTCGAACTCGGCGGTGTGCCACGGCGCGTCCAGGCCGCCGTCGCGCAGCGTCGTCCACTCACGCCCGAACTCGGGCACGGCGGGCAGCCCGTAGTGCGCGGTGAGGGCCCGCGCGAGCGTCGTCGTCCCGGTCGACTCCGCCCCGGTGACGACGACACGACGCACGAACCACGCACGGACGGCCGCCGGCAGCGCCCACCAGTAGCGCGCGGGGTCGGCGCGCACGGCCGTGCCCGACACCGGGAGCCCCTGACGCCCGGGGTCGACGCGGTGCCACTGCGCGCCGAGGCGTCGCGCGAGCTCCGCGCCGTAGGAGTCCGACGTGACGACCAGGTCGACGGGCGCGTCGAGCAGCCCACGGATCACGGCGACGTGCGCGTCCCACGCCGCGGGGTCGGCGTAGTCGACCGGGTGGTCGTCGAGCCCGTGCACGACGTGGGCGGTCGGCAGCTCCTCACGCAGCCACGACGCGCGCAGCGCACCGGGCAGCGACTCGGCGCTCGACGCCAGCACCTGCACGGTCACGCGGTCGCACCGGGCCTGCGCCGCGCGCACGAGCGCGAGGTGCCCGGCGTGCGGCGGGTAGAACTTGCCGATGACCAGCCCGTGCCTCACGCGGTGACCTGCGCGGGTGCGGGCGCCGCGGGCGTCGCGGTGGGCAGGTCGCGGGACCACTGCCGCCACCCGTGCACGCACAACCCGATGAAGAGCAGGTACAGCCCGGCGGTGAGGTGCAGCCCCAGGCTGACGTACAGGACGACGAGCAGGACGTCGGTGACGATCCACACCGCCCAGGACCCCAGCCACTTGCGGCCCAGCATGACCTGGGCGACGAGGCTCAGCGACGTCGTGGCCGCGTCGGCCCACGGCTGCACCGACTCCGCCGTGCGGGCCAGCAGGGCCGCGATCGCGACCGTCATCACCACGACGCAGGCGAGGGCGACGGGCCACACCCACCGCGGCGTGCGGCGCACCGTCAGGCGTCCCGCGTCCGCACCGCCGCGCAGCCACCAGTACCAGCCGAGCGCACCGAGCACGAGGTACACGACCTGCAGCGCGGCGTTGGCGAGGATCCCGGACTGCCAGAACACCACGGCGAACACCACGTTGTTCGCGATCCCGACCGGGAAGTTGGCGACGTGCTGACGGGTGGCCAGCCACACGCACAGCGCACCGGTGACGAACCCGACGACCTCGAACCAGTTCACGGGAGGTCACCGTAGTTGAGCGGGCGCCAGTCGCAGGTCAGGTGCTGCGCAGCGAGTCCTGCCACTGCGCGTGCAGGGTCGCGAAGCGGCCGCCGGCCGCGACGAGGTCGTCGGGGCTGCCGTCCTCCACGACCCGGCCGCCGTCGACGACGAGCACGCGGTCGGCGTGCATGACCGTCGACAGGCGGTGCGCGATGACGACGGCCGTGCGTCCGGTCAGCAGGGTGCGCAGACCCTCCTGGACGAGCTGCTCGCCGGGGATGTCCAGCGAGCTCGTCGCCTCGTCGAGCACGAGGACCGCCGGGTCGGCGAGGAAGGCGCGGGCGAACGACACGAGCTGACGCTGGCCGGCGGACAGCCGGACGCCGCGCGTGTCGACGTCGGTGTCGTACCCGTCCGGGAGGGATGCCAGCAGGTCGTGGACGCCCACCGCGCGGGCGGCCTGCTCGATCTGCGCCTGGGTGGCGTCCGGGCGTCCGAGCGCGATGTTGGCGGCCACGGACCCGGAGAACAGGTAGGCCTCCTGGGTGACCATCACCATCGCGGTGCGCAGGTCGTGCGGGTCGACGTCGCGCAGGTCGATCCCGTCGAGGCGCACCGCTCCGGCGCGCGGGTCGTAGAACCGTGCGAGGAGCTTGGCGACCGTGGACTTGCCCGCCCCCGTCTCGCCGACGAGCGCGACCGTCTGCCCCGCGGGCACGTGCAGGTCGAGCAGCGGCAGGACGGTGGGACCGTCCCCGTACCCGAACTCGACGCCCTCGAAGCGCACGTCGCCGCGCGGCTCGCGCAGCCGCACGGGGTGCGCGGGGTCGGCCACCGTGGGCTCCTGCGCGAGCAGCCCCGAGAGCTTCTCGAGCGCCGCGGTCGCGGACTGGAAGGAGTTGTAGAACATGCCGATCTGGGCGAGCGGAGCGAAGAACCGGCGCGCGTACAGCACCGCGGCGACCAGCACCCCGACGTCGAGGGCGCCGTCGAGCACCCGCAGCCCCCCGACCAGCAGGACGGCCGCCACGGTGACGTTGCCGATGAGCACCAGGCCGGTGTCGAAGACCCCGTTGACCCGGATCGCCTCGGCGTTCGCGGCGCGGTACTCCTCGGCCTCGACGTCGTAGACCTGCGCGACCTGCTGCTCGCGACGGAACGCCTGCACCGCGCGGATCCCGGTCATCGTCTCGACGAACCGGACGATGACACGCGCGACCGCGGTGCGTGACCTGCGGTACTGCGCCTGCGAGTGCACCTGGAACCACCGCGTCAGGACCACGCCGGGCACGACCGCGATCAGCAGCACCAGCCCGGAGCGCCAGTCCAGGAGCGTCAGCCCCACCGCGGTGAAGACCATCGCCAGGCCGCTCGCGGCCAGCGTCGTGACGCCACCGTCGAGCAGCTCGCGCAGCGCGTCGAGGTCGGACGTCTGCCGCGAGATGATCCGGCCCGAGGTGTACCGCTCGTGGAACTCGAGGCTGAGCCGCTGGGTGTGCCGGAAGACGCGGCGGCGCAGGTCGAGCAGCACGGCCTGGCTGACCGTCGCGGCCAGTCGCACCGTCGCGGCGGTGAACACGCCCGCAACCAGCGCCGTCACGGCGTAGCCGCCGGCGACCAGGAGCAGCGGCCCGGCGTCCCCCGCGCGCAGGGCGGGGATGCCGCGGTCGATGCCGACGGCGACCAGCGCCGGCCCGGCGACCAGCGCGAGCTGGGCGACGACGACGACGAGCGCGGTGAGCACGGCACGGCGCGTGACGGGGCGCAGGAGCGAGGCCAGGAGTCCCAGCGAGCGGCGGCGGACCTCCCGGGGGCCGGCGTCGCCGTGCTCGTCGGACGTCGGGCCCGGGACGCCGCCCGGTGCGGTCGTCGCGGTCACCGGTGCGCCTCAGCGACGTCGCGCGGCGCGCTGCCGTCCTGCCCGGGCGCAGCACCGACCGGATCCGCGCTGCCCTCCGCCGTGAGGACGTACCGGTAGTGCGGGTGCGTCGCGAGCAGGTCCGCGTGCCGGCCGACACCCGTGATGCGCCCGTCCTCGAGCACGGCGACACGGTCGGCGAGCGCGACCGTCGAGGTGCGGTGCGCGACCACCAGCGTCGTCGTCGTGGCGAGCACGCGCCGCAACCCTGCGGTCACTGCCGCCTCGGTGGCGACGTCGAGCGCCGACAGGGGGTCGTCGAGCACCAGGACGCGCGGGCGCCCGACGATCGCCCGTGCCAGGGCGACACGCTGCCGCTGGCCACCGGACAGGCTCATGCCCTCCTCCCCGATCATCGTGTCGACACCGTGCGGCAACCGGTCGACGAACCCGGCGCTGGCCACGTCGAGCGCGGTCCGCAGGACCTCGGTCGTCTCGGCCTCGCTCATCTCGGCGAGCCGCTCGGCCGGCACACCCATGAGGACGTTGTCCCGCACGGACGCCGAGAAGAGGATCGGGTCCTCGAACGCGACCGCCACCGCACCACGCAGGTCGTGACGGGTCACGTCGCGCACGTCCACGCCGTCGACCAGCACCGCGCCGCCCGTCACGTCGTACAGCCGCGGCACCAGCTGCAGGAGCGTGGTCTTGCCGCTGCCCGTCAGGCCGACGAGCGCCATCGTCTCCCCCGGCTCGAGCTCGAGGTCGACGCCGCGCAGCACCTCGCGCGAGCCCGCGCCGTGCGCGAAGCGGACGTCCCGCAGCTCGACGCGCGTGCCGCCCGGCGGCGCCACCGGCAGCGGGACGGGACGTTCCGGGTCGGCGAGCGCGGGCGCGGTGTCCATGACCTCGAGGAACCGGTCGGTGCCGGCACGCGCGTCGAGCGTCATGGCCAGCAGCATCCCGAGGCTCTCCACGGGCCGCGTCATGACGGCGGCCGTCGCGAAGAACGCGACCAGGGCACCCACGCTCACGCGGTCGGTCGCGGCGAGCCACACACCGAGCCCGAGCGCGACGGCGAGGGTCGTCTCCGGGATCCACGCGAGCGCGAACGACATCCGCGACTGCGCGCGCGCCTTGTCGAGCTCGGTGCCCCGCAGGTCGTCCGCCTGCTGGACGAAGTCGTCGAGCGCGTCGTCGCCCCGCCCGAACGCCTTGAGGACGCGGATGCCGTGCACGGACTCCTCGACGCGCGTCGCGAGGTCACCGGCCTGGTCACGCGCACGCCGCGCGACGACCTTGTAGTGCTGCCGGAACCGGAACCCGAGCCAGATCACGGGGCCCGCGCCCAGCAGGTACACGACGCCCAGCAGCGGGCTGGTCACGATCATCAGCACCCCGCCGACCAGCACGGTCGTCGAGGACACGACGAGCTGCACGAGCCCGAACACCATCCAGCGGCGCACGGTGTGCAGGTCCCCCATGGACCGCTGCAGGAGCTGCCCGCCGGACCACCGGTCGTGCGTCGCGACGGGCAGGTCCAGCAGGTGGCGGAACAGGTCCGTGCGCATGGTCCGCTCGACGCCCGTGCCGGGGGTCGCGATCAGCGCGCGGCGCGCCCACACCAGCACCGCCTCGAGCACGCCCAGCAGCAGCACGAGCAGCGCCGCCTGCACGACCGCGACGCGTGAGCCGTCCGTCAGCAGCGGGCCGTTGACGACACCGCGCAGCACCTGCGGCACGGAGAGCGCGATGAGGCTCGCCAGCAGCGTCGCGCTGCCACCGGCGACCACGCGGGGCAGCGCCGGGCGGGCCCAGCGCACGAGACGCAGGAGGGCACGCGTCGTGGAGGTCTCGACGGGGGGCACCTGGTCAGCGTAGATCGCGGTGCCGACACCGCACCTCGGCCTCTCGCGGACGCCGTCCCGAGCGCCGCCGACCGGTCAGACCCCTGTGCGGGCGGTCGTCGTGTTGTTCGCCTGCGCCCGTGGCCGCACGACCAGGAGGTCGACGTTCACGTGAGCCGGGCGCGACAGCGTCCAGGCGATCGTGTCCGCGACGTCGTCGGCGACCAGCGGCTGGTAGCCCTCGTAGACCTTGGCCGCCCGCTCGGCGTCGCCCGCGAACCGCACGAGCGAGAACTCCTCGGTCGCGACGGCGCCGGGCGCGATCTCGATGACGCGGATCGGCTCCCCCACCAGCTCCCAGCGCAGCGTCGTGGCCAGCATGCGCTCGGCGTGCTTGACGCCCGTGTAGCCGGCGCCGCCCGGGTAGGCGCCGTGGGCCGCCGTCGAGGTCACGACGAGCACGTCGCCCGCGCCGCGCGCGCGCAGCAGCGGCAGCGCAGCCTTCGTCACCCGCAGCGTGCCGAGGACGTTGAGCTCGTACATCGTGCGCCAGCCGTCGAGGTCGGCGTCCTCGACGGTGTCCTGCCCGAGCGCGCCGCCCGCGTTGTTGACGACCGCGTCCAGGCCGCCGGTCTCCTCCACGTGCGCGAGCAGCGCGGCGACGTCGTCGTCCTGGGTGACGTCGGCGACGACCGTGTCGGCACCGGTCTCCTGCGCGAGCGCGGCCAGCCGGTCCCCGCGGCGCGCGGTCGCGACGACGTCCCAGCCGTCGGCGCGCAGACGGCGCACGGTCGCAGCGCCGATCCCGGACGACGCGCCGGTGACGAGAGCGCGGCGAGGACGGTCGGTCGACGAGGGCATGCGGGTCTCCTGCGGTCGGGGTGCGGGTGTCGCACGAGCATCGCACGGGTGGCCCGGCCCGGTCCGGGCGCTCACGCCGCGCCGGCCCACCCGACTCCGCCGAGAAGCGGTTGGTGTACCAACCGAATGGTTTCGTCCGTCGCGGCGACACCAGCCCCGGGCCCAGAGTGTGGATCGATATCACCGCGTCGAGGGGAACGATGGCCATGACGAGAACACGCAGCAGGACGGCAGCATGGATGGGAGCGGTCGCGCTGGTCGCGGCCGGAGCGGTCGCCGCCGTCAGCACGCCGGCCCAGGCCGTCCAGACCATCACCAACGTCGCGTACGCCCCGGCTGAGCCGGCGGGCAGCCGCGGGCACCTCCTGGACCTGTACGTCCCCGACGGCGCGGGGCCCTGGCCGCTCGTCGTGTGGTCGACGGGCTCCGCGTGGACGTCCGACGACGGCAAGTCCGGCGCGAGCGCGATCGCCCAGCAGCTGAACACGCGCGGCATCGCCGTGGCGGGCGTCAGCGTGCGCTCCAGCTCGCAGGCGAAGTTCCCCGCGCAGGTGCACGACGTCAAGGCGGCGATCCGCTTCCTGCGCAGCAACGCGACGCAGTACCGGCTCGACCCCGCGCGGTTCGCCAGCATGGGCGACTCCTCGGGCGGCTGGGTCGCCGCGATGGCAGCCGTCTCCAACGGCAACGCCTTCCTCGAGGGCCGCGTCGGCACCACGGGCGTCTCCAGCGACGTCCAGGCGGGAGTGGACTTCTTCGGCCCCACCGACTTCTCGCGGCTGAAGGAGCAGGACCCCGGCGGGTTCATCGACCACGACAGCATCGACGCCCCCGAGGGGCAGCTGCTCGGCTGCGCGACCCCCACCTGCCCGGACAAGGTCCGCCAGGCGAACCCGCTGACGTACGTCGACGCGCAGGACCCGCCGATGCTCCTGCTGCACGGTCAGGCCGACAACATCGTCCCGCACGCGCAGACGGTGATCTTCTACGACGCCCTCAAGGCGGCCTGCGTCGACACCCAGTTCTTCTCGGTGCCGGGCGCCGGCCACAGCCACGCGGACGTCACGAGCGCGTCGCGCTACGGCCAGCAGACGGTCCGCACGGTCGACGGGTGCCGGGAGACCGTGACCCGCGGCACCCCGAACCCGAGCTGGGACACGATCGCGGCGTTCCTGAAGGACGCGTGGGCGCAGGTCGACCCCGGCCCCACGGCGACGCCGACGCCGACGCCCACCGTGTCGCCGACCCCGTCGGTGACCCCCACCCCGTCCGTGACCCCGACGCCGTCGGTCACGCCGACGCCGTCGGTCACCCCCACGCCGTCGGTGACCCCCACGCCCACCCAGGGCCCGGGCAGCGGGTGCACCGCCTCGTACCGGCTGGCCAACAGCTGGCCCAACGGCTTCGTCGCCGACGTGACGGTCACCGCAGGCGGCAGCGCGATCAGCGGCTGGCGCGTCACCGTGACGCTCCCGTCCGGCGCCACGGCGACGCAGGTGTGGAACGGGCAGTCGACGGGGGGCTCCGCGCTCACCGTGACGAACGCCCCCTGGAACGGGAGGGTCAGCGCCGGCGGGAGCACGACGTTCGGCTTCCAGGGCACCGGGAACGGAGCCGGCGCGACCGTGACGTGCGCGGCCGCCTGAGCGTCCAGGGCGACCGGTAGGAGCAGGAGACGAGCGGTGGGCGTGGATCGTCACGCCCACCGCTCGTCGCTGTGCGCTTGCACGTCGCGGGGGTCGAGCGCCTAGGGTGGCTCGTCGGAACCTGACCGTCGCTCTGGTCGGGTCGCACCGCCCCCTGCTGGGACGGTCCTCCGCGGCGCGACGTGCGCCCGTCCCCTTCCCTCCCGTGCCCGACGGCGTGCACGGCAGCGACCTCCGGAGAGACCATGCCTCGCGCCCGCCGTCAGACCACCCGCGTCACCGCGTCCCCGCCACGCACCTCGTCCGGACGGCGGTCGGCGCTCGTCGCCGCGGCCGCGTCGTGCACTCTCCTGCTCGCGTCGTGCGCGACGGACGCGCCTGCCGCCGACCCCTCGGCGACCGCCTCCTCCGGCCCGGCGAGCTACTCGCCCGTCACGCTCGACAACTGCGGCACCGAGGTCACGTTCGACGCACCGCCGCAGCGCGTCGTGGCCATCAAGTCCTCGACGACCGAGATGCTGCTCGCCCTCGGCCTGGCCGACGCCCTGGTGGGCACCGCCTTCGCGGACGGCCCCGTGCCGGAGCGCTGGGCCGACGACGCGGCGGACGTGCCGGTGCTGTCCGACAAGGTCCCGGGGCAGGAGGCCCTGCTGGAGGTCGAGCCCGACCTCGTCTACGCGGGCTGGGAGTCGAACCTCAGCGCCGACGGCGCGGGTGAGCGGTCGACCCTCGATGCGCTCGGCATCGCGACGTACGTCTCCCCCAGCGCGTGCAAGGCGCCGGGGTACCAGCCCGACCCGCTGACGTTCGACGACGTGCTGGCGGAGATCCGCGAGGTCGGGGACGTCTTCGGGGTCCCGGACGCCGCGGCCGAGGTGGTGGCGGAGCAGCAGGCGACGCTCGACGCGATCGAGCCCGCCGACGGGCAGACGGCCGTGTGGTGGTCGTCCGGCACCGACACGCCGTACGTCGGCGCCGGCATCGGGGCACCCCAGATGCTGCTGGAGACCGCCGGGCTCACCAACGTCTTCGCCGACGTGCACGACACCTGGACGTCGGTCGGGTGGGAGCAGGTCGTCGCCGCCGACCCCGACGTGCTCGTCCTCGTGGACTCGGCGTGGAACTCGGCGCAGAAGAAGAAGGACTTCCTCGCGGCGCACCCCGCCGCGTCCCAGCTGACCGCCGTGCGCGAGCAGCGGTACGTCGTGGTGCCGTTCGCGGCGAGCGAGGCGGGCGTCCGCAACGCGCAGGCAGCGGCGGACCTCGCCGAGGCCGCACGGGCCCTCGACGCCCCCGACGCGACGTCTGCGGGCTGACCTGCGCCGATGCCCACCCACAGCACACGACCGGCCGGGCCGGCACCCCGCGACGCGACGTCCGCCGACGTCCCGGGCGCCGGGGCGCGGGGCCCGCTGCGCCCACCCCTGGCGGTCCTGGTGGGCATCGGAGCGGTCGCGCTCGTCGTCACGCTGCTGGTCGCGGTGACGATCGGCCCGGCCGACCTGGCCGTCGGGGAGGTCGTGCGCTCGGTCCTGGCGCACCTGGGGCTGCGCTCCCCGGACGTGCCGCGCCTGCACGACGCGATCGTGTGGGACCTGCGGCTGCCTCGCGTCCTGACCGCCGCGGCGGTCGGTGCGGGGCTCGCGGTGGCCGGCGCCGTGATGCAGTCCATGACGCGCAACCCGCTCGCCGACCCGTACCTGCTCGGCCTGTCCTCCGGCGCGTCGCTGGGCGCCGTCGCGGTCCTGGTCCTCGGTGTCGGACTGCTGCTGCCGGTCGCCGCGTTCGCCGGAGCCCTGGCAGCGCTGGTGGCGACGCTCACGCTGGCCCGTTCGGGCGGGACGCTGACGCCGACGCGCGCCGTCCTCGCGGGGCTCGCGATCTCACAGCTCGCCGCCGCGGCCACATCGTTCGTCATCTTCTGGACCGCGACAGGTGACTCGTACCGCGAGATCCTGTCGTGGCTCATGGGTTCCCTGGCCGGCGCGACGTGGACGTCGGTCGCGATCGCGGCCGGCGCCCTGGTCGTCGTCGGGACGACCGTGCTGCTGACCGCCGGGCGGCTCGACGCGTTCACCTTCGGGGACACGGCCGCTGCGGTCCTGGGCGTGGACGTGAACCGCACGCGCTGGGCGATGATGACGCTCGTGGCCCTGCTCACCGGCGCGATGGTCGCGGTCTCGGGGGCGATCGGGTTCGTCGGGCTGGTGCTGCCGCACGCCGTGTCGGTGGTGACCGGCCCGGCCCACCGCCGGCTGCTGCCCGTCGCGGGGCTCGCGGGCGCGGTGCTGCTGGTGTGGGCCGACACCCTCGCGCGGACGGTGTTCGACCCGCGCGAGCTGCCCGTGGGGATCGTCACCGCACTCATCGGGGTCCCGGTGTTCGCGGTCCTCCTGCGCCGGGGGCGAGGTGCCGCGTGGAGCTGACGATCGCCGGCGTGGGGGCACGCCTGGGCGGCCGCTGGGTCGTCGACGGGGTCGACGCCACGCCGCCGCCCGGGGGCCTGACCGGCCTGCTGGGGCCCAACGGTGCGGGCAAGACCACGCTGCTGCGTCTGGTCGCAGGCCTGCTGACCCCCGACGCCGGGGCCGTCCTCGTCTCCGACCCCGGGGGCGACGACCCTGCACCCTCCGTGCCCGTGCACACGATGGCGCGTCGTGTGCGGGCGCGTCACGTGGCGCTGCTGGAGCAGGACTCGGGCGCGACCGTGCCGCTCAGCGTGCGCGAGGTGGTGCAGCTGGGCCGGATCCCCTACCGGACCCTGTGGGGCACGGACGACGACGGCACGGCCGTGGACCGGGCGCTCGACGCCGCGTCGGCGACGCACCTGGCGGACCGTGCGTGGTCGACGCTGTCGGGCGGTGAGCGCCAGCGCGTGCACATCGCGCGGGCGCTCGCGCAGGAGCCCCGGCTCCTGCTGCTCGACGAGCCGACGAACCACCTCGACGTCGCGGCGCAGCTGTCCATGCTGGCGTTCGTGCGGGGCCTGGGCGTGACCAGCGTCGCGGCGCTGCACGACCTCAACCTGGCGGCCGCCTTCTGCGACCACGTCCTCGTGCTGTCGAACGGGCGGCTGGCAGCCGCCGGCTCACCAGCCGACGTCCTGACGCCGGACCTGGTGCGTGACGTCTACGGCGTCGACGCGCACGTCCTCACGCACCCGACGACGGGCCGTCCGGTGATCGCGTACAGCCCGCCAGGAGCTGCGGACTCCTGAGGGTCACGGCCCGCCGGCGTCCGACGGGACCGGCACCGCCCCCCCAGGGATCGCCGGGCCCCGGGTGGTCGTCGCCGCGGCGATCGTCCGCAGGTCCGCTGCCGCCGCCTCGATCCGCGCAGCGACCCGCACGTACTCCTCACCCGCCGCACGCACCGCCACCGGATCACCGGCCACGGGATCGAACACGGCCAACGGGTACCGGTCCGACGGCCGGGTCACACCACCCCCCGCAGCTGAGCCGCGAACACCGCATCGACCTCGGCGAACGTGTCGCCGATCCGCCCGCACGCCTCACCGAGGAACCCGATGTCCTTGACCATGCCCACGCGCACGTCGTCCCAGCCGATCGCGAACTCGCCCACGACGCTCACGAGGTCGTGGTGCCCCAGGGCACCGGCGAGGTCGCGTGCGGTGACGTTCGCGCTCGAGAACGTGTGCGCCAGGTCGGCGAGCCGCGCGCCGGTGGCCGTCAGCCGCTCGGTGTCGACGGTGAGGCGGTCGGACGTCACGGGCTCAGCGGCGCAGGCCGGCGGCGAGCTGGGCGTCGGCGTCCTCGAGGGTCGCCGCGGCCGCGCGCAGGTACTCACCCAGCGACGTCAGCGCGGAGACGGTGTCGGTCGCCCCCTGGGTGAACTGCCGGTACGACTCGCCGAACGCGACCGACGCCTGGTCGGTGACGAAGCCTGACGACACGAGCGACTCGATGAACGACCGCAGCTCGCCCAGGCGGTTGGTGATCTCGTCCTGCCCGGCGGTCAGGCGCGTCGCCGCGTCCCGCATCTCCTGGTAGCTGACGTCGATGTTCGCCATGTGGCACTCCCCTGCTGCTCGTGGCGGCGGGGTCCGTCCCCGCCGTGGTGCCGCGCACCGGCGCCGACGCTAGCGAGTTCCGGCCCGAGTCGTCCCGGTTTGTCCACAGGCTCCGCCACGAGGGACCGTCAGTCCGAGACGGGGAGCTGCACGCGTCTCAGACGTCCCTGCTCCACCAGCACGCCGCGCCCCGGCGGGAACTCGGCGCGCCCCATCCGGGGGAACGCCGTGCGGAACAGCGCGTCACCGTCCATGTGGTCCGGCTGCAGCACCAGGCCGCGCCGCCCGTTGCGCACCTCGGCGACGAGCGGCCACGACGAGCCCCACGTGCTCGTCTCGGACTCCGCGAGCACGAAGTGGTCGTTGCGGCGTGCGGTGCGGACGGCCTCGGTGAGCGCCTGCTCCGCGGGCCCCCCGAGCAGGTCCGCGATCGCCTCCACGACGAGCACGACCGGTACGCCGTCGGCCGGGGCCGCGGTGAGCTGCGGCAGCAGCTCACGGGCCAGGGTCGCGATCTCGTCGGGCGTGCCCGCGGTGCCGGTCCAGTCGACGCGCTCGCGCACCGGCGAGCGTCGCGCGCCCACGTAGTACAGGGACGCCGCGGGCATCGCGCGCCGCAGTGCGTCGCCGAGGGCGACGAGCGCGGTGGTCCGGCCGGACCCGGGCATCCCCGCGAGCAGGAACGTGCCGCGCGGGTCGAACCCGCAGGGCGCGAGCGTGTCGTCGGCGACGCCGAGGACGGGAAGACCGTCGACCGTGGCCGGCAGGCTCGACGCCGCGACGACCGTCGGCAGCCGACGCACCGGCGGCGTCCGGGGCACGCCGGCGGCACTCAGCCGCCGCGCGACGTTGGTGATCGCCATCGCCTGCTCGGCCGGTGCGGTCCTGCCCCCGGGGACGGCGACCTGCAGCTCGTCCCCCTCGCCTGCGAACACCCCGCGACCCGGCGGGGACTGGGGACCGAGCACGTCCTTGGGCACGTCGAGGACGCTGTACGCACTCTCGTCCGCCTGCCGCAGCACGAGGCGCCGGGCGACGCTGCCCGCGAGCGACGTGGGCAGCGCGCCGGGCCGCTCGGCCGACATCGCGACGTGCACGCCGAGCGGCCGCCCTTCGGCGACGAGCCGCTGCAGCACCGACCACGCGCCGGTCCGGCCGGCGTCGGCCTCGTGCGCCTCGCGGAACGCGGCCAGCCCGTCGATCAGGAGCAGCAGCCGCGGCTCGTCCTGCCGTCCGCTCAACGCGCGGTAGTCCGTCAGGGAACCCGCGCGCACGGCCGCGTACCGGGTGGCGCGGTCGTCGAGCGCGGCACGCAAGGTGCGCATGAGGCGTTGCAGGCGCTCGGTGTCCGACCCGTCGACGACCGAGCCCACGACGGGCAGCTCCTCGAGCATCGCCAGGCCGCCCGAGCCCAGGTCCAGGCCATGGACCTGCACCGGGCCCCCCACCCCGAGGGCGCCGAGCGCCGCACTGACGGCCAGCGTGCGCAGCGCGGTGGACTTGCCGGACCCGCTCGTCCCCAGCACGACCAACGACCCCTCGACGTCGGGGTCCCACACCCAGGGGTGCTGCTCCTGACGCGCGGGCCGGTCCACGACGCCCAGGACGACACCGGGCCGTGACGGGTCGACGACCTCCTCGAGCGCCCGCACGGACGCGAGCTCGGGCAGCCACGGGCGTCGCGGCGGGGGGATCGCCTCGGCGCGTGCCGCCGCCCGCAACGTGCGCACGGTCCGCTCGAGGTCGGTCGGCCCCTCGTCGTCCGGGAGCGGCGCGTCGACCGGCGTCGGGAGGTCCCAGGGCTCGCCCGGACCGAACTCCAGGCTCTCGAGCGCGACGGCAGCGCGCGGCGGCGTCGCGCTCGACCGCCCACCCGCGTACCCGGCCTGGAAGAGCGCCAGCCGCCCGGGCCCGGTCCGTACCGCACCCCGGCCGGGGACCGCCGGGTCGAAGCCGGCCGCGAGCGGTGTGCCGAGGACGTCCGTCGAGTCCGCCTCGTCGGCCATCCGCAGCGCGATGCGCAGGTTCGTGTTGGCGCGCAGGTTGTCCTTGATGACGCCCGCCGGCCGCTGCGTGGCCAGGACGAGGTGCAGGCCGAGGGACCGGCCGCGCTGCGCGACGTCGACGACGCCGTCGACGAACTCGGGCACGTCGGCCGCGAGCGCCGCGAACTCGTCCACGACGATGACGAGCGACGGTGGCGTCTGCGGGTCACCCGTGCGCTCCAGCGTGAGCAGGTCCTTGACGCCCTTGCGCTGCAGCAGGTGCTCGCGCCGGCGCACCTCGGCGCGCAAGGACACGAGCGCCCGCCGCACGAGGTGCGGCGACAGGTCGGTGACGAGCCCCACGGCGTGCGGCAGCTCCACGCACTCGCCGAAGGCCGCGCCGCCCTTGTAGTCGACGAAGAGGAACGTCACCCGGTCCGGGCTGTGCGCCGTGGCCAGTCCCAGGACCCACGACTGCAGGAACTCGCTCTTGCCGGACCCCGTCGTCCCGCCCACGAGCGCGTGCGGCCCCTGCGTGCGCAGGTCGAGCACGAACTGGCCCGTCGCGCCCTGCCCGACGACGGCCCGCAGGCCGGCGTCCCCGCGGCGCCGCACGGCGGGTCCGGTGCGCGCCAGGACGGAGCCCGTCTCGTGCCAGCGCTCGACGACCGCCCCGGGGTCGTCGGCGACCTCCGGCCCGAGCAGGCTCAGCTGCCCGACGGCGCGCGGCAGGTCCGACTCGTCGACGACCGGCGTCCCGTCGTCCACCACGGCCGCGAGCCGACGTGCGAGGTCCGTCGCCGCGGGCACGTCGACGCGCTCGCACGTGACGGCGTCCCACCGGCCGTCACGCGTCCTGCCCACCCGTCCCCCCGTGTCGTCGACCGCGAGGAACGCGCGGCACGCGGCGGGCAGCGCATCGACCTGCGCCGCGCACCACAGCACGTGCACGCCGACGCCCGGGCCGTCCTCGGCGAGCCGGACCAGCCGCCCGCGCTCGGCCTGCGCGTCGTCCTCGACGACGAGGAGCACGGCGGGCTCGGCCGCCTCACCGTGCCGCCCCAGGGCCTGCCGTGCCGCGACCAGCTCCTCGAGCGCCGTGACGACGCGGGTGGACGTCATGGGGTCGGCCGCCAGGTGCGGACCCGTCAGCGGGCTGTGCGGGGAGGCGACGTGCGGCAACCACTTGAGCCAGTCCCACCGGTCCCGGCTGGACGACGACGCCACGCCCGTGACGACGAGCTCGGAGGGCGCGTGCAGGCAGACCAGCTGAGCGACGAGGGCCCGCGCGACGTCGTCCACCTGCGCCCGCGGACCGGCGACACCCACCGCACCGACGTCACGCAGCGCGACCTCGACCGGCACACCGTCCACCTCGGCGAACCGGTCGCGCAGCTGTTCCACCAGCGCCCAGTGCTCGGCGCTCGCTCGCCCGCGGGGCGGGAGCCGCAGCGTCGTGCGGGACGCCGACGTGCCGACACCCAGCCGCAGGGTCAGGAAGGCGGGCTCGCCGGGGCGCCGCGACCACAGGACGGGGCCGAGGTCACGAGCAGCGCGGACGGCCTGCCCCGTCGAGGGCAGCTCGCCCAGGCGCGCGAGCCGCTCCTCCTGCAGGTCCGCGGTCAGGTCCGCGTCGAGCGCGTCCAGCGACGTCCGGAACGCCGCCGTCTCCTCCTTGAGCCGCCGCCGCTCGGTGAACCGCTTGTCGGCCCAGCCCGCGACGAGCAGCAGAGGGCTCAGGGCGAGGAGCACGAGCGTCGTGGGGCGGGGCATGATCGCGTAGAGCACCGCGCCCATGACGACCGGCGCCGCCAGCGCCACCGCGGGGAAGCGTCCGGGCCGCGCCGGCTCGGGTGGTGCGGGCGCCTCCACGGTCCGCTCGGGGTGCACCGGCACGACCCGCGGGGACCGGTTGAACGCCACGACGGCGGACCCGTCG
>Ga0233363_1000170_pt1 | contig 31560 bp, 26 predicted proteins | sample ElkDunMinimDraft_18_FD_191534 | JGI IMG/M metagenome (GOLD analysis project Ga0233363, IMG submission 191534) | Fecal eukaryotic communites from dung pellets of Tule Elk in California, USA - Elk Dung C16 | ecosystem: Host-associated > Mammals > Digestive system > Large intestine > Fecal | place... | reverse complement strand
AGGGAGCACGACGACGAGCTCCAGGGGTTCTGGATCGTCATGCAGGACCCCGAGGGCAACGAGTTCTGCCTGGTGTGAGCACGCGGGGTGCGCGCGGACGGTGCCGTCCGCGGCGCGGTCCGCAGCGGCGCGACACGTGGGCGTCACCTATAGTTCTCGGCGGAGGGGAGTACTCCCCACGACGTCATCGTCATCACGGTCGCCAGCGTTGCCGGCCCGGTGGCGTCGGCCGCGCGCACGATCCCGCACCTGATGCGGTCGGCGCTGGGCGGAAGAGACCTCCGGTCCTTTGTCGTACCGATCCGGAGGTCTGTTCGTGGATGTTCCCCTGTGGGCGTGGGCCGTCACCGTCGGCGTCATCCTGCTCATGCTCGCCATCGACTACGTCGGCCACGTGCGATCGCCGCACGAGCCCACCCTGCGTGAGTCGGCCTGGTGGTCGGCCGGCTACGTGGGCGTCGCGCTCCTCTTCGGCGTGCTGGTGTGGGGCGTCTGGGGCTCGACGTACGGGGCGGAGTACTTCGCCGGCTACGTGACCGAGAAGAGCCTGTCGGTCGACAACCTGTTCGTCTTCGTCCTCATCATGGCCAGCTTCCGGGTGCCGCGGCTGTACCAGCAGAAGGTCCTGCTCATCGGCATCACCATCGCGCTCGTGCTGCGCACGGTGTTCATCTTCGTCGGCGCGGCGATGATCGAGAACCTGTCGTGGATCTTCTACATCTTCGGTGCGTTCCTGCTCTACACCGCCTGGACGCAGATCAAGGCGGGCCGCGAGGACGACGACGAGTACCACGAGAACAGCGTGCTGCGGTGGACGCGCCGCATGTTCCCGACCACCGACGACTACGTCGGCGACAAGATGTTCGTGCGCCGTGACGGCACGCGGTTCATGACTCCGATGCTCATCGTGATGATCGCCATCGGCACCGCGGACATCATCTTCGCGGTCGACTCGATCCCCGCCATCTTCGGGCTCACGCAGGAGACCTACCTCGTCTTCGCGGCCAACGCGTTCTCGCTCCTCGGGCTGCGCCAGCTGTTCTTCCTCATCGACGGCCTGCTCGACAAGCTCGTGTACCTGTCCTACGGCCTCGGTGCGATCCTCGGCTTCATCGGGATCAAGCTCCTCATCCACGCGCTGCACACCAACGAGGTCCCCTTCGTCAACGGTGGTGAGCACGTCACGGCCGTCCCGGAGATCGGGACCTGGGTCTCGCTCGGCGTCATCGTCGGCACCCTCACGGTGACGACGGTGCTGTCGCTGCGGCGCACGCGCCTCGACGAGGCGGCCGCCGCGCGTGCGGCCTCCCGCGCGGAGACCCACGGGCTGGCGTCCGAGGCCGACGAGCGCCCCGAGGGCCGGGCGTGACGTGACGCGGGAGCTGCCGGTCGCCTTCGAGGTCGCGACGCTCGTCGCGGTCGTGGTGATCCTCGTGCTGGACCTCGCGGTCGTCCGGCGGCGCCCTCATGTGCCCGGGATCCGCGAGAGCGTCGCCTGGGTGGTCCTGTACGTGGGCCTCGCACTGGTGTTCGCCGGCGTGCTGGCGCTCGTCGGTGGCCCCGTGCCCAGCGGCGAGTTCCTGGCCGGCTGGTTGACGGAGTACAGCCTGTCGGTCGACAACCTCTTCGTGTTCCTGCTGATCATGTCGAGCTTCGCCGTGCCGCGGGAGCAGCAGCAGCGGGTGCTGATGGTCGGGATCATCATCGCGCTCGTCCTGCGCGCCGTGTTCATCGTCGCCGGTGCCGCGATCATCGAGCGGTACACGTGGGTGTTCTACGTGTTCGGGGCGTTCCTCGTGTGGACGGCGGTCAAGCTGGTCCGCGAGGGGGTCGGCGGCGGCGACGAGACGTACGAGGAGAACCGGCTCGTGCGCACCGTGCGCCGCATCCTGCCGATGTCCCCGACCTACGACGGCGGCAAGGTCCGCACCGAGCACGACGGTCGGCGCGTCTTCACGCCGCTCGTGGTGGTCTTCGTCGCCATCGGCACGACCGACCTGCTGTTCGCGTTCGACTCGATCCCCGCGGTCTTCGGCCTCACGCACGACCCGTTCATCGTGTTCACCGCGAACGTCTTCGCGCTCATGGGGCTGCGCCAGCTGTACTTCCTGCTGGGCGGCCTCCTCGACAGGCTCGTGTACCTGCCCTACGGGCTGGCCGGGATCCTGGCGTTCATCGGGGTCAAGCTCGTGCTCGAGGCGCTCGCGACCAACTCGCTGCCGTTCCTCAACGGCGGTGAGCCCGTGGCCTGGGCGCCCGAGGTCCCGACGTGGCTGTCGCTCGTGGTCATCGCCGGTGCGCTCGGTCTCGCCACGGCGGCCAGCCTCGTCCGGTCCCGCCGGAGCCGCGCGCAGCCGCCGCACGCGCCAGGAGCCGCCGGTCCCGACGCCCCGACGGCGCCCTGAGACCTGGGCCGCCCCGGACGCGTCGGCCCGCGCCTCAGGACGAGGACGTCGACCAGGGGCCGAGGACGAGGTTCCAGCCGCGCACCTCGGTCGCAGCGACGAGCCCGTCACGGGCGAACGGGTCCTGCGCGAGCACGGTGCGCAGCGCGCTCTCGTCCGCGGCCTGCAGGACGAGCAGCGCACCGGGCTCCCCGTCGGTGAAGGGTCCCGACCCCAGCAGGACGCCCGCGGTCGCGAGCTCGGCCAACCAGGCGCGGTGCTCGGGGCGGACCGCGTCGCGGACCTCGGCCCGCTCGTCGTAGGTGTAGCGGACGGCGTAGATGCTCATGACGCCATCCTGCCCGAGCGCGCCGCACGTGCGTCACGACCGACCACGGCGTGCGATGGCAGAGTGGCGCCATGGCCCGTTCGCTGCGCACGCTGCTGACCGACGACCTCCTCGCGCGGATCCACGCTCGCGCGGACGCGCACGACCGGGACAACACGTTCCCCCACGACGACCTCGCCGACCTCGTGGCGGCGGGTTACCTGCGGGCGTTCGTTCCCGAGCGCCTCGGAGGTGCCGGCCTGTCGCTCGAGGAGGTCGCGCGCGAGCAGGTGCGTCTCGCGGGTGCCGCCCCCGCGACGGCCCTGGCGGTCAACATGCACCTGGTCGTCACGGGACTCGCCGCGCTGCTCGTGGCGCGGGGCGACACGTCGGTGGAGTTCGTCCTGCGTGACGCGGCGGCGGGCGAGGTGTTCGCGTTCGGCAACTCCGAGGCGGGCAACGACCTCGTGATGTTCGGTTCGCGGACGCGGGCCGTCCCGCAGGCCGACGGCGGCTACCGGTACCACGGGACGAAGATCTTCACGTCCCTCTCGCCGGTCTGGACGCGCCTGGCGACGTTCGGCCTGGACGACTCGGACCCGGACGACCCGCGGCTGGTGCACGGCGTGGTCGCGCGGGACGGTGGCGGCGTGGAGCCGCGTGACGACTGGGACGCGCTCGGCATGCGGGCGTCGCAGTCCGCGACGACAGTCCTCGACGGCGCGTACGCCCCGGCCGACCGCGTGTACCGGCGGCTGCCACCCGGCCCGTCCGCGGACTCGTTCATCTTCGCGCTCTTCGCCGTCTTCGAGACGCTCCTGGCCGCGGTGTACACCGGCATCGGGCGCCGTGCGCTCGAGCTGGGCGTCGGGCACGCCCGGCGCCGCACCTCGTTCAAGCACGGCGGTCGCTCCTACGCGCAGGACCCCGACATCCGCTGGCGCATCGCGGATGCGGCGCTGGCGCAGGACGGCGCCGAGCTGCAGGTGTTCGCGCTCGCGCGTGACGTCGACGAGCAGGTCGACCACGGGTCGCGGTGGTTCGCCCAGCTCGTCGGGCTCAAGGTCCGCGCGACGGAGACCGCGCGGGTCGTCGTCGACCTCGCGCTGCGCGTCTCCGGGGGAGGGGCGTACTTCACCGGCAGCGAGCTGGCCCGGCTGTACCGCGACGTGCTGGCGGGCATCTACCACCCGTCGGACGACGAGTCCGCGCACGCGACGCTCGCGACCTCCGTGCTGGGTGCACCGGAGGCCTGAGCCTCACCACCCCCGCGCGGCCCACGCCGCGAGGTGAGGCCGCTGCTCGCCCACGGTCGTGTCGTCGCCGTGCCCCGGGTAGACCCACGTGTCGTCGCGGTACCGGTCGAAGACCCGGGTCGTCACGTCCTCGAGCAGCTGGGCGAACCGGTGGGGGTCGCCCTGGGTGCTGCCCACCCCGCCGGGGAACAGCGAGTCGCCGGTGAACAGGTGGGCCCTCCCCGGCACGGCGCCGACGGCCGACACGTCGTCGGGCTCGGTGAGCGCGAGCGCGACCGAGCCCGGGGTGTGCCCGCGCAGCGCGACCACGTCGAGCGCGAGGCGGCCGACCGCGAGACGGTCGCCGTGCAGCAGCCGGGTGTCCACGGCGTGGCCTGTGGCCTTCTCGACGGCGTCCGCGTCAGGCGCGCCCGCGGCGAGCCGGGCGCCGGTGACGGCGAGGACGGAGGCGACGGCGCCCAGGTGGTCGCGGTGCTGGTGGGTGACGACCAGCACGTCCAACCGGGCCGACGCGGAACCCTCGCGCAGCAGCGCCAGCAGGCGGTCCGGGTCGGCGGGTGCGTCCACGAGGAGCTGGGCGCCCGTGCGGCGGCAGGTGACCAGGTAGGCGTCGTTGTCCATGGGGCCGACCGAGGCCTTGCGGATCTCGGCCTCGTCCAGCACCCGCGCGGCGCTGGGCCCGCCGGGCTCGACGTGCCCCGTCCAACCGCGCCCGCTCACCGCGCGACCCCTGGTGCCGCCACCGCGGCCCGCCGCACCGCCAGGGCGTGCCGGTGGGCTGCCCGGACGAGCGCCAGGTGGGACAGCGCCTGCGGCACGTTGCCCACCATGCGACGGGCCACCGGGTCGTACTGCTCGGCGAGCATCCCGACGTCGTTGGCGAGCGGGACGAGCGCGTCGAGGACCTCGGTCGCACCCGCGACGTCGTCCGCGCGCGCCAGGACGTCGGCGAGCCAGAACGAGCAGGCGAGGAAGGGCGCCTCCGCACCCTGCAGCCCGTCGTCGGTGCGGTCGGTGCGGTACCGCAGCAGGAGGCCGGGTGCGACCTCGAGCTCCTCCCGCACGGCGGCGATCGTGCCGCGCGCGTGCGGGCCGTCCGCCGGCACGAAGCCGACCTGCACGACCTGCAGCAGCGACGCGTCGGTGTGCCGTGCGCCGTAGTGCTGGACGAAGGAGCCGCGCTCCGGCGACCACCCCTGAGCGAGGACGTCCGCCCGGATCTCCTCGCGCACACGACGCCACCGCGCGACGGGGCCGGGCAGCCCGTGCGTCTCGACCGCGCGGATCGCGCGGTCGAACGCGACCCACGCCATGACCTTCGAGTGGGTGAAGTGCCGGGGGGCACCTCGTACCTCCCAGATGCCGCGGTCGGGCTCGCGCCAGGTGCGCGCCAGGTCGTCGACGAGCAGCCGCTGCAGCGCCCAGGTGTCGTCCGTCTCCGAGAGGCCGGCGTCACGCGCCATCGCGAGCGCGGACATCACCCCGCCCAGCACGTCGTGCTGCACCTGGCCGACCGCGGCGTTGCCCAGGCGCACGGGACGGGACCCGGCATAGCCCGGCAGGTGGGCCAGCTCCATCTCCGGCAGGCGCCGCCCGCCGTCGACGCGGTACATGATCTGCAGGTCCTTCGGGTCGCCCGCGACGGCCCGCACGAGCCAGTCCCGCCACTGCGTGGCCTCCTGCCGGAAGCCCTGCTCGAGCAGGGCCTCGAGCGTGAGCGCCGCGTCGCGCAGCCAGCAGAACCGGTAGTCCCAGTTGCGCTCCCCGCCGAAGCTCTCCGGCAACGACGTGGTGGGCGCGGCGACGATGCCGCCGGTCGTGATGTCCGACAGCAGGCGCAGGACGAGCAGCGAGCGGACCACGGCCTCCCGGTGCGGACCGTCGTAGGTGCAGCCCCTGGCCCACAGGCCCCAGAGGACGGCGGTGGCGTCGACACGGTCGGGCACCGTCAGCCGCGGGGGCACCGGTTCCCACGAGTGCACCCACGTGAGCGACAGCTCGACGCTCTCGCCCGCCCGCAGCGTGAAGCGGTCGCGGTGACGGTGCTCGTCGGGACGGGGCAGCCGGTCCCCGCGCAGGACGAGCGAGTCCGGTCCGGCGACGGCACGGATCGTCTCGCACCCCTCGTCGTCGGTCACCCGCCGGACCCACGGCCGGACGCGCCCGTACCCGAACCGCACGACCCACTCGTGCTCGACCTCGACCTGGCCGTGCGTGCACTCCAGGCGCCGCACGATGTCGGCCCTGCCGTCGCCCAGCGGCATGGCCTCGGTGACGACGGCGGTGCCGCGGGGGCCGCGGTACGTGGTCTCGAGCACGAACGAGTCGCCACGGTACCGGCGCGTCACCTCGGTCGCGTCGGGGACCGTCAGCAACCAGCGGCCGTGGTCGGGGGTGCCGAGCAGGGCCGCGAAGCAGGCGTCGGAGTCGAACCTCGGCAGGCACAGCCAGTCCACCGAGCCGCGTCGCGAGACGAGCGCGGCGGTGTGGCCGTCACCGAGCACGGCGTAGTCCTCGATCGGCACCTGGGCGCCGACGAGGTCCGAGCCGACCGGAGGGGGAGTCGGTGGTGTGCTCACCGGCCCCAGCATGGACCGCGGCGACGTCCGACGCCCGTCGTGCCGAGCCGACGGCGAGCGACGTCACACGTCGAACACGTGTGCGAGCGTCGGTGCCCGCACGTAGACTCGTCGGCTGTGACGCATCCTCTGTCCGACCGTCTCGTGGTCCGCGGCGCCCGGGAGCACAACCTCCGCAACGTCGACCTGGACCTGCCCCGCGACGCGCTCATCGCGTTCACCGGCCTGTCCGGCTCCGGGAAGTCGTCCCTCGCGTTCGACACGATCTTCGCCGAGGGCCAGCGGCGCTACGTCGAGTCGCTCTCGGCGTACGCCCGGCAGTTCCTGGGCCAGATGGACAAGCCGGACGTCGACTTCATCGAGGGCCTGTCGCCGGCGGTGTCGATCGACCAGAAGTCGACGAACCGCAACCCGCGCTCGACCGTCGGCACGATCACCGAGGTCTACGACTACCTGCGCCTGCTCTTCGCCCGTGCGGGCACGCAGCACTGCCCGGTGTGCGGCGAGCGCGTCACCGCGCAGACCCCGCAGCAGATCGTGGACCGGCTGCTCGAGCTCCCCGACGGCACGAGGTACCAGGTGCTCGCCCCGGTCGTCCGCGGGCGCAAGGGCGAGTACGCGGACCTGTTCCGCGAGCTGCAGGGCAAGGGCTTCTCCCGCGCGCGGGTCGACGGCGAGGTCGTCCAGCTCGCCTCCCCGCCGACGCTCGAGAAGAAGCTCAAGCACGACATCGACGTGGTCGTCGACCGCCTGGTCTCCCGGGAGGGGGTGCAGCGTCGCCTGACCGACTCGGTGGAGACGGCGCTGGGCCTGGCCGGTGGCCTGCTCGTCGTCGAGCTCGTGGACGCGGACGCCGACGACCCGCAGCGGGAGCGTCGCTTCTCCGAGAAGCGCGCGTGCCCGAACGACCACGTGCTGACGCTCGAGGAGGTGGAGCCGCGGACGTTCTCGTTCAACGCTCCCTACGGTGCCTGCCCCGAGTGCACGGGTCTCGGGTCCCGCCTCGAGGTCGACCCCGACCTGGTGATCCCCGACGACGACCTGTCGCTCGCCCAGGGTGCGGTCGCACCCTGGGCGCAGACGTCGTCCGAGTACTTCCAGCGCGTCCTGTCCGCGCTCGCGTCGGACCTGGGCTTCTCGATGGACACCCCCTGGCGGGCGCTGCCGAAGCGGGCGCGTGACGCGGTGCTGCACGGCCAGAACCACGAGGTCCACGTCAAGTACCGCAACCGGTGGGGCCGCGAGCGCCAGTACTCGACCGGCTTCGAGGGGGTCATCACCTTCCTGCAGCGGCGCCACGCGGAGACCGACTCGGAGTGGAGCAAGGAGAAGTACGAGGCCTTCATGCGGGAGGTCCCGTGCCCCACGTGCGACGGGACCCGGCTCAAGCCGGAGGTCCTCGCGGTGAAGGTCGACGGCCGGTCGATCGCGGACGTGTGCGCGCTGCCGATCGACGAGGCGCGGGACTTCATCGCCGGTCTCCAGCTCGGGGAGCGCGAGCGGGCCATCGCGGCGCAGGTGATCAAGGAGATCCAGGCGCGGCTGGGCTTCCTGCTCGACGTCGGGCTGGACTACCTCTCGCTCATGCGTCCTGCGGCGACGCTCTCCGGCGGGGAGGCGCAGCGCATCCGCCTCGCCACCCAGATCGGTTCGGGGCTCGTCGGGGTGCTCTACGTGCTGGACGAGCCGTCGATCGGCCTGCACCAGCGCGACAACCGGCGGCTGATCGACACCCTGACGCGGCTGCGCGACCTGGGCAACACGCTCATCGTCGTCGAGCACGACGAGGACACCATCCGGACGGCCGACTGGATCGTGGACATCGGGCCGGGCGCGGGGGAGCACGGCGGTCGGGTCGTGCACTCGGGCGACCTGGAGGGGCTGCTGGCGTCGCAGGAGTCGGTCACGGGTGCGTACCTGTCCGGCAGGCGTGCCATCCCGATGCCTGCCGCACGCCGGCCCGTGGACCCGTCCCGGCAGGTGACGGTCGTCGGAGCGCGGGAGAACAACCTGCGGGGCATCGACGTGTCGTTCCCCCTCGGGGTGCTGACCGCCGTCACCGGGGTGTCCGGGTCCGGCAAGTCGACCCTGGTCAACGGGATCCTCTACACCGTCATGGCGAACGAGCTCAACGGCGCGCGCCAGGTCGCCGGCCGGCACAAGCGGGTCACCGGTCTCGACCAGCTGGACAAGGTCGTGCACGTCGACCAGGGCCCGATCGGCCGCACGCCGCGGTCCAACCCCGCGACCTACACGGGGGTCTGGGACCACGTCCGCAAGCTGTTCGCCGAGACCACCGAGGCGAAGGTGCGCGGCTACACGCCCGGGCGCTTCTCGTTCAACGTCAAGGGTGGGCGCTGCGAGGCGTGCTCGGGCGACGGCACCCTGAAGATCGAGATGAACTTCCTGCCGGACGTGTACGTGCCGTGCGAGGTCTGCCACGGCGCCCGGTACAACCGCGAGACGCTCGAGGTGCACTTCAAGGGCAAGACCGTCGCCGACGTCCTGGCCATGCCGATCGAGGAGGCGGCCGACTTCTTCGCGGCTGTCCCGGCGATCTCGCGGCACCTGCGCACGCTCGTCGACGTGGGACTGGGCTACGTCCGCCTCGGGCAGCCGGCCCCGACGCTCTCGGGCGGCGAGGCGCAGCGCGTCAAGCTGGCCGCCGAGCTGCAGCGCCGCTCCACGGGCCGCACGATCTACGTCCTCGACGAGCCGACGACCGGGCTGCACTTCGAGGACATCCGCAAGCTCCTGGGCGTCCTGCAGTCGCTGGTGGACAAGGGCAACACCGTCCTGGTGATCGAGCACAACCTCGACGTGATCAAGAACGCCGACTGGGTGGTCGACATGGGTCCCGAGGGAGGCTCGGGTGGCGGCACGGTCGTCGCGCAGGGCACCCCCGAGCACATCGCGAGCGTGCCCGAGAGCCACACCGGCCGGTTCCTCGCCGAGGCTCTCGAGCCCGCGCGGCTCGAGGTGGCCGTCTGACGCCCGGTCAGACGGGCAGCTGCTCGAACGTGAGCGGCGCGGCCTCGTGGCGGACGGGGAAGTTCACGGACCGTGCGATGAAGCAGTGCTCCTGGGCCCGGTGGTGGATCCCCGCGAGCAGGACGTCGTCGACGGCCGTGCCGTCCGCGAGCGTCGTGGTGCGGACGGTGACACGCGGGCGCAGCACGACCTCGGTGAACTGACCGTGGCCCGCAGCCTCGATCCGCATCGTCCCCGATGCCGCGTCGGAGTAGCCCACGACGGCGACGCCGGCGTTGGCGGCGAGGTGCAGGAACCACAGCATGTGGCACTGCGCCAGCGCCCCGACCAGCAGGTCCTCGGGCGACCAGCGGGCGGGGTCGCCCCGGAAACCGGGGTCCGACGTACCGGGCAGCGGCGGGCGCGCGCCGGACGTCAGCAGGTGGTCGCGCCCGTAGGACGTGTACGTCGCCGTGCCCTCGTCGCGGGCGCCCGTCCACGTCAGGTCCACCGAGAACTGGTGCAGGAGCTGTGCCATGCCCCGACCCTAGTGGCGCCCGTCACACCCGCGGGGGTGCACGCGCCCGGGGTGCGGCCGCAGGGTCGTCCTGTCGGCGCCGGGACTTAGGCTCGGACGCATGGCCGATCCCGCGACCTATCGCCCCGCACCGGGCGAGATCCCCGACGCGCCGGGCGTGTACCGGTTCCGGGACGAGCACGGCCGCGTCATCTACGTGGGCAAGGCCAAGAGCCTGCGCAACCGGCTGAACAGCTACTTCCAGGACATCGCCGGGCTCCACCCGCGGACGCAGCAGATGGTCACGACCGCCGCCGCCGTGCAGTGGACGGTCGTCGGCACCGAGGTCGAGGCCCTCGCGCTGGAGTACTCGTGGATCAAGGAGTACGACCCGCGGTTCAACGTGAAGTACCGCGACGACAAGTCCTACCCGTACCTCGCGGTCACGATGGCGGACGAGGTGCCCCGCGTGCAGGTGATGCGCGGTGCGAAGCGGCGCGGCACGCGCTACTTCGGCCCCTACGCGCACGCGTGGGCGATCCGCGAGACGGTCGACCTGCTGCTGCGCGTGTTCCCCGTGCGCACGTGCTCGGCAGGAGTCTTCAGGCGGGCCCGTCAGCAGGGCCGGCCGTGCCTGCTCGGGTACATCGACAAGTGCTCGGCACCGTGCGTGGGCCGGATCGGGGTCGACGAGCACCACCAGCTCGCCCAGGACTTCTGCGACTTCATGGCGGGCGACACCGCACGCTTCACGCGCCGTCTCACCCGGGCCATGAAGGACGCCGCCGCCGACCTCGACTACGAACGTGCGGCACGCCTGCGGGACGACATCAGGACCCTCGAGAAGGCCACCGAGCGCAACGCGGTCGTGCTGGCCGACGGCACCGACGCGGACGTCTTCGCCATGGCGGGCGACGAGCTGGAGGCCGCGGTCCAGGTCTTCCACGTCCGCGACGGCCGGATCCGCGGGCAGCGCGGGTGGGTCGTGGAGAAGGTCGAGGACCTCGACGACGCCGCCCTCGTCGAGCACCTGCTGCAGCAGGTGTACGGGAGCGAGGACCCGGAGGCCGCGACGGCGTCGGTGCCCCGCGAGGTGCTCGTGCCGGTGCTGCCGACGCACGTCGAGCAGGTGCAGGCGTGGCTCACGGGCCTGCGGGGGAGCAGGGTGCAGGTGAGGGTGCCGCAGCGGGGGGACAAGCGCGACCTGGCCGCGACGGTGCTGCGCAACGCCGAGCACGCGCTCGCGCTCCACCGCACGCGCCGCGCCGGTGACCTCACGAGCCGCAGCATGGCGCTGCGGGAGATCCAGGAGGCGCTCGACCTGCCGACCGCGCCGTTGCGCATCGAGTGCTACGACGTGTCCCACAACCAGGGGACGTACCAGTCGGCGTCGATGGTCGTCTTCGAGGACGGCCTCGCGCGCAAGAACGAGTACCGGCTCTTCACGGTGCGTGGTCCGGAGGGACAGGGCGCGCGCGACGACACCGCCGCGATGCACGAGGTCATCACACGCCGCTTCCGGCGGTACCTCGCGGAGCGCGCGGACGCCCACGACCCCGAGCTGGGCGACGAGGCGGAGGACGACACGCCACGCACGGGTCCCGTCGACGAGCGGACCGGCCGGCCGACGAGGTTCGCGTACCCGCCGAACCTCGTGGTCGTCGACGGTGGCCCCCCGCAGGTGGCGGCCGCCGCGGCGGCGCTCGCGGAGCTCGGCATCGACGACGTGGCGCTGTGCGGCCTGGCCAAGCGCCTCGAGGAGGTCTGGCTGCCGGGCGAGGAGTACCCGGTGATCCTGCGGCGCGCGTCGGAGGGTCTCTACCTGTTGCAGCGCGTGCGGGACGAGGCCCACAGGTTCGCCATCACCGCGCACCGCAAGCGGCGCAGCAAGGGCATGACCGTGTCCGTCCTCGACGACGTCCCCGGCCTGGGACCGGCCCGCAAGGCCGCGCTGCTGCGGCACTTCGGCTCGGTGAAGCGGCTGCGCGCCGCGAGCGCCGAGGAGATCGCGACCGTGCCCGGCATGGGGGCGCGCACGGCGCAGGCCGTCGTGGCGGCTCTCGCGTCGCCGGCCGCGCAGCCGGCTCCGGAACCGGCGCCGGAGCCGGCCCCGGACGTCTCGCGTGCGCCGTCCGGCGGGTCCACGGGGCCGCGCGGCGGTGAGCCTGGCATCCTGGGGGCATGAGCGAGCCCTCGCCGATCACGGTCCCGCAGGGCATCCCCGCCCTCGAAGCGGCCGCCGAGGCCCCTGTCCTCGAGCAGCCCCAGGTGCTGGTCATCACCGGGATGTCCGGCGCGGGCCGCACGCGCGCGGCCGCCGTGCTGGAGGACCTCGGCTGGTACGTCGTGGACAACCTCCCCGCGCAGATGCTCACGCACCTGGTCGGCATGCTGACGAGCGGACCGGTCGGTACCGGCGCGCGCCGCCTCGCGGCGGTCATCGACGTCCGCGGGCGGGAGTACTTCGCAGCGCTGAACGGGGTCCTCGACCACCTCCAGGGGACCGGTGTCGAGCTCCGGCTGCTGTTCCTCGACGCGTCCGACGAGGTCCTGGTCCGCCGGTACGAGCAGGTGCGCCGCCCCCACCCGCTGCAGGACGAGGGGCGGATCCTCGACGGCATCGCGCAGGAGCGCGCGCTGCTCGCGGACCTCCGCGAGCGGGCGGACACGGTGATCGACACCTCCGACCTCAACGTCCACGACCTGGCGCGTGTGGTCCGCGCGGGCGTCGCAGGCCCCGCGGACGACGTGCTGCACCTGTCGGTGCTGTCGTTCGGCTTCAAGTACGGGATCCCGCTGGACGCGGACCACGTCGTGGACGTCCGGTTCCTGTCGAACCCGTACTGGATCACCGAGCTGCGTCACCTGTCGGGCAGGGACGCACCCGTGCGCGACTACGTCCTCGGCCTGCCGGGCGCCGTCACCTTCGTCGACCGCTACGTCGACGCGCTGGAGCCCGTGCTCGCGGGCTACCTGCACGAGGAGAAGCGCTACGCCACGATCGCGGTGGGCTGCACGGGCGGCAAGCACCGGTCCGTCGCGATCAGCGAGGCGATCGGTGCGCGGCTGCGCGACCGCGGGCACCGGGTGCAGGTGACGGCGCGGGACCTGGGCAAGGAGTGAGCGCGCCGTCGGAGAGCCGGTTCGGGGACCCGATGCGCCCCGCGGTGGTCGCCCTCGGTGGCGGCCACGGGTTGTCGGCCTCGCTGTCGGCCCTGCGGCTCATGACGGACCGCATCACCGCGGTCGTGACCGTCGCCGACGACGGCGGTTCCTCGGGACGGCTCCGCGAGGAGATGGAGGTGCTGCCCCCCGGCGACCTGCGGATGGCCCTCGCGGCCCTGTGCGACGACTCGGACTGGGGCCGCACGTGGCGGGACCTGCTGCAGCACCGGTTCTCGACGGACGGTCCGCTGGACCGCCACTCGGTCGGCAACCTGCTGATCGTGGCGCTCTGGGAGCTGCTGGGTGACACGGTCGACGGGCTGGACCTGGTCGGGCGCCTCCTCGGTGCCCGCGGCCGGGTGCTGCCGATGGCGTCGGTCCCGCTGTGCATCGAGGCGGACGTCCGCACGGCGCAAGGAGAGCGCGAGGTCGTGCGCGGGCAGACGCAGGTCGCCGTGACCCCGCACCGGATCGAGCACCTGCGGCTGCACCCCGCCGACCCACCGGCCTGCCCGGAGGCCGTCGCGGCGGTGCGCGAGGCGGACTGGATCGTCCTGGGGCCGGGATCCTGGTACACGTCGGTCCTGCCCCACCTCCTGGTCCCGCAGCTGCGTGCCGCGCTGGTCGAGACCCCGGCACGGATCGTCGTGACGCTCAACCTGACGCCGGACAACGAGACGGCGGGCATGCGAGCGGTCGACCATCTCGAGGTGCTGCGCGCGCACGCCCCGGAGCTGGCCCTGCACGCCGTCATCGCCGACCCTGCCTCCGTGGACGACGTGGGCGAGCTGGCGGACCTCTGCGCGGCGATGGGGTGCCGCCTGCTGGTCCGGCAGGTCCGGCGCGGCGACCAGAGTGCGGTGCACGACCCGCTGCGTCTCGCGGCCGCCCTGCGCGACGTCGTGGAGGACTACCTCGGGGACGTCGGGACCCGCGCCGGCCGCGCGGTCGGGAGTCGCGACTCCGACGGGTGACGGGTCACAGGAACGTCACGACCACCCGGGCGGCAGTGGCAGGATGACGCCATGGCGCTGACAGCACAGGTGAAGGACGAGCTCGCCCGGCTGAAGGTGGACAAGACGTCCTGCCGCAAGGCGGAGATCTCGGCGACGTTGCGGTTCGCCGGGGGTCTGCACATCATCTCCGGGCGCATCGTCATCGAGGCCGAGCTGGACACGGGCATCGCCGCGCGGCGGCTGCGCCAGGCGATCACCGAGATCTACGGTCACGAGAGCGACATCATCGTCGTCTCCGGTGGCGGCCTGCGTCGAGGCAGCCGCTACGTGGTGCGTGTGGTCAAGGACGGCGAGTCGCTGGCACGGCAGACGGGTCTGCTGGACAACCGGGGACGGCCCGTCCGTGGCCTGCCGCCGCAGGTCGTGTCGGCGGGCGTGGGTGAGGCGGAGGCCGCCTGGCGCGGTGCGTTCCTCGCGCACGGCTCGCTGACCGAGCCGGGACGCTCGTCGGCCCTCGAGGTGACGTGCCCGGGCCCGGAGGCGGCGCTCGCGCTCGTCGGTGCCGCGCGTCGACTCGGTGTCGCGGCCAAGGCCCGGGACGTGCGCGGCGTCGACCGTGTCGTGATCCGCGACGGTGACGCGATCGGCGTGATGCTGACACGGCTGGGCGCGCACGACGCGATGCTCGTGTGGGAGGAGCGCAGGGTGCGGCGCGAGGTCCGTGGCACGGCGAACCGGCTCGCGAACTTCGACGACGCGAACCTGCGTCGGTCGGCTCGCGCAGCCGTCGCGGCCGGCGCCCGCGTGGACCGGGCCTTCGAGATCCTCGGGGACGACCTGCCCGAGCACCTCCGCCAGGCCGGCGAGCTGCGGCTGGCGCACAAGGAGGCGTCGCTCGAGGAGCTCGGCAAGCTCGCCGACCCGCCGCTGACGAAGGACGCCGTCGCGGGGCGCATCCGGCGTCTCCTCGCCACGGCGGACCGGCGCGCCGCCGAGCTCGGGATCCCCGACACCGAGGCGGGCCTGAGCCCGGACCTGCTCGACCTGTGACGCCGCCGCCGCCCGCGGCGGCGGGTCGGTCCGTGCAGGCCGGATGGTCCAGCATGCGAACGGCGTCCCAGGGTGGACCTTCGTCTTGGGCGGGGTCCGTGCCTCGGGGTATAGGCTCGTGGTCATCCGATCGCAACGAGGACGCAACGCGCTGGGCACGCCCCGGTCCGTGACGGTCAGGGGCGGTCGGGACGCACAGCGGCGTGCGTGACCGAACACCAACTGTGTGCGCCGGCGTCGATCGGCGCGTGCCGAGGAGGGCAAGTGACCATCAAGGTCGGCATCAACGGCTTCGGCCGCATCGGGCGCAACTTCTACCGCGCCATCGTGGCCTCGGGGGCGGACATCGAGATCGTCGGGGTCAACGACCTGACGGACAACCACACCCTGGCCCACCTGCTCAAGTACGACACGGTCCTGGGGCGCTTCCCGCTGAGCGTGGACTACGACGACGAGAACATCATCGTCGACGGCAAGAAGATCCGTGCCCTCGCCGAGCGCAACCCTGCGGACCTGCCCTGGGGCGAGCTCGGCGCGGACATCGTCATCGAGTCCACGGGCTTCTTCACGGACGCGACCAAGGCGAAGGCCCACATCGACGCCGGCGCCAAGAAGGTCATCATCTCGGCCCCGGCCAAGAACGAGGACGCCACGTTCGTCGTCGGTGTGAACCACACCGACTACGACGCCGCGGCGCACCACATCATCTCGAACGCCTCGTGCACCACGAACTGCCTCGCCCCCGTGGCGAAGGCGCTCAACGACGCGATCGGCATCGAGCGCGGTCTCATGACCACGATCCACGCGTACACGGGTGACCAGAACCTGCAGGACGGCCCGCACCGCGACCTTCGTCGTGCCCGTGCCGCCGCGCAGAACATCGTCCCCACGACGACCGGTGCGGCCAAGGCCGTGGCGCTCGTGCTCCCGGAGCTCAAGGGCAAGCTCGACGGCTTCGCGCTGCGTGTGCCGACGATCACCGGCTCGGCCACGGACCTGACCTTCACCGCCTCGCGCGAGGTCACGGTCGACGAGGTCAACGCCGCGGTCAAGGCTGCCGCCGAGGGTGCGATGAAGGGCACGCTGAAGTACACCGAGGACGAGATCGTCTCCTCGGACATCGTCACCGACCCGCACCAGAGCATCTTCGACGCGAAGCTCACCAAGGTGAGCGGCGACCTGGTGAAGATCGTCGCCTGGTACGACAACGAGTGGGGCTACTCCAGCAGCCTCGTGAAGCTCACGGAGTACGTGGGCGCGCGTCTCTGACGCACCCCTCGCTCTGAGGCAGTCCAGCGTCCGCGTGCGCCCAGGCCACCGGCCCGGCGCACGCGGACGCTGCTGCGTCCGGGGTCCCAACGCCCCACACCGTGCCCCGCGCAGCGGGGAGCCCGAGGTCGCCGGACGCGTCCGGCGACAGGTAGGTAGGAGACCATGAAGACCATCGACGACCTGGGGGACCTGCGCGGCAAGCGCGTCCTCGTCCGCTCCGACTTCAACGTGCCGCTCGACGGCACCACCATCACCGACGACGGCCGCATCCGCGCCGCCCTCCCGACGCTGCAGGCGCTGCTGGCCAAGGGTGCGCGCGTCGTCGTGGTGGCCCACCTCGGCCGCCCCAAGGGCGCGCCGGACGCGAAGTACTCGCTGGCGCCGGTCGCCGCGCGGCTCGGTGAGCTGCTCGGTCAGCCCGTCGCGCTCGCGCAGGACCTGGTCGGCGACTCCGCGAAGGCCACCGTCGCGGCCCTCGAGGACGGCCAGATCGCGCTGCTCGAGAACGTGCGCTTCGACGCGCGGGAGACCTCGAAGGACGAGGCGGAGCGGGGCGCCCTCGCCGACGAGCTCGCGTCGCTCGCGGACGCGTACGTCTCCGACGGCTTCGGCGTCGTGCACCGCAAGCAGGCGTCGGTCTACGACGTCGCGCAGCGGCTGCCGCACGCGGTCGGCCAGCTCGTCCTCAAGGAGGTCGAGTCGCTGCGCAAGGCGACCGACGACCCGGCCCGCCCGTACGTCGTCGTGCTCGGCGGCTCGAAGGTCTCCGACAAGCTCGGCGTCATCGAGAACCTCCTGAGCAAGGCGGACCGCCTGCTCATCGGCGGCGGCATGCTCTTCACGTTCCTGGCCGCGCAGGGTCACTCGGTGGGCAAGAGCCTGCTCGAGGAGGACCAGATCGACCGCGTCAAGGGCTACCTCGCCACGGCGAAGGAGAAGGGCGTCGAGATCGTCCTGCCGGTCGACGTCGTCGTCGCCCCCGAGTTCAAGGCTGACGCCCCCGCCACGGTCGTCGACATCGACGCGATCCCGGACGACCAGATGGGCCTGGACATCGGCCCGAAGAGCGCCGAGCTGTTCGCGTCGAAGATCGTCGACGCGAAGACCGTCGTCTGGAACGGTCCCGCCGGCGTGTTCGAGTTCGAGGCGTTCGCCGCCGGCACCCGTGCCGTCGCGCAGGCGCTGGTGGACGCGGGCCGCAACGGCGGGTTCACGATCGTCGGTGGCGGCGACTCGGCCGCGGCCGTGCGCACGCTCGGCTTCGACGAGGCCGACTTCGGCCACATCTCGACCGGCGGCGGCGCGTCGCTGGAGTTCCTCGAGGGCAAGACCCTCCCCGGCATCGCGGTCCTGGAGGGCTGAGACGTGGCAACGACCCGCACCCCGCTGATGGCGGGCAACTGGAAGATGAACCTGGACCACCACCAGGCGACGCACACGCTGCAGAAGCTGGCGTGGACGCTCAAGGACGCGAAGCACGACTTCGCGGCCGTCGAGGTCGCGGTCCTGCCGCCGTTCACCGACCTGCGCAGCGTGCAGACCCTGGTCGACGCCGACAAGCTCGAGATCGTCTACGGCGCCCAGGACGTCTCGGCGCACGAGTCGGGCGCGTACACCGGCGAGATCTCGCCGCTGTTCCTCGCCAAGCTCGGTGTCACCTACGTGGCTGTCGGCCACTCGGAGCGCCGGCAGTACCACCACGAGGACGACACGGTCGTCAACGCCAAGGTGAAGTCCGCCCTGGGTGCCGGCCTCGTGCCGATCCTGTGCGTCGGTGAGCCGCTCGAGGTCCGCAAGGCCGGCGAGCACGTGCCTCACACGCTCGCGCAGCTGGACGGTGGGCTCGCCGGGCTCTCGGCCGAGCAGGTCGCCGGCCTCGTCGTCGCGTACGAGCCGGTGTGGGCCATCGGCACCGGCGAGACGGCCACACCCGAGGACGCGCAGGAGCTCTGCGAGGCGATCCGCGTGCGCGTGTCGGAGCTGTACGACCAGGCCACGGCCGACGCCGTGCGCGTGCTGTACGGCGGCTCGGTGAAGTCGTCGAACGTCGCCTCGATCATGGCGAAGCCCGACGTGGACGGCGCCCTGGTCGGCGGCGCGAGCCTCGACCCGGAGGAGTTCGCCAAGATCGCGCGGTACCAGGCGCACACCGTCGCCTGACCCTCGACCGGGGCCAGGACGCCGCACCCGCGGCGCCCTGGCCCCGGGCCTGCCGTCCCACGGACTGCGTGGTGGTGGAACCTACCGCCCCACGTCGCCTACCCTGTACCGCGGTCACCCAGTCGACGCACGCGCCGACGACCGCACCGGAACGACATGCGACGACGCCGACCACGGCACCGGCGCACCGCTGCACCGAACCGCCCGAGTGAGGAATCCCACCGACGTGACTGCCATGCGTATCACCCTCCAGGTGCTGCTGGTTCTCGCCAGCCTGCTGCTCGTCCCGCTGGTGCTGCTGCACAAGGGCAAGGGCGGCGGCCTGTCGGACATGTTCGGCGGGGGCATCACCGCCGGCGCCGGGTCGTCGGGCGTGGCGGAGCGCAACCTGAACCGCATCACGGTGACCGTCGCCCTGCTCTGGACGGTCATGATCGTCCTGCTCGGCCTGATCGAGAAGTTCTCGGAGTAGGGGGGCCTGGCCATGGCGAGCGGGAGTGCGATCAGGGGGTCGCGCGTCGGAGCCGGCCCGATGGGCGAGGCGGAACGCGGCGACGCAGCCCCGCGCGTGTGGATCTCCTACTGGTGCGCGAACGGGCACGAGACGCGGCCCAGCTTCGCGGAGGAGGCCGCCGAGGAGGCACCCGTCACGTGGGACTGCCCACGGTGCGGCTTCCCGGCGGGGCAGGACCCGGAGGCTCCGCCCGCACCGGTCAAGAACGAGCCGTACAAGACCCACCTCGCGTACGTGAAGGAGCGTCGTAGCGAGGAGGACGGTGCAGCGATCCTCGACGAGGCCCTCGCAGCACTGCGGGCACGGCGGGGCCGCTGAGCCCCACGAGCCGCCACCGGTCCTGAGGCCGGTCGGCACCTCGACGTCGCGACGGCACCGCACCCCACGGGTGCGGCGCCGTCGTCGTGCACCGCGGCGAGCGGACGACGCGGCGGGCAGGCGGGATCAGCGCACGCGCAGCAGCGCGAACCCGTCGTAGCCCTTCTCGCCGACCGTCTGCACGACCGTGCCGTCGAGCCGGTCGTCGGCTGCGGCGCGCTCGTAGAACGTGCGGACGCCCTGCACGCGGTCGTCGGGGTGCTCGGGGTCGACCACGGCGCCGTTGCGCACCACGTTGTCGACGACGATGAGCGCGCCCGCCCGGGACAGCGCGACCGCGCGGTCGACGTACTCGGCCAGCTGCTGCTTGTCCGCGTCGACGAACACGAGGTCGAACGGCTCGGTCCCGGACGCGGCGAGGCGGTCGAGGGAGTCGAGGGCCGGACCCACGAGGACCTCCACGCGCTCCTGCAGGCCGGCGCGCTCCAGCGACGCCTGGGCGACGACGGCGTGCGCCTCGCTCAGCTCCAGGGTCACCACCGTGCCGTCCGCCGGCACGGCCTGCGCGAGCCACCACGTGCTGTACCCGCCGAGCGTGCCGATCTCGAGGACCCGGCGCGCGCCGACGGCGCGCGCGAGCACGTCCAGGAGGCGTCCCTGGGCGGCGCTCACGGCGATGTCGGGAAGTCCCGCGTCTGCCGCGGCGGCCTGCACGGCCCGCGCAGCCGGCGGTTCGTCGACGAGCGGGGCGACGTACGCGTCCACCGCGGCCCACGCACCCTCCGGGCCGGAGGCGCTGCGGGGACGCAACCCGCCGTCGGCGGTGCCGCCCGGGTGCCCTGCGTCCACGGACGCGTCCACGGACGCGTCGGCGGTGGGCACGTCCGCGGCCGACGCCAGGTCCACCAGCCAGACGGTGCGCTCGCTGCCGTACGCGCCGGCTGCGGGCGTCTCACGGACGTCGTCCCCCGCGAGGGCGCGGGCCACGGCGGGCGCCTTCTCGGCGCCCGCGGCGACGACCCACACCTCCCGCGCCGAGCGGATCAGCGGGAACGTCATGGAGACCCGCTCGGGCGGCGGCTTGGGGGAGTCGTGCTCCGCGACGACGATCGAGTTCGCCTCGAACAGCGACGTGCGCCCGGGGAACAGGGAGGCGACGTGCCCGTCGGGCCCCATGCCGAGCAGCAGGACGTCGAACCGGGGCGCGAGGCCGTCCCCTGCCGCGTGCGCACGCAGCTCGGCCGCGTAGCGTCGCGCGGCGCTCTCGGCGTCGGGGACGTCGGCGGACAGCGGCGGGACGGCGTGGACGTTGCCGGCGGGCAGCGCGTCACCCAGGGCGTCGATCAGCGCCCCACGGGCCTGCGTCTCGTTCCGGTCCGGGTCGCCGTCCGGGAGGAAGCGCTCGTCGCCCCACCACAGGTGCACGCCGCTCCAGTCCACGGCGTCGCGCACGGGGGAGGCGGCCGCGGCCCGCAGGGTCGCGATGCCGACGGTGCCGCCCGTGAGGACGACGTGCACCGGGGACCGGTGCGACTGGAGGTCGATCAGCCGGGTGAGCAGGCGCGCGGCCGTGGCGGCGGCGAGCACGTCGGCGTCGGGGTGGACCAGGACCTCGGGCGGGGCGGGGCTCATGCGTCTCCTCCTGGACCCGGCACCGCCGGGCTCGTCGGGCGGGGTGGCACCGGTGGCCGTGGGGCCTGCCGGTGTCACGCGTCGATGCGGGCGAGGCCCTTCTGCAGGACGTCGCCGTACACCTCGTCGGCGTCGAGCCGGCGCAGCTCCTCCACGAGGCACTCGCGCAGCTGGCGGATCGGCAGCGCGATGCGGTGCTCCGGCTGGTCGGGCTGCCGCAGGGAGGCGGTCTTCCCGTCGGGACGGTCGAGCACGATGTCGCCGGACGTGCGCTCGAGCCGGACCTGGGTGATCGCCGGTGCCCCGGGCACCCGCTCGATCTCGACGGGGCAGCGCAGCGCCTGGGCGAGCCAGGCGGCGATGAGGTCCACCGAGGGGTGCGTGCTCTCGCCCGTGACGACCGCGCGGTGCACGGGCTCGAAGGGCGGCTGGTCGAGTGTCGCCGCGATCAGGCCGCGCCAGAGCGTCGCGCGGGTCCAGGCCAGGTCCGTGTCACCCTCGGCGTACACCTGTGCGAGGTTGCGCAGCGCGCGGCTGGGACGCGAGCACGCCGTGGTGTCCGTGATGCGCCGCTGCGCCATGCGGCCCAGCGGGTGCTCGGAGGGGTTGGTCGGCACGTCGTACGGCCACCACACGACGATCGGTGCGTCGGGCAGCAGCAGCGGCATCACGAGCGTGTCGACGTGCCGCGTGACGCCGCCGGAGATCCGCAGGACGATCACCTCGCTGGCTCCCGCGTCACCACCGAGGCGGATCTGCGCGTCGAGGTTCGCCTCGTCGGCGCCGGCGCGCTCCGTCATGACGATGATCCGGCAGGGGTGCTCACGGCTCGCCGCGTTGGCGGCGGCGATCGCGTCCTCGGGGTCGTGCGCGTCGGCGTCGATGATGAGCGTGAGCACACGGCCCAGCGCGACCGCCCCACCCTCCTCGCGCTCCTTGATCAGCCGCCGGTTGATGGCCCGGGTGCTGGTGTCGGGCATGTCGATGATCACGGCAGCCTCCAGGCGCGCCCGTCGCGGGCCATCATCTCGTCGGCCGAGGCCGGGCCCCACGTGCCCGCCCGGTACTCGTCGGGCTTGCCGTGGGACGCCCAGTACTCGGTGACCGGGTCGAGGATCTTCCAGGACAGCTCGACCTCCTCGTGCTGCGGGAAGAGCGGCGGGTCGCCGAGCAGCACGTCGAGGATGAGGCGCTCGTAGGCCTCGGGGGAGGACTCGGTGAAGGCGTGCCCGTAGCCGAAGTCCATCGTGACGTCGCGGACCTCCATCGCCGTGCCGGGCACCTTGGCGCCGAACCGCAGCGTGACGCCCTCGTCGGGCTGGACGCGGATGACCAGGGCGTTCTTGCCCAGCTCGGAGGCCGCGGTCGCCTCGAACGGCAGGTGCGGGGCCTTCTTGAAGACCACCGCGATCTCGGTGACCCGGCGGCCCAGGCGCTTGCCGGTGCGCAGGTAGAACGGCACGCCGGCCCAGCGCCGGGTGTCGATGTCCACGCGGATCGCGGCGTACGTCTCGGTCGTGGAGTCCGGGTTGAAGCCCTCCTCCTCCGCGTACCCGACGACCTTCTCGCCACCCTGCCACCCGGCGGTGTACTGCCCGCGGGCGGTGTTCCGGCCGAGGTCGCGGGGGAGCCGCACGGCCGAGAGGACCTTCGTCTTCTCGGCACGCAGGGCCGCCGCGTCGAACGAGACCGGCTCCTCCATCGCCGTCAGCGCGAGCAGCTGCAGCAGGTGGTTCTGGATGACGTCACGGGCGGCGCCGATGCCGTCGTAGTACCCGGCCCGGCCACCGATGCCGATGTCCTCGGCCATGGTGATCTGCACGTGGTCGACGTAGTTGCCGTTCCAGATCGGCTCGAAGAGCTGGTTCGCGAAGCGCAGCGCCAGCAGGTTCTGGACCGTCTCCTTGCCCAGGTAGTGGTCGATCCGGAAGATGTCGTCCGGCCGGAAGACCTGCGACACGATGTCGTTGAGCTCGCGCGCCGACTCCAGGTCGTGTCCGAACGGCTTCTCGATGACCACACGCCGCCAGGTGCCTTCCTTGGGCTGCGAGAGGCCGGAGCGGGCGAGCTGCTGGCACACCACCGGGAACGAGCTGGGGGGCACCGAGAGGTAGAACGCGTGGTTGCCGCCGGTGCCGCGCGTGACGTCGAGCTCCTCGACGGTCTTGCTCAGCCGGTCGAAGGCGTCGTCGTCGTCGAACGTCCCCTGGACGAACCGGATGCCCTCGGACAGCTGGCGCCAGGTGGCCTCCCGGAACGGTGTGCGTGCGTACTCCTTGACCGAGTCGCGCACGACCTGCTCGAAGTCCTGGGTCTCCCAGTCACGTCGGGCGAAGCCCGTCAGGGCGAACCCGGGCGGCAGCAGCCCGCGGTTGGTCAGGTCGTAGACCGCAGGCATGAGCTTCTTGCGGGCCAGGTCGCCGGTGACGCCGAAGATGACCAGGCCGCTGGGCCCGGCGATGCGCGGCAGGCGCCTGTCGCGCGGGTCGCGGAGGGGATTCTGGTCCGGCCCGACCTTCGCGGGCGTCACCTGCTCGCCTCATCAGGACCGGCTGCCTGCGCCAGGCCCGCCTCGACCGTCGCCAGCAGCTCGCCCCAGGACGCCTCGAACTTCTCCAGGCCCTCGACCTCGAGCTGCTCGGTGACCTCGTCGACGGAGATGCCGAGCGCCTCGATGCGGTCGAGCAGCGCCGCCGACGCGTCCTGCGTGCCGCTGACCGTGTCGCCGTGCACGTCGCCGTGGTCCGCGACGGCGTCGAGCGTCTTCTCGGGCATGGTGTTGACCGAGCCCGCCACGACGAGCTCGTCGACGTACCGCGTGTCGGGGTACGCGGGGTCCTTGACCCCGGTCGACGCCCACAGGGGCCGCTGCGGGCGCGCCCCGGCGGCGGCCAGCGCCTGCCACCGCTCGCCCGCCACGACGTCCTGGTAGACGCCCCACGCGAGCCGCGCGTTGGCGATCGCGGCCGTGCCGCGCAGCGCTGCGGCCTCGTCCGTCCCGATCGCGTCGAGCTGCGGGTCGATCGCGGCGTCGACGCGCGAGACGAAGAACGACGCGACGGACCCGATGGCCGCCAGGTCGATGCCCGCGGCGCGTGCCTGCTCGAGCCCGTCGACGAACGCGTCCAGGACCGCGCGGTAGCGCTGCAGCGAGAAGATGAGGGTGACGTTGACGCTGATGCCCTGGGCGAGCGCCGCCGTGATCGCGGCCAGGCCCTCGACGGTGGCGGGGATCTTGACGAACAGGTTGGGCCGCTCGATCTCGGACCAGAGGGTCTCCGCCGAGGCGATGGTCGCCGCGGTGTCGCGCGCCAGTCGCGGGTCGACCTCGATCGACACGCGCCCGTCGACACCGTCGGTCGCGTCGTACACGGGGCGCAGCACGTCGCACGCGTCGCGCACGTCGTCGGTCGTGATCCGCAGCACCGCCTCCTCGACGGCCGCGCCGTCGACGGCGAGCGCACGCAGCTGGGCGTCGTACGCGTCACCCTTCGACAGCGCGGAGGCGAAGATCGTCGGGTTCGTCGTGACGCCGACGACGCCGCGGGCGACCAGGTCGGCCAGGCCCCCCGAGGCGATCCGTTGGCGGGACAGGTCGTCGAGCCACACGGCGACGCCCGCGTCCCGCAGCGCGTGCAGGGGTGTGGTGCTGGAGGTCATGGTCGTTCCCCTTCGTCGCACGAGGTGCTTCGCGTCCTGCGCGTGGCGGGGCCGGCCGCAGCCGGCCCCGCCACGATCGAGCCTCAGGCGGGCAGGTCGCCCGTCCCCGACTGCGTCGGGGTGCCCGGAGCGTCGGACCCGGCGTGCGCCCCACGCGCCGCCGCGACCGACTCGTGCGCCGCGGCCACGACGGCCTCGGCGGTGATACCGAACTCGCGGTACAGCGTCTGGTAGTCGGCCGACGCACCGTAGTGCTCGATCGACACCGAACGACCTGCGTCGCCGACGATCTTGTGCCACGACATCGCGATGCCGGCCTCGACCGACACCCGTGCGCGCACGGAGGAGGGCAGCACCGACTCGCGGTACTCCTCGTCCTGCTCGGCGAACCACTCGAGGCACGGTGCGGACACGACGCGCGTGGCGACGCCCGCCGCCTCGAGGGTCTCGCGCGCCTCGACGGCGAGCTGGACCTCGGAACCCGTGCCGATGAGCACGACGTCCGGCGTGCCGGACGACGCCTCGAGCAGCACGTACGCGCCGCGGGCGACCCCGTCGGTGGTCGCGAAACCGTCCTCGCCGCGCGGGTACGTCGGCACGTTCTGCCGCGTCAGCACGAGCGCCACGGGCCCGTCGGTCCGCTCGAGGGTCGCCTTCCACGCGGCGGCGGTCTCGTTGGCGTCGGCGGGACGCACGACGGCCAGACCGGGGATCGCGCGGACCGCGGTGAGGTGCTCGACGGGCTGGTGCGTCGGGCCGTCCTCGCCCAGGCCGATCGAGTCGTGCGTCCACACGTAGGTGACGTTGACCCCCATGAGGGCCGCGAGGCGCACCGCACCACGCATGTAGTCGGAGAACGTGAAGAACGTGCCGCCGTACGGCCGGGTCAGGCCGTGCAGGCGGATGCCCGACAGGATCGAGCCCATCGCGTGCTCGCGGATGCCGAAGTGCAGCGTGCGGCCGTACTCGTCGCCGGCGAACTCGTGCGACGACCGGTGCGCCGGCAGGAACGACGGCTCACCCTTCATCGTCGTGTTGTTGGAGCCCGCGAGGTCGGCCGAGCCGCCCCACAGCTCGGGCAGCACGGGGGCGAGCGCCGAGAGCACCTCGCCGGACGCCGCACGGGTCGCCACGGCCTTGCCGGCGGGGAAGGTCGGCAGCGCGTCGGCCCAGCCCTCGGGCAGCGCGTCCGCACGCAGGCGGTCGAGCAGCGCCTTGCGGTCGGGGTTGGCGGCGGCCCAGGCGTCGAAGGACTCCTGCCACGCCGCACGCTCGGCGGCGGCGCGGTCGGCGAGCGAACGCGTGTGCGCGATGACCTCGGGCGCGACCTCGAAGGACTTCTCGGGGTCGAAGCCGAGGATCTCCTTGAGGCCGCGGATCGCCTCGCCGCCCAGCTTGGAGCCGTGCGACGAGTGGTCGTCCGTCTTGCCGGGGGTCGGCCAGGCGATGAGCGTGCGCAGGCCGATGAACGACGGCTTGTCCGTGACGGCCTTGGCGGCCTCGATCGCCGCGTGCAGGGCGTCGACGTCCTCGCGGTACTCGCCGCCGACCGTCCAGTCGACGTACTGCACGTGCCAGCCGTACGACTCGTACCGCTTGAGCACGTCCTCGGTGAACGCGATCTGGGTGTCGCCCTCGATCGAGATGTGGTTGTCGTCCCACAGCACGACGAGGTTGCCGAGCTCCTGCGTGCCGGCGAGGGACGAGGCCTCGCTCGTCACGCCCTCCTGCAGGTCGCCGTCCGAGGCGATGACGTACACGTGGTGGTCGAACGGGCTCGTCCCGGGCGCGGCCTCGGGGTCCAGCAGACCGCGCTCACGGCGGGCCGCCATCGCGAAGCCCACGGCCGACGCGAGTCCCTGGCCCAGCGGCCCGGTCGTGATCTCGACGCCCGCGGTGTGCCGGTACTCGGGGTGGCCGGGGGTCTTGGAGCCCCACGTGCGCAGCGCCTCGATGTCCTCGAGCTCGAGGCCGAAGCCCGCGAGGTAGAGCTGGATGTACTGCGTGAGGCTGGAGTGCCCCGCCGACAGCACGAACCGGTCGCGACCGAGCCAGTGCGGGTCGGTCGGGTCGTGCCGCATCACCGTCTGGTACAGCAGGTAGGCGGCCGGCGCGAGGCTGATCGCCGTACCGGGGTGGCCGTTGCCGACCTTCTCGACCGCGTCCGCCGCGAGCACGCGGGTGGTGTCCACCGCACGCAGGTCAAGGTCGGACCAGCCGACCTTGGTGGCCAGGGGAGCCTTCGCGTTCACCGCACCTCATTCCCGTCCCGCACGCGCGGGGCGTCGTTCCGAGCGTCTCCGGTCAGCGGCCGCAGGGGAGCGGCGCGTCCGGCTGGGGCCCCGTCGCATCGTCGGACGGGGATGTCTGCTGGCGGCGAGCCTATAGCCCACCGGAGTGGTCGTGCTCACCTGGTCCATTGCGACGGCAATCGATTGCCAGCCGACTTCCGGAGGCTGCGGACGCTGGTCAGCGCCGTGATGCGACGGATCTCACGCGCTGCGGGGCGCGTCCGACCGGGGCGGCGCCACCCGGCCCCGGGGCAGGGTGCGTACCATGGCGGTCGGGACCTCGGTCCCACCTGCCCTCGCCCGTGCGGTCGTCGGCAGCCCCGTCCGCCCTCCCGAACGGATACCGAAGCGCGTGCGACTGTCCACCCCCGCGTCCGTCGACGCGACCAGCCCCGATGCCGTCGTCGGCGCGGCAGGCGCGGTGGAACGCGGTGAGCCGCAGGACGCCCCCTCGCCGGCGCCCGGGTCACCGGTCCGCGGGTGGTCGCGTGCGCTGGGCACGCTGGCCGCGTACGTCGCGCTGACGAAGCCGCGTGTCATCGAGCTCCTGCTCATCACCACGATCCCGACGATGTTCCTCGCGGCGCGGGGGATGCCCTCGCTGAGCCTCGTGGCCGCGACACTCGTGGGCGGTGCCGGCGCGGCCGGCGCGGCGAACACGCTGAACCAGTACCTCGAGCACGACATCGACGCCGTCATGAACCGCACGCGGCGCCGCCCGATCGTCACCGGTCGCGTCACGCCGCGCGCCGCGCTGGTCTTCGGGCTGGTCCTGGGCGTCGTGTCCCTGTCGTGGATGTGGTTCGTGGTCAACCCGCCGTCGGCGATGTGGACCGCCTCGGCGATCCTCATCTACGTCGTGGGCTACACGATGATCCTCAAGCGCCGCACGCCGCAGAACATCGTGTGGGGTGGCGCGGCGGGGTGCATGCCGGTCGTCATCGGCTGGTCCGCGGTCACGGGCGGCATCTCGTGGGAGGCCGTCCTGCTCTTCGGCGTGGTGTTCTTCTGGACACCGCCGCACTACTGGCCGCTGTCGATGAAGTTCCGGCGGGACTACGCCGCCGCAGGCGTCCCGATGCTGCCGGTGGTCGCCGCCGACACCAAGGTCGCGCGCGAGATGATCGCCTACACCGTCGCGATGATCGCCTGCTCGCTGCTGCTCGTTCCCGTCGGTGGGATGACGTGGGTCTACGCCGCGGTCGCGGCCGCGCTCGGCGCGTGGTTCCTCTGGTTGTGCATCTCGCTGCTGCGCCGCGCCCGCGACCCCCAGCACCCGCCGCTGCGCGCCATGACGGTCTTCCACGGGTCGATCACCTACCTGACGCTGCTGTCCGTCGCGGTCGCGGTGGACGTCTTCCTCCCGCTGTGACGTCGCGGACGTGGCCGACCGTCTGACCGCCGCCCTCGAGGGCTACCTCGCGCACCTCGCGGTCGAGCGCGGACTGGCCGTGCACACGCTCGCTGCGTACCGACGGGACCTCACGCGGTACGTCGAGCACCTGCGGGCCTCCGGCCGCACCGACCCCGCGCAGATCACCGAGCGTGACGCCGAGGACTACGTCATCGTGCTGCGCACGGGGTCGGACGGGCGTTCCGTCCTGTCGCCGGCGTCCGCCGCCCGCAGCGTCGTCGCGCTGCGCGGGTGGCACCGGTTCCTGGCGCTGGACGGCCTCGCCCCGACCGACGCGGCCGCGGAGGTCCGTCCGCCCGCGCAGCCACGGCGCCTGCCCAAGGCGATCTCGGTCGACGACGTGGGCCGGCTCCTGGACGCCGCAGGGCTGGGCGACGGCCCTGTCCCGCTGCGCGACCGCGCCCTGCTCGAGCTCGTGTACTCCACGGGCGCACGGATCTCCGAGGCGGTCGGGCTGGACGTCGACGACCTCGACCTGACGCCGGACCGCGCGTCGGTCCGGCTGCTCGGCAAGGGCGGCAAGGAGCGCGTCGTGCCGGTCGGCTCGTACGCGGCGCAGGCCGTCGAGGCCTACCTGGTGCGCGGCCGGCCCGTGCTCGCGGCGGCAGGGCGCGGCAACGCCTCGATCTTCCTCAACACGCGCGGCGCACCGTTGAGCAGACAGTCGGCGTGGGCGGTCCTGCGGGTGGCGGCCGAGCGTGCCGGCCTCGGTGCCGACCACGTGTCGCCGCACACGTTGCGGCACTCGTTCGCCACGCACCTGCTGGCCGGCGGGGCCGACGTGCGCGTCGTGCAGGAGCTGCTGGGGCACGCGTCGGTGACGACCACCCAGATCTACACGATGGTCACCCCGGACACCATGCGCGAGGTGTACGCGGCCAGCCACCCGCGCGCCCGATGATGCGGATCGCGGGTCGCCCGGTCTGTCGCACCGGGTCCGGGCGCCGCGCTCCGGTAGGTTGTCCGCGAGGTGGGCCCGGACGGGCGACGGGGAGCAGATGGTGAGCCGATGAGCCAGGAGACGACCGAGCAGCCGCTCGACGCGGTGGGACGCCCGCTGCCCGCATTCCCGGTGCCGACGCCTTTGGCGTCGCACGGGCCGGCACGCGTCATCGCGATGTGCAACCAGAAGGGTGGCGTCGGCAAGACGACGACCACGATCAACCTCGCGGCCGCGCTCGCCGAGTACGGCCGGCGTGTGCTCATCGTGGACTTCGACCCGCAGGGCGCGGCGTCCGTGGGCCTCGGCATCAGCCCGCACGAGCTGGACCGCACCATCTACAACCTGCTCATGGAGCGGGACGCCGACATCCACGAGATCATCCGCCGCACCGCCGTCCCGAACCTCGACCTGCTGCCGGCCAACATCGACCTGTCGGCGGCCGAGGTCCAGCTCGTCGGCGAGGTGGCCCGGGAGTCGGTCCTGGCGCGTGTCCTGCGGCCCGTCATGGACGACTACGACGTCGTGTTCATCGACTGCCAGCCGTCGCTCGGCCTGCTGACCGTCAACGCGCTCACCGCGTCCCACGGCGTCCTGATCCCGCTGGAGTGCGAGTTCTTCGCGCTGCGCGGCGTCGCGCTGCTCATCGAGACCATCGAGAAGGTGCGCGACCGGCTCAACCCGCGCCTCGAGGTCGACGGGATCCTGGCGACGATGTACGACTCGCGCACCCTGCACGCCCGCGAGGTCGTCACGCGCGTGCGTGAGGCGTTCGGCGACACGCTCCTGCACACCGTCATCGGCCGGACCGTCAAGTTCCCCGACGCGACCGTGGCGGCCGAGCCGATCACCCAGTACGCGCCGACGCACGCGGGTGCCGAGGCCTACCGCCAGCTCGCCCGCGAGCTCGTGGCGCGTGGCGACGCCGCCTGAGGGCGTCCTCGACGCCACGACCGGACAGGGCAGACCGGGGGACGGTGCGCCGGGGGAGAGCGCACCTGCCGGGTCCTCGGGGTTCGAGGTCCACCTCGACGTGTTCAGCGGCCCGTTCGACCTGCTGCTCGGCCTGATCGCCAAGCACAAGCTCGACATCACCGAGATCGCGCTGGCGCAGGTCACCGACGAGTTCATCGCGCACATCCGCGCCGGGGAGCGTGCCGCCGCGCTGGGCGGGCGGGACTGGGACCTGTCGCAGGCGAGCGAGTTCCTGCTCGTCGCCGCGACGCTGCTCGACCTCAAGGCCGCACGGCTGCTGCCGTCCGCGCAGGTCGAGGACGCCGAGGACCTCGAGCTGCTCGAGGCGCGGGACCTGCTGTTCGCGCGGCTGCTGCAGTACCGCGCGTACAAGGTCGTCGCAGCGGACCTGGGCACCCAGCTCGAGGCGGGCTCGCGCCGCCACGGTCGCAGCGTCGAGCTGGAGCCGCACCTCGCGGCGCTGCTGCCCGAGCTGGTCTGGCAGATGGGCCCCGAGCAGCTCGCGGTGCTCGCCGCGCGGGCGCTGGCGCCCAAACCACCGCCGCCGGGCGTCGACATCAGCCACCTGCACGCCCCGCTGGTCAGCGTCCGCGAGCAGGCGGCGGTCCTCGTGGACCGGCTGCGCCGCCACGGCGCGACGACGTTCCGCGCCCTGACCGCCGACGCCGGGGAACCGGTCGTCGTGGTCGTGCGCTTCCTCGCGCTGCTGGAGCTCTTCCGCGAGGGCGCCGTCGGCTTCGACCAGGTCGAGCCGCTCGGTGAGCTGACCGTGCGGTGGACGGGCAGCGACGACGGGGAGATCGCGGTGTCGGACGACTTCGACCGCGAGGACGGTGCCCCGCCGCTGCCCGTCGAGGACGTCGCAGCACCCGTCGACGAGGAGGCCGGAGCATGACCGAGAACGTCCCACACGGCACGACGCCCACCACGGGTGACGAGCCGGCGCCCGACGAGCTCGCGTTCGACGTCGAGACGCTGCCCGGGGGAGCGCTCGCGGCGCTCGAGGCCGTCCTCATGGTCGTCGACGAGCCGGTCCCCGCCGTGCGGCTGGCGACCACGCTCGGGCTGCCCACCGCGCGCGTGGAGGAGCTCCTCGCGCAGCTCGCGGCCGAGTACCGCGGCGAGCACGGTGGCCGCCCGCGCGGCTTCGAGCTGCGACGTGCCGGCGACGGCTGGCGG
>Ga0233363_1000168_pt1 | contig 32171 bp, 38 predicted proteins | sample ElkDunMinimDraft_18_FD_191534 | JGI IMG/M metagenome (GOLD analysis project Ga0233363, IMG submission 191534) | Fecal eukaryotic communites from dung pellets of Tule Elk in California, USA - Elk Dung C16 | ecosystem: Host-associated > Mammals > Digestive system > Large intestine > Fecal | place... | reverse complement strand
CCGCGTGCCGGTGAAGCCGACCTCATCGTGGCAAAGCACCGTAACGGCCCTACCGACACCATCACCGTCGCATTCCAGGGTCACTACTCGCGGTTTGTCGACATGCAGGTCTAGCTGGGATCTGCTGTCGATCTGCGGCCTACTTTTCATAGACGGGCGCGCATGTTTCATAAGCGCTGCTACACCCCTCGTTGAGCGTTGCTGAACCCGGCGCCTGGGTACCGGGCTTGAGCGCCTGACGCGGGTGCTGCCATACTCGTTTCGGATACTCGCGCTGCGCGCGAATCCCGGGACCGCTTGTGACTGATCACCACATGCCACGTGCTCAGGCCTGACCAACCTGGAGCACATCCCGCTTCGGCCCGACCAACCGAGCTGCTACAGCCGCGTTGTCAGGACGAAGAGGGTGAGTGGGATGGCAGGGCATGACGACGGATCAGTGGTGATCCGTTCGGCCCGTACTGGCCGACCGCCGACGCGGACACGCACCTACAAGCCGAGTGAGCCGGTGCGTGTGGACACTTGCATCCCAGCCAGCCTTGCTCAGCGCCTGTACGACAACGCCCATGAGACGCGCCGGCCGTTGCGCGCCGTGATCACAGACCTTCTTTCCAAGGCGCTCGACGACGTCGACGAGGCGCGCATGGGCTGAACCACGCTCGGCGCAGGACGCCGAAACGCGAAGCGGGCCCGAGAGCTGGAACTCCCGGACCCGATCGCCTCGCTACAGCGGATCGCCTTCCGCTTCCTAGAAACACCCACCGCTCATTTTGGGGGTACTCCTATGTCTTCAGCACGGCCAGCGTGCGCTTCCGTTACTCCATCCGTCAACCCGAGCGACGCGTCGACGTCGTCACCGTCCGCATCCCTTTCGCCCGCCCGGTGGCGCATCCGCACTACGGCAGGCGGTGAGATGGACTGGGACTGGCAGAAGGGTGAACCGCGAGTCCAGAGCCTCGCGCCGGCACGGCGGACGCGAGCAGATGCGTTGTCGCGTCACGCTCCTGTGAACATGTGGTCCCTGACTACTGGTACCCCCTTGCTCCTTGACTCTGGGCTCGAGTACGAGCTTGCCCGTGAGCTCGATCGCGATCGGGACGTCACATGGATCGTCGCGCAACCCGTCCTGCTCACCTTCGCCGACGGATCGCGCCACGTCCCGGATCTGCTGTCCGCACATGCGGATGGCGGCGTCACGATCTGGGATGCGCGCCCTGATGAGCGGCGCGACGAAAAGTTCCTGCGAACCGTGGAACTGACCAGGCAAGTGTGCAGCGCCGTTGGCTGGCGGTACGAGCTTTACGCGGGCGCCGAGACGGCGCGGCGCATGAACGTGCTCTGGCTGGGCACATTCCGTCACCGGCCGGACTGGCCGCATCACACGGCGAGGGCTCGTCTGCTGGCACGCGCGGAGTCACCCGTGTCGGTCAGTGAGCTCATGGCGCTGGACGACGGCGACGGCCACCTCATCGCCACGATGTGGCACCTGATGTGGACGGGCGATCTCGTCATTGATCTGGACTCGAGGATCCGTCCCGACTCGCTGGTGCACCGCCTGGCGGTGCCTCGTGATTGAGAACCGTCTCGAGCTCGAGGTCGGCACCAAGGTGATGACCCAGCACGGCCCGTGGGTTGTCGCGTACCTGGACCGTTCGGGGGTTGGGCTCGAAGACGGCGCGGGGAACGTCGAGCACGTCACCTGGCCGGATCTGGGCATCATCCAGCCACAGGGCCCCGACCCGAAGGCGGAAGGCGCGCCGGCGCTGCGGAGCTTCGCGGCCGAGTGGAATCGGCTCGACGACGTCGCGCGGGAGGAGGCGATGTTCCGCCTCGGAGTGGTGCTGGAGATCCTCACTGGCTTCCGGCACGGGCACCCGAGCCTGGCGTTGCCCGGAGAGCCGTATGACGTCTTCGACCGTGCGCGGGAGGTCAAGCTGACGGCCCGGTGCGAGCACATGGCAAAGCTGCTGCGACACGGAGCCTTCTCCGACCGTGCTGGTGGCCGTGATCTCAGCAAGATCGCCGGCCGCACCGTGCAGATGTGGGTGTCCGCGTTCCAGACACTCGGCGTCATCGGGCTCGTCGATGGGCGCAGATCCAAGACCGCGGCCCTGTTCTCGACATTGCCGGCCGTCTGGGTCCAGGCGGCACACACGGTTGTCGAGGAGCTCGATGGTGATCCCTCGACGGTGAACCATCGCGAGATCGAGCGACGCATCAAGGTTCGCCTGAAGGACGACGGACTCGAGGCCGTCGCGCCGGAGAGGGCAGCCACGACGTACATCTCCCACCTCATGCGCATTCAGGGCCGCACGACCCGGCAACAGCGATCGAACACCATCCGCAAGGTCTCCGGAACAGAGTCCTACCCGGGCCTGCGGCCTGGGCAGCTTGTGGCGATCGACGTCACGCGCGCTGACGTCCTGGTCTGGTGTCCCGACCGTCGGGGCGCCTGCTCGGTCGAAATCATCACCGCAATCGACGTGGCTACCCGCATGGTCCTGGCGCTTCGCGTCGTCCCCATGAGCGCCGACGCTCACGACGCCTCGCTGCTGATGTACGACGTCATGCGGCCGTTCTCTCAACTGGTGGAAGGAACGACCGTGAACGACTGGGCATGGGCCGGAGTGCCGAAGAAGATCCAGTTCTACTTCGACGAGGCGGACGCTGACCCCGACTGCTCGGGTGCCGAGGTGATTTGCCCACGCACTTGCCGATCGGTGCGCGTCGCGCCGGGCCTGCAGGGCGAGCACACCGTCCCGGGTGTGCGGCCGTCGACCGTGCGCGCGGACCACGGGTCGATCTTCATCTCGCAGACCTTCCGGGCCCAGCTCGCGCGAATCGGCTGCGATCTCGCCTTCTCGCGGACCCGGCGCCCGATCGACAACGGCATCATGGAGCGGTTCCACGAGACCCTGCAGCGCGGCCTGCAGCAGTTGCCCGGCTACAAGGGTCGAAACCCCTCCCAACGCGGGCGCAAGGTCGGGATGTCCGGCGCACATCGCGACGAGCCGCTCCTGACGCCGGTGGAGCTCGAGCGGTTCCTGCGCCGCTGGGTCGCACTGGACTATCACCGCACTCCGCACGCCGGCCTGCACGTCGCCGGCGCCGAGTACGTCGACCTGCGGCCCGTGGACATGTTCGACGCCCTCCTGAAGCTGACGGGCCGGATCCACGTGCCGCAGCGCCCGGACATGCTGTACGACTTCCTGCCCGTGCGGTGGGGCACCGTCGGCCCGGCCGGCGTGGAGTTCTCCGATCTGACCTACGACAGCCCCGATCTGGCCGGGCTACGCAACGCACCGATCGGCAGGTTCCGGCCAGAGGACCGGGCCATGCCGTTCATGTACGACCCGCACGACGTCACCCGAGTCTGGTTCCGCCACCCAGACACTGACCGAGTCGTCGAGGTCCCGTGGCGCAAGGCCCACCTGACCGAGGCGCCGCTGACCGAGGTGCTCGCCCAGCACGTGCGTGCCGCGATCCGGCAGCGCGACGACGGCAAGCGCTTGTCTCGGAAGGTCGCTGAGGACGAGATCATCGCCGAGCTCGGCAGCCTCCTGGACGGCGTCATTCCCAAGGCGTGGCGCAAGCGGATCTCGCAGGCGCGCCAGCGGTACGAGAGCTCGCGGCGCGACCACACCGAGGCCGAGGTCGCGATGACGGTCGCCGACCTCCTCACCGACAAGCCCGCGCCGGCGCCTGCGCAACGCCAGGACACCAGCCGATCCATCTGGGACGACTCGTGGACCTTCACCCCTCGAACCACTGTCGACCAGGAGATGTGATGGACGCACGACTCTGGCACCAGCAGGCCCGGATGACGCCTCCGCCGGCCCCGCAACGTCTCTCGCTCAAGGAGCTGCGGAACCTCACCGGGGCCCCGAAGGCCGAGTATCTGCGACGTCGGCGCCGGTGGCTGTCCGGGCTGCAGTTCACGTTTGACGAAGGCCTCCGCGCCACCACGCAGCTGACCGACCTCGTCGACACGAACCAGCTACGACCCCCGGGTGCCAAGGATGTCATCGGCATCAGCGCGCCGTTCGCCGTCGGCAAGTCGACTCTCGTGCGGTCGTGGGCACAGGGCATCTACCGCGACATCATCGGCAGCGGCATCAATGACCCGGCCCAGCCCACCTGGCAGATGGGTGATGGCGTCGTCGCCGACCACGTCCCGGTCGCGTGGCTCGACATGATCGCCGCCGCGAAGATCAAGGCCTTCAACACCCAGCTGCTGCGCTTCTTCGGCTACCCGGTTCACGGCGCGATCCGCGACCTGACCGACCGCATCGCCGACGCCGTCGACAACCACAAGCTGCAACTCCTCATCGTCGACGACGCCAACCTCCTCAACTTCCGCCACCGCGACAGTCGCGACGTCCTGGACCACCTCAAGCACGTCAACACCCTCCTGGGGCAGCGTGGCGCGTCGATGGTCCTCGTCGGTGCCGACCTGGAGAACAGCCCGATCGCGAAAGACCCGCAGATGGCGGGCCGCATGCGCATCATTCGGCTGCGTCCATTCAACGTCGACACGGAGAACGGCGTGCAGGACTGGCAGCAGTTCCTGTTCGGGATCGAGCAGACCGTCCTGCCCTACCTGCCCGCGGCCGAACCGCACCTCCTCGCCGGAAAGCTGTCACCGCGGATCTGGCGCCGTACCCAGGGCTACGTCGGCGACACTGTCCGGCTCATCGCAGACGCCGCACACCTTGCAGCTCTAGACGATTGCTGGACCATCAAGGCGACCCACCTTGAGCGGGTCAGCCTCTCGGAGCGGGCCACCACCGACCAGCCGATCGCACGAGCCGTATAGGGCACGACGGTGAACCTCCTGCCCGTGCGCCCCGCTCCTGTGCCCGGTGAAGACCTGTGCTCGCTGGCGGAGCGCACGGCCAGGGCCAACCGGCTGAACCCGACGGCCTTGGGCATCACGCCCAGGATGCTCATCCGGTGCTCTCCCGAGCCGGCCATGCTTACGCAGCTCGGCGTCGCGCTAGACCTGACGCCGGGGGTTCTGCACGAGATGACTCCCGAGGTCTACCCTCGCGAGGTCGTCGGCACGACGGGCACACGGGTCCCTCGCAGATGGCGGGTCTCGCACGTTCGATGGGCGTGCCCGCGTTGCACGCCTCGGGCCGGGATTTACCTGCGCGACTGGCAACTCGCCCTGCATCCCCTGTGCACCTCGTGCCCGTCGCTCCTGTATCGAACAGATCGCCACCTTCTGTCAGGTTTTCCCACCCCGGATCGACAAGCTCTCACGGAGCAGCATCGGATCGTCATGGCGCTCCATGGCTCTCGACGAGATGACTTCCTTGCCGAGGAGCTGCGCCGTCTCTACAACCTCGTCTTGCTCGTTGCGCTCACCGCGGACCACACGTGGCCGCCTCTGAGCGGGTGGGAAGCGGAACTTCGCGAGGCGCTCCCCGAGATTGCGAACGACTGGACCCGCGTTCCGCCCAACCAGCCGGCACAGGCCGCAGCAATCGTCTTCGAGTGCGCGCGCGTGCTCCCCGACGGTCTCCGATGCCAGCGCCTGGTCGATGAGGCACTCGAACGCCTGGCTGCCGCACCGAGTGCGATCCTCCGACGCCGTCGCGACAACGGCGAGGGACTCGAACTCCGGTTCCGGGCACAGCATGGCGAGGCGGCCGCGGACGACATGGACAGACTCCAACGGCTGCTCGGCCACCTAGAAGACCTGCGGTGGCTCGCAGGACTGAACGCCGATCACATTCCGGCGCTGCCACCGAGGCCTGTGCGGATCGAGTTCAGCGAGCCGGACCTCTGGTGGGTGGATCTCACCACCGTCAGCCACATGCTCCTCACCGGGCTCGACCTGGATCCCACGGCACTCGCCCGTACGCAGGCGGAACTCGGCGTCACGAGCATCGGGCGCGCTTCGCGGCGCCTCGCGCTCGGGTACGGCATCGCCGCCGGGTCCGACCGATGGATCGGCGAGCTCGTGCAGGACCTGGTCGATGCCGGACTCGTGGACTTCGCTGACCGCCGACGTCGCCTTGCAGTGGCGCCACTTCTGGTCGGGCAGCTCAGGAGGCACTTCAGCCCGGCGACCGGTTGGCCTCAACCACCAGCCGACGAGGTCCTCCACGCCTGGGCATGGATCGCGTTCGCGCGCAGTCCACCGAGGGACACAGATCTCCACGTCGCCGCCCGGTCTCTGGACGAGGGCCTGAATCCTGAGCACCGGCTCGTGCTCCACGAGACGGTCCTGGCGTACCTGGACGACGTGTCGGGGCCAGACACGCAGCTGGCGCTGCCGATAGCGAGTTCCGTCGCCGCCGGACAGCACGGATTGTCGGTGGTCGCATGATCCGGCTACCGATCCGCTCGGTCCCCCACCACGGCCAGGCACTCACCGACTGGCTCGAGCACCTGGCAGACGACAATGGCCTTCCCACCGCGAGCATCAGCTCGCTTCTGCGCGATGGAGGCTCCGGCAACAGCAGGTTCCTTGCGGTCCGGCCAACTCCCCTTGCCTCGCAGACGATCACCGCGCTGACCGGCGTACCTGGCGCGCGAATCCGTGCAGGAACGCTCGCACGCTTCCACGGAACCGCGCTGAACCTCGACGGCCTTGACCCCGCGCGCTGGTCATCGTGGCGGACCGTCGCCGCCCGCGGCTGGTTTCGGCCCCGAGGTACGGCCGCCTGCCCGTCCTGCCTTGCTGAGGACGGCCGCTGGAAGGTCGCGTGGCGACTGCCCACCGTCACGGTCTGCACCCGCCACCGGACATACCTCCTCGAAGAGTGTCCGGGCTGTACGCGGCGGCTCGCTGACCATCCCGCCACGCCGTTGCGGCGCGGCGCTGGCACGAAGTGCCTCAACCCCCTCGGCCACCGCTACTGGTGCGACGTAGACATCGCGGCGCTGACCATGCTGCGGGCGGCCGACGACGACGTCCGGCGTCAGACCCGCCACGACGCCGCGTGCGATGGCTCGGCCATTCCCGTGCTCGGAGCTCCGGCGTCGCCTGACGTCTACCTCGCAGACGTGCGCCACCTCGCCGTACTGCTCCTGCACTTGGCCCCACGGCCGAGCGCCGACGACCTCGCCGCATGGGTAGCCGACGCTCGAATGGAAGCGCAGACAGTGGAGCGCAGGCGATGGCACCTGGCACCGCCGGCCGACCCGCGCACCCGCTCCGCGGTCATGTCCACAGCCGATGCCATCCTCAGCGCACCCGACATCGATACGGCGGCGGACTCCCTCGCCCCGTGGATCGACACCGCGCCCAAGGGCACAGACTCCCGGCTCGGCTGGCTCGCCGACCGCACGACCATGACGCCGACGCTCACCTGCGTGACCATGGCTGCACTCGCACCCCACCAGCGCATCAGCACCCACCTCAGGCGGACCAGCAGCCACTGCCCACCGTCCCGGATCCCACAGGTCATCCCCAAGGACCTGTACGACGCATACGCACGCCACCTGTTCACCACAAGGGGCGAGACGAACCGTCTCTTCATGTCCCTGTGCCTTGCTCGGCAAGCCGGCGCAGCCACGTGGGCCGACGCCGCGGGTGCGCTCGGCGTCGATCCCAACCTCGGGACCAGCGCCGCGCGGGCAGTCAGCGCCCGCAGCCGGCCCGGCCGGCAGGAGCTTGCCGCCGCGCTCGACCAGATCCGCCGCCGGCTCAATGGCGACTACCGCGACAAGGAGCGCCGGATCGGGCGCATGTGCCAAGACCGCGGCTGGTTCGACCTGTGGGTCTACGACCACCGACCCGGGACCCTCCCGAGCTCGTTCCGCTACGCCGTCGCCCACCTGTGGTGCCAGCGTGCGGGCGGCCTCCTCGCCACGAGCCCCGGCTGGGCCGCACCGCCACCACGCAGCGTGCGAGCACTGTTCCGTCAGTTCGAAACATCCCTCAGCCAGGCCGCAGCCACCGCGCTCGACGAGACCTTCTCAGCGACAAGAACGGAGAAGCCATGACCGCCTACATCGAGATCGCCAACCTTGGCCGCATCGCCCAGGAGGCCGTGGACGAACTCAGGGCTCACGGCGGGCAAGTCCCCATCACACGACTGGGACAACCCATGGGTGCCTTCCTCACGGTGGCGAACCCCGAAGCAGACGTGGCGCTGCCCGAGGCGATCGCCGACGCCGTCCGGCTTCTCGCCGCGTTCGACGACGTGCGTCCCGACGACATGACTGACGCTTTCCATCTCCACGCGTACAACGAGCTCACAGTCCTGCTCAGAGACCTCTTGAACGCACTCGGCGCGCCCCGATTCAGGCGTCCCCTTTGATGACCGCTGAAGTATGGCGTAACGCCTCGCGGTGAGAGGACGAGGCTTTCGAGCCGGTGTCGCGGGGATGCAACCGCCGACGTTCGCTGCCTCAACCAGGCAGCCGCGCGTATCGCATCCAGTCGTAGGCCACGGCCACCTTGCCATATTGGGTCGTCCACCGGTGAGACTTGCGCAAGCTACGTTCGCTGTCGAGGAAGTCCCGAAGGCCGGCAAGATCGGTCGTGACCGTCGGCAGTTGCCAGGGGTTGTTGAGGATCCACTCTCGGCCCCTCTCCTCCAGTAGGTCTGCCAGCGTGTGGTCGGCGACCAGTGTCTTGGTGGCGAGATTTCCGTTCACCTTGTCGACACGCTTCTGCACCTTGTCAGGAACGGCGGTGGGATCGGTGAGCGTGCCGGCGGCGGTCAAGGCGTCCATGGCGCGGAGGTACTTGAAACACGGTACAGACCATGCCAACTGGGCGACCTCGGGAATCACCGCGGCGATCATCTGATCGGGAGGCAACCCACGGTCTGGCGTGCCGAGAACGTCGTCGACGACGTCCCAACGCGAGAGCCCGACGAGCCCCTTAACGGTCATCTTTGCGCCAACTCCGAACACGACGTCGATGTCGCCTTCAACCGACTCGATGTCGTGGACCGCCACGAGTCGCCCGCCAGGGTCGTTCGCCAGTACCAGCTCGTAAACCTGGGACTTAAGGTGCCGGAGCAGTTTAGCGGGCAAGGCTCGCTCACGGTCTGAGAGGACTTTGAACACGTCAAGGAAGTCTGGGACGAGCAGCTCCGTGGCTTCAATGTTCCCTGAGGCGAGGACGATGGTGTGAGATCGAACCTCGGGAGTCGCGCCGTCCTGCCAGTTCACGAAGATCAATCGGTCGCGAAGCTTGTCGGTGTTTCTGCCCCTCAGGGCGACAACCAAAGCCTCGAGGATGCCGCGGATGTTCTCATCGGCCATCGAGTAGCCGAGGAAGAGGACAGGGTGCTCGACGAATGTCGTCATGAGCTTGGCAGCGAGGTACGCGTTGCGCGTCTGGAAGTCCTCGTAGTCCTCGGCGGTGAGGATGAGGGAGTCCGGATCTCGGGACGCACCGTGGATCATGTAGATCTCGGCGATTCCGTAGGTGTCAGAGAAGAGGAGCTCGTCCTGGCCAACGAACGGCGTGTAATCGGGGAACACTCTGGTGAGGAGCGTGTCGTAATTAGTGGTGATGATGCCGTCCACGGCAACCTTGCCGAAGAGCTCGTATTCGGCGGCCAACTCCTCTGGGACGTCGAGCTTGCTGACCATGTCGTCGACGTACTTAGCGACCTCGACCTTGAGCGCCGTCGACTGGTCCGTCACACGGCGGGCGTGGTCGGCTCGGGATGCTTCGAACTGAGGATCCGTCCACCACACGTCGTAGAACTTCTCGGCGATGAGGGAGGCGACCCGGGGAAGGTTGCTGTCGGCCAGACCCATGTAGTACTCGAGCGGGTACGGCGTCTGAGCGGCGAAGCGGCGAAGGAGCCCAGACCAGTCCGGCAGACCGACGTAGCGGCGCGACACACCAGACCCCACGAAGAGGTATGGCGCCGCCAGGTTCTTGAGGTGCGCGGAGAGGAACGACTCAATCGGGCCCATAGGTCGCACCGTATCCGCAGGTCACGCTGGTGCGGCGGCCGGAACCTCCTCGGGCCGCAGTTGCTGCAACTTCACCCGCCAGCTGGGGCTAGGAATATTCCTGTCGATGGAACGAGCGATCCCGCGCAGAATCGGGTACGGTGTTCATGTGACCGAGAGCGAGGCGATCCCGATGGGCGGACCTGTGATGCTCCAGACGGTGCGGGTCGCGCATGGTTTGACCCAGGCAGCCCTCGCCAAGCAGGCTGGGATGTCGCAGGGCCTGCTTTCCAAGGCCGAGGCAGGCGCCGTCGAGCTCGATGACGAGCGCTGGAGCCGCCTGGCTGAGCAGCTGGATGCGCCCGTGCGGCTGCTGCGGCTGCCGGTGGGCAGCGTCGTGGAACCCGCAGTCGTGTTCCATCGCAAGCGGTCCTCGCTCCAGGTGTCCGACGCGAACCGACTACGAGCTCGCCTCGATCTGATCCAGCTGCAGGTTCGGGGGCTCGTCGGCGAACGTGTCCGGGTTGGGCTCGAGCGAGTCGAGCTGGACGACGACGGGTGGGTCACGCCGCAGGAGGCGGCCGACAAGGTTCGCGCTGCGCTCGGCGTTCCCGAAGGGCCCGTCAGCGATCTCGTGGCGACCCTGGAGTCGGGTGGTGTCGCGGTACTGCGCCGTGACCTGGGCACGACCCGGATGGATGCCCTGATGTCGTGGCCGAAGGGTGGCCGGCCGGTCGTGCTCCTTGGAGACCATGCCCCTGGCGATCGGCAGCGGTTCACGGTGGCCCATGAGCTTGGCCATGCGGTGATGCACGCGGTCCCTCGTGATGACCAGGAGATGGAGGCGGACCAGTTCGCGTCGCAGTTCCTGATGCCCCAGCAGGAGATCGCTCGGGAGCTCGATGGTGTCACCGTGCCGAAACTCGCACGGCTCAAGGCCCGGTGGGGTGTCTCGATGGCGGCGCTCCTTCGACGGGCACGGGACCTCGACAAGATCAACGAGGCGGGATATCGCCGCATGAACATCGAGTTCTCCCAGGCGGGCTATCGCACGAACGAACCTGTCGATGTCCCGGTTGAGAGTCCACAACTGGTCAGCAGGTGTGTGCAAGCAAGGCTCCAGGCGGGCGAGACGGCGTCCGACTTGGCATACGACGCATGGATGACGACAGGCGCCTTCGTGCCTGCGTACCTCGACGAGGGGATGGTCAACGACTATGGCCGAGCTCATGCCTGACTCCGGCTCGACTGCCACGACAGCACACCCGCTGGTGTGCGGTGTCCGCGTGCTCGACAAGCGCTTCTGGACCTTGACCACCGAGGTCGGTCCTGCGGTCCAGGCGCTGGACGCCGAGACGCAAGGGATCGTCGTCCGAGGCAGTGACTGGGTGTCGAAGCTGAAGACGATTCGCGGTTTCCGCCCTGATCTGCCGGTCATGGTCGAGCCACCGTCGTGTGACATGCACGTCGCTACCGTCAAGAGCCCCCTGTGGGTGCCGATCGACGAGGGTGGCGACCTCGGGCTGTTTGAGGATGATCCGTGTGCGCTGTACGTCCAGGCCCAGCGCGATCTTGGGGTGAGCCTGGCTGTCGCGCCGACCGGTCAGATCGCCGCCCAGGACTGGGCGACGCTCAAGGCCCTTGTCGACGCTGTCAACGCGCTCGCGGGCCCGTTGCTCGTGCCCCTCGTCGTGTCGCCAGGCTGGCTCTCGGAGGTCACCCTGCTTCGGCAGCTCATCGCCGCAGCGAGGCGGATGAGCCACCCCGTCGCGCTGGGGCTGATCGACGGTAACGGCGACCCGCTTGAGCGCAAGGGCGTCGCCACCGGTTATCGACGGTTCTTCGAGCAGGTAACGGGGGCCGTGCCCTGGCGCGCCGACCTTTCCGGTTTGGGGGCGGTTGCCGCCGGTGCACCCGGTCTGGTCATCGGACAGCTTCCCTCCCAGCGTCGCTTCACCGAAGCGGGACGACCCGGGCATGCCTCGAACCCGAAGGACAAGACTCCCGCCGTTCTGCTCGCCGACCTTGCCCGCTACAGCAGGGCCGGGTTCATGCACACCGACTGGTTTGCGCACACGGACCCCATCCAGTGCAGTCTCCGTTGCTGTCAGGGACGTGCCTTGGATCGCTTCTCCCACCGTGCCGAGGACGTGCAGGCCGCGCTGGCGCACAACCACGTGGTCCTGAGTCGGCTCGCGCGTGACTGCTTCAGCCGTGCGCCCGAGGATCGGATGGAGTGGTTCAAGCAGTACCTGCAGAATGCGACTGTCGAGCACCTTCGGCTCGGTGACCGCATCGGGAAGCCGGTCAGCGAGCCCGGGATGTTCCGTCGCTGGCGTGAGGCTTTCGCCGCTGGGGTGCCGACTTCTAGCGTGAGCCTTGGTGTGTGAGGTAGCTCCCGTACAACTGTTCGGCGAACAGCCAGGACGCGCCGGTATACCGTCGAGCCTGGAACTGAGCGGCCGGCGCAAGTTCGACCTGGCTGCCGTCCTCCTCGCGGACGCGAACCCCGACGCCCCAGTACGACGCCTCGAGGAGCAACTCCGTGTCGTCTGCGGCTCGCGCAGGAATGAGGACTCGTCGCGCGCAGTATGGGGCGAAGCGACCGGCGGTGCGCATCGCCTGCCTCCACGACGGGTGCGAGACCGTTGCCATGGTGGGGTCGGTCGGCGGCACGGCGATCCTCCTGACCTGACGCCCGTCCCAGTCGACGGCGCCGCGAACAGCCAGGACAAGTTCGAGTTCGAAGGGCTCAAGCGCTGCAGCGCTCGTCCATGCCCCGAGCGGGAGCCGCAGCAGCGTGCTGAATAGGTCCACGCCGCCCTGGAGCGCTCCCATGCCCAAGTCGCGGCGACGATCATGTTCGCTGGGGTCGATCCAGAGCGAAACCTCGGCCGAGCCTGCCTGCCGTGTGCCTCGCCGCACGTCGTGGACAATTGGGATGGCGCCGGTGCCCTCAACTGTCCTCGTCATGGTCGACCATCCTTCCAGACGTGCCGTCCGGGTCCGTTCGGGTCTCTGAGTGCTGAGCCTGACGCGAGAGCACGTTCGCGGCATCCCAGAACGGGTGCTCCTGGCGCCGGTAACGCTGCTCCCGTTCGCCCGCCTCGCGCTCCAGGCGCTCGAGTAGCCGTACGGCCACCAGGGTCTGCAGGATCTTGTGAACAGAGCTCGCGGCGAGCCCTGTGGCGGCCTGTATGTCGCGTGCGCGCACCACGGACGCTTCCGAGACCGCGACCGCGAGCACAAGCAGGTGCTTGCTCCCGAATAACTGCTTCGACCACTCGTCAACGCGTCGCCGGTTCGTTGGCGTCACACCGTCAGTCTAGATTCAGGCTTCTAGAATCGGAAATCGTGGCTCAGCAGCGCCAGCGGGCCGTGCTGACTGCATCCAGCGCCTAGGCGTCCGTTACGGGATGACTTGTTGCCCTGGCGCCGAACGTGACGTGGCACTAACGACGCCGTCGCCAAGGAGAGGGCGACCGACATTTCGGAACACGGGCGACACGCCCGGGTTTGAGAAGAGTGCGCCAGGCGTGTCCGCGCAATCTGCGCCGCAGGTCGACAAATACCCCGAGGGGGTATATTATCTTCTCAACCGCGAACCTAAGCTTCTTAAGCCGTGCTTCGACCGAGTTGTAGCAGTGCTGAACCCTGCGGGCCCACCTAGGGAATTTCTGAAAGCTCACTTGACGGCGTCGCGCCCGCTCGACGCCGTCGGCGCACCATCGCACCGACCACCGCGCACAGCGTCCCAGGGACGAAAAGCGGACCGAGCGCGAACCCGCCGAGCACGACGAAGGCGACGAGACAGACTGCAGAGGCTGCCGAGAGGACGGTCCACGCCCGCCCCCGAGCTAAGAGTGGCAGTGCGGCCAGCAGGATCGGTGCGCCGACGAGCCAGGCGATCGGGGGTACTTCGCCGGTCGTGACCCCCTCGACGAGCATTGACCTCGGCGGCCGGCAGGTGTCCCACGACGAGATCAGCTCACCGGTCGAAGAGTGCGTGGCTCCCCCGGCGCACTCGGTCTCGGGCTGATAGATCGGCCCGAGGAGCAACCACCCCGATGCCACCGCGACCAACCCGAAGGCGACCACCTGCCATGCCCGCTTCGCGCTCCACCAATCGAGTTGTCCAGCCGCATCCTCATCGATCGCCATGACCCCACTTAACTCATACATGCGTATGAGTGTCTAGTGGCTACTCTGACGCGTGTGACTCAGGACCGCGCCGAGGCCACCCGCCGGCGCCTGCTCGACGCGGCGGTGGCCTCGCTGCGCGCCCGCGGGACGGCGGGCATGACCTCACGGGAGATCGCCCGGGCCGCCGGGGTGAACCTGCAGGCCATCACATACCACTTCGGGTCGAAGGACGAGCTGGTGGCCCAGGCACTGACCGGTCTCGTGCAGGAGCGGGTCGCGCCCATCCGTGCCGCCCTGGAGTCTGACGGCGACCCGGCCGAGCGGCTGTTCGCCGCGCTGAGCACCATCGGTGGGGCGTTCGCCGTCGCCCGCGAGGACTTGGCCGCCTATGCCGGGGCAGTCGCGGCGTCGTCTTCCAACCCGACGCTGGCGGCCGCGTTGGGCGATCTGCACGCCGAGCTCGTGGACTACCTCGCCACGCTCGTGGCCGAGATGCAGGCTGACGGCTACATCCAGTCCTGGGTCCGGCCACGGCCGATGGCCGAGCTGCTGGTTTCGATCGGCGACGGCGTCGCGATGCACGCTCACTACGGCGAGCCCGACGTTGACGGTGTGCTCGACCAGGTTGCGCTGCTGCTCATGGCTGCCCGCGACCAGAAGTCCAGAGCCTGGCCCGCAGCCGTTCGCGCCCTGCTCAAGCAGCTGCGCAAGGGATGACCGTGGGCGAACGCGCACTCGCGCCCAGCTGAACGGCTGTGGTCCGCGCAGTCCGCGCTGCGCGTTGGCGGGACGACGACGCCTTCTTCCGCGTCGCTAGACCGACCGACCTTCTTAACCACGGCGACACGCCCAGCATGAGAAGAGTGCAGCAGACACGCCGCTGTACCTCGCGTGACCCCGAGCGTGTCACGGGGTCTGCGCAAAGTGAGTTGACGCGGGAGCCCTCCGCGCGGCATCGACCAGCTGGCGCGCTGAACCTAGCCGAGCGGCGGTTTTGCTGGAGGATCTCCCCGGTCAGGTGTACGAGCACACGCCCGAGTGCAGTGGCGGCGCCAGCAAGCACCTTGGTCCGGGCAGTGCGGTCGGCCTGGACAACCCGACGTGGTTGCGCTCGTCGCTACACAAGCGGCCTTGAGAACCACAGCTCGGCGTAAGGACCGGCGGAGTACGGCTCCGTTGGTCGGCACCCAAGCCGTTCATACAGCGCGACCGCTTCGGTGAGATCGCTGCGAGTGTCGAGGACGGTCCGCTGTGCGCCGAGTGCCCGCGCAGCCACCTCGGCAACTACACCACCACCAGCGACGTCACCGCGACTTGCCGGTGGTGCACCCCAGCGGGGAGGAGCCGGATGGGGACCGTTGACTATCGCTCAGGCGCCGGAGTCTTGTGGTTCGGCATCGGCCAGTAGAAGCTCTCGAGGAGGTCGTGCATCCGAAGCCGCTGGGGCTCGATCCCGTCGCGGCCGTACACGTCCAGGAACCTCTCGGCCCACTCGGGACCGAACTGAGGATTCATGCGGCTGCGCAGGCTGCGCACCATGTCCACGAGGTCGGAGTGCGCATCCGCCAGGCCCGCGCGACCGACGTCCACGAACCCCGCCACGCCAGATCCCGCGATCAACACATTGGGCAGGCAGAAGTCGCCATGGGTCACTACAAGGTCCCCGTCACCGAGATCCCGCGCCATGCTCTCGAGCTCCGCCAGCACGACGGCGGCTGGCGGTCCCTGCCTGCCGGCGATGGCCCAGGACCGGTCGACCAGTCCGGACTCGACCCGACCCCGGACCTCCCCGAGGACCGAGGAAACGGACCGCTCGAAATGAGCGTCGTCCGCGACCGGAACGTGCAACTCCCGGGCGGCGTGAGCGAGCAGGTCGACGACACGGCCGCGTTCTCCGGTGGGCCACGGATCGGACGCCGGACGGCCGGGGAGCGCCCGCGTCGCGAGCCACGACTCCCCGCCGAGCACGCCCGCACCCACGACTTCGGGCACAGGAAATCCCAGTCCCCCCAGCCACTCCAGGCGGACGGCTTCGGACTGGAGCTCGTCGGCGAGGTGACGGATCGCGTTGTCGACCAACTTGACGACGGCGACCGGCCGCCCTTCCGCGTCGGACATCCGCAGGACTCTCGCACCCGAGAGGCCGAGGCTGATGACCTCCTGCCGGGCCACGCCCAATGCCGGGTCGAGAACTCCCATCACGTCAGTCACCGCCCCGATCCTAGAGCGCTGTTGCGCCCCCCGGTGAGGAGTGCTGAGAAGCGCCTCCCGGTTGCTCGGCATGCGATCGCGCTGGGGCGACCGCAACTGGTACAACCGCTCCATGCGCTTCTCGGGAAGCCCGTCTTGGCGGCTGAGCATCGGCGACGACTTCATGCTGAGTGCCGCGCTGTGGATTCGCGACGCTGCCGGCATCGTCGTCGATGTGGAGGCGAGGGACGTGCCGCCGCCCCTGCTGGTGCCACCGCCCGCGTCGGACGTCCTGGCGGACGAGGACGTAGTCGCGGTCGGGCGTGACTGGTTGACCTGGTGGCGAACACTCCTCGTGGAGAAGATCGACGAACACCGCAACCCGCCGCCACAGGGTGTGGGCGAGGATTGGCGACGCTGGACGACGGCCAATCTCGATCGCCGAAGGGCGGCTGGAGCTCCAGACGACGACTTCGCGGCACTCGCCCACGCACCGGGCTTGCGCCTCGCGTGCACCGAGCTCTTCCGCCAGGCGAACAGGGCACGCACCCGGCCGCGCCTCGAGACGACGCCATGGGAGGTCTACAAGAGGCTGGTCGACGATGTGGCCGCCGCACACGACGTGGATCCGAACACGCTCGACGGAACTGTGGTCGCAGTCCCCACTGGTGCCGGATGGTGGCGAGTAGTCAGCCCCGGCCTCGTCCTCGCGTCCGAGGACGCACTCGCCGAAGACGTAGTGCGTGCGGCGCTCGAATCGGGGCTCTGACCGGCGCATCAGTGACTCCAGGCGGGCACGACTTCTGCCGGTCGACCAAATCTGCGCGTCAGGCGACCACCGGACACGCCGGTCAGGGTCCACCGGAGACAACCGGTCATTCCTTCAGCGCTGGAGGCAGTCCGTGCCTGTAGAGGAGCAGAACGTTGTCAGCGCTCTTCAGAGCGTTGACTACTTCGAGGACCGGAGCGGCGTACACGGTCGGGTAGTCGACCTCGCCTTCGGCCGGGTCGACGGGCCAGGCCAGCTGTTCCTGATGGAGCGAGAACTGCGCGTCGACGCCTGGCTTGTTGCCCCTTGGGTCTTGGCGGTGCCACGAGCCATCGAGGTACACAGCGATGAGCCCGTGCAGTGCGTGACCGCCGGTGGCCTCGTCGGCCAGGCGTTGGTAGCACAGACCTGCGGGAATGCCTTCGGCCCTCAGTAGCGCGGTGAGAAGGTGTGCCTTGGCGTAGCAGAGGCCGACCCGTTCGCGCAGCGCGTCGCTCGCCGTGAGCGTGACGCGAGGATCTTGAACGTCGAAGGAATGCGAGACGTTGTCACGGACCCACTCGAAGGCAGCCTTGGCGTAGAGAGCGTCGTCGAGCGTGGACGCCCGCAGTTCTGCAGCAAGAGCGCGAACCTCTGAATGCACGCTGTCGATGACCTCATCGGCGGCCAGATAGTCGTCGGGGTCTTGCGTCCTGAGGTCCACGGGCAGCGAGCGTAAGTCACCCAGAACATGGCTGAGCGGCGCATCTCACGACGGCCGCGAAGCGCCTAGACGGACGCCGCGGACACGTGACGCTCGTCGGGCCTGCAAACCTACTTTTCGCGGATCGCGCGACACGCCCGGAATCGAGAAGAGTACGCCGGCGTGTCCGCGCAATCTGCGCTGCACCTCGACATCTGCCGACGCGCAGCCTATTTTTCGCAATCGTGCAGCTACGTTTCGTAGTACAGCTGAACAGCACGGCACCAGTAACTGAACACCGGATCGGCAGGTGGGGCCCACCTTGGGCCCACCACTCAGCGATGTGGGGAGCAGGAATGGCCAAGCTGAGCGATCGGCACGTCGTCCCGAACGCCAGTGGTGGATGGGATGTTGCCTCGATCGCAGAGTGGATGCGAAGCGAACCGTCGGCGACGCCCGTTCGCACCGAGCTCGCCTACACGTCGAGAGAAGACCACGAAGGGGGGCGCAGGCTGGTTGAGCCTGTCGAAACCCCGCACCTCCGCGGACCAGGTTTCGACAAGCTCAACCAGCAGGCACCACGACGGCGCCGCACCCCGCACGGGGTGCGGCGCCGCCGTCGTCCGACCCCTTCCCTCGAGGGCACCCTTGGCGTACAGTGAACCGCATGGTTCAGTATTCGAACGAGGTGCTCGACGCCTCCTTCGCCGCACTGTCGGACTCGACACGGCGCGGGGTGCTCGAACAGCTCGGGAGGGAGCCGGCCTCGATCTCCGAGCTCGCCGACCGGTTCCACATGACCCTCACCGGCATGCGCAAGCACGTCGGCGTGCTCGAAGGCGCAGGACTCGTCGTCACCGAGAAGGTCGGACGGGTGCGCACCTGCCGCATCGGTGAGCACCGGCTCGACGACGTCAACGAGTGGATCGAGAAGTACCGGCGGATCTGGGACGCCCGGTTCCGCGAGCTCGACCACGTGGTGGAGGAGCTCAAGCAGCACGCACTCGAGCAGGAAGAACTCACACACAAGGAGCAGTCCGATGGACACCAGCACCAACCCCGTCAGCATTGAGCGGACCTCCGATCGCGAGGTCGTCGTCACCCGGACGCTCGACGCGCCCGCACAGCTCGTCTTCCGGGCGTGGTCGGAGCCCGAGCTGTTCCGCCGCTGGTGGGTGCCGCGGTCGATGGGCATGACCCTGCACAGCTGCGAGATGGACGTGCGCACCGGCGGCACCTACCACCTGGGCTTCGGTGAGGGCATGGACTTCTACGGGCGCTACCTGGAGGTGACGCCGCCGTCGCGCATCGTGTGGACGAACGACGAGGGCGAGCAGGGTGGCTCTGTCACCACGGTCACCTTCACCGAGACCGACGGGCGGACCACGCTCGTCGTGAGTGAGGTGTTCCCGTCCAAGGAGGCCCTCGAGGCCGACGGCGGTGCCGCCGACGCCCTGCCCGAGACGCTCGCTCAGCTCGAGCAGCTGCTGGCCGAGCTCGCCGAGAACTCCTGACCGGTGCGCTCACGGCGTGTGCCGCGACGGGGCATGCGCCGTGAGCGAAACCACACGCTTCCCGCGCGCATACGCACACACGTACCTCGCTCCCGTTGAGGGGGAAACGTGGGAAACGTGGGCATGGGCGCAGGTCGCTTGAGCAGCACGGCCTGGCCGGGGAGCTCTCTTCTCAGCCAGGAGGCGACGCACGGTTTTGAGAAGAGTACGGCGGCGTGTCTGGGAAACCTGCGCTGCGGGTCGACACTCCCGGGTGGCCCTACCTATCGGGTCCGCGGCATGAGCCGTGCGGCCGCGTTGCGCACGCCGAGCCCGGCGCGCGTGCGCGGCACCAGCACCGACGCCGCCAGCCGTACCCCGCGGCGCCGGGGCATGACCCGCGCGCGGTGCGCGCGCTCGTAGGCCGCGAGCGCCGGCGCCACGTCCGACGGCGACGCGGCGAGCGCGTCGGCGAGGGTGCGCGCTCCCGCGAGGGCCAGGCTGGAGCCCTCCCCGAGCAGCGACACGCAGCTGGCGGCGTCGCCGAGCAGGGTGATACGGCCCGCCGTCCACGAAGGCAGGTCCACGGTGCTCACGGCGTCGAGGTACAGGTCGTCGACCTGGTCGAGCCGGTCGAGGAGCTCGGGCACCCGCCAGCCGACTCCGGCGTAGGCGTCGCGCACGAACGCCTTCTGCCCGTCCGCGTCCCGGCCGCGCAGGTCGGCGGGGGGCGCGCGGAAGATGAACGCCGCGCCGCCGACGTCGCGCGACGGGTGCAGCGCCGTGAGGTGACCCGGGGTGTTGTAGAGCTGCACGAACGCGGGGTCTTCGGCGTCGTCAAAAAGGTCGGGCATCGGGGCCGTCGCGACGTGCAGCCCGTAGGGGCGCACGAAGGCGTGCTCCGGACCGAACGCCTGCCGGCGCACCGTGGAGTGCAGGCCGTCGGCGCCGACCACGAGGTCGAAGCGGCGCGGGGCGGCGTGGTCGAACGTGACGTCGACGCCGTCGTCGTCCTGGTGCAACGCGGTGACGGTCTCGTCGAAGAGGATCTCGGCGTCGTCGTGCGCGGCCCCGTGGAGGACGCGCACCAGATCGGAGCGCATCAGCTCGGTCCCGCCGCCGAGCGCACCGTTCGACACGGTGCCGATCGTGCCTCCCTGGGCGTCGAGCAGCCGGACGCCGCGGCTGCGCGTCGCCGCGGCGCGCACCTGGTCGGTGAGGCCCATCGCGGCGATGACGTCCTCAGCCTCGCGCCGCACGTCGACGGGCGCACCGCTCGAACGCAGGCCGGCCGAGCGCTCGACGACGGTGGGCCGCATCCCGTGGCGGGCGAGCCAGTAGGCCAGGGCTGTGCCGGCGACCCCGGCGCCGCAGATCAGCACGTCTCTCGGCATGCGTCGACCGTAAGCCTGTTCCAGCGATTATGGCAACGGATGCCAATATGCAGTCGCTGCCAAGATCGTCTGGTCGTCGTACGCTGCCGCCATGTCCCTGCGTGACCTCAAGCGCGCCCGCACCCGCCAGGCCCTGGTCGACGCCGCGACGCGCCTCTTCCAGGAGCGCGGCTACGCCGAGACGACGATCGCCCAGGTCACCGAGGCCGCCGACGTCGGCGCCCGCACGTTCTTCCGCTACTTCCCCAGCAAGGAAGACCTGCTCTTCCCCGAGTCCGACCTCCGGGTCCAGGCAGCGCTCGACGCGATCGCGCACCGGGCGCCCGGCGACGGCCCCGTCGACGTCCTGCTGCGGGCCCTGACGACCACGGGGCTCGCGAGCGACGACCTCGTGTCCCCGCTCGCGGCTCTGCGCCTGCGCTTGATCCGTAGCGTGCCCGCCGTCCGGGGCAAGGCGCTGCAGCTCCAGCTCGACGCGCAGCGCGCGATCGCCACGCACCTGGCCGAGGCGTTCGATATGGACCCCGTCCGTGCCGCGGCGCTCACCGGGGCGTTCGTCGGCGCCACCGAGGGTGCGCTCGAGGTGCTGCTCGACGGGGCCGACCTGGACGACCCGGCAGTGCTGCACCACGCCGTCCAGGCCGCCGTCGCGGCGGCGCTCGAGCCGTGGCGGCGGCCGCCGTCAGGACTCACGCCGAGCAGCGGAGGCTGAGGTGTGCGCGCGTCAGCTCCACGACAAGACAGCGGAGGCCACCCACGCGGCGAACAGCGACCCCATCAGGCCGACCCCTGCGATCACGTAGGCAATGACCATGAAGATCTTGCCGGACTGGACGAAGGTGTCCATCTGGCCCCGTCCGGGGTCGGCCGGGTCGTAGAGAACGACCACAGGAGAACCGGGTCGCGGCCCGAAGGTGGCGTACACGCTCGACGTGTGCCGGTAGCGACGCCCGTCCGCGGCGGTCCACTCGAAGGTGGGATACCGCTCCGGCCAGCCGGTCAGGCTGCCGCGGCGACTGACGACCATCCCGCCCGTGCGCACCCAGTCCCGCACGCGGTACGAGCGGGCGAAGCCGATGAGCCAGAACACCGACGCCAGTACCAGCAGGCCGGCAAAGACGATGGCGATGATGGCGAAGGGGTGCATCCAGTCCTCGATCCCGAAGGCGTATCAGCCGCGCCATCGTAGGGGAGCCGACAACTCGGTGCCGGAAGAGGTCGCAGGGCTCGTTCTGGTGCTGACCGGCTTCGACTCGAACGCTCAGCCGGCTCGCAGCCTCAGATCACTCGGGAAGGCCCGCGAGCAGCGTCGCGAGGCGCGTCGTGGTGCTCCAGCTGCGCATGGTGATCTGCTGGAAGACGGGCATGCTCATGAAGCGCTGGATGCGCGTCTTGGTCGCCAGCTTGGCGTCGCGGGAGAAGTAGACGACGCCGGGACCCGGCGCCACCGCGTCGACATTCGCGCGCAGCTCCGGCATCTGGGCCAGGACCTCCTGCGCCGTCAAGGGCGGCTTGAGGAACATCACGTCGCTGCGGCGGTCGTCCGAGCCGTGGTCCGGCGGCGCCGCGGCGATGACCCCGGCGAACTGCTCGCGCGACCGGACGACGGTGGGGATGTCGAACCCGAACCGCGCCGTCAGCAACCGTCCGACGTCCGCCTCGAGCGCGTCGGCCCGCCCGCTCGCGGCGGTGAACACGACGTTCCCGCTCTGGAGGTAGGTGCCGACGTCGCCGAACCCTGCGGCGCGGAAACAGTCGGCGAGGTCCGGCATGGCGACGGGGTTCCGGCCGCCGACGTTGATCCCGCGCAGGAGCGCGACGAACGCCGTCACCACGGGTCCATGCCCTGGGCGGCGGTCAGCGGCACCACGTCCACGGCGAAAGGCACGCTGCGATCGGCGCGAAGACCCATGAATGAAGCGTGCACGGTCGGCATCGGTCCAACAACCCCGCCACGCTCTCCGCCGACGCGCCCGTCGTCGGCACGGAAGTGTGCGGAGGCCGACGACATACGCTTCCAGCGTGGACGAACCCAACGGCCTGGACGAGCACCCCCTGAGCTACGCGGTCTTCCGGGTGGCGCGGCTCCACAAGGCCCTTGCGGGCCGACTGCTGCGGGACGCCGGGCTTCGGCCCGGGCAAGAGCTCGTTCTGATGACGCTGTGGCGGAACGGGCCACAGCGTCAGGTCGACCTGGTCCAGACCCTCGACTCCGACGCCCCGACCATGGCGCGGAGCATCGCGCGCCTCGCCAAGGCCGGCCTGGTGCGACGAGAGCCTTCTCCCACCGACGGCCGCGTCGTGATCGTTCATCCCACGGAGGCTTCCCTCGAGCTCCGTCAGAAGGTCTCGGACGCCTGGGTCCAGCTGGAGCGAACCACCGTCGGTGACCTGCCCACAGGCCGCATCGCCGAGGTGATCGACGCTCTGGCAGACCTCGAAGCAAACCTGACTGCTGCCGAGCCCGTCGACCGCACGACGCCGTGACGGATGGGCAGGAGCCTGCACCTGAGAAGTTAGCCGGACAAGGAATATGTCCGTGGTGTTACCTGTTCGGCCAACTAACCGGGTCTTCCGGTACCGCGACCGAGGAGCACTGCCATGACCACCGCTTTCGAACCCTTCACCGCAGGCAGCCTGACGCTGGCGAACCGCATCGTGATGGCTCCGATGACCCGCAGCCGTGCCCACGGCACCCTGCCCACGAGCGACACCGCGACCTACTACGCGCAGCGTGCCGGAGCCGGGCTCATCGTGACCGAAGGCATCCAGCCCTCGGCCATCGGGCAGGGCTACCTGGACACACCGGGCCTGCACACCGACGCCCAGGTCGCGGCGTGGCGTCAGGTCACGGGCGCGGTGCACGAGGCGGGCGGGCGCATCGTGGCCCAGCTCATGCACACCGGCCGGATCGGGCACCCCAGCACCACCGAAGCCGTCGGCAACGGCCGGCTCACGCCGGTGGCGCCCTCTCCCGTGCGGGCGTCCGGACAGATCTTCACCCCCACCGGCCCGCAGGACTTCGTCGAGCCCGAGGAGCTGACTCCGGAGCAGATCGAGCAGACCGTCGCCGACTTCGCCGCCGCGGCCCGCAACGCCGTCGTCGCCGGGTTCGACGGCGTCGAGATCCACGGCGCGAACGGCTACCTGCTGCACCAGTTCCTCGCAACGAACGCCAACCTGCGCACCGATGCCTGGGGCGGCACGCCGGCCCACCGCATGCGATTCACGCTCGACGTCGCCCGTGCCGTCGCGGAGGCGATCGGCGCCGACCGCACGGGTATCCGGCTCTCGCCGGCCAACGGCCTCGGTGACACCATCGAGGACGACCACGCCGACCTCTACCCGGTCCTGGTCAGCGAGCTGGACACGCTCGGGCTCGCATACCTCCACCTCATCGAGGCCGGCGATCCGTCGCTCACGCCCGTCCTGCGCGACCGGTGGTCCGGTGCACTGATCCTCAATCCCGTCGGCCCCGACCTCGCGTCCCACCCCGGGCGGCTCGACCTGGTCGCCGATGGCACCGCCGACGCCGTCTCCTTCGCGCGCCTGTTCATCTCCAACCCCGACCTCGTCACCCGCCTGGCCGACGGCGCCGAGCTCGCCGCACCCGACCTGAGCAAGGCCTACGGCGGCGACCACACCGGCTACACCGACTACCCGGTCCTGGGAGCGCTCCAGGCCGCGTGAGACACCGGGCCTCCCGGCGTGCGCGGTCGAGCCGCGGCAATGTGAGCAGCAGTTCCATGGGTCGCGCTCACCGGGGCCCCGGACCCACCACCGCACCAGGCCGCCTGGCCTGGTGGCGGTAGACGCTCACCAGCACCCCGTACGTCGGCTCGCCAGGATCGGCGGGCTGGGCCCGCGTCTGCGCGAGGGTCGCCTCCGTGAGGGGTGGTGGCACGAGATTGAGCGTCAAGAGCGCTTGACGCTTGGTCAAGCGCTCGGGTCAACTCCTCGCATGCTGATCAACCGCGTCCAGGAACTCGTCCGCGAGCACTACGTCTTCCCGGAGGTCGCCGCACAGGTCGCGGCCGTCCTCGACGACGTCTCCACCGACGTCACGAGCGATGGCACGGACGAGCAGGTTGCTCTCACGCTGACCACGGCGCTGCAGTCGGTCAACGGGGACCTGCACCTGCGCGTGAAGCACTTTCCCGACGGCGTACCGCCGGCTGTCGACGAGGAGGCGGTTCGCGCCCACTTCGCCGCGACGAGCCGGACCGAGGGCCCGGGCATCACGGAGGTCCGCCGCCTCGCGGGGAACGTCGGGCTGATCGCGATCGGGCCGGTCATCCCACCGCCGGAGTACACCGGACCGGCTGCGGCCGCGGCGTTCACCCTGCTCGACGGCGTAAGCCGACTGGTCCTCGACCTGCGCGGATGCGTGGGCGGCGTGCCGGACTCGGTCGCGCTGGTGGTCAGCCATCTGCTCGGCGCGGAGCCGGTCCACCTGCAGGACTTCGTCCACCGCGACGGCACCATCGAGTCCACACACTCGTCGCCCGGCGTCACGCCGCGGTTGCCCGACGTGCCCGTCGTCGCACTGACCAGCGCCCGGACCTTCAGCGGCGGGGAAGAGCTCGCCTACGACCTCCAGGCGCTCGGCCGGGGCGTGGTGGTCGGGGAGACCACGGGAGGCGGGGCCCACCCGCGTGCGGCGTTCGACCTCACAGAACATCTGCAGCTGCACGTGCCGGTCGCACGGGCGGTCAATGCCGTGACGGGGACCAACTGGGAGGGCGTCGGCGTCGTACCCGACCACCCCTGCCCTGCGGAGGACGCGCTGGAGGTCGCGCTCGGGCTCTGACCTGCCGGTGAACGGTGAGGTGGGCACTATGGGACGCATGGCACGCATCCTGATGATCGTCACGGCAGCAGACTCACTGACACTGGCCGACGGCACGGCCCACCCCACCGGGTTCTGGGCGGAGGAGCTGGTGGTCGCCCACCGGACGTTGTCCTCCGCCGGCCACGAGGTCGTCGTCGCGACGCCCGGTGGCCGCCCTGCGCCCGTCGACCAGGGCTCGCTCGACGCGACCGCCGTCGGCGACGAGGACAAGGTCCGCGAGCTCGCCGCCTACCTCGACAGCATCGAGGAGGTGCTCGCGCACCCCGTGGACCTCTCCGAGCTGGACACCGCGACGTTCGACGCCGTGGTGCTGCCGGGCGGGCACGGACCCATGGCCGACCTCGCGACCGACCCGGTCGTCGGTGCCATGCTCGTTGCGGCCGATGACGCCGGCCGCGTCATCGCGCCGTTCTGCCACGGTCCGGCAGCGCTCCTGAGCGCGACGCGCGCGGACGGCGGGTTCGCGTTCGTGGGCCGCCGTCTGACGGTGTTCACCAACGAGGAGGAGAACTCGGGCGGTCTGGGCGACAAGAGCCCTTGGTTCGTCGCGGACGTGCTTGCCGACCGTGGCGCCGTCGTCGAGTCCGCGGCCCCGTGGAGCAGCCACGTCGTCGTCGACGGCAACCTCGTCAGCGGGCAGAACCCGCAGTCGAGCGACGAGGTCGCGGCCACCGTCCTCAAGCTCCTCGCGGACTGACCGGCCGCGCCCCGGTGCCGACCTGCTGGCCGGCACCGGGGCGCGTCACCTCATCGGCCCACAGGGCCCCGGTTCTTGCGGCCACGCGCCTTGGCCAACAGCTCCCGGGCCTTGCGCTGGTTCTCGGGCTTCCGCGCCTCGCGCATGACGATGTTGGCTGCCTTGACCGCGATCCCGCTCTTGACCGCTCTACCGAGGAATCCCACGGTGTTACCTCCGTCGTGTTGGGGGGACCCCTACGGTAGGCGCGGGCGCGCTCGCTCGCCGCTCGGCGGTCACGACGTCGCACGCCGGGCGGTCGACCGGACACCCGGGCGCTGTGCCGAGTCCCGTGATCAGGGCTGGACGGCGTCGGCGCCCGCCGGCTCCCAGAGCTGGATCGGCGTCCCCTCGGGGTCCGACAGCTCGGCGAACCGGCCGTTGGGATAGTCCTCGTCGTGCAGCCTGACCTCGGTGCCGCGCTCTCGGAGCTGCGCCACCATCGCGTCGAGATCCCGTACCCGGAAGTTGATCGACCACTGCTGCGTCGAGTCTGAGAAGTGCGGGGAGTCCTCCCCCATCGGGGCGAAGACCGTCGGGCCAGCCTCCTGCATCCAGGACGGCTCGTCGTACGAGGCCGGCGGCGCCTCGACGCCCAGGTTCACCTCGTACCAGTGCGTGAGCGCTTCGGGGTCGCGCGCGCGGAAGAAGATCCCACCCACACCGGTGACTCGCTCCATGGTGCGACGGTAACGACTGCCGTCCGGGTCCGATACCGCTGCATGCTCGACCGGGCCTGGGTGGCGGTCGGGGTCTCGGGCGGCGACGATCACAGGGTGCTGGCCGTCGCGATAGTCGCAGCCCTCGTGGCCGCGTTGGTGCACGTCTACATCTTCGTGCTCGAGACGCTGCGATGGGAGCACCCTTCCACCCGCCGCGTCTTCGGCACCACGCCCGAGGAGGCCGCGGCCACGCGGCAGCTGGCCGCCAACCAGGGTGTGTACAACCTGCTGCTGGCGATCGTGACGGCCGTCGGCGTCACACTGGTGTCTGGGACGTCCGACGCCGGTGCCGCCCTGATGCTGGCCGGGACGGGGTCCATGCTGGTCGCCGCGCTCTACCTCATCTCGATCGACCGGACCAAGACTCGCGCCGCCACGGCCCAGGGCGCAGCGCCGCTCGTCGCCGTCATCGCCACGGTGGTGTGGCTGGCGTCCTGAGCAGCGCCCGAGGCCGCGAAACCGACGGCGCGAAGCCAGGCCGGACAACCCCGGCGGCTCCCCTCATTCGGGGTCGGCCGGCAGGCGTGGATAGGGCTCGACCGGGTAGATCCCTGCCACGAAGCCGTAGGTGGTCTCGCCGTCGCGCGGCAGGTGGTCGAACTCGGCGACCAGGTCCTTGATCCGGAGCCAGAACTCCTTGCGGCGCTCGGGTGCGAGCCGTGCGTGGCGGATGAACGCCCAGAGCTCGCCGGCCTGGTACGCGGCCGCCGACTCCTGCGCGGCGACCTCGAAGTCATTGAAGTCCAGAGGCATGTCGCGTCGGCCGGCTCCGGTGTAGAACATCCGCGCCGTGCGGCCGTAGAACGCCTCCTCCACGGCCCGCACCCGCCGGGTGCGCACCACCCGCAGCAGCCCGGCGTCGAGGAGTACCTTGACGTGATGGGCAACCGTGGACTTGGGGCGGTCGACCGCGCTGCTCAGCTCGGTGACGCTCGCGGCGCGTTCGTGGAGCAGCCCCAGGATCGTGGTCCGCAGCGGATGCGCCAGGGCGCGCACCTGCGCAGGTTCGTTCAAGACCCGCACCTCGTCGAGCGGGTAGTCGGGAATCTCCTGCCCATTGTCTTCCACGGCTTCACATACTAACGTGGTCGAACGTACGAGTTTTCCCGATCGTTGGAGTCGACCATGACCGAAGTGCTGCTCTTCCACCATGCTCAGGGACTGACCGACGGCGTGCGCAGCTTCGCCGGCACGCTCGCTCGCGCCGGTCACACGGTGCATACGCCCGATCTGTACGACGGCGCGACCTTCGGTAGCCTCGACGAGGGCGTCGCGCATGCCAAGGAGCTCGGCTTCGACACCATCCTCGACCGCGGCGTAGCCAGCGCGGACCACCTGGGCAAGGGCCTGGTCTACGCCGGCTTCTCCCTCGGTGTGATGCCGGCACAGAAGCTCGCGCAGACGCGTGACGGTGCGCGTGGGGCCCTCCTGCTCGAGGGATTCCTCCCGCCCGACGAGTTCGGCGCGTGGCCCGCGGGCGTGCCCGCCCAGGTGCACGGGCGCCCTGCCGACGAGTGGTTCGCCGAGGACTACCCCGCCGCCCAGGCGTTCGCCGAGTCCACGCCCAAGGCCGAGCTGTTCACCTACGACGGCGACGCGCACCTGTTCGCCGACGACTCGCTGCCGAGCTACGACCCGGCGTCGGCAGACCTGTTGGTGCAGCGGGTGCTCGCGTTCCTGGCACGGCTCGACTAGCCGAGGTCACCGCGGGCGCCAGCCGTCGTCGTCGCGGATGGCGCCGCTGATCCGCTGGCTGATGTCCAGGAGCTGGCGGGCCTGCCGCTTCGTGAGGCGGTCGAGGACGAGCCGGTGGACGGTCTGGACGTGACCCGGGGTCGCGTCCCGGACCTTTCCGGCCCCGACGTCGGTCAGGACCGCCAGGGTGTAGCGCCCGTCGGTCGGATCGGGTCTGCGCCGCAACCACCCCTGGTTCTCCAGCCGGGTGGTCGCACGCGACAGCCGCGACAGGGTGCTGTTGGCATACCCGGCCAGGACGCTCATCCGCAGCGTGCGCTCGGGAGCGTTGTCCAGGGCGTAAAGGACGCCGTACTCGAAGTGGGACAGGCCGGCGTCGCGCTGGAGCTGACCGTCGAGCGCGGCCGGCAGCCACTCCAGGACCGTCGCCAGGGCCGACCAGGTCTCGAGGTCGTCGCCCGTGAGCTCCGTCAGCTCCGTGAGCCCGGTGTTCTCCGAGGGTGCGCTCGTGAGGGCGTCAGGGTCCGGCATGACGGTCAGCCTACGCGGACGCCGGCGGCCAGGCGGCCGGATTGACTTGCCCGAGCAAGTGATACGTTGTCTGGGATGACTTGCTCAAGCAAGTGATTCGAGGACGACGAAGACGAGCAGAGGTACGTGGCATGGATCTGGAGCTGGTGGGCAAGAAGGCGTTCGTGAGCGGATCGACGCAGGGCATCGGTTACGCGATCGCCGAGTCGCTGCTCGCCGAGGGTGCGGAGGTGGTGATCAACGGTCGGACCACGGACGGGGTGACGGCTGCCGTGCGGAAGCTGGAGGCCGCCGTGCCGGGTGCTGCGGTCACGGGCGTCCCGGCCGACTTCGCGGACGCCGCGCAGGTCCGGGAGCTGCTCGGATCGCTCGGCGAGGTGGACATCCTGGTGAACAACGTCGGCATCTTCGGCGTCGGCGCGTTCGAGGAGGTCTCCGACGAGGAGTGGCAGCGGTACTTCGACGTCAACGTCATGAGCGCCGTGCGCCTGTCCCGGCACGTGCTCCCGGCCATGCTGGCCCGCGGCTGGGGCCGGATCATCGTGATCAGCAGCGAGTCGGGCGTGAGCGTCCCGTCCGACATGGTGCACTACGGGACGACCAAGGCCGGGACGCTGGCGCTGGCCAACGGCCTGGCCAAGCGGACCCGGGGAACGGGCGTCACCGTCAACACCATCCTCGGCGGCCCGACCTACTCCGACGGCGTCGCCCGGGCCGTCGAGGGCATCGCTCGCGCCCAGGGCGTCCCCGTGGACGCCATCAAGGGCGCGATCCAGGCCGAGAACCGGACGTCGCTCCTGCAGCGGTTCATCGACCCCACCGAGATCGCCAGCCTCGCCACCTACCTGGCGAGCCCGGTGTCGTCGGCCACCAACGGCGCCGCACTGCGCGCCGACGGAGGAGTCCTCACGACGACACTCTGAGCGGGCCGGCGCGTCAGGCCGTACCGGCGGCCTGCGGCGCGGGCTCGGACGGGGAGTCCTCGTCCGGCTCGCGGCCGGGGACGTAGACCGACGTCTCCGGCTCGGGGTGGCGGCGGCCCTGCACGACGAAGATCGCCACGCCCAGGAGGACGGCCCCGACCGCCGTCCACAGGTTCACCGGGACGCCGAGCGGCGCGTTGCTCGTGGGGTCGATCCGCAGGGCCTCGAGCCAGCTCCGGCCCAGGCCGTACCAGACGAGGTACAGCGCGAACAGCCGCCCCCAGCGCAGCCCGGCACCCACGCGCAGGCCTGTGCCGATACGGGCAGCCGTGCGCCGCGCCGAAGCGCGCTCGAGCCCGAGCAGGACGGCGATCCCCAGCAGGTTCCACAGCATCTCGTACAGGAACAGCGGGTGGAACAGGGTTCCCGCGGCCATCCCGTCGGGGAACATCGGGGCGTCCGGCGAGACCTCCAGCCCCCAGGGCAACGTGGTGGGGCTCCCGAAGAGCTCCTGGTTGACGTAGTTGCCCAGGCGCCCGATCGCCTGGCCGAGCAGCAGTGCCGGCGCGACGGCGTCCGCGAACGACCAGAACCGCAGCCCGGTGAGGCGGCAGCCGATGTACACACCGAGCGCTCCACCGAGGATCGACCCGAAGATGGCGATCCCGCCCTCCCAGATGCGCAGCCATTCCCAGGGGTCGGAGTCCGGCCCGGTGTAGTCGCCCAGGTGGGTCAGCACGTGATAGATCCGCGCCACGACGATGCCGCAGGGCACCGCCCAGATGACGACGTCGAGCGTCACGTCGCCCTGCGCACCGCGCGACCGCAGCCGCCGTTGGGTGAACACGGTCGCGGCCGCGATGGCGGCCAGCAGACACAGCGCGTAGGTGTGGACGGTCAGCGGCCCGAGGGCGATCTGGGACCACGCCGGGTCAGGACTGGGGATGCTGCCCGGAAGCATGGGCCAACGGTACCGAACCCCGAGGACGAGCCAGGTCGCCCTGTCACCCGAGTGCACCGTGCGCTGTAACGCCTGGCCAGGTACCGGACATGACACTCTCGTCAGACCCCCTCACCGAGAGGTCAGCCCGGATGCCTGCCCCCGAACCACCGCCGCGGCACGTCGACCGCGAAGCCCGGTTCACCGCGCTCTTCGAGTCCACGCACCGTGCGCTGCTCGCCTACACCGTGCGCCGCGTGTCCGGACCCGCCGACGCCGCCGACATCGTCGCCGAGTGCTTTCTTGTCGCCTGGCGCCGGATCGACGAGGTCCCGCCCGGCGCAGACGCGCGGCCGTGGATGTTCGGCGTCGCGCGGCGCGTGCTGGCGAACGCTCGTCGCGGCGAACGCCGTCGGATGGCGCTCGCGGACCGCCTCCGCCAGGACCTGACCGAGGCCGTACCGGCCCCGGACGTCGTGGGCAGCGACGTCGAGCGGGCCCTGGCCCGGCTGTCCGACGACGACCAGGAGATCCTGCGCCTCGTCGCCTGGGAGGAGCTCGCGCGCGACGAGATCGCGCTCGTGCTCGGCCTGTCGCGCACGGCGGTGCGCGTGCGTCTCCACCGCGCGCGCAAGCGCCTCGCGGACCAGCTCGCGGCGCTCGCGTCGGCCGACGACGACAGCGCGGCCCCCGCCCGGCTGCTGGCGGCTGCCGTCACCCCCGCCCGCGCGACCGACGGCTCCGCCAAAGCGGCACATAACGGTACAGATAGCCTGAAACGTTCGGGCGATGCCGGACAAGTCATGAGTGGGTGGGCAACAGCCCGCCCCGGAACCGAGGAGGCGTGATGACGGACGTGATGAAGCAGCTCGGGGCCGCGGACCCGGCGCGTCGAGCCAGCCTCGACTCCGTGGAGGTGGCGACGTTCGCCGCACTGCGCGAGGAGATCATCATGACGGGGACCCAGCTCGACACCGCCGCCGCCGAGCGGCGTCCTGCGGCCGCCCACCGCACGCGACGCCGGCGGCTCGGCCGCCGCGGAGGGATCGCGGTCGCCCTGGCCGGTGTGCTCGCCGGCGGCGGCGCCGCCTATGCCGCGGTCCAGCTCTTCGCGGCGCAGGACACCGCGGGCGTGACCTGCATGACGACCTGGCGCGACAGCGCCCTGGACGGCCAGCATGTCGACGCCTCCGGGCCGTGGATGACGGGTGATGCGATCCAGGAC
>Ga0233363_1000166_pt1 | contig 32535 bp, 46 predicted proteins | sample ElkDunMinimDraft_18_FD_191534 | JGI IMG/M metagenome (GOLD analysis project Ga0233363, IMG submission 191534) | Fecal eukaryotic communites from dung pellets of Tule Elk in California, USA - Elk Dung C16 | ecosystem: Host-associated > Mammals > Digestive system > Large intestine > Fecal | place... | reverse complement strand
TGTGGGCAGGCCAGTGGTACGGCGCGTATCCGAGCCAGTCAGAAGCTGACTTGGCGTTGGGTAACATCCTGGCGTTCTACACCCGCAACCATGAGCAGTTCGTGCGGCTGTTTCGCGCGTCGGGCCTGGGTCAGCGCGACAAGGCGCAGCGCGACGAATACATACAGTGGCTTATCAATCGTGCGTACGACCGCGCCGCACCCGTGGCCGACGTGTCAGGCATACGGGAAAAGCTGCAAGCCGTGGTCGACGCCGCACAGGCGCGGGCCGCGCAAGCAGAGACAGCGCGCCTGGAGGCAATCCGTAATACGGTAGCTGACCGCGAACGCCGCGCAGCTGCCGAAGTCGCCGCCAGCGCCGCACGGCACAACGCACCACAAACCGCCATCGAAATCGCCTACAGCCTGGGGGATCGCGTAGCTCCTGGCGAGCCGTTCGCGCCGCCTCCTGGCCTTGTCGGCGATATCGCGCAGTTCGTGTACGCGCAGTCTCCGTACCCTGAAATGCGTACCGCGCTTGTGTCCGCACTCGGGTTCATGGGCGGTTTGTGCGGACGCGCGTTCAACGTGTCCGGGGCCGGGTGCAACGTGTACCTGCTGTACGTCGCGCCTACCGGCATGGGTAAGGAATCCATCAGCAGCGGCATGTCAAAGCTGATTGCGTCCATCAAAGGCCGCGTTGAGTCCATCCAGCAGGTTGCCGGGCCAGCGTACTACGCGTCAGGCCAAGCGCTGTACGCCACCATGACGCGGCAGCAGTCGTGCGTATCCATCATCGGTGAATTCGGCTTGGAGCTGCAAAAGCTCACGCACCCGCGCGCACCAGGACCGCTGATTATGCTGCGTAAGGCGCTACTCGAAATCTTCGGCAAGTCGGGGCAGGGCAGCGAGCTTGGCGCGTCAGCCTTCGCGGATCGTGAAAAGGATATGAAGACGGTGAAAGCGCCTGCGCTGTCCATCATCGGCGAAAGCGCACCCGATCACGTCTACGACCACCTGTCAGAAACGCTCATTGGCGACGGCCTGTTGCCGCGCTTCGTGATGATCGAAGCAGAGCAATACAGCATGTCGTTCAACAAACGCGCATTCGAGGTTACGCCGTCTGACGCCCTGGTAGACGCGTTGTCAGACCTTGCGTTGCGGTGCGCGCGGCTGAACCAGATAGACGCAGCTGTCAATTGCGTGTTTGACGATGAAGCCGACAAGGTGCAGGACGCCTACCGCGATGCGACGCGCGCTGTAACGGCTACAGCTACCGGCGACGGCACCAAGCAGCTGTGGAGCCGGGCACACATGAAAGCGCTCAAAGTCGCAGCCCTGGTCGCTGTGGGCACACAGGAACCCGCACCGCAAAACGCCTTCACGTGGCAGGGTCAGCAGGATGCCCACAGAGGGCCGGTGATCACGGCTGAAATCATGCGGTGGGCGATCACACTGGTTAACGACGGCACGCGCAGGCTCGCTACGAAGTTTGAAAGCGGTGCAGTAGGCGGCGGTGACAGCCGCGCGATTGCTGATATCACGACGTTCCTAGACAAGTACTTGACGAGTCCTGCTAGCGCGTTGTCTGGCGCTAAGTTTGACCCGGAGCTACACGCTAAGGGAATGATACGTCAAGCTTACTTGCGTGAACGCGGAGGCAGAACCGCAGCATTCCGCAATGGGCAAGGCGGCGACACTGCGACGTTCTACCGCGTGCTTCGCGTACTGCAAGATGAAGGTAAATTGGTTGACGTGAGCGATGGCGCAACCGTAAAAGTGTACGCGGTGTACCCGTGAGCCGGGCAGCTTGTCACAACTAGAAAGATTTTAACGACAAGCAGGCCAGGGTTCAGATGAACGATGAACATGGCAGATGTACGGTGCTCTCATAGGAAAGATGTGCGGATGTACGAAAAACATGGGTTTTCATGACAGACACTAAAACGCAGAGCCAACATCCTAAACATCGCGTACATCTCTTATACATATCAAGGACTTAGCTATACATCTGAAATACATCACGTACATCAGTAATATACATAAAAACAACAAATTTATATATTCTTTATTGATATTGTTCTAGCACTCTTGTGTTGTTATGATTGTTGTTGAGTTTCTTTTATGACGAGGTGTAACCGTGACTCAATTTGAAATAGTGCCATCTACGACGCGCGCAAGGTCGCGTATGCATCCTGCGGAAGAACATGGGCCGTCTGGCGTGCCGTTTTACACGCTGCCTGCGCAAACGCGATACCCGCTCAAAACGCTAAACGTCGGCGAGTCGTTTTACGTGCCGATGGACTACCCGAGCATGAGCAGCCTACGCGCGCAGCTTACGCGCAACACAGACAACGGAGCAAAACGCTTTGTGCTGGTAAAGCACAAGGACAAATGCGTGTATGAAGTAGCACGTGTCAAATAGCCCCTTGTGGGCACCACAGGAGAAAGCAGCAATGATCATCAAGCAACTGACGACCGAGCAGGCAGAACGGCTGGACGCGCTGCAGGCAGAAGCGGGGCCGTGCTCCTGTGGGCATCCCGAACGCCTGGGTGTCGTCCACCTTGCCGCCGCACCGTGCTACACCGTTGAACCAACAGACGAGCAACGCGCGGAGCTATACGCCGCACAAGACGCGCTGTTAAACGTGTTGGCTGCTTACAACGACCCGCTTAGTATTGCGTTGAGTCGTTTCGTACACGCGTTCAAAGGCGCAGTTGATGTCCGACACGACGCGCAGTAAACCGCGTGTGCAAGACGCAACATAAAAATAAGCGCTTGTGCTGCGTGCGAATACTGGTTAATATTCAGGCATACCAAACACGCAGCACAAACAGGGAGCACTACACCATGACGAATCAAGAAATAATTACCGCGCTGACCGTGAAGCTTATTAAGCGCATCGACTACTTCGTTTCCGAGCTGGACATGCCGCTAATCGCTGCGAAGACACGCGCAGCTGACGAATCAACCGCAGGCGAGTCAGTATGGAAAGGGGTCGACGCGCACTACGCCGCAGAGCTAAAGCGCGAAATCATCAGCTTGCAGTGCGCGCACTTGAAAATCGAGCACGAAATCAAGCGGTGTGAGAACAATCTAGGCGCGTTTCACGTTCGCAATAACTGCGGCACGCCTGTTGCCGACTCGTGTGTAACGTATTGGCAGCAGGAACTTAAAACGGCAATTAACCGCAAGGCCGAGCTTGAGGTTATGATTGCAAGTAGACAGCGCACGCTAGACCGCGTGACGCGCTAAGCAGAACGCCCGGGTAGCGCCGGGCTTAACAGAAGGGGTAAACATGAACTACAACGAACAACGGGCGATTGCCGCACTGCACGATCTTAGGGCCGCGTACGCCGCATCGGCAACGAATGGCGTTACAGAGTCATTGCATATCGTGGCCGAATCGGTGCTGGTACGCTATTTGCGCGACAACGGCGCAGTCGAACTGGCAGACGCGTACGTGAAAATGCGCGATGATGTGGGCTTCACGTACGGTTAGAGGCAACACATGAAAATATCTGACATCAGCGGTCAACCCATCGACCATCGCGCCATGCGGCGCATCGTCTACCAAATCCTCCGCGTGTACAAAGACGAAATGCGCACCGATGGCCGTCCGCAGTACACGGCGGCTGTCAAGCGGTGGCGGCGCAAGGTTTACCGCCTGACGAACGCGCCTGGACGCTTCAACGCAAGCAGGGCGTAACGCATGGGGTCGACAGTGACAGGCTTTCCATGCCTGCACTGCGGCGCACCGGCTACCCGCGTGGTTGAAACGCGGGAGCGCTTACGCCGCAGAGCGTGCAGGTTGTGCAAACTGCGGTTCAGCACGACAGAAGTGCCTAACGACGTGATGGAAGCAATACAGCAGGAACTGCAGCGCCTACGGGCATTCGAGAAACGAAACAAGGGACTGGCATATCATGCAATTGGCGATTAAACGGACACCGGACATGGTGGAGCTGGACGACGACTTGGTGCGTAGCGCCGTCAAAGAGTACGTCGAACGGAGCACCCGACGCGCGGTGACAGACATTCAGGTGTACGGGACTATAAGGGCTGTCGGCAAAGTCAGAAGCGCCGAATCTACGCTTCACGCGAAAGTCACGCTGGCTGACGATGCACAACCGCGCGAACGCGTAGGCATGGACACACGATGAAAAACGCGATTGTGCAGGTGACAGACTGGCTGGTGTACGTCCTGCTCGCCGCTGCAGTCGTCCTGGCGTTCATGGCCTGGGGCGTTGCAGGCGCGGTCGGCGTGTTCCTGGCGGGCTGCGTGCTGTGCGCGAGCTGGGCAGCGCTGTCGGGCATCTACGCCAACAGTCGGCGGTCGGCGCAGCTGACCGAGCAGCTGTATGACGCCATCCTGCGTATGGAGCACCGCATTCAGGCGCAGAACGCCGCTGAAAAGGGGTTTCACGCGCACGACCTGTGATGTACGAATTCGTACATATTACATACGATGTATAACACTTCGCCCCGGTCAACTAACGATAACTACTCATTATCGTCACTAGTTACCGGGGCGTTGCATGTCGCCTTGAGGGGGTGCGCCATGACACCAAAAACCGCCAGACGGTTAGCACACGACGCGGGATACGTGCTGCGTTGGGTGCCGTCCATCGGCCTGTACGAGCTGCTTCCTGTGGATACCACGCTTTCAGCGGACGCGGCGTACCTGTCGCGTGCAGCCATACAGCGATGCTCTGCGGAGTCGTTTAAACGTGTTTTCTTGCCGCAGGGAAAAAGACATGAATAACCTGTACGCCGTGGTATCCGCGCACAACCTGACCGACGCCAAGCGCGTTTGGCCGTCCGCTGTATTCTTCGTACGCAGAAGCGCTACAACTTGGGTTGTCGCGTCGACGGTGCGTGGAATCCTAACTTACCTAGATACACGCTATGAAAACTAACAAGCAGCAAGCAGAGTTGTACCGCAAGTACGGCAGGCAAAACGTGAGTGTCAAACCGGACGGAACTGTGGCAGTCTGGACGCAATCGCAAAACGGCTTTGCAAAGTGGCAAGTGATAGGTACAATTGGTTCTGACGCAATAACGCGTCAGCTTACCGAGAACAAGCTAACATGTATAAGACAGACGTAGAGTGGTCGGTTTACGACATTCCGACGTACGAGCGAAACGCGCTCAAACCGAAAGTTGAGATTGGTGTGCATTACGTGGCACCAATCCGTCAAGAAAACCGCCATTCGACCGTGATGTACTGCGAGATTACAGAGCAGGTGCGCAGCATGGGGCGTAAGGACGCTTGGATGCTGTGCGCGGTGTTCGCCCTTGTGTACATTGTTGCAACCGTAGGTGCCGCATGAGCGGTACGAAGTACGCGGTTGCATTGGTCGTTTTCTACGCGTTGTCGCTCGCCGTCGTGGTTACGACGTGGGCTGATATTAGGGGGATAGTATGAAGATTGAACACAATGGCGTGACGTGGCAGAGCGCGCCAGCACTGACGACATGGGGTCAAAGCATGATGATGCTTGACCTCCCCATCGGCAAAGACGCCACGGCGCGTGTGTACGTCGACCGTGACGACATTCCGGCGTTCAACGCGCTGTACTCGCTGGCGCGGGGCGGCACGGACGACGGCACGCGGTACAAGGCCGCGTACGACGCTTGGCAGGACAAAACCGAATGGGTGCAGGAATGGATCAGCGCGGGCAAGATCCCCGCGCAGTACCTGTGGATGCACCGCGCGGACGTTCTGCGCGCCATGCTTGAGCGCAGGCCGCCACACATGTACGCGGATCACGTACCGGCGATGTACGCCGATTCGATAGCGGGCACGGTAGGCTACGTCGACGGCTGGAATGACTGCCGCGCGCAATTCGCGGGCGAAGTGCCGAACGTCGACACGTGTGCCGATACGCACGTGCTGGACGGCTTGACCATTGAGCAGTGGCGCGTAGCCGCTAACGGACACGCGGCACGTGCTGCTTCGCTCGAAAAGGCGCTGAATGACGCGCTAGCTGCGTGCGGTCAGCTTGTCGACATTCTGAAAAAGGCCGAGCTATGCGGATAAGTGAACTGGTAAGCCAGCTGCGCGCTGCAGAGGCGCAGCACGGCGACCTCGTTGTATGCGTGTTTCCACGCGGTAAACGCAAAGGCGTTGCGCCGGTTGACCTGATAAGCGAATGGGCACCCATGCCAGACGGCAGTGCCGTCGACATGCTGGTGCTCGAAGCCACAAAAGAATATGCAACGAACCATAGGTGACCCATGCGTATAAGTGAATTGATGGAGCAGCTAGGCGCGCTGCAGGCCGAACACGGCGACATCGGCGTGCTTTCGCCGGGGGGCACGTCGAACGTGTCAGGCGCAGCGCTGCATGTCGCGCAGATCGGGTCATTGCAGCAGAAGTACGCGCGCGTCGTCGTGGCGGGGCAGGACGCCAGCGCCGCGGCACTGGCCGAGGCCCTGATGCCGTTCTTGGAGCGCCGTCGCCTCCCTTTTTTGTCGGACAGCTATGCCGGCATCTATGTGTGGTTGGGCATCCACCACTCCTTCAGGGTGTGCACAGAGATGCAAGTGCACGATGCGAATAACCTCGAAGGAATGCTGAACTATATGGCCATGGACAACATCCACTACATCCTCAGGGCACGCAAGGAGGCCCAGTGAACGACATCAAACTACCGCCCATGCCGAGCCTTGCTCAATCCTACACTTGGACGGACGACCTTGAGGCGTGGGCAAGGCAGGCAGTCGAGCTTGACCGACAGAGCCGCATCGAGCCTGAAGGCAGGAAACCTACCGACGAGGACTTGGGCGCGCTGTTCAGCATGTGGGGATGGAAGACGAAGGATGGCAGAGAACTGAAGTTCAGCCATTTCAAGGAAATGACGGAAATCCTACTCCGACGCTACACCGCCCCTGCAGACACCATCAGCCCCAAGCCAGCAGAAGAAGGCGACTTCAATACCGGCGATTCCGACCTCGATACCCTTCTCGCCATGACATTCGACATGGGTCAAGGCATACAGGGCAACCACGACATCGGAATGTTGTACGCCGATAGCCTGGAGGCTGTGCAGGCCAAGCTGCAAGGTATCAGCAGCGCGAGGGATGCGGCGTTAGACAAAGCCCGCGCAGCAATTCGGGATTTGATAGCGTCAGTAGAGAAACAGATGCGAAAAGCTAGCCCTGCGCAAAGGCAGCTATTGGCCGAACAGATGCACGGTTTAGATCAGGCGCAACGACAGCTTGCTGTAATACGTTCTGGCAGAGAGCTGTGACCCCCGAGCAGCTAGCCAAACCCGGCACGGAGCACGCCGAACAGGTGGCGCTGTTCGCCTGGGCGGCGTTCCACGTGAAACAGCACCCGGCGCTGGCTCACATGTTCGCCATTCCAAACGGCGGGAGTCGGGGCGACACACAGCGCAGCGCGCGCATCGTCGGTTCTCGCATGAAAGCCGAGGGGGTGCGCCCTGGCGTATCTGACATCTTCCTGCCGGAGCCTGTGGGCATCTACCACGGCCTATTCATAGAGATGAAGCGCAAAGATGGTGGCGAAGAAAGCAAGGAACAAAAAACGTTTGGCGCGTCCATGCGCCGCAAGGGCTACGGGTACGCGTGCTGCCATGGATGGGAAGCTGCACGCGACGTTATTACTGCGTACCTTACACACGCTAATACAGGGATTACCAATGAGTGACGATAAAGTAAAGCAGCTGCCGGGCACGGAGCGCGTGCCGACGCCAGAGGAAGCGGTAGCTAAAGCGCACAGGATGGCCGAAGGCATAAGCAAGCTTATTGCGATGCAAATGCAGATCACGCGTACCGCGTACCTCGAAGCGAGTAAAGCAGGCTTTGACGACGCACAGGCGCTAGAGCTGGCAAAAACGCAACTTATGGCGCTTAACGCAAAGAAATAACGCGTCGGCAAAATAAGTACTTGTGCTGTGTTGGAATACGCTTTATTATTCAGTCATACCAACAACGCAGCACAAGGGGATTACGTGAAAGACGACCACGACGACGAAGAATACTACACAGGCGCGAACGTCGCCGCGCGCTGCTGGCGCGTTCGAAACCGCAGTACGTGGCTTGTCGAAACTGACAAATCTCTGAACGCCTGCGTAGTCGACGACTTCGGTACGCTTGTTCAGCGACGCAATGCGCAGCTGCCTGACTGATAAACGCTGCCCGGCAACGCGCCGGGCAAACCAAGGGGCACATCATGAACAAAGCACGACGCGCCGCGCTTGACGATATCAGCGCAAAAATTAGCGATCTTCGCAGCGAACTCGAAGAACTGCGCGACGAAGAACAGGACTACTACGACAACATGCCGGAATCGTTCCAAAGCGGGGAAAAAGGCAGCGCGGCAGAAAGCGCGGTGGACGCCATCGAAAGCGCGGTATCGGCGCTGGAAGAGGCAGAAAGCCACCTAAACGACGCAGTGGCGTAATACAAGAGATACAACATGACGACGACAATTTCTTTGCGCGCGCAGGCGACGCTTACAGCAGGCTTGATCGCTGCGCGCGACGCAGCGGAAGCCGGGCGCGACCTTGCAGCCAAAATGGCCCACTTCGCAAGCATGGGCGTAGGGTCGGCATCGAACATGGAAGCCATGCGCGATGCTCTGAAACATTACCACAAGCAAATGGCGGCTATCGAGCACAAGCAGCGGCAGGCGTACGAAGACATAGACGCTACGCGTTACGGCGACGAGCGGAACGCCTGCTAAACTACACGCGCTCACACGACCGGCAACGCGCCGGGTAAACCAAGGGGGGATCACATGCTGTATCTTGAATTCAAAACGCCAAACGGAACCGCGCTTATTGCGCAGGATTTTATCGCAAGCGTCACCGCGGAGAACGACGAAGTAGCGCTAACTAGTTCCGAGGGCGACTTGCTTTTGCTCGACATGACGTACGACGAAGCGAAAGCGGTGCTTATGGGCACAGGGCCGGACATGCCAACGCAGCTTTCGCGCGACGAGCTAGACAACAAGCTACAGGTGATTATTGCGTACGCCGGGGAAAGCGTGCGCGCACGCGTTGAGGGTAGAGTAGACGAAGCGCGCGAGCTGCACGGTATGGCGCAGGAGCAAGCGCAATACGTTGTAGACAAGATATTTCCAACGGAGTAAAACGCAAGTCTGCGTGCATTGCATACAGTGTGCGCAGGCGTGCGGCTTTCACGCACGACAACAACACAACAGGTAAACACATGCGTAAAACAGTAAACTCCGCACTCTTGGCCGCTTCGCTCGCATTCGCTGGCGCTGCTTCTGCGTCCGGCTTTGTCGGTGGCGTTGGCGCTGGCTTGGGCGTCGTAGGCAGCGGCTACACCGGATCGGGTGGCGGTTACGCCGAATCGGCAACCGTGGGCGGGGGTCAAGCCACGACCGGCAACTACGGCACGGGTGTCGCCACGCAGTTCAGCAGCAACGATGGCAACGCGTACAGCTCCGCTGGCGCGAACATCAGCAACACCGGCACGTCGACGTACACGGACGGCAGCTCACACGCTGGCGCGCTGTCGGGCGGCTTCACTGCGGGGAATGGATCGGGCAACACAGCGGGCGCTGTGGGCAACGACTACACGTCAAACGCCTGGGGCAGCTTTGCGACTGGCGGGTTTGGCGGGCAGATCGCCGGATGGGCAGGCATCGGCGGGTTTACGACCGGCTTCTAAAAAGAAACGGGCCAGCGTTTGACGGCTGGCCCGTAGCACTACAGCAGACCGAGAAGGGGTAAACACACATGACGTGCAAGGCTATTGTATCAGCTGTTCTGTTGCTTGTCGCAGCAGGCGCAAACGCGCAGAGCAGCAGCACCGCCAGCAACAGTACGGCGGCTGACGCGGGCGCTATGGCGCAAACTGGTAATATTACGACTACGTTTGAAGCAGCGCCGCAGCGCGGACATACAAGCGTATCGACGACGCCTAGCGCGTACCTACCGCCATCCATGTTTGGCGGGGCTACGAACTGCGGTATGTCCGATTCGGTTGTACTCGGTGTCACTGGCGCGTCTGGCGGATTTTCACGCTCGAAAGAGTCGGACGCCTGCAACGCGCGGGAAGATACCGCCATCGCCTACAAGCTTGGTATGCAAAGCGTAGCGTTGCTGCGCTTTATGTGCTTTGGCGCTGACGAAAACCGCATGGCGTACGAAGCAGCTGGTAACATATGCCCGCAAGGCGCGACTGCACAGGGCTTGCCCGAGCAGGAGGCGGCTGCACCTGTGGGCTACCAGGGCAACGACCCGGTAGTGCGTCAGCGGCTTGGGATGCAATGAACGACAAAGTTTATGTATACAAACGGAAAGATGCGCGGCAAAACGTCGCAGCTTTCCGCGCGTTCATAGACACGCGTGACATGTTTACGACGCACGACGTATGCAAAGCGCTGAATATGTCCGCTCCTTGTGCCCACAGGTACATACTTGTGTTTCACAAACAGTTGCATGAGATACATGTCGGCGCGTGGCAGCGTGCAAAAGGTGGAAAGCACCACAGCGCGCTAGAACGCGTCTTTTACGCGGGGCCGGGCGACGACGTGCCGCGACCGGCCCCGCTAACGCCAAAAAAGCGAGGTGAAGCGAAAGAAAAGCGGTTAAGAATGCTGGCAAACAGCGTTCCTCCACCTAAACGGATTAAGCCATTAGAACTACGAAGGCAGAAACCGAAAGTTACGCGCGATCCAATGATCGCAGCGTTTTTCGGTTGACGCGCAGAAAACGAAGCCGCTATACTGCGGTTTCGTTGTTTACACAGACAGGAAGTAAAAACACATGGCACGCCCTAACCGACGCAACACGCAAAAGGTCGCAAGCGCACCCGTAAGCGAACCCGTAGAGCAAGAGCAGCCTACTATTCAGGCTATCGAACTACAGGACAGCATGCAGCTGTTGAGCGCGCTGGTCACGGCTACGCAGCAAAACAACTTCATCTATACACAGCATCACGAAAACGCAGCGCTTGTCGACGCAGGCTTTGCAGAAGTGAACCCGGACGAAAGCGCACGCGACGAGAACGGCGCGCGTCCTACCCGAGCAACTAACGAAGGGATTAACTACATCATGTCGCAAAACGAAAACCACGCGCAAGAGCACGAACCCGTGCAAGAGCAAGAGCAAGCGCAAGAGCACGACCAGTCCGCGCCCGTTGCAGAGTCGACCGTATCGGGCACGACCGCCCCGGCGTCGGTTGCCCGTGCTGCTGGCTCCAAATTCGTCATTCGTGATGACATTCCGCTGCCCACGACGAAGCGCGCCACGCGCGGCGAGCTGTACCCGTTCGAACAGCTGAACGTCGGCCAATCTTTCTTCGTGCCCGTCAATCCGGAAACCGGCGCGCCGAAATCGCTGTCTAGTACAGTGGCTGGCGCGCGTCGTCGTAGCGCTGACGCTAACGGCAACCCGACGCGTGACTACACGTACGCGAGCGGCGAGGAAGACGGTATGCGCGGTTGGCGCGTTTGGCGCACTCGGTAATACCTGCAGTACGTAGTAGCGCAAATGCCCGGTACGCCGGGCATTTTTGCGTTATGCTTCGCGGTATTGACCCGGAGTGCTGTGCATGCCCGAAATAACGATACAGCGGCTTACCTGGGCAGGATCAATCGGGCGCTGTTTGCTTGGCGCGCTTGTCCTGTACCCTCCGTACGCTGCTTTCGCTACGCCAAATTCTATACCCGCTACCATGCGTTTTATTGACGCTTGGAGCGCGTACCCGGTTTACGCGATGATGATCGCTTCTGGCCTACTTATCATTCTCGACGCGATACTAGCTGTGGGCAGCAAGCGCGTATTGATGCGTATAGTTTCGTATCGTCACTGGGTCTATCTGCTCGCCGCATTTTGCGCAATCGCGCCACCTTTCACCGTCGCAAAGCTGCATCCTCCGTCAGACGCAACCACGTATCTCTACATGTTAATATTTGGTACAGCCGTTGCTTACGCGTGGCTTGCTGGTATGGATAGGTGTAGGTTACGGAGCGAGGGACGTGTATAAACACGCGAAAATATGGCTGTTTCTGCTCCTATGTAATTGGGCGTGTGTCGCGTATTCGCAGCAACTTTCGCCAGTAGTTTTTGGTTCGGACTTGTCGCGCTTTACGTGGCACGTGTGGGCGTACGTATTCGGAGCCGGGGCTATCGGCGTCTTGGCGCGCGTTCTTACTGATGCAACGAGCGGGTCGTTTACGCAGGGCAGGGCGCATACAGTTTTGAGCGTTTTCCGGCTGGTAACGCTTGGCATTATCGTGTCGGTAACCGTATTCGCCATGGGCGAGTACTCCGCAGACAGGCTGAGCTTGCGTATACCTGACTTGCTTATGCTGTCGCTTATCAGCACCGCGTCGTACTTTCAGAACGACGTTATGGCGTGGATGCGGCGAAAGCTTGAAGGTTTCATTACGTCGGGGAGTGCGCAAAAATGAACGGCTTTATTGTTTCTGACTGGCGCGTACGCTTGCGGTATTGGAGCGTACAGCTACACGCGTTGGCAGCGCTGCTGCTTTCGTTTGCTTTGGAGTTACCGCAACATGCTATACACGCTGCTGGCATTCTTCCGCCAGATTTTCTCCGCGAAATCCCCCGTGAGTACTTCCAGTACGCCGCTTTCGCGTCCGTCGTCGCAGGTGTCGTTACCGCCTTTATCCGACAGCGAAAGCTCGCCGAGCTTGCTGCCAAGCTTGCCGCAGAGCAAGCCGCAGCCGACACCCGTGCCCTTGCTGACGCCGCACGCGTTTCGGCAGGCGACCGGGCTAGCTAGCGCGAAGGCCGACGAGTGGTACGCGTCGATTATGGCGGCGTGCCTAGAATTCGACATCAACACGCGAGTCCGCATCACGGCGTTCCTGGCGCAAGTCGCGCACGAATCCGGCACCTTTCTCTATACATCGGAAATTTGGGGGCCGACGCCTGCCCAAATGCGCTACAAGCAACGCGCTGACCTGGGCAACACCGAACCGGAAGCGCTGCGCCATGCATACGTGGCAGGCGTGATCGACGTAGGCAAATTCTACCGGGGACACGGCCTGATCCAGATTACAGGGTTCTACAACCACAAAAAGGCCGCGCTTGCGTTGGGCGTGCCCGCTGACAGCGACCCGGCTATCCTGGCGTCCAAGTCGCTCGCCGCGCGCTCTGCGGCGTGGTGGTGGAAGGCGCACGGCTGCAACGAGCTGGCCGACGCTGGCGATTTTGTCGCGTTGACCCGGCGCATTAACGGCGGCGTGAACGGCCTAGCCGACAGGCAGGTGCGGTACGCGCGTGCGCAGGCCGCGATCACGGTACAGGGTGTCGCATGACTGACGTATGGGGCTACATCATCGGGGCCGTCGTAACCGCAGCCGGGGTGCTGTGGGGAGCACTGAGCTTGCGTGCGAGTGGTAAGCGCGCGTCAGACGCGGAATACGCAAAGAAAAAACTAGAAAGAAAAGACGCGGAGTTTAAAGCGACGTTAAACGCTGTGCAGGAAAAGCAGAATGTACAAAAAGATAATGGCAGTCTTACTGCTGACGAGCGCCGTAATCGGTTGCGCAACGAGTATACCGACAGTTGACCGCTTGTGTTTAGCTGACGAAATTAGAGTCCCGGCGCAAGACGTGGACGTAATATCTGACACACTTGTAAACCGAATACTAAACTTTAACGACTATCGCCGGGCTGGCTGTTCAGCTAAACCCTGATAGAATCAGCGGTAATCAATGCACGTTTGCCGCTATGGAAACCGATCAAGAATCAGCGCTAAAAAAGCGGTTCGCCGCTGAATGGCTAAAAACGCCTGATACGCCGCTTAAAGCGGCCTTAACCGTTTTGGCCGATGGTGACGTGCAGCGGGCGCTGTGGTGCGTTGAGCGCTGGATACGCGACCCCGAAGTAAAGGCCGAGTACAAGCGTATAGGCGACGACGACGACGCAGCACGCGACGTTCTACCGACAAAGACAGAATTCCTTGTGTCGCTGTGGAACGCTGCGCACAACGCAGAGCGCCCCGTACTGACGGACGATAAAGTAAAGCTCATGCGCCTGTACGCCGAGGTGCGCGGATACCTGCCAAAAGGCGGTGTCGTGCCCACAGGGCCAACGCAGCGTGTCGCGCCTGTTATGACTGTGCCTATGGCTGCGGACACAAACAGTTGGGAAAAAATGGCGGTTGCGCAACAGCAGGAGCTGCGGAAGCATGCAACGCGATGATGTGAAAGTCGTGTGGCAACCGCTGCCGGGCACCTCGCAGGAGCTGGCGCTGTCGTGCCCTGCCGACGAAATCCTGTACCACGGCACGCGCGGGCCTGGAAAGACGCTCACGCAGCTGATGCGCTTTCGGCGCTACGTCGGGATCGGGTACGGCGAGTTCTGGCGCGGCGTGATATTCGACGTGGAATTTGACAACCTGTCGGATATGGTTGCGCAGTCACGCCGGTTCTTTCCGCTGTTTGAAGACGGCTGCAAATTCCTGTCGTCAGCGAGTGCGTACAAATGGGTATGGCCTACCGGCGAAGAGCTGCTTTTTCGTCACGTCAAGCGCATAACCGATTACGACGGCTTCCACGGGCACGAATACCCGTTTATCGGCTGGAACGAGTTAACAAAGCAGCCTAGCCCTGCGCTATACGATAAGTTTCTGTCGTGCAACCGTTCGTCGTTCGTGCCGGAAGACTACCCGGTTACGATTGACGGCGACGTGTACGAAAAAACCGGCATTGTCGTGTACGTCGAACCGAAGCACAAAAAGGCAGTTAAAACGCTGCTGCCTGAAATACCGCTGCAAGTGTTCAGCACGACGAACCCAAATGGGCCTGGGCACAACTGGGTAAAAGCGCGTTTTATCGACGTGGCTGCACCGGGGCAAATCGTACGGCGCGACGTGGACGTGTTCAATCCGCGCACGCAGCAGGACGAAGTTATAACGCTAACGCAAGTTGCAATTTTCGGCAGCTACCGCGAAAACATATTCTTGCCACCAAAGTACATCGCAAACCTAGATAGCAAACTCGACCCGAACCTGCGCCGCGCGTGGCTTATGGGCGACTGGGACGTTGTGTCTGGTGGCGCGCTTGACGACGTATGGGACAGCGACGAGCACGTTTTGCCACGGTTCCGCGTTCCGGCGTCCTGGCGCATTGATCGCTCATTCGATTGGGGCAGCACGCACCCGTTCAGCGTGGGGTGGTGGGCCGTGGCGACCGGCGAGGAAGTGCCGGGTGTCGTTGACGCTGACGGCAACCCGTTCGCGCCGGTCGCAGGCTCGCTTATCCAGCTGTTTGAGTGGTACGGCGGCGAGCTTGGCACGAATCAGGGCAGCAAGCTAGGGTCGAAAGCGGTTGCTGTGGGCATCAAAGAACGCGAAGCCGCGTTGCGCGCTGGACGCTGGATAAACGGGCCGGTCGCCGCTGGCCCTGCCGACAACCAAATATGGGCGACGACGGACGAAAGCATGCAGGACATAGCTGCGTCCATGCAAAGCGAAGGCGTGACCTGGGAGCGTAGCGACAAATCGCAAGGATCACGTAAAAACGGACTGCAGCTGCTGCGCGACCGCTTGACCGCTACAATTACGCGTGAAGGGCCGGGCATCTACTTTATGCGCGGGTGTACCGCGTCGATTCAAACGCTACCAACGCTGCAGCGCGACCCGATCAAAACAGACGACGTAGATACGACGCAGGAAGACCACGCTTACGACATGGTGCGATACCGCGTTCTGCACGCTGCGAAGGATTGGACAGAAGAACTGCAGGTACAATTTTAAGGCATAGATATGGCACAACCCGACGTAACATACACGCGCAAAGAACTGATTGAGCGCCAGCAGGAGTACCGCGAAATCGACGCGTGTTTGGCCGGTACGCGCCTTATTAAAAGCGAAGCGTACCGCACCGAGTTTCTCCCGTATCCTGACCCGGCGTCCATGGCGTCGTTTGACACGCAGATAGCCGACGCGGCAGCAGATCGCTACACCGCGTATGTGTCGCGTGCCGTGTTCTACCGCGTCACGTCGCGCACGCTTAGCGGCCTGATCGGGCAGATTTTCGCGCGCGTGCCAGAGATTACCGTACCGCCCGCGCTGCGCGACGTTATAAGCGATTCGTCAGGCGCAGGCGTGGGCGCGGTGCAGCAGAGCAAGGAAGCCGCGCGGCTTGCCATGGCGTACGGGCGCGGTGGCCTGTTTGTCGATTATCCGGCAAACGTCGACGCAGACGGCAAACCGCAGCCCACGACTCGCTTGCAGTTGCAGCGTGGCGACGTGAAGCCTACGCTAAGCGTGTACAAGCCGTCACAGATAATCAACTGGCGCACGATGCGACGCGGTGCAAAGGTGCTTCTAAGCTTGGTCGTTCTACAAGAAATACATACGACGGATGATGACGGCTTCGCAGACACGACGGAAGAACAGTACAGAGAACTGCGCATAGACGACACAGGCGGCTACGTGGTGCAGCTATGGCGCAAGGAAAAAGGCGAAAGCGCCGCGTTTACCGTGGCCGAAACCTTTTACCCTACTGACGCAAAAGGCGCGCGCCTGACTGAGATTCCGTTTACGTTCTTCGGCGCAGAAGACAACACGCCGGAAGTGGACGAACCGCCCATGCACGGTATCGCGTCGCTTAACTTGGCGCACTACCGCAGTAGCGCAGACTTCGAAGAAAGCGCGTTTCTTGTCGGACAGCCTACGCTAGTTATGTCGGGCATAACGAAAGAATGGTACGACAAGGTGCTAAAAGGCAAGGTCGTGCTGGGTAGCCGCTCCGGCATTCCGTTGCCGCAGGGTGGCGGGGCTGAGCTACTTCAAGCGCAAGATAATAACCTTGCGTTAAAGTCCATGGAAATAAAGGAAGCGCAAATGCTGGCGCTCGGTGCCAAACTGCTGACGCCAAGGCAAGGCACACGCACCGCGTTTGAAGTTGGAGTTGAAAACGCGGCAGATACTTCTGTTCTTTCAGACGTAGCAAAGAACGTAAGCGCCGCGATGACATGGGCGCTTGAATGGTGCGCAAAGCTTGTTGGCGCAAACGAAACCGGCATATCGTTTAAGCTGAATACAAACTTTGACCTTACGAAGCTGTCAGCGCAAGAAATAGCCGAGGTTGTACGCTCCTGGCAATCCGGCGCAATCTCGCTTACAGAAATGCGTACTTCGCTGCGTAATAGCGGCGTTGCGACGCAGACAGACGACGAGTACAAAGGCGAGGTCGATAACGCGCTGTTTGCGCCGTCGCCCGCGCTGCCAGCTGGAAGCGGTTCCCCACAGGATGGCAATAAACGCGGCGTCGACCCAGCATCATGACAGCACAGCAAAACCTAGCCACGCGCAATCAGGTTTACTTAGAACGGCTGAAAAGTGGCGTCGTCGCAGAGCTTGCGCCGCACCTTGTCACGCTGCAAAAGGCGATAACGGCGCTCCTGGCTGACTACGACGTGCAGCGCCTGAACGACCTGCGGCCCGCAGAGTTCCGCAAGCTGCTGAACGAGCTGGACGCCGCAGCGGGCGTACACCTGCGCGCCTACGCCGATGGCCTGGACGAAAACATGCAGGCGTTGTCGGCCTGGGCGGTGGAGGCCAACACGGCGATTCTTGCGGCGATTGTCGTGTCCGACGTGAAATTGCGCGTGACGACGGCGACGAAGGCGTACAGGTTCGCCCGTGAGTTCCCCATTCAGGCGACAGGGCAGTTGCTGGCACCGTTTATCCAGGGGTGGCAGGCGGCAGAGCTGGTAGCAGCCGAGGGGCTGATGCGCCGCGCGCACGCGCAAGGTTTGACGATGCAGGAAACCATCCGGGCCTTTCGCGGCACCAAAGCCGCAGGGTACAGCGACGGCCTGCTAGGCAAGTACGCGCGCGACGCTGAAACGATTACGCGCACCGCCATACAGCATGTAAGCAACGCTGCTGCCATGTCGGTGTACAGCGAGAATAGCGACATACTCGATAGTTACCGCTGGATAAGCACGCTCGACAACAAAACGTCGCAGCAGTGTAAATCGCTTGACCAACGTGTGTTCAAACTTAATCGAGGCCCGATGCCCCCGCTGCATCCTAACTGCAGATCGCGCATCATCGCAGAGATACCGAGCGACCTTACGGACGACGAGTCAGGAAGCAAGCGCGCGTCCAAAGGCGACGAAGGCGGGCAGCAAGTGGACGGCAGCTTGTCATATTACGAGTGGCTAAAAACGCAGCCGGAAGCGTTTCAGAACGACGCATTAGGCCCATCACGCGCTAAGCTGTTCCGCGAAGGCGGGCTATCGGCTGAGCGGTTCGCTCAATTGAACCTCGGACGCAATTTTGAGCCGCTTACGCTTGACCAAATGCGCAAGCTTGAACCGCATGCGTTTGAAAAGGCCGGGCTATAATCAAACCCTGTGGACATCCACACGATAACGTGCAGCGGTGCTGCGTAACTTTTTATCGGTGATAAAAATGGGTTTGAAGCGAAAGATTACGAAAGACGAACACGCCGCGCTTTCGGATGGCTTGAAGGAACATTACAAAGAAAGCGGCGACGCCTTTGTGCTTGACCTCGAAAAAGATGACGCTTTCGAGCACGTCAAGACAGAAAAGCAAAAAGCCATCGAACGCGCAGAAGCCGCAGAAGCACGCGCGCAGCAGCTGCAGCGCGAAAAAGAGGAAGCAGACGCCGAACGCGAGCGCGAACGCGCAAAGAAAAGCGGAGATGTGACGGCGCTTGAAAACTCTTATAACCAGAAGCTTACTGAAACAAAATCGCAGTACGAAGCGCGCATACAGAAGATGCAAGACCATATCCAGCGCGAAAAGGTCGACAACGTGGCCTTGGCTATCGCGCAGGAAATCTCTACTGCACCGCGCTTGATCCTTCCACACATAAAGGCGCGGCTTAAAGCAGACTTCGACGCAGACACGCCGGTAACGCGTGTTCTGGACGCAACGGGCCAACTGTCAGCTATGACGCTTGATGAACTTAAACGTGAGTTCATCGACAACGCGGATTTTGCTGGTATCATTGTTGGCAGCAAGGCCAGCGGGAGCGGTGCTCACGGTGGCGGCAACGGCGGTGCCGGCAAAAAGACATTAAAAGACATGAGCGAAAGCGAGCGACGCGACTGGTACGCGCGCGACCCTGCCGGGTTTAACCGAGCCGTACAAGCCGCACGCGAAACCGTATAAACAACCCGTAAAGGCCCTGCTATGGCAACTGTACGTCTATCAGACGCAATCGTACCCGACGTTTTCCTGTCGTACGAAGCCGTCAATTCCCCCGAAATTACCGCGCTCATGCAATCCGGCGTCATTGCGTCGTCGGCTACGCTCGACCGCATCGCGCGTAACGGCGGCTTGACCGTAACCATGCCGTTCTGGAACGACCTTGACGCCAGCATCGAAGAAAACTATTCGAACGACGACCCGGAAGACATGGCTACGCCGCTTGGGATTACCGCAGATATCATGCGTACCCGTAAGGCGTTCATCAACCAGGGTTGGGCCGCGATGCGTCTGGTAGCCGAGCTGACCGGCTCTGACCCGATGGCGCGCATTCGCGCACGTACTGACGCGTACTTTGAACGCCGCAAGCAGCGCCGTATCATCGCGCTGCTTAACGGTGTGATGGCCGCGAACCTCGCAAAGAACGACGGTGACATGGTAATTGACGTGTCGGAGCTGGAAGGCGACGCGGGCCGCTTTACGAATCACGCTGTAATCGACGCTTCGCAGACTTCCGGCGACGCTTCGAATTTCCGCGCAATCCTTATGCACTCCGCAATCCGTACCGCTGCGTTGAAGCGCAACGAAATTGAATACGTGCGCGAAAGTGACACCGGCCTGACGCTGGAGTACTACAAGGGGCTGCGCGTCGTGGTAGACGACAACACGCCGTCGACCGGCACGGGCGCTGACCGGGTGTACACGTCGATTCTGCTTGGCGGTGGCGCGTTCGGCTTTGGCGGTGCGGAGGGTACGGCCATCGCCGAGGGCGAAGGTACGCCGCAGCTGCCGGTAGAGGTCGACAGCACCCCCCGCAGCGGTAACGGTGGCGGCGGTGAGGAGCTGTGGGTACGCAAGACGTGGCTGCTGCACCCGAACGGTTACAGCTGGCTGGAGCCTACCGGCGAAGCGGGCGACCCGGCGCTGACCGAATTTTCGCCTACCGTGGCCGACTTGCAGAACGCAAACCGCTGGCGTCGGGTGGTCGACCGCAAACAGGTTCCGCTTGCTTTCCTGCGCTCACGCGCATAAGCAATGCTGCGCGGCTTTCGGGCCGCGTTTCTTTATCTCATATCGGAGTATCCAGCATGAAAGACCTTCGCACCCGTCAGAAAGAACGCGCCGCACGCCGCAAAGAACAAATGGAGCAAAGCAGCGTGAATTACACGAAGGAAGAAATTGCTTCGCATACGCACGCGCTCGAAAACCCGCGTGACGTTAACGTAGCCGAGTCGGCGCGCACCACGTCTGCCACGACAGAAAACGTAGCGGCGTCTAAGCCTGAAACCGCGAAGGCCGGAAACGGCGGCGGCAAGGGCTGGAAAGCAACCGACGAAAAGTAAGGATAAAACGTGGCACTGGTAATTGAGGATGGAAGCGGCGTTGCTGGTGCCACGTCTTACGCAAGCGTGGCAGACTTCGACGCGTTCGTAAGCGCGCGGCGAATTGTGCTACCAGAAATGGACGAAGGCGCGAAGGAAGCCGCGTTGCTGAACGCGATGGATTACCTGCTTACGAAGCAGTACGCCGGGATGCCCACAAGGGCCGGGCAACACCTGCCGTTCCCGCGCAAAGCAGAGCACCTGGGCACGTACCCGTACGCCGACGACGCAATCCCCGCGATCCTTGTTCAAGCGCAACTGCGGGCCGCTGTGGAGTCCGCGCGCGGCGTCGACCTGCTACCCACGATTGACCCGCGCAAGCTGGTAAAGCGCCGCAAGACGGACGTACTAGAAACCGAATTCGCCATACCTACCGCCATCGGCGACGCCATGCCCGTTTTCACAGCGATTGACGCGCTGCTAGCGCCGCTGCTGTATGACGCGTACGACGGCGTGCCGTCCGGTCAATTTACGATAGTGCGGGCATGACATGGCGGTATTCGAAGACGACGCGCAAGGGGCACTAGAAGCCATACGCGAAAGCGGCGAGCTTGTGACGTGGACGAAAGAGGAAATGACGCCAAACCCGCTGCCGGGTCGCCCTGGGCAGACGGTCACGGTTGAACACTTCGCGCATATGGTGTTTTTCCCGGTCAAGACCGTAATGGGTGGCCTGACCAACGGCGAGGTGCCGACGTTTACGGACAAGGGGCTTATGGGCCGCGTCGACTTCGTGCCCGACACGCTGTACACCGTCATGCGGAAAAGCGGGCAACGCAAGTCGATAGGACGCATTACGCACCTGTGCCCGAACGGTGAAAGCATCTTGTACACGGTGGAATTCACGTCATGACGATGGCAAGCGCGCAAGACGCGCGATACGCGATGTATGACGTGGTGGCTGCTGCGCTTAAAGCTTACCCTGGCCTGCATATAGTCTACGAAGGCAACGCGCAGGAAGGGCCGCCCGCACCAGATGTGCCGTTCGTACGCGTCACAGTGCAGCATTCCAGCGGTGGACAACGCGCCGTGTCGCCAGCGCTCCGTGTGGGCAACCGCAGGAAATACACGAACGACGGCACGCTGTTTGTTCAGTGCTTTGGCGCGCCTGCAAACGAGCAGGGCCAAGCGGACGCTACAGCGATGGCAGAAACCGTAGTGGCTGCGCTACGTCGTGCCCGCGTCGGTATAATCTTTCGCAGTGCCGGGTTGCGTGACGTAGGGAAAGATAACAACTGGTACAACGTAAACGCGCGTGCCTTTTTTGAATATGACACTTTAGGGTGATACGGCTATGGCTGATTGCATCAACGAAAAAATCGACTCCAACGTAACCGAGCTTCGGATTGCCGAGGAAGAATGCTTGCGCGAACTTGGCGACGCGCCCGTATGGGTGCCGCGCGACCCGAACAGCTACGGCAGCTTCGGCGCGACGTTTAACCGCATCACGCGCGCGCCTATCAGCCGTGGACGCCAGCGCCGCAAGGGCAAAATCGTAGGGCTGGACTCTGACGCAGCGTTTAACGCTGACTTGACCGCATCGGCGCTGCGTGAAGACCTGCAAGGTTTCATGTTCGCTGACCTGCGCGTAAAGGGCGTGTCCAGGGCGTCGGAAGTGACTCCGAGCGGCGTAACGCTGGTCAACGGGGACGCGATCCCTGTGGGTAGCCTAGTCGCGCTGTCTGGCTTTGCTGCAACATCAAATCGCGGCTTGCGCACGGTGACGACCAACGCTGCAGGCGTCGTGTCGGTGTCCGGTACGCTTGTCGCAGAACCGAATCCACCTGCAGGCGCGGCGGTGTCCGTGGTGGGGGCCGTGGCCGGTGCCGTGAGCGTTGTTACCCCTGCAGGTGGATACCCGCGCCTTGTGTCGGAGTCGTTCGACTTCACAACCCTGGGGCTGGTGCCGGGCGAATGGGTTTGCGTAGGCGGTGACGCGGCTGGCACGTACTTCGCCGATGCGATGAATAACGGCTTTAAACGCGTGCGCAGTGTGCGTGCTGACGAATTGGTTTTTGACAAGTCGCACGGCGTAATGAAAGCCGAGGGTGAAGTAGCGTCACTGCACATCTACACCGGGCACCACTTGCGTAACGAAACGGGCAACCTTATCAAACGCCGCACGTATCAGCTTGAACGCGCGCTCGGCAGCTTGGATGGCTTGGAGCCTGGGCAATACGAGTACATTACCGGAGCCGTGCCAAACGAGTTTAACGTTTCGCTTACCGAGGAAGACAAGATCACGGCTGACCTGTCGTACGTCGGCACCGGATACGAAACACGCACGCAGGCTGAAGGGCCGAAAGAGGGCGCGCGGCCTGCGCTTATTGACGAAGACGTGTACAACACGACTTCTGACGTAGTGGCGATGAATCTAACGATTCTGAACCCTGGCGACGCGTCGCCGTCGCCGCTGTTTGGCTACGCTACAGACGTGAGCATCGGTATTTCCAACGGTGTTACGCGCAACAAGGCCATCGGCGTAATGGGTGCGTTTGACGCAACCGCTGGCGACTTCGTAGTAACCGGCAACGTTACCGCGTACTTTTCCGACATTGCCGCAGTGCGCGCCATCGAACGAAACGCAGACGTGTCGTTTGACATGGCGCTAGTACTGGATAACAAAGGCGTCATTTTCGACATTCCGCTGTTGTCGCTTGGCGACGGTCGGATTAACGTCACAAAAGACGAGCCTATTATGCTGCCTGTTTCGCTTGAAGCTGGTTCCGGCGCTAAGATTGATTCCGCGCTAAACTATACGCTAGGCTTGCAATTCTTCGATTACTTGCCGATGCGCGCAACTGCTTAACGCCTGATCCTGTATTAGCCCCCACATACAAGGAAGTACCGCAATGAAATCGCTGTCTCAAATGTTCCAGACTGACAACACCCTAGAAACGTCGGGTGTCGTTGTTGACTACGGCGTATGCCGCGTAACGCTTGCGCGTGCCGGTGGCGCGAACGAGCAGTACAACAAAGAACTGCGCCGCTTGGGCAAGCCGTACGCCAAGCTTGCGCAGGCAGGTATGCTGTCTGACGCAAAGGTACAGGAAATCCAGCGCAAGGCGTTTGCCGCTGCTGTTGTGCGCAATTGGGAAACCAACGTTGGCACAGAACAAAAACCGGAATGGGTGCAGGGTATCAGCCTAGACAACGACCGGGAAAACATCTTGCCGTTCAACGCTGAAAACGTGGAGCAAACCTGCATCGCGCTACCGGACTTTTATAACAGCATGCTCGAAGAATCACGCACCGCTGCGCTTTTCCGCGCACAAGTGCAGGAAGATGAAGCGGGAAACTGACAGCGTATCTAAACTACTACCTAACGGTCGGGCCAATTGAAAAGCGATTGATACAACAGGCGACACGCGCAAGACGACCGTTACCCGCTGCAATTGAAAACGCGCCAGAACTACGCTTCGACTTAGGTATGTTCTTTGGCGCGTTTTTTGATTTAGATACGTGCAGGCCAGCAGGAATGCAGCTAGGGCGAATACCCTGGATGGCGATAGACGAATATTGCGATAGAAAACGGTACGACGACGACACGCGCGAAGACATGCACTTTTATATACGCGCGCTCGACGTGGCGTACTTGAAGTACAACAACCGCAAGGCCAAAGAGCGCAAAGACGCGGAAGCGGCTAAGCGCAGAGGCAAGCGAACCGGGCGCGGGAGAACCGATGGCGACGAATAAGAATTTTGGCGGGCTGGCTACGCGCCTGGGCAGCGTGTCAAAGCGGGTTGGCGTCGGGGTGTCCGCGTACAAACGCCGCATTGTTCTCGCAATCGAAGGCGAGCTTGTCAAGCAAACGCCTGTCAAATCGGGGCGTGCGCGCGCTAATTGGATACTGACAAACCGTATGCCCACAGGAACAGAGCAGCCGCTACCTGTGGGCACCATGTCCGAAGCGGAAGAACGCGCGTACTGGTCGGCATTAAGCGCGAAGCAAGTGGCCGAAAACATGGCAGTACAAGACGAAACAGAAGTCGCCATGTACTTAACGAATAACGTGCCTTATAGCGAAAAGCTAGCAAACGGATCGTCAAAGCAAGCGCCAGCTGGCTATGTCGAAAATGCTATGCTTGTAGGCATCCGAAAGACAAAGAAACCGACATTTTAGGCGGCGTATTTTATGGCAATCCGCGAGCAAGTACACATCGAAGTAAGCGAAAACGGCACGCGCACTGTACGCCGCAATATTGACGACATAGGAAAGTCGGCAAACGGAGCGCAAGACGCGATTAAAAGCTTACTTGGCGTGCTTGCCGGGTTCGCGGCTGCTGCCGGTCTTAACGAAATACGCCAAATGATTGACGCGTACGGGCAAGTGTCCGAGCGCCTGATGATCGTTACGCAAAACGCGCGCGACTTTCGCGCCGTACAGCAGGAGCTGCAGCGCGTAGCCGCTACCACGTACAGCAGCTACACAGACCTCGCTGACAGCTTCGCAAACTCAAACCGCACGCTTAAAGAATTGGGGCTGAGCCTGCGCCAACAGATTGACCTGCAGGAAGCGGTCATATCCGGCGCTATCGTGTCCGGTGCAAGCGACGAAAAGCGCATACGTATTCAAGACGCGCTTAACAAAGCGATTGCGCAGGGCACGCTGCGCGGCGAAGAGTGGAACACCGTAAACACGGCTGGCGGGCGCATCGCTGACGCGGTGGCAAAGTCCATCGGTGTGACGAATATTCAACTCGCCAACATGGCAACGAATGGCGGCATCGCCATAGACAAGGTTATCAAAGGGCTGCTGACGTCGCTCCCCGAGCTGCAGCAGGAAATCACGAACATGGCCGCGTCGTCGCAAGACGGCTTCCGGGTGCTGAAAAACGCGATTACGGTGTACTACGGGCAGGTTGACCAAGCGTACGGCCTGTCTGCCGGGTTCGCTGCGCTCATGGTCAAGCTTGCCGACAATATAGACGAGGTGACAGACGCGACTATCCGTCTGGCTATCGTGTTTGCGCCGCTGTTCGCGGGTGCCACCATTCGGGCCGCAATAGCCCTTGTGGGCACCCTGGCTGCTGCCCTGGGCACGGTGACAGTGGCTGTGTCGCTTCTGGTCGGCGTTATCGCATCGCTGGTGTACAGCTTCGCCACGGCTGACAAGGAAATGGACGAGCTGCTAGCCACGATGGGCCGTAGCGTAACCGCCATTGATCGGATGGTAGCGGCCTGGGCCGGAAGTGTCGCCTATATTAAAGCGCTGTTTGGCGGGCTTGCGTCGGGGATCGGCGAAGCGTTCCGCGCGGTATTCGATTTTGTCGTTAAAGACTTTGAAATCTTTATAAACCGGGTCATCGGCTGGCTTAGCGCGCTTGGCGACATGGTGCAATGGGTCGTCGACACGACCGGCTTTTCGTCAGCAGGCGAGCAAGCTGCGGGCGCGTTTGACGAAGCGTACCGGGACGAGCTGTTGCGCCGGTCAACCGCGAACGCTGACCTGTCAGGCTTGGGCGGCAATAACACGCTCATTCCCCCGCAGTTTGACAACGACAAAAACAAGAACAAACGCAAGCCTGCGACCTTCGCCAGCGAGATAGCAGAGCTGCAACGAGAGATTGACGTGGTGCGCTCGTTGAAGTCCGAGCGCGAACCGCTGCAGCGCATGTACCAAATAGAGAACAAGCTACGCCGGGAGCTTACCGATAGCGAGCGCTCGCAGGTACGCGCGATGGTCGACCAGTTGACGCTTGAAAAAGACGCTACGAAGGTTGCCGACGCAACAAACGAGTTGTACAACGAGCAAACCGCACTGCTCGTTGAAAACGTGCAGGAACGCGAGCGCCTTATCGCTATTCAGCAGCTTGAAGCTACGCTATCTGGCGAAATGTCCGAAGAAAACAAAGCGCTCATTGATTCGATCATTTCCCGCAATCAGGAGCTGCAAGACGAAGTAGCGATACTGGACGCGCTGAACGGGCCGCTTAACGATTACAACCGGCAAACTGAAGCGCTTAAACGCCTGCACGACGACGGCAAAATCAGTGCGCGTGAATACAACAACGAATTGCGAAATACGCGCATAGCGCTGCTGGAATCGAATACCGATGCAGCAAGCGGAGTAGAGCGCGCGATTTTGAAGCAACAGCAGTCATTCAGCGACAGCGCTACGCTTGTCGAAGACGCGTTTACCGGCGCGTTCGAATCAGCAAACGATGCGCTGTTGGGCTTCCTGCAGGGCGGCACCGATTCGATAGACGATTGGGCGAAGAACGCCAAAAACAGCATCATTGCGTACCTGTACGACGCGTTCGCCAAACCCATGATGCTAAACATTGTGGCAAACCTTGTCGGCGTGAACGGGCAAGGCCAGCAGCAAGGCGGCGGCGGCGGTGGGCTGCTGAGCAGCATTACAGGCGGCGGGCAGAGTGGCGGGTGGATGAACAACCTCGGGAGCCTGGGAACCGGCGTGCAGGCGCTTACGGGGGCCAGCTTCGGCGCGTCTGCCGGGTCGTTGGCAGGTGCAAACCTTGTGGGCGCTGCCGGTGGTGACGCACTCGGGGCGCTCATTGCCGGGAACGGCGGGTGGGCTACGGCTGGTTCTGCTGCCGGTTCCGCCATTGGAGCCGTCGCCACGGCGCTACCGTACATCGGCCTTGCCATCGCCGCGTACGCCCTTATCAGCAGCATGACACAGGGCGAAACGCGCAACGGCGGACAGTACGGCTACACGTCGGGCAACTCGCTGACGAACAACCGGCGCGGCACCACGACCGGCGTTGCCGGGCCGGGGACGTACTTCCTTGAAGGGCCGAGCGGCGGAAGCGGCGACGACGGCGCGGTAAAAGATGCGATCAACTCGACCGTCGACGCGGTAAACGGCGTGTTTGCGGGCCTGGGCAACGCTACGCGCGTAGATGGCTTTTGGGGCGGCTGGGAAACGTCGGAAAAGGGGCGCGGCGGCGTTATGTCCGGTGGGCGGTTGTCCACGGGCGAGATTTTCGGCGAAGCGGGCACCGGGAGCAACTACAAGGGGACGCTGTACGAAAAGCACAGCACCACGTCGCCGGATGGACAGGAAGCGGTAGAAAACTTTATTACTGACCTGTACCAGAGCGCTATCCAGGCGTTCCAAGCGAAAGCCGACGAAATGCCGCGCATGATCCAAGCGATTATCGGCGGCGTCGACGCAGAAGCGCTGACGCAGGAGCAGGCGCAAGAAATGGTCGGGTTAATCTCGACAATCATTGCCGAGGTCAACGCGCTGTCAGACACGCTCGACACACTGCCGTTCCCGAACGTGCGCGACCTGACGTTTGAAGCGACAGCCGCGCTTATCGAGTTCGCGGGCGGGGTCGACGCGCTCATGACGAGCCAGCAAACGTACTTCGAACGCTTTTACAGCGAGCAAGAACAACTCGACCACTTGCAGGAACAGCTTGCGAGGACACTGGGCAGCGTGAACATCGCCCTGCCCACGACAAACGAAGCGTACCGCGCAGCTGTCGAAGCGCTGGACTTGCTGACCGAGGAAGGCCAGCGCGCCTACACCGTGCTCATGGCGTCTGCGGGCAGCTTCGCAGACCTTACCGACGGTTTGGCGCGGCTGAACGCCACGGTAGTAGAGACAGTCGATACGCTGGCCCTGGCGAATGAAGCGTTCGACGCGCAGCACGCCCTTACCTCGGGGATCGGGGCCAACGTCACGCGCTTGACGGCCCTGCGCGGCACGATTGGCGGGTTGCTCGACAGCATCGCCGGGAGCCTGGGCGGCGTCGGGGATCAGGCATGGCGGGCCGCGCAGACACAGCGCCTGTGGGCATCCATAGCCACGGCCAGCACCGAGCAGCAGGTAACGATTGCAGGCGACCTGCACGCGCTCATCATGCAGCAGTACACCGAGCAGCAAGCCGCAGCCAACACGCTGCTGAACTTCAGCAAGTCGTTGCGGCAGTACGTCGCAGGGCTGCAAACGTCAGACCTTGCGCCGGGCAATCTTGCCGAGCGCATGGCGAGCGCGCAGGATCGGTACGCCGAACTGCTCGCAGCGTCGCAAGCTGGCGATCAAGACGCGATGGCGCAGCTTTCCGGGGCGTCTACGACGTACCTAGAGCTTGCCCGGCAGTTTTACGCCAGCTCTGATATGTACCGCCAAATCTTTGACACGGTTACGTCAGAGCTTAACGGCTTGGCAGACCAAACGCAGACGGAAGCCGAGCGCCAGCTGTCCGTGTCGAATGAGCAGCTGCAGCAGCTTGAACAGCTGCGCTCCATCCTGCAGGGTGCAGCGAGCAAGACTGAGCAGCAGATCGCGCAGCAACAGGCAGAGCTGCAACGCCACACAACGCAGCTTATTACGATGGGGATTGATACCGGGCGCTTGCACGACGTAGCCGCGCTGCTGCAGTCGCTGCCCGCTGGCATCGCAGCCGAGCTGCAGCCGATATGGGACGCTGCAGCAAACAAAATCGTGAACGAGTGGTACGACCAAAGCGGACGTCCTGCCGACAAGGGCGGCGCGGACTACTGGAAGGATCAGCTAGCCACACGTCCGCAAGACGACGTAAAGCAAAGCTTTAATTACGGCATCGCTGCGGAGTGGTATCAAACGCACATGAAACGCCAAGCCGCAGAGAACGAAATAGCGTACTGGGCAAAGCGCATCGAGCAGATAGGACTTGCGCAGGCGCTAGCAGGCTTCAAAGACAGCGACGAGTACCGCAGTGTTAATTCACACGCAACCGGCCTTTGGAACGTGCCATACGACGGCTACCAAATGACTGCCCACGCGGGCGAACGGGTGCTGACTTCTGCGCAGGCGGCTAGCTTCGATTGGTTGGCGCGCAGCGCGTCGAACGAAAACCGCTTCGCCGGTAAGGATATCGAAGCAATGTACGACGTTCAATCCAGCATTGAACAGCTACGCTCTGAAATGCGGGAACATATAGAGGTGCTGGTGCGCGCGCAGTTTGAGGCGAGCCGCGAGAATGCTAACCGAGTAAACGAAGCGGCAGAAGCGCGCGAAAAGAACACCGGGTACATTGACCGTATACGCGAGAAACAACAAAGGGTTGCAGCATGACAGACGCGGAGTACACCGCATGGCTAGACAGCACGAACCGGATGCCGTGCGTACTTATCGACGTGACAGCGCGCACGACGGCAGGTGCCGCTGTCGTGCGCAAGCTGAGCAACAGGGCGTTTGAAGACTACGAGCCACGCATTACCGGCAGCGTCGGGTTTTCGGAGCGCTTGCCGCTTGGCGGCTCGCCGTCGTTCTCTATGGGTAGCTTGGAAATTGCGAACGACGACGCCGAACTCGACGCGTGGCTGTCCGACGTATGGGACACCGCGCCGGTTGAAATCCGGTACGGTGACTTGCGGTGGCCGTCCGCTGACTTTCGCGTAGTCGTGCGCGGCGTGGTCGAATCGCTGGAAACGGCGTCTGCCAACCGTTCCCTAGTGGTGACGGTGGCTGACATGCAAAAGCGGATCGACACGCCGTTTACTGTGGACAAGCTCCCCGGCAATGGCATCGCCGACGACGACGTAATGCCGTACATTTTCGGCGAGGTGCATAACGTGCAGCCGCGCCTTATTGACGAAGTAGCCGGGAAGTACCAGTACAGCGGGCGTGCATGCGAACGCGTCATTGAAGCGCGCGACGACGGCGTGCCGATCACGGTAGACGTGCAGCTTAGCGCCGGTACGCTGACACTGCGTAACCGCTTGTCGCAGCAGCTTACGCTAAGCGTGCAAGGCGACGCTGTAGGCGGGTACGTCTTCACGGTGCCGGATGTCATCCTGCGTATCGTTACGCAGTTTGGCGACGTGAAGACCCGGCTTGCCACATCGGATATCGACACGGCGAATTTTGCCGCAGTCAAAGCCGCAGCGCCTGCAGCTGTGGGCATCGCACTCTATGAACGTGAAAACGTCTGGTCAATCTGTCAATACCTTGCGGAAAGCATCGGGTACACGCTCACGTGTACGCGCCTTGGCAAGCTGCGACTTGTGCGCGTCGGTGACACAGCGGGGCAAACGCCGTTCGCAATAGACGACAACGACATTTTCCTAGACGGCAAGCTTACGCGCGGCGTCGGGCCGAAATTCCCCGCTGGCGTCAAGCTTGGGTACGCGAAGAACTACACAGTACAGGACACGCTGTATTCCGGCATTCTGGATGCCCACAAGGAACTGTTTGCTAAAGAATGGCTTACGGTGACGCGCACAAACACGGCGTTCGCGGACACGTACAAACGGTACGTCGACCCGGAACAGGAAGATACCGCGCTGCAAGCTACGGCAGACGCGGAAACAGAAGCGGCACGCCGCTTGGCGTTTCGCACGACGAACCCGACGCCGTATACGTTCGAAGGAACGCCGCGCCTTTTCGCGCTGTCACTCGGTCAACTTGTGCGTATCACTACGCACCGGCACGGCTTCCAAGCGGGTAAACTTGCACAAGTGATAGGACTCGACACTAACTACGCTTCGGGCCGTGTTTCAGTGCAGGTGATCGCCTAATGGCAACGATTCAAAACGCGCGAGATAAGCTGCTTCAAGCAGCGCTTGAACGGTTCATTAAAGTAACCACGCCTGTAGGCGATATCGACGGCTTACCCGGTGCAATAAGCGACGCGGTAGGCTTTCGTGTTGAAGCGTCAGACCGCGCGTTTGTCGACCTCGCTAGCGGCGTCACGCCTGCGTCCATTACGCTGCGCGCTGTCACAGCAGGCGCGCCCGGTACGCTGACGTGGCAGGTTGTCGAAGGTACGGCGACGCTTACCGGCACGGGCAACACACGCACGATTGCTGCGGGGAGCGTTCAGACGCCGCGTGTGACGGTGCGCGCCACGCTCACGAACGGCGACGAACAGCGCAGCGCCGATTACACGATCACGCGGCTTTCTGTCGACTACTACTTGGGTATCCTGGCGGGGAAAGTCGGGCGCGATCAGCTTGTGCAGGAGCTTGGGCAGGAAATCGACCTTATCACGGCTGACGCCACTACGCCGGGGTCGGTCGCCGCGCGCCTCGCCGCCGAAGCGCGGGCGCGCATGGAAGAAACGGCGGCGCTAGGCGCGCGCATCGAACAGGAGTCAGCAGAGCGGGTGCAGGAGCTGCAACAGCTCGCCTGGAACCTGGAATTGTGGGGCGATGAAATCGGCGACGTGGAACAGCGCGCGCAGGCGTCGCTTGCAGAGCTGGAAGCTCGCCGAATCGCAGCGCTGCTGAAAGAAACACAGGAACGCATTGCGCAATACAACGCTGTCGCACAAGGGCTGACGACAGAGACACAAGAACGCCTTGCGGCTGTCGCGCTTGCGCGTACCCAGCTTGGCGCGCGTATCGACGCACTGAACGCGCAGGTTGCCGAAATCCTCGGGATCACGGCGTATTCGCCTATAAAGGCGTACCCCGCAGGCGAGCTTGTCACATACACCGATCCAGCAACGCAGCAATCGAAGATTTACCGGGCTGTCCAGGCCACGACCGGAAATGTACCAACAAATACCGCGTATTGGGAGCTTGTCGGCAACTACGCGTCTATCGGCGAGGTGCTTGGCGACCTGTCTAGCCGCGTATCGACGGTCGAAACCACGATTGACGGACAGGCCACGCGCCTCACAGCGGTAGAGTCAACGGCGAGCGGCAGCGCGTCCGCGATTACACAGCTGCAGCAGACGACGGCGGGACAGGCTACGCGCCTGGATACGATCAGTACCACGGTCGGGCAGCATGCGTCGTCAATTACGACGCTGCAGGAAACGACCGGCGACACCGCGCAGTCACTGACGGAGCTGTCAACCCGTGTGGGCAGCACAGCGTCAACCGTTACCGACTTGGCCGAAACGACGTCAGACCACGCAACGCGCTTGTCGTCGGTGGAAGTCGTAGCGGGTGCCACAGCGTCGGCGGTTAAGACGCTTGAAACCGCGTCGCTTGACTACGCGCACCAACTGGTCGAACTGCGCTCTACGCTTGGCGAAAACGACGGCGTAGTGTCGCAGATTCGCAAGACGACGGCGGGCCACGCGCAGCAGCTTACGCGCTT
>Ga0233363_1000164_pt1 | contig 32563 bp, 14 predicted proteins | sample ElkDunMinimDraft_18_FD_191534 | JGI IMG/M metagenome (GOLD analysis project Ga0233363, IMG submission 191534) | Fecal eukaryotic communites from dung pellets of Tule Elk in California, USA - Elk Dung C16 | ecosystem: Host-associated > Mammals > Digestive system > Large intestine > Fecal | place... | reverse complement strand
GGGCGGCGTTGCCGATGTAGTCCTTGCGGGCCGCCTCGTGCGGGGTGTGCAGGTCGAAGGTCTGCGTCTGCGGGTCGTACGTGCAGGTGGTGCGCAGCGCCTGCACGTCGGAGCCGTGCCCGGTCTCGGTCATCGCGAAGCAGCCGAAGAGCTCACCGGCGATGATGTCCCGCAGGTAGGTGTCATGGTGTCGCCTGGTGCCCAGCGCCGCGACGGCACCGCCGAAGAGCCCCCACTGCACGCCCGCCTTGACCATCAGCGAGAGGTCGACCTGCGCCAGCATCTCGGTGGCGACGATCGACGCGCCCACGTCGGCGCGGCCGCCGTACTCGACCGGAAAACCTCCGGCGATCCCCAGCTCGACGGGGAGCTCGTGCAGCAGCCGGGTGATCCGTTCGCGTGCCTGATCGACGGTTTCGCCGTATACCGGGAGGAAGCGCTCATCGAGGTGGTCGCGGTGCGCGTGCCGGACTGTGGCCCACGGTCCGTCGAGCACCTCCTGCAGGCGGGCGAGGTCGATGTGGCGGGACGCGTCGGGCATGGTCACCCCTTGGCTGATCGGACATATGGGTGAAGTCTGTACCTGATCAAGAATACGTCCGCCCCTGCTGATTCGCTCGGAAGGATCGCGGTGAGCCGGGCCACCGAGGGCTGCGGTCCCGGTCCGTGGACCGGCGGCCCCCGCGGTCAGCAGCGCGCGAGGTGGGGATGTGCGGCATGGCGTGCAGCATGAAGATGACCGGCGAGTGCGGTCTGGGTGCGCCCGCCGGTCATCCGACAGCCGCGGCTCGAGCCGTCGAGTAAGGACGGTAGGCGGGGCTGCCCCGGGGGTCGATCACCAGAGAGGGCTGTTTCTGTTTTGAGCGCCACCAGGCCGGCCTTCGCGTCAGCGGAGATCCTGTGTTGACTCGACGGAAGAGGCGGGGGGAAGCATTCCGTCCGGTGGATCATCGAGGGCCGGCGAATGGATCGCCGATGTTCGTCCGGCCAATCTGGTCACTTGGGCGCCGCGCGCTCGCGTCGATGGATGCGGAGCGGACGGGGGGTGCTGACGTGGGCGGGGCCGCGGTCCAGGCGGTCCCGCCGGTCACCATAACTCGGGGTGTCCGGTGAATGTACGTCTTTGAGGGTTGCCGGCCACGCCCGATTGTGATCGCATTCGCGACCCTGCCGGCCGGGTGATTTGTGCGGGTGGTGGTTGACATGAATATCAAGGTTGCCGCCGCGAACGAGTGGAATCATCGGTAAAGACGGCAGGGTATTCTGCGGCGGTGATCTCCATTCCGCTGACTGTATTCACAGGGGTCTTTTAGTCTGCCTGCGTCGTGCCGCCTTGCGGGTAGGTGCCAGGCAGTGGCGGTGCCGGCCTCGGGCGGCGGCCCGCGTCGGTGCCGGCGGTCCTTCCGGAAGAGGCGGACTCGCCCGGCAAGCCCCCGCCTCGCCGTGCTCCGGACGCACCGTCACGTAGCCGCTCAAGTGGCGTCGAAAGCTCGGGAATCGGTCTAATTCAACACTCGGCCGTCAGCTCTGATTCAGTCCTTGACATGGGTCTTCAATTGATGATTCCCTTTGCCTCGTTTGCGTCTCGGGTTCATGGGCGCCAATGCGGTCACAGCGATGAAGAAGGGCGCGGGAACTGACAACAACCGATGCCGGGCAGCCGTGCCCTGACGTCCTCGGACGAGGCCGGCGACCCGGTGGGTCTCCCCGGCTGTCCTCCCACCGGGGCGGTACGCCCCTCGGTTGCTTCAACCTGGCGAAAGTTGAGGAAGACGTGAACATTCTGGATAACCCCGACGGCAGTTTCTTCGTGGTGGTGAACGACGAGGGACAGCACGCGCTCTGGCCCGAGCTGCTCGAGATCCCGGCCGGGTGGACGGCCACCCACGGACCGGCCGACCGCGTCTCCTGTCTGGACCACGCGACCGCGAACTGGACGGACATGCGGCCCCGCAGCCTCGTGACGTACCTGGAGGATGCCGACCGGGAGACGGTGAGATGACCTCCGGCGCGAATGCGGGCCGCCCGGCGGAGCAGGACCCGCAGAGCGCCACCCGGTCCCGCCTCGACTCAATGTCTCCCGCGAAGCGGGCCCTCTTCGAGAAGCGTCTGGGCGCACTGCGGCACCGGGCCGATGACGCCCTCCGCCCGATCCCCCGCGGCGGCGGCGACCTGCCGGTCTCCTCGGCGCAGCGTCGGCTGTGGTTCATGGAGCAGCTCACCCCCGGCACGGCGACGTTCAACGTGCCCACCGCGCTGCGCCTCAGCGGTCGGATCCGGATCGACGTGCTCACCGACGCGGTACGCGCACTCTTCGCCCGGCACGAGGCGCTCCGAACCGTCTTCGGTGCCAACGAGGGCGCCCCGGTGCAGCGAATCCTGCCCGGGGTGGAGGTCGACCTCACCCCCCGTGACCTGCCCGGCGCGGATGCGGAAGCCCTCGCCGCCGCCCTGCGCCACGAGGCGATGCGTGCCTTCTCGCTCGCCGAGGGCCCGTTGGCGCGCGTGGCGCTGTTCCGCGAGACGCCCACCGAGCACGTGCTGTTGCTGACCCTGCATCACAGCATCTGCGACGGCTGGTCGGTCGGCATCCTCGTGGACGAACTGCTGGAGCTCTACCGGGCCGGCACGGAAGGCCGTGCCCCCGGTCTCGCGCTCCTCACGCTTCAGTACGCGGACTACGCCGCCTGGGAGAGCCGACCGGAACGCGCGGCGGAGCTCGCCTCGAGCATCGACTACTGGAAGCGCTCCCTCGCCGGGGCGGTGCCGGTCATCGACCTGCCGTTGGACCGCCCCCGTCCGGCGGTGCAGAGCTTCCGGGGCGCGCGGCACCGGTTCGCCATGCCCGACGGGGTGTGGCCCGCGGTGGTCAGGATCGCGAGGGAGGAACGCGCCACGCCGTTCATGGTCCTGCTCGCCGCCTTCGGGGCGCTGATGTCGCGGTACGCGGCGCAGGACGAGGTTTCGGTGGTCACCCCGGTAGCCAACCGGCCCCGGGTAGAGCTGGAAGCGATGGTCGGCTTCTTCGTCAACTCGATCGTCCTGCGGATCGACACCTCCGGCACACCCACCTTCCGCGAACTGGTGGGGCGGGTCCGCGACCTCGTCCAGGAGGGCATGGCGCACGGCGAGGCGCCCTTCGACAGCGTGGTGGAGGCGGTGGACCCGGAGCGCAGCCTGGCACACGCCCCTCTCGCGCAGGTCATGTTCTCGCTCGTCGAGGACCAGTCGCTGACAACCGACGTGGGCGACGTGCGCGTCACGGCCCTCGACCACCACCTCCCGATCAGCAAGTACGACCTCACCGTCGAGGTGTGGCCGGACGCCGATGGTGGGCTGTGGGGCGTCGCCGAGTACGCCACCGACATCCTCGACGAGGCCACCGTGGCGCGGACCACCACCCACCTGGGCCTGCTGCTCACCAGCCTGACCGAGGTGCCGGACGCGCCGGTCGGGCTCGTCCGCTTCCTCTCCGACGACGAACTGCGGGCGGCCGTCGTGGCCGGCGACAGCAGCGATCCGCTCCTCGGCGACGTCCGTGCGCATGAGCTCTTCGCGCGCCAGGCCGCCCGTACGCCGGACGCACCTGCACTGGTGGCCGGTGACCGGACAGCGACCTTCGGCGAGCTGGACCGGCGTTCCGACAGCCTCGCCGCACGAATGCGCCGTCACGGGGTGGGCCCGGAGACGCGGGTCGGGCTCTTCCTGGACCGGGGTGTCGATCTCGTCACGGCCGTGCTCGCCACCCTCAAGGCGGGTGCCGCCTACGTACCGCTGGACGTCGCCGAGCCCGCCCAGCGGGTGGGGTTCATGCTCGCCGATGCCGGCGTGCGGCTGGTGGTGACCAGCCAGGCCCGGGCCGCAGAGCTGCCCCCGACCGACGCCTGCGTGCTGCACGCCGACACCGACACCGACGCCGGTGACGCCGGCGACCTGCCGCCCGCGGTGCGCCCGCACCCGGACAGCGCCTGCTACGTGATCTACACCTCGGGTTCGACCGGGCGCCCCAAGGGTGTCGTGGTGACCCACCGGGGCCTGACGAACTACCTGACCTGGAGCCTGCGGGCGTACCGGGTCGCGGACGGCGGAGGCGCGCCGCTGGTGTCGCCGCTGCGTTTCGACCTCTCCGTGACGACGCTCTTCTGCCCGCTCCTGGCCGGTCGGCCGGTCGTGCTGGTCGCGGACGGCGCGGAGCTGGAGACCCTCGCCGGACTGCTCGGCGCGGACCTCGACCTCGGGCTGGTGAAGCTGACCCCGGCCCACCTGGACGCGCTGGACCGGGTGATCCCGGCCCGTACCATCGCCACGGACGGCTATCTGGTCGTCGGCGGGGAGTCGCTGCACGGTGCGACTGTCGCCGCCTGGCGCCGCCGGGCGCCGGGCCTGCGGGTGGTGAACGAGTACGGTCCGACCGAGACCGTGGTCGGTTGCTGTGTGTACGAAGTCACCGACGACAGCGACCTGTCCGGGGTGGTGGCGATCGGACGGCCGATCGCGAACACCCGGCTCTACGTCCTCGACGGCAACCTGAGGCCGGTCCCCCCGGGCACGGTCGGGGAGCTCTACATCGCCGGCGACGGAGTCGGCCGCGGCTACCACGGCCGTCCCGACCTGACGGCCGGGCGGTTCCTGCCCGACCCGTTCGCTCCGACGCCGGGGGAGCGCATGTACCGCACCGGCGACCTGGTGCGGATGCGCGCCGACGGCGAGCTCGACTGTCTCGGCCGCGTCGACAGCCAGGTGAAGGTCCGCGGGTACCGGGTCGAACTGGAGGAGATCGAGGCGGCCCTGACCAGGATCCCGCAGGTTCGCGAGGCGGTGGTGCTGCTGCGGAGCGACCTGCCGGGGGAGGACCGCCTCGTCGCGTACGTGACGGGCGAAGCGGGCGATCCGCGCGACGCGCTGCGGGAGGAGCTGCCCGAGTACATGGTGCCGGACGTCGTCGTCACCCTCGACGCGCTCCCACTGTCCGCCAACGGCAAGGTGGATCGGCGTGCCCTGCCGGCGCCGATCCCGCAGGAGTCCGCGCCCGACGTGGCCGCACCGGCGAGCCCGCTGGAGTCGCTCATCGCGGAGGTCTGGGCCGAGCTTCTTGGCTGGCCGGTGGCGTCCATCGGGCGTGACTCGAACTTCCTCGCCCTGGGAGGTCACTCGCTGCTCGCCGTGCAGGCCATGGCGCGGCTGCGCAAGAAGCTCGACATGGACCTGCCACTGTCGGTCTTCCTGGAGGCGACCTCGCTCGCCGACCTGGCCGCCCGCATCGAGGCGCTCGGCGGGCGGGCACCCCGGCCGGGGCTGGTCGCGGCGCCGCGCACCGGGCCGGTGCCGCTGTCGTACGCGCAGGGGCGTCTGTACTTCCTCAACCGGCTCGCCGAGGAGAGCGCCTTCTACAACGTGCCGATCGCGCTGCGCTTCGACGGCGATCTGCAGGCGGACGCGCTGCGGGCGGCGTTCGCCGCGCTGTGGGCCCGGCATGAAGGGCTGCGCACCTGCTTCCCGCTGGTGGATGGGGAGCCGGTGCAGGAGTTCCTGCCGGTGGACGCGGTGGCCTTCAGCGAGCGGGACATCTGCGGTGACGACGACCCGGAGAAGCGGCTCGGCGAGCTGTTCGACACCGAAGGGCGGACTCCGTTCGACCTGGCAGCCGGGCCGCTGCTGCGCGGCACGCTGGTGCGGCTGCGGGCCGACTCGCACGTGCTGCTGATGACGCTGCACCACAGCGTCTCCGACGGCTGGTCGCTGAACATCATCCTCAACGACCTGGTGGCCCTCTACCGGGCGATCGCGCAGGGAGAGCCGTCGCCGCTGCCCGAGCTGCCCTTCACCTATGTGGACTACACGCTCTGGCAGCGTTCCTGGCTGGCCGGGGCGGAGCTCGAGGCCCAGCTCGACTGGTGGAAGCGGCAACTCGCCGACGTGCCCACGCTCGACCTGCCCACCGACCGGCCCCGGCCGCCGGTGCAGACCTACCGGGGCGCGCGTCACGATGTGCGCTGGTCCGCCACGCTGTCCCGGTTGGTGGCCGAGCTGGCCCGCCGGGAGGGGGTCTCCCTCTTCATGGCGTTGCTTGCCGGCTTCGACGTGCTGATGGCCCGGCTGAGCGGTCAGCGGGACGTCATCGTCGGTACCCCCATCGCCAACCGCACCAGCACCGAGCTGGAAGGCCTGGTCGGGTTCATCGCCAACACCCTGGCGCTGCGGGTCGACCTCTCCGGCGACCCGACCTTCCGTGAGCTGTTGAGCAGGGTCCGCACCAGCGCGCATGGCGCGTACGCCCACCAGGACGTCCCCTTCGAGATGGTGGTCGACGCGGTGGCGCCCACCCGGAGTCTCAGCCATTCACCGCTGTTCCAGGTCCGCTTCGCGCTGCAGAACGCTGTGGAGGGCCTGCCCGATCCGGGCCCCGGCCTCACCCTCACGTCGATCGACAACGAACAGTGCACCGCCCGCTTCGACCTGCTGGTCGACCTGTGGGAGACCGCGGACGGTATCGAGGGGCACGCCGAGTACAGCACCGACCTGTTCGACGCGAGCACCGTCGAGGCGATGATGAGCCGTTTCGAGGCGTTGCTGGAGCGCCTGGTCCACGACCCGGAGCAGCGTGTCTTCGACGTGGATCTGCTGCTGCCGGGCGAGCGGGACCGGCTGGGGGCGCTGGCGTACGGTCCGGCGCTCCCCATCGACGCCGTGCCGCGGACGTTGGCCGAGCGGGTGGCGGAGCAGGCGGCCCGCCGGCCCGGCGCACCGGCGGTCACCGGTGACGGGGTGACGCTGAGCTATGCCGAGGTGCGCCGGCGCACCGGTGATCTGGCCCGGGCGCTGGCCGCACGTGGCGTGGGTCCCGAGACGATGGTCGCGCTGCACTTCGAGCGGGGTGCCGATGTGGTGATCGCGGCGCTCGCCGTGCTCGCGGCCGGCGGCGCGTACGTTCCGCTGGATCCGGCCTACCCGGCAGAGCGGCTGGCCGCGATCGTCGCGGACGCCCGGCCGGCGGTGACCCTCACCTCCGAGGCGATCAGGGGCGGTGTGCCGGGCGGCGCGGGCGAGGTACTGACGCTCGGGGAGCTGCCGGTTCCGGCCGGACCACCGCCGACCCCGGCCCTGCGGCCGGAGCACCCCGCCTACGTGGTCTACACCTCCGGCACCAAGGGGCTGCCAAAGGGCGTGGTGGTAACCCACGGCGCGCTCTCGGCCTACCTGAACGCACTTCCGGCCGCGCTGGGGCTGCCCGACGAGCCGGTGTTCCTGCACACCGCGTCGTTTGCGTTCTCCTCGTCGGTCCGGCAGTACGCCGTGCCGCTCGCCCTCGGCGGCCACGTGGTCGTCGCCGACCGGGGGCACCTCTCCGATCCGGCGGCGCTGCTGGCTCACGCTGCCGCGTACGGCGTGCAGGTCCTGGACCTGGTCCCGTCGTACCTGCGGGTCGTGCAGCCGGCCCTGAGCCGCCACGACGGGTGGCAGCCGCAGGTCGTGCTCACCGCCAGCGAACCGCTGCGCTACGACGTGCCGGAGACGATCCGCAGCGCCGCAGCCGGAGCGGCTCCCCGGTTGGTCAACATGTACGGACAGACCGAGACGACGGGTATCGTCGCCGTCACCGAGGTCCAGGCCGGGCGCGAAGGCCGCCAGGCGGTGGTCCCGCTCGGCCGCCCGATCCCAGGCGCGCGGGTGCACGTGGTGGACAGCATGCTGCGCCCGGTCCCGGCCGGCCAGCCAGGCGAGATCGTCGTGGGCGGTGCGGGCCTGGCCCGCGGCTATCTCGGCGACCCGGCCCTGACCGCCGAACGGTTTGTGCCCGATCCGCTGGGCGCTGCCGGTGGCCGGCTCTACCGCACCGGCGACCGGGGCCGGCTGCTGCCGAGCGGCGCCATCGAGTTCCTCGGTCGCACCGGGGACCAGGTCAAGATCCGGGGTCATCGGGTCGAGCCCGACGAGGTCGCCGCGGTGCTGTCGGGCCTCGACGGAGTCGGCGAGTGCGTGGTGCTCTGCGACGATGACGGCGCGGACGACCGAAGGCTTGTCGCGTACGTGGTCGCCCGGCAGGGCGCTGCGCTCTCCGCCGACGGACTCCGGGGGGCGCTGCGGGAGAAGCTGCCGGATTACATGGTGCCGACCGTGGCGGTGGTCGAGAGCCTGCCCCGGCTGCCCAACGGGAAGGTCGACCGGGCGGTGCTGACAGCGCCGGGTGTGCCCGGTGCGCCCGATATGGCCGATGACGGGCCGCAGAGCCGGGTGGTCGAGGTGCTGACGGAGATCTGGCGGGACGTGTTGCGGTTGCCGTCGGTGGGTGTGCGGGACGATTTCTTTGCTCTGGGCGGGGATTCGCTGCACGTGATCCGGGTGGTTGACCGGGCGCGTAAGGCGGGGGTGGTGATCACTCCGGCGCAGTTCATCGCGCATCCGACGATCGTGGGTCTCGCGTCCCGGGCCGCGGCGTCGGGTGTGGCCGATGGTGGGCCGCAGAGCCGGGTGGTCGAGGTGCTGACGGAGATCTGGCGGGATGTGCTGCGGTTGCCGTCGGTGGGTGTGCGGGACGATTTCTTTGCTCTGGGCGGGGATTCGCTGCACGTGATCCGGGTGGTTGACCGGGCGCGTAAGGCGGGGGTGGTGATCACTCCGGCGCAGTTCATCGCGCATCCGACGATCATGGGTCTCGCGTCCGTGGCCGCGGCGCCGGGCATCACCGCGACGGGAACGACGGGGGCGGAGAGCGGTGTGGTGCCGCCCGTGCCGTCGCACCTCGCCTTCGCCGAGCGGAACTTCGCCGACCCGCACCTCTACACGCACATCTTCATGTCCGAGGCGGGACGCCCGCTGGATCCGGCGCTGATGGAACGAGCGGTGGCGGCCGTGGTGACACACCACGACTCGCTCCGGATCAGCTTCCCGAGTGAGGGCGGCAGGCTGTCGGTCCGGGTCAACGCCCCGTACCGGCCCACCCCCTTCACCAACGTGGACCTGTCCGCCCTCGACCCGGCGGACCAGGAGATCGCCTTCCGGCGGCTGGACCGTTCCCTGCACCGCAAGCTGGACCTGGCGAACGGGCCGCTGCTCCAGGTCGCTCTCGTCCGGTTCGGGGCGGGGCGGCCGGACACGCTCGTCGTGATCGTTCATCACCAGCTGATGGACAACAGCTCCTGGGATGTCCTCATGGAGGACCTGCAGATCGCCTACCAGGCGCTGGAGGTCGGCCAGGAACCGCAGCTGCCGGAGCCGACGGCGACCTTCGCCGCCTGGGCCCGCAACCTGGACGCGCTCGCGCGCTCGCCGGAGCTGACCGAGGACATCGCCTACTGGACGACGCTGGCCAAGGAGCCCATCCCGTCCTGGCCGCTGGACCACGAGGACGGCGACGACTGCTTGTCGTCGGAGGAGATTGTCGTCGTCGGTCTCGGCAAGGCGGAGACGACGGCACTGCGCAAGGTGCTGCCACGTGAACACCGGCTCAGCCTCAACGACGGACTGCTCGCCGCGCTGCTCCAGGGCTTCACCGAATGGTCCGGCCAGTCGTCGATGCTGGTGGACCTGGTGGCACGGGGCCGGGAGATGGGTGGGGACGAGCTGGACCTGTCCCGGGCCATCGGCCGCTTCTCGATGACCTCGCCCCGACTGGTGCACCGGCCGGAAACGCCGGGTCCGCGGGCGCTGCTGGAGTCGGTCCGCGAGCAGGTCGAGTCAGTGCCGCGGCGGGGCCTCGCCTACGGTCTGCTCCGCTACATCGGGGCGCACCCGGGCGTGGCGGACGCGCTCGCCCCGCTCGGCAAGCCGGCGATCCTGCTCAACAACTGGGGCGAGTTCGTGCACGACCCCGAGGAGTCGCCGCTGCTCGGGCCCCCCATCGACGATGTGTGGCCGATGCCGAAGCTGCAGCGCATGCATCAGCTTCAGGTCTTCGCCCGCTTCGAGGAGGGCGAGTTGCGGCTCTACCTGAAGCACAGCCGCAACCTGAACGACCGGGCGAGCATCGAGCGCCTCGCGGACTTGACGCTGGCCGCACTCCGGTCGTTCGTCCCGCCGGCCGGTGCCTGACTCCGCCCTCATCAGACGCACACACAGAAGGACCCCGACATGGAGCATGTGAAGGAATACTGCCTTTTCCCCGCCAAGGAGAGGGTGGCGTGCATCGAGGCGACGGTGCCCGGGCTCTCGCCCGCCGAATGGGCGGCGGAGCACCAGGACGTGATCAACGCCCGGCTCGACGCCTACGGGGCGGTCCTGCTCCGCGGCTTCGACGCCCCGGAAGCGACCGCGTTCTCTGCGTTCGTTCGAGTCTTCGGCGAGGAGATGGCCGAGTACACCTACCGCTCGACCCCACGCAGCAAGGTCGGCGACGTCTACACCTCCACCGAGTACCCCGCCAGCGAGGTCATCCCGCTGCACAACGAGATGGCCTACACCAGCGTGTGGCCGCGTCGTCTCTTCTTCTACTCGCACGTTCCGGCGCAGACCGGCGGGGAGACCCCGCTCGCCGACAGCCACGCCGTCTGGCAGCGCATCCCGGCCGAAATCCGGGAGCGTTTCGAACGCCACGGCGTGCGCTACGTCCGCAACTACCGCACCGGCCTGGGCGTCTCCTGGCAGGAGACGTTCTCCGGAATGGACCGCGCGGGTGTGGAGGAGTTCTGCCGCGAGCGTGGGATCACGTACGAGTGGCTTGACGGCGGCGACCTGCGGACCAGCGAGACCTGCCAGGCGGTCGCCGTGCACCCGGTGAACGGGCGGACGGTGTGGATGAACCAGGCCCACCTGTTCCACGTCTCCAACCTGCCCGAGGCGACCAGGGAGGCGCTGCTGGAGCTGATGGCGGAGGAGGACCTGCCGCGCAACGCGTACCTCGGCGACGGCAGCCCGATCACCGACGCCGATCTTGCTGCCATCCGCGAGGCGTACGACGCGGAGTCCCTGGCGTTCCCCTGGCAGCAGGGCGACCTGCTTGTCGTGGACAACATGGCGATGGCGCACGGACGGCTGAGCTTCACCGGTCCGCGCAAGACGCTGGTGGCGATGACCGGCTCGTACAGCAGTCGGGAGGCGGCGTGACCAGCCACGAGGAGAAGCTCGCCTTCCTGGCATCGCACGGCGTGGCCGAGCTCGCGCACTCCGACGCCGATCTGCTGGCGCACCTGCGCGGCGTGCACGACCTGCTGGCGGAGTGGGGATCGCGCTCGGCGCTCTGCGACGCGGGGCTGTTCCACTCGGTGTACGGCACCGAGATCTTCCCGACCGGCGCGATCCCGCACGAGATGCGGCCCGCCGTGCGGGAGCTGATCGGTGAGGAGGCGGAGGTCCTTGCGTACCTGTTCGGGACGGTCACCCGTAACGCCCTCTTCGACGCCGCCTTCGACGGTCCGCCGTTCCTGCTGGAGGACCGCTCCGGTGGCTGCGTCGCAGTCACCGCCGGCCAGTACGCCGACCTCGCCGCGCTGACCGTGGCGAACTGGCTGGAGCAGCGGCCCCGGTTCGCGGAGGCGACCCGCTTCAGCCGCGCCCGCGAATTCGACGCCATGCGCCGGTACCTGCCGGATTCCGTCCGCGCCGCGTTGGAACAGGCCTACGGTTTCGCCCCGCTCGCACCCGCCGGAAACGAGTGACCGTGACCAACATCGACGCGCCGGTACCCCCCAGCGCCGAGCAGGACGCCCCAATTCTCTCCCGGATCTTCATCCAGTGGCCGTCGGTCCTGGTGAAGACGGCGCTGCACCGTCCGCTGAGGCTCTCCGACAGCCTGGCGCCGCCCCGCTACGACCACCTGGAACGGGTCGCGCCGGCGTTCGCCGACGCCTGGTCCGCGCGGCGTGGCCGTCCGGACGGGCTGCGCCGCGCCCTCTACCAGACGTATCGCAGGCGGTTCTGGTGGGCAGGGCTGATCTTCCTCGCCTACCAGGCCTGCGCCACCCTCGGGCCGCTGCTGGTGCGGGAGCTGATCGCCTGGTTCGAGGGCGACGGGCGCGGACCGGTCGTGGAGGGTCTGCTGATCGCCGCGGGGCTGGCCGGGTTCTACGTGCTGGACTCGCTCAGCCACAAGCACCAGTGGTCCGAGGTGTGGAAGACCGCGCACTCGATCACCGGGCTGCTGCGCACCGAGATCCTGGGCAAGTACCTGCGGATGGACCGGGGCGCGCGGCTGGCCCATCCCACGGGTGAGGTCATCACCCTGGCATCCTCCGACGCGCGCCGGGTCGGGCGGGTCGCGTTCACCCACATGTCCTGGGCGGTCCCGCTGGGCATCGCCGGATCCTGTGTGGTCCTCTGGGTGCTGCTGGGCTGGGCGGCGATCGCCGGCATCGTCATCCTCGTCGCCGGGCTCTGGCTCTCCAACCTGGCCAACGAACGGGTCTTCGCGCTGGTGCCTGCGATCCGGGACGCGAACGGGACCCGGATCGGTCTGGTCAGCGCGTACCTGGGAGCCATGAGGACGCTGCGCACCCACGGCTGGGAGGATGTCGCGGAGCTGGCGGTCGGGCGTGAGCGCGCGGTGCTCGACAAGCTGCTGGTCCGCCGGCAGCAGCGGCTCGCCACGCTCTACCTGGTCAACGCCGCGACCCCGGTGCTGATGGTGACCGCGACCCTGGTCGTGTACGCGGCGCTCGGCAACGAACTGCGGGCGGCCGACGTGTTCGCGGCGATCGCGGTGCTCACCGTGCTCCGCTCCCAGCTTCCCGAACTGGTGCGCTACCTGGACATGCGCAACGAGTGGCGCGTCGCCCTCGGCAAGGTGACCACGTTCCTGGAGGCGCCGGAGGCAGTGGCGCCGCAGACCGCCGGGAGCGCCCCGGCCGGAACGGTGGAGCTCGACGGGGCGTCATTCGGCTGGCCCGGCGCGGACGAGGCTGCCGCGCCCGCCCTGGCCGACGTCGACCTGCGGGTCGCCCCCGGGGAACTGGTCTGCGTGCTGGGCCGCGTCGGCAGCGGCAAGTCCGCGCTGCTGGCCGCGCTTGCCGGGACGATGCCGGGAACCGGCGGCAGCGCCCAGGTGTCCGGCAGCGTGGTCTACCTGCCGCAGAAGCCCTGGATCATGCAGGGCAGTGTCGCGGAGAACATCCGCTGCTTCTCCCCGGAGAACCCGGACCGGTACGCGGCGGTGGTCCGCGCCACCGCGCTGGAGGCGGACCTGGCGGCGATGCCCGCCCGGGACGCCACGGTCATCGGTGAGCGGGGGGCGAACCTCTCCGGCGGGCAACGGCAGCGCATCGCGCTGGCGCGGGCCGCGTACGAGGACGCCGACGTCTACCTCCTGGACGACCCGACCAGCGCGGTCGACGACGCGGTCGCCGGCACCATCCTGGAGAGGCTGCTGGACGGTGTGCTGGCCGGCCGTACCAGGATTGTGGCGACCCATCGCCTCGACGTGGCTCGCCGCGCCGACCGGGTCGTCGTGCTCGACGGCGGCCGGGTGGTCGCCGCGGGACCGCTCGCCGAGGTCGCCGCCCGGATGCCGGAGCTGCTGCCGGCCGTGACCGCCGGGGAGAGCGTGCGCTCCGCCCCGGACGCCGCGGCCGCCGACGAGCCTGCCGAGGAGATCGTCGAGGAACCGGCCGAGCAGGTCCGGCAGGGCCGGGTCGGCACCGCCACCTACCGCCGCTATCTCCAGGTCCTGACGCCGGGTGTGCTGGTCGTCGCGCTGCTGGGGCTGGCCGTCGGTGGGCAGGCCGTCCTGGGTGGCTCGTCGTTCTGGCTCGGCTGGTGGACCGAGAACGCGGGGCAGGACACCCTCTTCTACGCGAGTGTCTTCGCCGCCATCGGCCTGCTCGCGCTGGTGCTGGACCGCGGGCTGTTCAGTTTCGCCTTCGCCCGGGGCGTGGCGGCCGGCCGGTACCTGCACGCGGGGATGCTGCGCAGGGTTGTGCGGGCTCCGCTGCCGTTCTTCGACCGCAACCCCTCGGGACGTGTCCTGGCCCGGTTCTCCGGCGACATGGAGACCATCGACCTGGAGCTGCCCGAGACCACGATGGACGCCCTGCGGGTCGCGGTCGGCGTGGTGGTGCCGCTGGCCGCGCTCGCCCTCACCAGCCCGCTGATCCTGCTGGCGGCCCCGCTGCTGCTGGTGGTCTTCCTCCGCTGGCAACGACTCACCCGCGCCAGCACGGTGGAGGCGTCGCGGCTGTCGAAGCAGGCGAACGAACCCATGCTCGCGCTGCTCGGCGAAGCGGTCGAGGGCGTCACCTCGATCGAGGGACGGGACACCCGGGTACGCGGCTACCGGTCCGTGTTCGGCAACCGGGTCCGCGTCGCGCACCACGCGGACTACACCGTCAACTCGCTGTCCCGGCACTTCAACCTGCGGCTGGACATGCTCGGCGCCGTCGTCCTGCTGGCGTACGGGGTGCTGATCGTCGCGGTCGGCGGGATCGGCGCCGGCCTGGCCGGTGTCGGGATCACCTTTGTGTACGCGCTGATGGAAGCGCTGGCCATGAGCCTGATGGCGGTGCAGATGATGGACCTGTCGCTGGCGAGCTTCGAGCGCGTCGACGACTACACCCGGCTGCCGGCCGAGCGCACCGACGGCAGCCCGGCCCCGGACGGCTGGCCCACGGCCGGAGCTGTCCGGTTCGAGGACGTCACCCTGCGCTACACCGAGGGTGCCCCGCCGGCCCTGGACGGCGTGTCGTTCGAGGTTCCCGCCGGAAGCAAGGTCGGCGTTGTCGGCCGGACCGGAAGCGGCAAGTCCAGCCTGTTCACGGCGCTGCTGCGGCTGGTTGAGCCGGAGCGGGGGCGTGTCGTCGTGGACGGGGTGGACACCTCCACTCTGCGGCTGGGCGACCTGCGGGCGGCGGTCGAGGTGGTGCCGCAGGACCCGGTGCTGCTGCCCGGCACCCTGCGGGACAACCTGGACCCCAGCGGCGCGTACCCCGATGCCGCGATCATCGCCGCCCTGACCAAGGTCGGCCTCGCCGACCGGCTGCTCGACGCGGACGGTCAGGGCCTGGATGTGGCCCTGGCCGCCGACGACGGTCAGCTCAGCGCGGGGGAGCGGCAGCTGCTCTGCCTGGCCCGGGCACTGCTGCGCGGTGCGAAGCTGGTCCTCATCGACGAGGCCACCTCCCACCTCGATGCCGAGACCGACGCCCGGATCCAGCGTCTGCTCGCGGTGGACTTCGCCGCGGCCACCGTCCTGACCATCGCGCACCGCCGCGAGACCCTGGCGAGCGCCGACCGGGTGGTGACGCTGGAGGGTGGCCGGCTGGCCGGGGTGACCGAGCCGGACCGGGCGGAAGCGACGGCCGCCGCGGCGGCGGAGCCGCCCCGGCGGCACGGCGGACATGCCGATCTTGAGGAGATGGTGCCGTGACCGGGCATCACGCCGCAGTGCCGCAGGCACCCGCCCCCGCCGCCCAACCGGACCAGCCGGTGCTTTCTCTGGACCTGCTCACCGGCCGGGCCCGGCCGGTGAGCGGCCGACGGCACGCCGAGCAGGTGCCCCTCGCCGTCGACGCGGAGACCGCGCGCAGACTGGCCGAGGTGAGCCAGGAGCACGGCGTGGCGCCCTTCACCGTGCTGCTGGCGGTGGGAAAGCTGCTGCTGGGCCGGTACGTCGGCGCACGGGACGTCACGGTCGGTACGCCCGTGGCCGGCGCCCTGGCTGTGCTGCGCACGTCGTGGGCGGACGACGAGACGGCCGCCGAGCTGTTCGCCCGAGTCGGGGCCGCGCTCCGGACGGCGTCCGCGGACGCCGGCGTCCCGCTCGGCGGGGCGGACGAGGGGCCTGGCCCGCAGCCCGCTGCGGGCCAGGCCGCGCCGTGCCCGGTCGTGTTTGCCCAGGGAGTGGTTTCGGCGGCCGGTGACGCCTCACCCGACCTCACCGTGTGCTGGGACGAGTCGGCCGCAACGGGTCTGTCCGGGGTGCTCGGCTACGACCCGGACCTGTTCGACCTGGCGACGGCCCGCCGGTTCGCCGGCCACTACCTGAACCTGCTCGGCCATGCCCTCGCTGAACCCGGAACGCGGGTCGCCGCGCTCGTGCACACCTGCGCCGAGGAGCGCGCTCTCCTCACGCAGTGGGGCACCGGCGAAAGCGTGGCCGGCGCGCCGGGCGTGCCCGAGGCGTTCCTGGCGCGGGCCGGCGCCTCACCGGAGGCGGTCGCACTCGAGTACGACGGTGACATCCTCACCTACGCGCAGCTGCGGGACCGGGCCGACGCCCTGGCGGCCGTGCTGCACGCCCAGGGGGTGACCCGGGGCAGCGTCGTCGGGTTGGCGATGGCGCCGTCGGCGCAGCTTGTCGTCGCGATGCTCGCGGTCCTCGCCGCCGGGGCCGCGTACCTCCCGCTGGACCCGGCACACCCTCGGACGCGGCGCGCGTTCATGCTGCGCGACAGTGGCGCCCGGCTGCTGATCGCCGACGGCGCGGTCGACTTCGCCGACGACCTGCCGGTGCTGAGGCTCGACCGGCCGGTGCCGCCGGCTGTGCGCGACGCCGCGGCGCCGGCGCACCCCGCGGAGCTGGCGTGCGTCCTGTACACCTCCGGGTCGACCGGACGCCCGAAGGGCGTCGGAATCACCCACGGCGGGATCATCCGGCTGGTCCACGACGCCGGCTATCTCCGGGTCGGACCGGGTGACGTGGTCGCCCAGGTGGCGAACGTGTCGTTCGACGCCGCCACCTTCGAGGTGTGGGGGGCGCTGCTCAGCGGTGCCCGGCTGGTCGGCATCGCCAAGGACGACGCCCTCACACCGGCCCGGCTGGGCGAACGGCTCGCTGACCACGGTGTCAGCACGATGTTCCTCACCACCGCGCTGTTCCACCGCTGTGTGGACGCCGACCCCACGATATTCGCCCCACTGCGCACCCTCTTCTTCGGCGGCGAGGCCGCCGACGCACGGCGCGTCGCGGCGCTGCGCACGGCCCTGCCCGGCCTGCGCCTGGTGAACGGGTACGGTCCGACCGAGGGCACCACCTTCGCCAGCACCTGGGACGTGACGGAGCTGCCCGAGGGCGCCGCCCGCACCCCGATCGGCCGGCCGATCGGCGGGACCCGGCTGCACGTCCTCGACGACCACGGCCGGCAGTCCGGCATCGGCGTGCCGGGCGAGCTGCACCTCGGCGGTCCCGGCCTGGCCCGCGGCTACCTCGGCCGGCCCGACCTGACCGCCGAGCGCTTCGTGCCGAGCCCATTCGAGCCGGGCGAACGTCTCTACCGGACCGGTGACGTGGTGCGCTGGCGGGAGGACGGTCAGCTCGAGTACCTGGGCCGCGCCGACCACCAACTCAAGATCCGCGGTGTCCGTATCGAGCCGGACGAGATCGCGAGCGTCCTCGCCACCTGCCCGGGGGTCCGGGCCGCCGCCGTGGACGTGCGCGGGGACGGCGACCGGCGGTACCTGGTCGCCTACGTCGTGTCCGCCGGCCAGGTGACGGCCGCCGAGATGCGTGCCCACCTGGCGGCCCAGCTCCCCGCCGCGATGGTGCCCGCCTTCTACGTGCCGCTGGAGACCCTCCCGGTCACCCCGAACGGCAAACTGGACCGGGCGGCGCTGCCCGAGCCCGCCGCGCACCACGGAGCGCGCGCAGCCGGCGGTCCGCCGCCCCGGGGACCGGTCGAGGAGCTGGTCGCAGAGGTCTGGCAGGAGCTGCTCGGCGTGCCGGTGGCCTCCGCTGCCGACGACTTCTTCGCACTCGGCGGGCACTCCCTGCTCGCGGCCCAGATGGTGAGGCGGGTCGCCGCGCGGGCCGGCGTCGATCTGGGCGTCCGGGTGGCCTTCGAGGCGCCCACGGTCGCCGCGTTCGCGGTACGGGTCGCCGCTGCCCGGCCCGCGGTGGCCCACCTGCCCATCCCGGCCGCCGGCGACGGGCCGCACCCGCTGTCGTACGGGCAGCAGCGACTCTGGTTCCTCGACCAGCTCGCCCCCGGGCGGGCGGTGTACACGGTGCAGCTGGTGCTCACCATCGACGGGCCGCTCGACGTCACCGTCCTCGACGCAGGACTGCAGGCCCTTGTCCGCCGCCACGCGGCGCTGCGGACCCGGCTGGTCACGCTGGACGGTGAGCCTCGGCAAATCGTCGACGACGCGCCGTCCTCCGTCCTCGTCGTGGACGACCTGCGCGGGTGCGCCGACCAGGACGAACGGGCCCACGCCCTGGTGCGCCAGGACGCCGACGAGCCCTTCGACCTTGCCGTCGGGCCCCTGGCCCGGTGGCGCCTGGTCCGGCTCACCGATCGGCGCTGTCTGCTGCTGGTGACGGTGCACCACGCGCTCTGCGACGGCGCCTCGGTCAACGTGCTGATCCGCGACCTCGGTCTGCTCTACGCGGCCGTGGCGACCGGCGCGCCTGCTCCGCCCCCGCTCACTGTCGGGTACGCGGACTACACCCGGTGGCAGCGCGAGCTGCTGGCCGGGGAGACCCGGGCGGCGCAGCTCGCCTACTGGGTGGACCGGCTCGCCGGCGCCCCCGCCGCACTCGACCTGGCGACCGGCCGTCCCCGCCCGCCCGTAACCCGCCACGTCGGGGAGATGTTCGGCATCCGGCTGCCCGCCGCGCTGGTCAGGAGGGTCGACGAGGTGGGCCGGCGGCACGGCGCCAGCCGGTTCATGGTTCTGCTCGCCGTCTTCCAGGTGCTGCTGGGCCGGTACGCGGACGTCCGCGACGTCAGCGTCGGCAGTCCGGTCGCCGGACGTACCCGCCCCGAGTTCGACGACGTGGTCGGCTTCTTCGTCAACACGGTCGTCCTGCGCGTCCGCTGGCGGGACACCGACACCTTCGGGGAGCTGCTGACCCGCGCCCGGGACGCGGTGCTCGGCGCGTACGAGCACCAGGACGTGCCGTTCGAGCAGGTCGTGGAGGCGGTACGGCCGTCCCGTGATGCCAGCCGCAGCCCGCTGTTCCAGGTCATGTTCTCGGCTCAGAGCGTTCCGGAGCGCACCGACGCGCTCCCCGGTCTGTCGGTCGCGGTGGCCGAGTCGACCGGCCGGGTCGCCAAGTTCGACCTCACCGTGGCCTGGGACGAGACGCCGACCGTCGAGGGCGACCTGCGGGGAACCGTCGAGTACGACGTCGACCTGTTCGACCGGGAGACCGTCGAGCGGCTGGCGCAGAGTTACCACACCCTGCTCGAGGCCGCGCTGGCCGCGCCGGGCGCCCCGGTGGCAACCCTGGATCTGCTCGCCGAACCCGAGCCGATCCCGCCCGCCGCCCCTCATCCGGGGATGCCGGCCGCCGCGACGCTGCACGGTCTGGTCGCCGCTGCGGCGGCCTCCTGGCCCGATCACCCCGCCGTCGTCCAGGGTGACCGGTCGGTCAGCCACGGGGAGCTGGCAGCTCGCGCCGCCGCCGTACAGGCCCACCTCACCGCCTGCGGGGTCCGCAGCGGCGACACCGTCGCCGTGCTGCTGGACCGCACGCCGGACTGGCCGGCGGCGCTGCTCGGTGTACTGCGCACAGGTGCCGCGTACGTTCCGCTGGCCCCGGCCACGCCGCAGGTGCGACTGGCGCACATCCTGGCCGAGTCGTCGGCCGTGGTGCTGCTCGGCTCCCGTGACAACGGGCCGTACGCCGCCGGCGTGCCGTTCGTCGCCATCGAGGACGCGCTCGCAGCCGCGCCGCCCGTCACCGCGCCGCCGGTGCACCCGTCGGCGCCGGCCTACGTGCTCTACACCTCGGGCACCACCGGGCAGCCCAAGGGTGTCAGCGTCAGCCATGCCAACCTGGTGCACACGCTGGAAGCGGTCGCCGGGCACTACGAGCTCACCCGCGACGACCGGGTGCTCCAGTTCGCCGCGCTCACCTTCGACGTGGCGGTGGAGGAGCTGTTCTCCACGTTGATCCGCGGCGGCACCGTGGTGCTGCCGCCCCGCGGCCCGGTCCCCGGCCTCGACGAACTGACCGCCCTGGCCCGCCGGGAGCGGCTCACCGTGCTCAATCTGCCGGCCTCGTACTGGCACGAATGGGTCGCCGCGCTGGACCATCACCCGCCGGCGTCCTGCCCGCAGCTGCGGCTGGTCGTGGTCGGCAGCGAGCGCGTCGACGCGAGGCGGCTCACCCGGTGGCGGACCGCCGCGCCGCAGGTGCGGTGGCTCAACGCCTACGGTCCCACGGAGACCACGATCACCGCCACCGTCCACGAACCGGCCGACGACGGGGAACGCGCCACCTCGACCGTCCCGATCGGACGACCGTTGCCCGGCGTACGGGCGTACGTCCTCGACGGCGCGCTGCGGCCGTTGCCCCGTGGTGTCGCCGGTGAACTCTGGCTCGGTGGCCCCGGTGTCGCGCACGGCTACGTCGGCGATCCGGCCGGCACCGCCACCGCCTTCCTGCCCGACCCCTGGGGTCCACCGGGTGCCCGCATGTACGGCACCCGGGACCGGGTACGTCTCGGCGCGGCCGGCGAGCTGGAGTTCCTCGGCCGCGACGACGACCAGGTGAAGTTGCGAGGTCACCGGATCGAGCTGGGAGACGTCGAGGCCGCCCTCGGCACCTTCCCGCCGGTCGGGGAGGCCGCGGCCGTGCTCCGCGAGGACGTGCCGGGACGTCCGGTTCTGGTCGGCTACGTGACGCCGGCGGGGGTCGACGTGACGCGGTTGCGCGCGCACCTCGCCGACCGGCTGCCCGGCTACATGGTGCCCTCGGCGATTGTCGTGCTCGACCGGTTGCCGCGCGGTGAGCGCGGCAAGGCCGACCGGGCCGCACTCCCGCCGCCGGTGGCGACCACCGCCGGTCACGCGGCGCCCAGCAGCGAGCTGGAGCGGATGGTGGCGGCGATTTGGCGGGAAGTGCTGATGGTCGAGCACGTCGGCACCGACGAGAACTTCTTCGAGATCGGGGGGCACTCGCTGCTCATGGTGCGGGTGCAGACGCGCCTGGGCGAGCAGCTGGGCCGCCCGGTGCCGGTGGTGGACCTGTTCCGCCATCCCACCGTGCGCGCGCTCGCCCGGCACCTGGCATCCGGGCAGCCCGCGCCCGCACCGACGACCGGGCAACTCCGCGCCGAGATACGCAGGACGATTCAGCGGGGACAGACGCCGCGACACGGCTGAACCGTCCCCGAGACACGGGAGCAGAATGATGACCGAGGGACGTTCGTTGCCCGACACCGCCATCGCCGTCGTCGGGATGGCCCTCCGGGTTCCCGGCGCCGACACGCTCGACGAGTTCTGGCGTAACCTGCGCGACGGGGTGGAGTCCGTCACCACCCTCAGCGACGCCGACCTGATCGCCGACGGTGTCACGCCGGAGGAGTTCAACCACCCCGGCTACGTGCGCTCCCTGGGGGTCGTCGCCGACCCGGCCGGCTTCGATGCCCGCTTCTTCGGCTTCTCGGCCCGCGAGGCCCAGATGCTCGACCCGCAGCACCGGATCTTCCTTGAGTGCGCCTTCCAGGCGCTGGAGCACGCCGGGCACCCGTTCGACGCGACCGGACCGGTGACCGGCGTGTACGCCGGTGTGGGGGAGAGCTCGTACCTGCTGCACAACCTGTTGCCCAACCTGGATCTGGTGGCCCGGGTCGGCGCCTTCCAGACCTCCATCGGCAACGACAAGGACTTCGTGCCGACCCGGGTCTCGTACAAGCTGAACCTGCACGGTCCCAGTGTCAGCGTGCAGACCGGCTGCTCCACGTCGCTGGTCGCGGTGCACATGGCGGCCCAGGCACTGCTTGCCGGGGAATGCGACGTCGCGCTCGCGGGCGGCGCCACCGTGATCGCCCGCCGCCGCGGATACCGCTACGAGGAGGGCGGCGTCCTCTCCGCCGACGGCCACTGCCGCGCGTTCGACGCCGGCGCGAGCGGCGCGGTCGCGGGCAGCGGCGCAGGTGTCGTCGCCCTCAAGCGACTCTCCGACGCGCTCGCCGACGGCGATGTCGTTCATGCGGTCATCCGGGGCTCGGCGATCAACAACGACGGCGCCCGCAAGGTCGGCTTCACCGCGCCGAGCGTGGACGGCCAGGCCGACGTGATCGCCGAGGCGCTCGCTGTCGCGGCTGTCGAACCCGGCACGATCGGCTACGTCGAAGCGCACGGCACCGGCACCCCGATGGGCGACCCGATCGAAGTGGCCGCGTTGAAGAGCGTCTTCCGCGGTGTCCCGGCCGGGCGGGTGGGGCTCGGCTCGGTCAAGACGAATGTCGGGCACCTCGACACGGCGGCCGGCGTGATCGGCCTGATCAAGACTGTGCTGGCGCTGTGTGCGCGGGAGATTCCGCCGTCGCTGAACTTCCGTACGCCCAACCCCGAGCTGGGGCTGGACGACAGCCCGTTCCACGTCGTCAGCGCCCGTACCCCGTGGTCCGGCCCGGTTCTTCGCGCCGGAGTCAGCTCGTTCGGTATCGGCGGAACCAATGCCCACGTGGTGCTGGAGGAGGCGCCCCCCGCCGTGCCGTCCGCCGGTGGCCGCCGCCGGCAGGTTCTGCCGCTGTCTGCGGCCACCCCCACCGCGCTCGACGCGGCTGCCGCCCGGCTCGCCGCGCACCTGCGGTCGCAGGTGGACGTGCCGCTGGCCGACGTGGCGTACACGCTGCAGAAGGGGCGCCTCACCCTGTCGTACCGCCGGGTGGTGGTCGGTGCCGACCCGGCCGAGGTCGCCGCGGCGCTGGAGACGGCGGTGACGCCGGCCGGACCCGAGAGCGGCAGCGAGCGGCAGGTGCTGTTCACCTTCCCCGGGCAGGGCGCGCAGCGCACCGGCATGGGGCACGCTCTGTACGCGACCGAGCCGGCCTTCCGCGCCGAGGTGGACCGGGCCGCGGAGCTGCTGGAGCCGCTGCTCGGCGAGGACCTGCGTCGTCTGTTGTACCCCGCCGATGACGAGCGGGCTGCCGCCGAGGAGAAGCTCCGTCACACCCGGTACGCACAGCCGGCGCTCTTCGTCGTCGAGTACGCGCTGGCGAAGCTCTGGGCGGCGTGGGGCGTGCGCCCGGCGGCGATGCTGGGCCACAGCATCGGCGAGCTGGTGGCCGCCTGCCTGGCCGGGGTGTTCCCCCTGCCCGATGCGCTGCGCCTGGTCGCGGCGCGGGGCCGGCTGATGCAGGCCGCCGTGCCCGGGGCGATGGTGGCGGTGCCGCTGCCCGAGGCCGAGCTGGTGCCGCTCCTCGGCGACGGCCTGGATCTCGCGGCCGTCAACGGGCCCCGGCAGTGCACCGTCGCCGGAGAGCCGGAGGCCGTGTCGGCGCTCGTGGAGCTGCTTGGTCGACGCGGAGTCACCTCGAACCGGCTGGTCACCTCACACGCGTTCCACTCCCGCGCCATGGACGCCGCAGCGGTCGCGTTCGAGGCGGAGGTGGCCCAGGTACCGCGGTCTGCCCCGCAGACACCCTTCGTGTCGAACGTGACCGGCACCTGGATCACCGACGAGGAGGCGACCGACCCCACGTACTGGGCCCGCCAGCTGCGGTCGCCCGTGCGTTTCGCCGAGGGCCTGGAGACGCTGCGGCCTCTCGACGCGGTGCTGCTGGAGATCGGTCCGGGGCAGGTGCTGACCCGTCTCGCCGGGGGACCGGCCGCCCGTGCCGTCGCCTCGCTGCCGTCGGCCCGCCGTGACGCCGACGCCGACGCCGAGACCGAGCTGCTCACCGCCGTGGGAAGGCTCTGGGAGCTGGGGGCCCGGGTCGACTGGGCGGCACTGCACGGTGACGTCGCGCCGCAGCGGACGCCCCTGCCGACGTACCCGTTCGAGCGGGAACGCTGCTGGGTCGATCCGCCGCGCGGTGGCGTCCCGGCCCCGGCGGGCGCGGACGGGCTCGCCGTGCGCGGTTTCCGCAACGCCAGCGTCACCGGGCCGGCGGGCACGGCGGCCGGTGTCTGGCTGGTCGTCACCGCGGGCCTTCCGGACGAGCTGGCCGGCCAGCTACGGCGGGCCGGCGTCGCGCCGGTCACCGTCGACCTCGACCCGGCCACCGGCGTGCTCAGCCCGATGCCGGCGTCCCAGGAGCGGATCGCCGGTGTGCTGCTGGCCGCCGGTCCGGGCACCGCGCTGCCCACCCTCGCCGCCGTCGAGGCGGTTCTGACCGCACGTGGCGACACGTACGCCCGGATCGTGGTGGTCGCCGACGGCACGCTCGACGTCACCGGTGCGGAGGAGCTGGTGCCGGTGCGCGGCGGGCTCGTCGCGTGGGCGGAAGGCGGCACGCCGGGCACCCGGACCCTGATCGACGTGATCCCCGCGCAGGTCACCGCCGACCGTCTCGCCGCCGCGATCGCGGCGGAGATCCGTGCCGCGCGCCCCGAACCGGTCGTGGCGCTGCGTGGCCGGCACCGCTTCGTCCCGGACATCGCGCCCCCGCCGCCCGCCCTGCCGGAGCGGCACGCCGGTGCGCGGTACCTGCTCGCTGGGGAAACCGCGCTCGCCGCCGCGTTCCGGCGGGCGCTCGTCGCCGCCGGCGCCGGTGTCGACGATCTCGACGCCGGCCGGGACGGTGCCCCTGGCCCCGCGACCGCCCTGGTCGTGGTGGACGGCGGGGCCTCCGCCGATGCCGCCCTGGCCGCGATGGCCGCCGTGCGCCCCGGTGCGCCGGGTCCGGTCGCCGCCGTCGAGGTGCACGTACTCGGCGGCACGCCCGACACACCCCTCGCCGGCCGGCTCACCGCAGAGGTGGCCGCAGCCGGGCGCCGCTCCGTCGTGGACTGGTCCGCCTACCTGTGGCCGGCGGCCGGCCTGCCGACGGTCGAACGGACCGTGCCCCGGGTGGTGGCGGCCGTCCCGGGCTCCGGCTGCGTCCTGGTCACCACCCTCGACGAGGCCGAGGAGGGTGGGGCGGAGCCGTCCGGGCCCGAGGGCGCAGACCCCACGGAACGCACGGTGGCCGGGATCTTCGCCGACCTGCTCGGCGAGGTGGACGTCGCACCCACTACCGGCTTCTTCGAGCTGGGCGGGCATTCCCTGCTCGCCGCGCAGCTTGTCGCGCAGGTCGGCCGGGCCTGTGGGGTGAACATCCCGCTGCGTGCCTTCGTCGACGATCCGACGGTCCGGGGCCTCGCCGCCGCGGTCCGCGCCGCCCGGGCCGAGACCCGCGAGACCGGGCCGGAGGTGCTGCCCGCCGTCGTACCGGACCCCGCGTCGGCGCACCTGCCGTTCCCGCTGACCGACGTGCAGCAGGCGTACTGGATCGGCCGTACCGGGGTGTTCGAGCTGGGCAACGTCGGCATGCACGGGTACGAGGAGTTCGAAGTCCCCGAGCTGGACGTCCCGAGGCTGGAGCGGGCGCTGCGCCGTCTGATCCAGCGGCACGGCATGCTGCGTGCCGTCGTGCTGCCCCAGGGCGAGCAGCAGATTCTCGACGAGGTGCCGGACTACGTCGTGGTCACCGAGGACCTGCGGGGCCGGCCGGAGACCGAGGTGACGGCTGCCCTGGCGCGGACCCGGGCAGCGATGTCGCACCAGGTCTTCGTCCCGGACCGGTGGCCGCTGTTCGAGGTGCGCGCCACGCTCTTCGACGGCGGGCGGGGCCGGGTGCACTACAGCATCGACGGCCTGATCACCGACGCGTGGGCGTCGAACATCGTGATGCGGGAGCTGACCCGGCTCTACCACGAGCCGGAGGCGACGCTGCCCGAGCTCGAGCTGAGCTTCCGCGACTACGTGCTCGCCGCGAAGGCCGCCGAGTCGACCGACCGTTACCGGCGCGCTGCCGCGTACTGGCAGGAGCGGGTACCGACCCTGGCCCTCGCGCCGGAGTTGCCGCTGGCGGCCGAACCGCACACCATCGCCGCGCCGCGCTTCAGCCGCCTCACCGGGCAGCTGGCGGCGCACGAGTGGACCCGGGTCAAGGCTGCCGCGTCCCGTCGTGGTCTCACCCCCACCGCCCTCCTGCTGGCCGCGTACGGTGAGGTGGTGGCCACGTGGTCGAAGAGCCGGCGGTTCACTCTCAACCTGCCGATGGCCAACCGGTTGCCGCTGCACCCGCAGATCGACGAGATCCTCGGGGACTTCACCTCGGTGACGCTTCTGGAGATCGACGCCACGGAGGTGGTGCCCTTCGAAGCCCGTGCCCGGGCGGTCCGCGACCAGCTCCTTTCCGACCTCGACCACGGGATGTTCAGCGGTGTGCGGGTCACGCGGGAGCTGAAGCGGGTACGCGGTGACGCCGCCGCGGTGATGCCGGTGGTCTTCACCAGCCTCTTCCAGGGCGTCGGTGGGCATCCGCAGATCGGTGAGGTCGTTTACAGCATCTCCCAGACGCCGCAGATCTGGATCGACACCCAGGTGTACGAACTCGACGACGCGCTGGTGCTCGACATCGACGCTGTCGAGGGTCTCTTCTCCGACGAGATGGTCGCCGAGATGCACGAGGCGACGCTGACAGTGCTGCGGTGGCTCGCGGCCGACGAGGCGCACTGGTCCGATCCGGTGCCGTCGCTCGTGCCCGCCGCGGAGCTGGCCGCGCGTGTCACGTACAACCAGACCGGGGGGCCTCGGCCGGCAGGGTTGCTGCACGAGCCGTTCTTCGCCACGGCCACCCGGGTTCCGGAGCGCCCGGCGGTGATCACACCGACTCGTACGCTCAGCTACGACGAACTGGCGGGCCATGCGCGGGCGGTCGCCGGCCGGCTGGCCGGTCTGCGGCTGCGCCCGGACGAACTCGTCGCCGTGGTGATGGAGAAGGGCTGGGGGCAGTGTGCCGCCGTGCTCGGCGTGCTCGCCGCCGGGGCGGCCTACCTGCCGATCGACCCCGACCTGCCCGACGAGCGGGTCCGCCTGCTGCTGGCGCATGGGCAGGTCCGCGCGGTTCTCACCCAGGCGCACCTGGCGCACGCCGCAGCTGAGCGGTTCGGCGAGGTCGAGGTGGTGCGGGTGGACGAGTTGCCGGTCACGGCGGGCGCGCTGCCGGAGATCGCCACCACCCCCGCAGACCTCGCGTACGTCATCTTCACCTCCGGGTCGACCGGCCTGCCCAAGGGCGTGATGATCGACCACCGGGGGGCGCTCAACACCGTCGTCGACGTCAACGAGCGTTTCGGGGTCGGAGCGGACGACCGCGTCCTGGCGCTCTCCTCGCTGAGCTTCGACCTGTCCGTGTACGACGTGTTCGGCCCGCTCGCGGTCGGCGGTGCGGTGGTGATCCCGGAGGCGAAGTCGCAGCGCGACCCGGCCGCCTGGTACGACCTCGTCACCAAGGCCGACGTGACGATCTGGAATTCGGTGCCGGCGCTGATGGAGCTCTTCGTCGAGCACCTCGGCGTTCGCGAGGCCACCGGTTCACTGCGGCTGGTCCTGCTCAGCGGCGACTGGATCCCCGTGACCCTGCCGGACCGGATCCGTGAGGCGCTCGACGGGCCCGCGGTGATCAGCCTGGGCGGCGCGACCGAGGCGTCGATCTGGTCGATCATGTACCCCGTCGGGCAGGTGCCGTCGAGCTGGACGAGCATCCCCTACGGGCGGCCCATGCGGAACCAGACCTTCCACGTCCTCGACGACGCGCTGCGTCCCCGGCCGACCGGGGTGCCCGGCCAGCTCTACATCGGTGGCATCGGCGTGGCCCGCGGTTACCTGCGGGACGAGGCGCGGACGGCGGCGGGCTTCATTGTCCACCCGGAGACCGGGGAGCGGCTGTACCGCACCGGAGACCTCGGCCGGTTCCTGCCCAGCGGGGAGATCGAGTTCCTCGGCCGGGAGGACTTCCAGGTCAAGGTCCAGGGTTACCGCATCGAGCTGGGTGAGATCGAGGCCGCCCTCGTGGCGCACCCTGAGGTGCGCGGTGCGGTGGTCGTGGTGCAGGGCGAACCGCGCGGAGCCAAGCGGCTGATCGGGTTCGTCGTCCCGCGGGTACCGGGCGGTCTCCCGGCCGACCTGCGGGAGTTCGCCGCCGGCAAGCTGCCCGGCTACATGGTGCCGGGGGCCATCTACGAGATCGAGGAGCTGCCGCTGACGGCCAACGGGAAGGTCGACCGGCGTGCGCTGGTGGTGCCGGTCGACGCGCCGGAGTCGGAGGAGACGCCGTACACGCCGCCGCGCACCCCGCTGGAGGAGGCGGTCGCCGAGGTGTGGGCCGGCATCCTGGGAGTCGACCGGGTGGGCGCGTACGACAACTTCTTCGCCCTCGGCGGTGATTCGCTGCTGGCCATGCGGGCGGTGGTGCATCTGCGCAAGCGGCTCGACGTACAGGTGCCGATCCGGGTGCTCTTCGACAGCCCCACCCTGGAGGCCGTCGCGATCGCCATCGAGGACCAGCTCCTTCGCGAGTTGGAGGAGATGTCCGACGGTGAGGCGATGTCGCTGCTCTCCACCGACCCGACCCACTAGGAGCACGAGCCCGTGAACCCTACCGTGACACCCCGCGCCGCCGGCTGGCTCGCCGGCGGGCCGCGCCGTGCCGCCGCCCCCGCGGTCCGGTTGTTCTGTCTGCCGTATGCCGGGGGTGGATCCTCGGCGTACGGCGGCTGGCAGCAGCTGCTCGGCGCCGCCGTGGAGGTCTGCCCGGTCGAGCTGCCGGGCCGGCAGTCCCGTTGGCACGACCCGGCCTACTCCCGGGTGCGGCCCCTGGTCGAGTCCCTCGCGTCGGCGCTCGCCGCCGAGCTGGACGTGCCGTATGCCCTGTTCGGGCACAGCATGGGGTCGCTGGTCGCCTTCGAGCTGGCCCGTGAACTGAGGCGGCGCGGTGTGCCGCCGCCGCGGATCCTCTTCGCCGCCGGTGGGCCCGCGCCGGACCTGCGGCGACTGTCGCCGGACATCCACGACCGGCCGGACGCGGTTGTCGTCGACCGGCTGCGCCGGCTCGGCAATCTGGACGAGGAGATCGCGGCCGAGTCCGAACTGCTCGAGCTGTTGCTGCCCGCCATCCGCGCCGACTTCTCGGTCTGTGAGACCTACCGGTACGCCCCGGAGCCGCCGCTGGACTGCCCGATCGTCGCCTTCGCGGGCGACGAGGACCAGGAGGTGCCGGTCGAGCGGGTCGCGCCCTGGCGCGAGCACACGTCGGCGGCGTTCTCGTTGCAGGTCCTGCCGGGCGGGCACTTCTTTCCGATCTCTGCCAGGGACGCGATGCTGCGCACGATCCGCGCCACTCTCGGGGCGGCTGCCGGGTGACCATGGCATGACATCCGGAACGCGGCTTCCGATAGCCGCCGGAGCAGGTGCCCTCCGGCCCGTCCTGTCCTCCCTCACCCAGGGGCGAGGCCGAGGGCGTGCCGGCGGGACCGGCCCGGTGGCTCGCCGAGCATGTCACGGTAGCGGCGGGTGAAGTGCGCCTGGTCGGCGTAGCCGAGCTCCGCCGCCAGCCCCGCCAGTGACTCCGACGGGTTCCGCCGGAGCGTCTCGGCGGCGTGCTGCAGGCGGCGCCGTTCGATGAGCCACTTCGCGGTGACCCCGGTGCGTTCGGCGGCGCAGCGTGCGGTCGGCGACGCCGAGCCGCTCGGCGAGCGCGGCCGAGGTGACGATCGCGGGCTCGTGCTCCGCGACCTGGCAGGCGGCGTTGACCAGCCGTCCGGTCTCGTCGACCAGCTCCGCGTAGGGCAGCAGCCACCGTTCGAGCACCTCGACCACCTCACCGTCCGTGCCGGTGGTCATCAGCTCCCGGATCTCGCGCCACGGTCCGGCGGGCAGCGGCTCGGAGGAGTCGACGAGTTGCCGTGGGGGAGTGCGGGGGAGGGTGCGGGCGGCGGCGGGCTGGAGGAGGACGCCGACCACCCAGGACTTCCCGCACAGGTCACGGTTGCCGAGCTTGAGCGCCGGGCCGTGCAGGGCGGCCTCGGACGGCATGACCGCGATGTTGCAGCCGGGATACGTGAGCACCTGCTGGCGGCGGGTCTGCCCGCCGGGGATGTCCCACCGGCCGACCCAGACGTGGCGCGCGAGCTCGCCGAGCCGGTCGTCGACGGGGAGCCGCTGCAGGCGTACGTCGGGATCGCGGGGGTTGAGGTGGCCGCGGCACTCGGTCAAGGCCTTCCTCCTCGGCTGGCCGGGATGTTCAAGACACCCGGCCGGGACGCCGGGGAGGGTACGGTCATGACCACTTCATACGCCGCGGCCACCGGCCGTTTCACCACCGACGGGCGGCCGCACGGCCGGACCGCGCTGACCCCGTACATCGTCGTCGCGCCGGCCGCCGAAGCCATCGAATTCTATGCCGAGGTGTTCGGCGCGACCGTCGGTTCGGTCACGCGTTTCGACGATGTCGTGGCCCACGCCGAGCTGGACTTCGGCACCGGCTGGCTCACCCTCAGCGACCCGATCGCCGATTAAGGCCTGATCGCCCCGGACCCGGCGGCCGGCGCGGTCTACTCGCTGGCGGTTTACGTGCCGCAGGTCGACGCCGTCGTGGAACGGGCGGTGGAGCGCGGAGCGACCTTGCGCGAGCCGGTGCAGGGCTTCGTCTCCGGCGACCGGTACGGCTCGATCCTGGACCCGTACGGGGTGCGCTGGTCGGTGATGACCTGGGTGGAGGACATCTCCGACGCCGAGAGCGCCCGGCGGGTCGCCGAGTGGGCGCAGACGCAGGCCGGTGGCTGAGGCGAAGACGTAACCGGAATCGAACAGGCTGTTTCAATTCATTGACCAGCGTCGCTGCGTGACCGCGGGGGGACCTCAGCAGACCGCACCGGAGAGCCGGGCCGTTTCGCGCCCGCGCCGGCCTGTCGAGGACCATGTCGAGCCGGGCGTGAGCCGCTGGAGGGCGCTGCTGCGGCTGGCCCGGCTGCAGTTCCTGCTCTACAACCTCCTGCCGGTGGGCCTCGCCGTCTCGGTCTCGGTCCACCAGGGCTACCCCCTCGACCTGACCTGGTACGCCGTCGCGCAGGTCTTCGCGTGGACCGTCCACGTCATGACCCACTACTGCAACGAGTACTTCGACCTGGAGGCCGACCGGGCGAACGTCTATTTCACTCCGTGGACGGGTGGCAGCCGGGCGCTGGTGGACGGCGCGGTCGCGCCAATCGTCTCGCTCGGCGCCGGGTTCGTGCTCTTCGGCGCGTCGATGTTCCTGGTGGCGGTCATGCCGTCCTGGCAGGCGCGGGTGCTCGCCACCGCGGCGGTGCTGTTGGCCTGGTTCTACACCGCGCCGCCGCTGCGGCTCAACTACCGCGGGGCGGGTGAGCTGACCGTCGCCGCGATCCTCAACGGCCTCTGGCCCGTCGTCGCCGTGGTGCTCCAGTCGGGCACCGTGCCGGTGCTGCTGCTGGTCGTGCTCGCCCCCACCGCGGTCCTGCAGGTTGCCCGGATGATGGTGATGAACCTCGGCGACCGCCGCTCCGACGAGCTGGTCGGCAAACGCACGCTGCCCGCCATCATCGGCTACCACCCGGCCGTACGCGTCGTCGTCGCCGCGCAGGTCGTCGCGTACGGTCTGCTCACGCTCCTGGCGGTGCTCGGCCGGCTGCCGTGGCCGGTCTGGGCCGCGATGGCGGCGACCGTGCCGCTCTCGGTGTGGCTCGCCCGGCAGTTGCTGGGCGGCGCGATGGCCGACCTCGATCCGAGGCGGATGACCCCGGTGGTCTTCTGGGCCTCCAACCACACTCCCTGATCGTGGCGGCGGCGATGCTGGGCGTGCTCCTGGACGCGGCCCGGCGAGGCGCCGACACCGGGGCGCTGGCGCTGCTCGGCGCGGTCCTCGCCGGCTACGGGGCGCTCTTCGCCCACCGTCTCTGGTTGGCGCGCCGCCGATGACGGTGTCGCCTGGTCACAGCGCGGTGAGCAGCGCGTCGAGCGGCCGGGGCAGGGCGTCACGGCCGGCCGACGCCTCGGCGAGCAGGCGGGCATGGCGCATGCTCCAGGTCCTCGACGCAGACGTGGAACCCGATCCGCTCCATGTCGGCACGGTCGCGGACCGAGCCGGGATGGAGGACGTCGAGCGCCCGACGGAAGATCTCCTCCTCGCGGAGGTCGCAGAGACCGGTGAGTCGCAGCCGGGGATGGTGGGGGCGCAGCCGGGTCAGGAAGTTGCCGATGGCGTGGGCCCCGCCGATCGGCACGATCACCACCTGCTCCGCCGTGAGGTCCCGGCCGCGGCACTCTGCGGCCGTTTCCAGGGCGATCTCGTCGCTGATGCCCTCGACGAGGACCACGGCCGCGGCGGACCCGACCTTCGACAGGGCGTGGGCGGTCGCCCGGATCGAGGCGGCGTTGCCGGCCGGCCGGGCGGCGGGTACCCGGGTAGTCGGTATGTCAGATTTCCCGGCCGGGACCATGGACGCCATCATCGGTGACGCGCCTGCGGCGGACAAGGACTTTCCCGCTGCTGCGACTCGGCTACCTCAGTGCGGGGCGAGCTTCCAGTAGCCGCCGAAGTAGACGCGCTCCTTGGCGATGCCGCGGTCGGTGCAGAGGTGCCGGCGGATGGTCGTGACCATCGAGGACTCGCCGGCGACGAAGGCGTACGGCGTGCCGGCCGGCAGCACCAACCCGTGCAGCGCCCGGATCAGCACGTCGCTCTCGCCCGCCGGGGTGTCGCCCCGGTGCACCCAGGTCAGGGTGGTGCCGGGTCCCGTGCGTACGTCGATCTCGTCCGCAGCCGTTCCCACCTCGATCAGCGCGATAGCGCGGGTGCCCGGCGGCAGCGCCTCGAGCGCGGAGGTGATCGCCGGCAGGGCGGTCTCGTCACCGACGAGCAGCTGCCAGTCGGTGTCGGCGGGCGGGGCGTACGAGGCGCGGTCGCTGAAGACGCCGATCCGGGCGCCGGGTGCGGCGGTGCGGGCCCAGGCGGAGGCC
>Ga0233363_1000159_pt1 | contig 33357 bp, 34 predicted proteins | sample ElkDunMinimDraft_18_FD_191534 | JGI IMG/M metagenome (GOLD analysis project Ga0233363, IMG submission 191534) | Fecal eukaryotic communites from dung pellets of Tule Elk in California, USA - Elk Dung C16 | ecosystem: Host-associated > Mammals > Digestive system > Large intestine > Fecal | place... | reverse complement strand
GCGTACGGCCGAGCCGGTCGCTGCCGAGGCGCGGACCGCGGAGGCTCCGGCCGAGACCGGCGAGCGCACCGAGGGCCGCGGCGGACGGGACCGTGCCGAGCGCGGTGACCGTGCGGAGCGCGGTGATCGTGCGGAGCGTGGCGATCGTGCGGAGCGCGGGGACCGTGCGGAGCGTGGCGATCGTGCGGAGCGTGGCGATCGTGCCGAGCGCGGCGATCGTGCCGAGCGTGGGGACCGTGCCGAGCGCACCGAGCGCGGGGACCGTGCCGAGCGCGGCGAGCGGGCCGACCGCAACGACCGTGGTGAGCGGGCCGAGCGGGGCGACCGCAACGACCGCAACGACCGTGGGCAGCGTGGCGTGGAGCGCGATCGCGACAGCGACGACGACGAAGAGGGCGGCGGCCGGCGGGGCCGGCGCAGCCGTTACCGCGACCGTCGTCGTGGCCGCGGTGAGCGGGTCGAGGGCGAGAGCACCGGTCGTGAGCCGCAGGTCAGCGAGGACGACGTGCTCGTCCCGGTGGCCGGCATCCTCGACGTGCTCGACAACTACGCCTTCGTGCGGACCACCGGCTACCTGGCCGGCCCGAACGACGTCTACGTCTCCATGTCCCAGGTCAAGAAGTACGGCCTGCGCCGCGGTGACGCGGTTACCGGCGCCGTGCGCGCCGCGCGTGATGGCGACCAGCGGCGGGACAAGTACAACCCGCTGGTGCGGCTGGACACCATCAACGGGATGGAACCGGACGAGGCCAAGCGCCGGCCGGAGTTCTACAAGCTCACCCCCCTCTACCCGCAGGAGCGTCTGCGGCTGGAGACCGAGCCGAACATCCTCACCACCCGGGTCATCGACCTGGTCATGCCGATCGGCAAGGGCCAGCGGGCGCTGATCGTCTCGCCGCCGAAGGCCGGTAAGACGATGGTGCTGCAGGCGATCGCCAACGCGATCACCACCAACAACCCGGAGTGCCACCTGATGGTGGTCCTGGTCGACGAGCGGCCCGAAGAGGTCACCGACATGCAGCGCTCGGTCAAGGGCGAGGTCATCGCGGCCACGTTCGACCGTCCGCCGCAGGACCACACCACGGTCGCCGAGCTCGCCATCGAGCGGGCCAAGCGACTGGTCGAGCTGGGCCACGACGTGGTCGTGCTGCTCGACTCGGTTACCCGGCTCGGCCGGTCGTACAACCTGGCGGCGCCGGCCAGCGGCCGGATCATGTCCGGTGGTATCGACTCGACCGCGCTCTACCCGCCGAAGCGCTTCCTCGGCGCGGCGCGCAACATCGAGAACGGCGGCTCGCTGACCATTCTCGCCACCGCGCTGGTGGAGACCGGATCCATGATGGACACGGTCATCTTCGAGGAGTTCAAGGGCACCGGCAACGCCGAGCTGAAGCTGGACCGGAAGATCGCCGACAAGCGGGTCTTCCCGGCCATCGACATCCACCCGTCGGGCACCCGCAAGGAGGAGATCCTCCTCGCCCCCGACGAGCTGGCGATCACGCACAAGCTCCGCAAGGTGCTGCACTCGCTGGACTCGCAGGCCGCACTGGACCTGCTGCTGGACCGGCTCAAGAAGTCCCGGACCAACATCGAGTTCCTGATGCAGATCGCGAAGTCGACGCCGGGCGAGTAACGCCGGCGAAGCTCACGAAGGGGGTACGGCCACTGTGGTGGTCGTACCCCCTTCGTCGTCCCCGCCGAGTGCCCGGCGCTGACGCGGTGCGCGGGCCGCGAAGTGCTCAGAAGTCGCCCTCGGCCACCTGGAAGACGGTCAGTCCCAGCGCCCGCCACATCCGCACCACCTGCATCCGGTCGTCGAAGACGCCGACCACCCGGTACCGGTCGCGGATCTCCCGGTCGAAGATCTCCCGCTTCACCACCGCGTCCTTGCGGGAGTCGCCGACGGCGCGCATGTGCAGAGCCAGGTACGGCACGCCGACGTGCGCGCGCAACCACACCTCGGTGTCGGCCCGCGCCGACTCGTCGCGCCCGGAGCAGAAGACCACGCCGTAGCCGGCGGCGTGCATGGCGCGTACCGCCGAGATGACCGCGCCGTTGGGCAGGTCCCGGCCGACCCGGCGCATGTCGTACGGGCTGCGGTCGTGGGTCAGCGCGACAGTGCCGTCGATGTCGACAAGCACGATCTCCGGTGCCTGCCCGGGCGGGGCGTAGACGGTCGCCGCCGCGCCGGGGGAGACCTGCGGGACCGGCAGCGGCAGGGTGCGCCCGGCCAGGAAGCGTTCGTGCATCCGCTCGATCACCTCCGCCCCGACCCGGTCGGGCTCCGGCCGCTCGGCGTCGCGACGCAGGCACTCCGCCAGCGGTACGTCAGTGAAGTCGTGCACCTCGAAGGCGGCGCCGAACCGGGCCGCCAGTTCCGCCCACTCCCGCAGCACACGGGAGCGCAGGTTCGTGTCGTCGACGCAGACGCTCACCCCGGCCCGCAGCAGCGCCTCGACCTGGGCGCGCTGCGCCACCGTCACCTGCCGCTCGGCCCAGGAGGTGTGCAACCGGGCGCTGTGCAGCATCAGGCGCAGGTCGTCCCGGTTGACCCGGACGACCTGCGGCTGCAGGCCGCGGGCGAAGGTGGTCTTGCCGGACGCCGGCAGCCCCCGGGTCGCGATCAGGCGGGTCATTCTCCACTCCAGGTGTGCGGGGTGTCGTCGGCGGCGGGGCGCACCTGCCGCCAGAGCAGCGGCCGGTAGTCCTTGCCGTCCAGCCGCAGGAAGAGCGCCCTGGCCTGCGGATGACGGGCGGCCCGGGCGGCGAAGTCGCGCCGGCTCCAGCCGGCCGGCAGCCCGGCGACGATCTCACCGTACGCCGTAGGGGTGTCGCTGTGCCCGGACCAGGCCGGCGGCGACCGCTTCGGCCAGGGCTGCCGGGTCGACGACGTCGGCGAGGGGGACGCGGGGGACCGCGGTGAGCGTGGACATGCGGGTGCCTTTCGGGACCGAGGGGGAATGCCGTACCCGGGAACGCCGGCGTCGCCGCCGACGGCGGACCGTCGCCGGGACGGCGCAGCGCGGCATCGCCGGGAATGCGACGAAGCGCCGGTACGTTAGCCAGAACGGACCGATGTGTGCAGCCCGATTTCGAGGGCGGCGCCGCCCTCTGGCACACTGGTCAATCGGCCACCGGTTCCGGTTCACGCCCAGCTCGTCGCGGCGATGCGCGACCGGCGCAACGGCGACCCGGCGACCACCGACGAAAGGACCGAGGCGAGATGAAGTCCGACATTCACCCGCAGTACGCGACCACCGAGGTCAGCTGCACCTGCGGCAACACCTTCACCACGCGCAGCACCGCGAAGGGCGGCTCGATCAACGTCGAGACCTGCAGCGAGTGCCACCCGTTCTACACCGGTAAGCAGCGGGTCCTCGACACCGCCGGCCGCGTGGCGAAGTTCCAGCAGAAGTACGCCAAGGTTCAGGCCAAGAAGGCCAAGTAGCCGTACCGACGACGCCCGCCTCCCGGTTTCGCACCGGGAGCGGGCGTTGTCCGCGTTAGGCCCCCGTTTCGCCCCCGATCGTCCCCCAGAGTTTCCCGCGCCGAGGAGTCGTCGTCATGAGCAACGAACGGTTGAGCGCACTTCTCGAGGAGTACGCCGAGCTGGAGAAGCGACTGGCGGACCCGGGGATCCACGCCGACCAGAACACGGCCCGCCGGGTGGGGCGGCGCTACGCGGAACTGGTGCCGGTGGCGAAGGCGGCCGGGGAGCTGGAGGAGGCGCGCGCCGACCTCGTCGCCGCGCGCGAGCTGGCCGCCGAGGATCCGGCCTTCGCCGAGGAGGCCGAGGCGATCTCCGCGACGCTGCCGGCCCTGGAGCAGCGCCTCTCCGAGCTGCTGATTCCCCGCGACCCGCACGACGCCAAGGACGTGATCATCGAGATCAAGGCCGGCGAGGGCGGTGAGGAGTCAGCGCTCTTCGCCGCCGATCTGCTGCGGATGTACACCCGCTACGCCGAGCGGCACGGCTGGGTCACCGAGGTGATCGACGCGCAGGACTCCGACCTCGGCGGCGTCAAGGACGTCTCGCTCGCCGTCAAGACCAAGGGCGTGCCCGAGGGGGGCAACGGCGTCTGGTCGCGGCTGAAGTGGGAGGGGGGCGTGCACCGCGTGCAGCGGGTGCCGGTCACCGAGTCGCAGGGGCGCATCCACACCTCCGCAGCCGGCGTGCTGGTGCTGCCGGAGGCCGAGGACGTCGACGTCACCATCGACCCCAACGAGCTGCGCATCGACGTCTTCCGTTCCTCCGGGCCGGGTGGCCAGTCGGTCAACACCACCGACTCGGCGGTGCGGATCACCCACGTGCCGACCGGGATCGTCGTCAGCTGCCAGAACGAGAAGAGCCAGCTGCAGAACCGCGAGCAGGCGATGCGGATCCTGCGCGCCCGGCTGCTCGCCGCCGCCCAGGAGCAGGCCGACGCCGCCGCCTCCGACGCCCGCAAGGCGCAGGTGCGCACCGTCGACCGCTCCGAGCGGATCCGCACCTACAACTTCCCGCAGAACCGGATCACCGACCACCGGATCGGCTACACGGCGTACAACCTGGACCTGGCGCTCGGCGGCGAGCTGGACGCGGTGCTCGACGCGCTCTCCGAGGCCGACCGGGCGGCGCGGCTCGCCGGCGACAGCGAAATCGCCCGGCGCTGACGGCCGCATCATGACCGGCCCGGTACGCCCCTCGGTGGCGATCGCCGCCGCCACCCGCCGCCTCGCCGCGGCGGGGGTCGCCTCGGCCCGCGCCGAGGCGGAGCTGCTGGCCGCGCACGTGCTCGGTGTCGGCCGCGGCCGGCTGGCGCTCGCCGACGACCTCGACGCGGCACAGCTGGCCCGGTACGAGTCGCTGGTGGTCCGCCGGGAACAGCGTGAACCGTTGCAGCACCTGCTCGGCACCGCCCCCTTCCGCCACCTTGAGCTCGCGGTCGGCCCCGGGGTCTTCATCCCGCGCCCGGAGACGGAGCTGCTCGCCGGCTGGGTGATCGAGCAGGCCCGCCGGCTGGCCGGGCCGCGCGGTGACGGGTTGCGCGTCGTCGACCTCTGCAGCGGCTCCGGGGCGATCGCCCTGGCGGTGGCGCAGGAGCTGCCCGGCGCGTCGGTGGTCGCCGTCGAACGATCCCCGGCGGCGCTGGCGTGGCTGCGCCGCAACGCCGCCGACCGCACGGCGGCCGGCGACACCCCGGTGGCGGTGGTGGCCGCCGACGTGACCGCGCCCGACCTGCTCGCCGAGCTCACCGGCGCGGTGGACCTGCTGGCGGTGAACCCGCCGTACGTGCCGGACGCCGTGCAGGTGCCGGCCGAGGTCGCCGGGCACGACCCGGCCGAGGCGGTCTTTGGCGGCCCCGACGGCCTCGCGGTGATCCGTCCGCTGATCGCCGCCGCGGCGCGGCTGCTGCGCCCCGGCGGGCTGCTCGCCATCGAGCACGACGACACGCACGGCGCGCTCGTGCCGGCGCTGCTGGCCGCCGCCGGACGCTTCACCGGGATCACCGGGCACGCCGACCTGACCGGGCGGGCGCGCTTCGCCACCGCACGACTGGCCGAAGTCGGCGATTCGCGGGCCGCCGCGACGTGGCAGACTGACTCCCCGTGATGCTCTATGACTGCCGCTCGCTCGCCGACCGGGACCGCGGCATCGCCGCCGCCATCGAGGCGGTCAAGAACGGTGAGCTGGTCGTGCTCCCGACCGACACCGTCTACGGCATCGGTGCCGACGCCTTCACCCCGTACGCCGTCAAGGCGCTGCTGGAGGCGAAGGGCCGGGGCCGCAACGTCCCGCCGCCGGTGCTGATCGGTTCCCGCCGCACCCTCGACGGCCTGGTGCTGACGTTGCCGCAGGAGGCGCGCGACCTGATCGAGGCGTTCTGGCCCGGTGCCCTGACCATCGTCGTCGCGCACGCCCCGAGCCTGAACTGGGACCTGGGGGACAAGACCGGCACGGTGGCGGTGCGGATGCCGATGCACCCGGTGGCGCTGGAGGTGCTCAACGAGACCGGCCCGATGGCCGTCTCCTCGGCGAACAAGCACGGCCGGCCGGCGGCGACCACCGCCTCCGAGGCCCGCGACCAGCTCGGTTACTCGGTCCGGGCCTACCTGGAGGCGGGCCCCTGCCCGGATCCGGTGCCGAGCACGATCGTGGATCTGACCGGCGACACCCCGACGGTGCTGCGGGCCGGCGCGATCGACCTGGACCAGCTGCGCGAGGTCGTGCCGGACATCGAGAGCCCGGTGAGCTGAGATGCCCCCCTTCACCGTGCTGCACGTCTGCATGGGCAACATCTGCCGCTCGCCGATGGCCGAGCGGCTGCTCGCCCTCGCCGTGCGGGAGCGGCTGGCCCGCAGTGGCGCCGGCGTCGACCCGGAGACCCTGCTGCACAGCCACAGCGCCGGCACCGGCGGCTGGCACGCCGGCGAGCAGATGAACCCGCCGGCGGCCCGTCAGGTGCACGCCCGCGGTGGCCGGACGGAGGGCTTCGCCGCCCGCAAGCTGCTCTCCGAGCACATCGACGGCGCCGACCTGGTCCTCACCGCCACCGCCGACCAGCAGGAGTACGTCGCCGCGCTGCGGCCGGACGCCACGGCGCGGACGTTCGTGCTGGGGGAGTTCGGCCGGCTGCTGCCCGGCGTCGACCTGGCCGCCCTGCCGCCGGCCGCGCCGACCCCGGCCGCGGTGTACGCCCGCGGGGTGGCGCTGGTCGAGGCCGTCGACGAGTCGCGCCGGCTGGTGCCGCCGCTGCCCGGCGACGACCTGGACGATCCGTGGGGCCGGGGCGACCAGTGCTTCAGCCGGGTCGCCGACGAGATCGAGGAGACCGTCCACCCGCTGGCGACAGTCCTGCTGCCCTGACCCGGCGGTGCCGCCGCCCGGGCCGGGTGGTGTGGCCGCCCTGACCGGCGGTGTCGCGGCCCACCGGGCTGTGCCGCCCGCCCTGGCCGGTGGCGGTGAAGGCGCTGGCCCTGGCGGGCCGGGGCTAGACTCTGCGGTCGTGGCCGAGCAGACGCGCACCTTCTGGGGACCGGACTTCGACGAGCTGACCAGGACCGATCCGGAGATCGCCGCCGTCGTCATCGCCGAGCTCGACCGGCAGCGCAGCGGGTTGCAGCTGATCGCCAGCGAGAACTTCACCTCCCCGGCGGTGCTGACCGCCGTCGGCTCCACCCTGACCAACAAGTACGCCGAGGGTTACCCCGGCCGTCGCTACTACGGCGGCTGCGCGGCGGTGGACCGGGCCGAGGAGCTGGCGATCAACCGGGCGAAGGAGCTCTTCGACGCCGAGCACGCCAACGTCCAGCCGCACTCCGGTTCCAGCGCCAATCTCGCCGCGTACGCCGCCCTGGTGCAGCCCGGCGACACCGTGCTCGCGATGGAGCTGCCGCACGGGGGACACCTGACCCACGGCAGCCGGGTCAACTTCTCCGGCAAGTGGTTCGACACCGTCGGCTACCCGGTCCGCTCCGACACCGAGCTGATCGACTACGACGAGGTACGCGCGCTCGCCCTCGCCCACCGGCCGAAGCTGATCATCTGCGGCGCCACGGCGTACTCGCGGCTGATCGACTTCGCGGCGTTCCGTGAGATCGCCGACGAGGTCGACGCGTACCTGATGGTGGACGCGGCGCACTTCATCGGCCTGGTCGCCGGCCGGGCGATCGGCTCGCCGGTGCCGTACGCGGACGTGGTGACCTGCACCACCCACAAGGTCCTGCGCGGTCCGCGGGGCGGGATGATTCTCTGCCGGGAAGGGCTGGCCGAGCGGATCGACAAGGCCGTTTTCCCGTTCACGCAGGGAGGACCGCTGATGAACACGATCGCCGCAAAGGCGGTCGCGCTGCACGAGGCGGCGCAGCCGGACTTCCAGACGTACGCGGGCCAGGTGGTGCGCAACGCGCAGGCGCTCGCCGCCGGGCTGGCCGGCGAGGGGATGCGCCCGGTCTCCGGGGGCACCGACACCCATCTGGCCCTGGTCGACCTGCGGGAGCTGGACGTGACCGGCCGGGACGCCGAGGAGCGCTGTGACGCCGCGATGATCACTTTGAACAAGAACGCCATTCCGTACGACCCGCTCTCGCCGATGGTCGCCTCCGGAATCCGGGTCGGCACCGCCGCCGTCACCACCCAGGGCATGCGGGAGGGGGAGATGCGCCAGATCGCCGGGCTGATCGCCCGCGCGGTACGCGTCGATCCCGGCACTCCCGCCGCCGGTGAGCGTCTGGCCGCGGTCGCCGCCGACGTCACCGACCTGGTGACCGCCTTCCCGGTGTACCCGCGATGAGCGCGCCACCCGCGGGACAGCCCGGTGCCATCCGGGAGCGCCTGCCCTACCTGCGCACCACCCTGCTCGCCTCGCTGGCGCTGCTGGTGGTGGCGATGCCGGTCGCGGCGCTGGCGGGCGGCCCGGTGGCGGCTGCCGGGGCGGCAGCCGGCGTGGCGCTGGTCGTCTTCAGCTACCTGGTCTCCGGCGTCTCGGTCGCCTGGGCGGACGCGGTGAACCCCCGGCTGATCATGCCGGTGGGCCTGGTCACCTACGGCGTCAAGATCGTGTTTCTGGGGGTGGCGATGACCGCCATCGCCGCGACGGGCTGGGCCGGACTGCGCCCGATGGGGATCAGCGTCATCGTCGCCGTCCTGGTCTGGATCGTGGCGCAGCTGGTCTGGACGCTGCGGGCGCCGTTGCCCTACGTGGACCCCGACGCGCGCTGATTCGCGGCAGATCCCTTGCCGGACGGCAAAAAGGGCGAAAAGAACTGCGGGGCAGGGGCATCCAGGACTGTGTGTCGGGAGTAACGTGACCGACGGCCGCGCCGCCATACCCGCCCCGCCCGCACCGGAACCCTGTGTGGGGGGTGCCTCATATCTCGTGCCCGCTGGGCTGATATCGTTCGCGACGTCATGACCGGCAGCCCGCACCCCCCGAAGCCCGACGAAGAACCGTCGGGCATTGCGGGAGCGGTGCCCGGTTACCTGATCGCCGGAATCGGCGTTTGGGGATTCCTCGGATGGCTGGCGGATCGGTGGCTCGACCTGCCGTCCAACATCGGAATCATGATTGGCATGATGGTCGGTGCCGCCGGTGCTATTTACCTGATCATGAAAAGGCTCAGTGCTTGATTGCCGGCACGTGCCGATCCTGTCGAATGCGGAGGATGACGCGGTGAGCGCAGAGCTGGTCGCAGCCGAGGGACTTCCCTGGCCCCCCAGCGTCGATGACTTCTTCCTGCCCCCGGTTGCCGGGCCGTTTGTGACGAAGTTCTCGATCATGATCTGGATCGCGGTCGCGCTGCTGCTGATCTTCTTCTTGACCACGTACCGCAACCCGAAGATCGTCCCGGGCAAGGGTCAGTGGATGGCCGAGACGCTCTACGGCTTCGTCCGGGACAACATCGCCAAGGAACAGATGGGCACCGCGGGCATCAAGTTCGCGCCCTACCTGACGGTGCTGCTCAGCTTCATCGCGCTGACCAACCTCTTCGGTATCGTGCCGTTCCTGCAGATCTCGCCGAACTCGCACATCGCATTCCCGCTCGTGCTCGCGCTGATCTCCTACGTGCTCTACCTCGGTATCGGCATGCGCAAGCACGGCGCGCTGGGATACATCAAGAAGAGCCTGATCCTGCCGGGCATCCCCTGGCCGATGCACTTCCTGCTGGTGCCGATCGAGTTCCTGCAGGTCTTCATCATCCGGCCGGCGACGCTGGCGATCCGACTCTTCGCGAACATGTTCGCCGGTCACCTGATCCTGCTGGTCTTCACCGTCGGCGGCTTCGTGATGCTCAACTCCGAGAGCCTGTTCATCCAGGTCGCCTCGGTCGGCGCCTTCGCGATGTCGGTGCTGATGACCTTCTTCGAGGCTCTGGTCGCGGTGCTGCAGGCGTACGTCTTCGTCGTGCTGACCGCCAACTACATGGGCGACTCGTTGGCCACGGAACACTGATCCCACCCGGGGCGCCCCCGGTGGTGACCCGAGAGCTTTCTGGCACACCGTCGTACGCGTGAACAGTTCACGCGCCAACTAGGAGGAATCCGCGCAATGAACGTCCTTGCCGCGATCGAGGGCAGCGTCAACACCATCGGCTATGGCCTCGCGGCCATCGGCCCGGCCATCGGTGTGGCCCTGATCTTCGTTGCCTACATCAACTCCAGCGCCCGTCAGCCCGAGTCGGCCGGCTACAACCGGACCTGGCTCGTCCTGGGCTTCGCCCTCGTCGAGGCCCTGGCGCTCTTCGGTCTGGTGCTCGCGTTCGCCGTCGGCGGCTGATCACCCGTACCGTCATCCCGGAGGTCTGACATGTTCCTCGCCGCTGAAGGCGGGCACAACCCGATCCTGCCGATCTGGCAGGAGATCGTGGTTGGCTCGATCTCCTTCGCCCTGCTCTGCTTCGTCCTGCTGAAGTTCGTCCTGCCGCGCATGGAAGAGATGTACCAGGCGCGCGTCGAGGCGATCGAGGGTGGACTGAAGCGGGCCGAGGCCGCCCAGGCCGAGGCCAACCAGGTACTCGAGCAGTACCGTGCCCAGCTCGCCGAGGTTCGTACCGAAGCGGCGAAGATCCGGGACGACGCGCGGGCGGATGCCGAGGGCATCCGGGCCGATGTGCTGGCCAAGGCGCGCGAGGAATCCGACCGGATCATCGCGGCCGGCAAGGAGGCACTCGCTGTCGAGCGGGCCACCATCTCGCGGGAGCTCCGCGCGGAGGTGGGCACGATCGCCATCGACCTGGCCAGCAAGATCGTCGGCGAGTCCCTCGCTGACGAAGCGCGTCGCAAGGGCACCGTCGACCGGTTCCTGAGCGACCTGGAGAGCGCGGGAGCCCGTTGATGCAGGCTGCCAGTCGAGAGGCGTACGCCGCTGCGGCGGAGCGCCTGGAGGCGTACCTCGGTCAGGCCGGCGACCCGGCCGCGATCGCCGCGGTCGCCGCCGACCTCGCCTCGGTCGCCGATCTGCTCCGGCGGGAGCCCCGGCTGCGCCGGGTGCTCTCCGACCCGGCTCGCGCCGGTGCGGACCGCAGTGAGCTCATCAACGGCGTGCTGACCGGCAAGGTCAGCCCCGCCGCTGCCGAGATCGTCGCCGGTGTGGTGGCCGACCGCTGGTCGGCCCCCTCCGAGCTGCTCAACGCTCTTGAGCGGCTCAGCGTCTCGGCGCTGCTCGCCAGCGCCGACGTCGTCGGTGACCTCGGTGAGGTCGAGGACGAGCTGTTCCGCTTCGGTCAGGTGGTCGACGCCAACCCGGCGCTGAGCACGGCGCTTGCCGACCGCAACGCGCCGATCGCCCAGCGCGCTGAGCTGGTCCGGTCGCTGCTGGCCGGCAAGGCGAAGCCCGCGACGGTCTCCCTGGCGGAGATGGCGCTGGCCGGCTTCGGCGGACGTTCGTTCGCCGGCGCCCTCACCAAGCTGGTCGAGCTCGCCGCCGAGCGGCGGGAGAAGCGGGTGGCCTACGTCACCGTCGCCGCTCCCCTCGACGAGGCGGAAGAGCAGCGGCTGGGCGCAAAGCTCTCCCAGCTATACGGTCGGGATGTCACTGTCAAGCAGACGGTGGATCCGAGCGTGCTCGGAGGCATGAGCGTCCAGGTCGGGGCCGATCTCTACGACGGCACCGTGCTGCGCCGGCTCACCGAGACCCGCAACGCGCTCGCCAAGCGCTAAGAACCGTAGGCGCCACCCCAGCGCCGAGAAGACGACATCCACGCCGTTCCGGTTAACCGGGCCCTGAATAGAGGAAGCAGAGGATGGCCGAGCTGACCATCTCGTCGGAGGAGATCCGCGGCGCCCTTGAGCGCTACATCTCCTCCTATTCGCCCGACGTCTCCCGCGAGGAGGTCGGCACCGTCGCCGACGCCGGTGACGGCATCGCCCACGTCGAGGGTCTCCCCTCGACCATGACGAACGAGCTCCTGGAGTTCGAGGACGGCACGCTCGGCGTTGCCCTCAACCTCGACGTCCGGCAGATCGGTGTCGTCGTCCTCGGCGACTACTCCAAGATCGAGGAAGGCCAGCGGGTCAAGCGGACCGGCCGGGTGCTCTCGGTACCCGTCGGTGACGCTTTCCTCGGCCGTGTCGTCGACGCGCTCGGCGCGCCGATCGACGGCCTCGGTGAAATCGCCAACGAGGGCTACCGCGAGCTCGAGCTCCAGGCCCCGAACGTGATGGCCCGGCAGTCGGTCTTCGAGCCGATGCAGACCGGCCTCAAGGCCGTCGACGCGATGACCCCGGTCGGCCGGGGCCAGCGGCAGCTGATCATCGGCGACCGCAAGACCGGCAAGACCACGGTCGCGCTCGACACCATCCTCAACCAGCGGGACAACTGGCTCTCCGGCGACCCGAAGAAGCAGGTTCGCTGCATCTACGTCGCCGTCGGTCAGAAGGCCTCGACGATCGCCTCGATCAAGGGCATCCTCGAGGAGAAGGGCGCGATGGAGTACACCACCATCGTCGCCTCGCCCGCCTCGGACCCGGCCGGCTTCAAGTACCTCGCGCCGTACACCGGTTCGTCCATCGGACAGCACTGGATGTACGCCGGCAAGCACGTCCTGGTGGTCTTCGACGACCTGAGCAAGCAGGCCGAGGCGTACCGCGCCGTGTCGCTGCTGCTGCGTCGCCCGCCGGGCCGTGAGGCGTACCCGGGTGACGTCTTCTACCTGCACTCGCGTCTGCTGGAGCGCTGCGCCAAGCTCTCCGACGAGCTGGGTGGCGGCTCGATGACCGGTCTGCCGATCATCGAGACCAAGGGCAACGACATCTCGGCGTTCATCCCGACCAACGTCATCTCCATCACCGACGGTCAGATCTTCCTCGAGACCGACCTGTTCAACCAGGGCGTCCGTCCGGCGATCAACGTCGGTACCTCGGTCTCCCGGGTCGGCGGCGCCGCCCAGGTCAAGCCGATGAAGAAGGTCGCCGGTTCGCTGCGGCTCAACCTCGCCCAGTACCGCGAGCTGGAGGCCTTCGCGGCCTTCGCCTCCGACCTGGACAAGGCCTCCCGCCAGCAGCTGGACCGCGGTGCGCGGCTGGTCGAGCTGCTCAAGCAGCCGAACTACGCGCCCTTCCCGGTGCAGGAGCAGGTCGTCTCGGTCTGGGCCGGCACCGAGGGCAAGCTCGACGACGTCCCGGTTGGCGAGATCCGTCGCTTCGAGGCCGAGTTCCTGGAGTTCCTGCGGCACAAGTACGCCACGACGCTCCAGTCGATCGCGGACCACAACTGGAACGACGACATCATCAACGCGCTGGACGAGGCGATCACCCGCTTCAAGCAGATGTTCCTCGGCAAGGAGGACGAGCTGCGGGTGAACGACGCTCCGGTTCAGCCGCTCGAGGGCGAGCAGGACCGGGAAACCGTCACGCGGTACCGGAACGCCCCGGCCGAGAACGCGTAAGGGCTGACTGATGGCGGCCCAGGTTCGTGTTCTTCGTCAACGGATCCGCTCGGCGAAGTCGATGAAGAAGATCACCAAGGCGATGGAGCTCGTTGCGACGAGCCGTATCGCCAAGGCCCAGTCCCGGGTGGCGGCGTCGCTGCCGTACGCCCAGGCCATCACCGGTGTGCTGACGGCGCTCGCGTCCAACGCGGGCACCGACCGGCACCCGCTGCTCAACCCGCGTCCGAAGATCCGCCGGGCCGGTGTCCTGCTCGTCACCAGCGACCGGGGTCTCGCCGGTGGCTACAGCTCCAACGCCATCAAGATGGCCGAGGGGCTGATGGCGCGGCTGCGCGCCGACGGCAAGGAGCCCGTGCTCTACGTCATCGGCCGCAAGGGCGTGACCTACTACAAGTTCCGCAACCGCGAGCTGGCGGGGAGCTGGACCGGCTTCTCCGAGCAGCCCACCTTCGCGGATGCCCGGACGGTCGGCGAAGAGCTGATCAAGGCCTTCGTGGCCGGTGCCGACGACGGCGACGCCGACGCGGGCAAGGACGGGATCCTCGGGGTCGACGAGTTGCACATCGTCTACACCGAGTTCAAGTCCCTGATCACCCAGACGCCGGTCAGCCGGTTCATGGCGCCGATGCAGGTCGAGGAGCGGCCGCGTACCGAGGTGGGCACCCATGCCCTGCCGGAGTACGACTTCGAGCCGAACGCCGACGAGCTGCTCGACGCGCTGCTGCCGAAGTACATCAACACCCGGATCTACGCGGCGTTGATCGAGTCGGCGGCGAGCGAGTCGGCGGCACGGCGGCGGGCGATGAAGAGCGCCACGGACAACGCCGAAGAGATGATCGAGAAGTACACCCGTGAGATGAACTCGGCCCGCCAGGCCGGGATCACCCAGGAGATCAGTGAGATCGTCGGCGGCGCGAACGCGCTGGCCGCGTCGGGAAGTGAAGTGTGATGACTGTATCGACTGCCGCTGGCGGACCAGCGGAGACCAAGACGGCCACGGGTCGCGTGGTCCGGGTCATCGGCCCGGTCGTCGACGCCGAGTTCCCGCGCGACGCCATGCCGTCCCTGTTCAACGCCCTCAATGTCACCGTCTCCCTTGCCCAGGGCGACAAGGTGCTGACCCTGGAGGTCGCCCAGCACCTGGGTGACACCATGATCCGCGCCATCTCGATGCAGCCGACCGATGGTCTGGTCCGCGGCGCCGAGGTACGCGACAGTGGCCTGCCGATCCAGGTGCCGGTCGGTGACGCGGTCAAGGGCCACGTGTTCAACGCGATCGGTGAGTGCCTCAACCTGAAGCCGGGTGAGAAGCTCGACGTCAAGGAGCGGTGGGGCATCCACCGCAAGGCTCCGGCCTTCGCCGACCTGGAGCCGAAGACCGAGATGCTGGAGACCGGCATCAAGGTCCTCGACCTGCTCGCCCCGTACGTCAAGGGCGGCAAGATCGGCCTCTTCGGCGGCGCGGGCGTGGGCAAGACGGTGCTCATCCAGGAGATGATCACCCGTGTCGCCCGCAACTTCGGTGGTACCTCGGTCTTCGCCGGCGTGGGTGAGCGCACCCGTGAGGGCAACGACCTCATCGCCGAGATGACCGAGTCGGGCGTCATCGACAAGACCGCGCTGGTCTACGGCCAGATGGACGAGCCCCCGGGCACGCGTCTGCGGGTCGCGCTCTCCGCGCTGACCATGGCGGAGTACTTCCGTGACGTGCAGAAGCAGGAGGTGCTGCTCTTCATCGACAACATCTTCCGCTTCACCCAGGCCGGCTCCGAGGTCTCCACCCTGCTGGGCCGCATGCCCAGCGCCGTGGGTTACCAGCCGACCCTGGCCGACGAGATGGGCGAGCTCCAGGAGCGGATCACCTCCGTCCGGGGTCAGGCCATCACCTCGATGCAGGCGATCTACGTGCCGGCGGACGACTACACCGACCCCGCTCCGGCCACCACCTTCGCCCACCTCGACGCGACCACCAACCTCGAGCGGTCGATCTCCGACAAGGGCATCTACCCGGCCGTGGACCCGCTGGCGTCCTCGTCCCGGATCCTCGCCCCGGAGTTCGTCGGCATCGAGCACTTCACGGTCGCCACCGAGGTGAAGCGGATCCTGCAGAAGTACAAGGACCTGCAGGACATCATCGCCATCCTCGGTATCGAGGAGCTCTCCGAGGAAGACAAGATCACCGTGCAGCGCGCGCGGCGGATCGAGCGCTTCCTGTCGCAGAACACCTACGCGGCGGAGCAGTTCACCGGCATCCCGGGCTCGACGGTCCCGATCAAGGAGACCATCGAGGCGTTCAAGAAGATCAGCGAGGGCGAGTACGACCACTTCCCCGAGCAGGCGTTCTTCATGTGCGGCGGTCTCGAGGACCTGGAGCGTCAGGCCCACGAGCTGATGAAGGGCTGACCTTCGCGGTCGCACCAGAGTTCACTGTCGAAGGCCGCGCCGGAGCATCCGGCGCGGCCTTCGCCGTCTCCGTCTCCGCTTCCCTTCGACGGGTCCACGTCCCGCCCGCGCTGCCACCGCCGGCGAAAGTGCTGCGGTGGCCTCCCTGGGCGCTGCTCGGGTCCGGAACCGGAGCGCGTGGAACGCGAGTCAGGTCGGACAACCGATGCTGTCGCCGGTAACCTCCCTGTCATTCCTCCACCATCACCGATGCGTATGGTTCGGTCCGCACCTGCGGCCGGAGCCGTCGGTGGCCCGGCGCGTCCCGTGACCGGCGCGAGGACGAACGGAGGCAGTCGTGAGCAAGGCCGAGACCGTAGCCGTAGCCGAAGCCGCAGATGAGGCCGGCGGGAGCAGCACGGTCACCCCGCGACGGCAGCGCCGGTGGAAGGCACCCCGCTGGGCCTGGGTCTGCACCGTGCTCGGCGCCGTGCTGATACTGCTCAGCTCCGGGGTGCTCGTGGGCTATCGGACGCTGGTGGCCCGTTACGAGGGCGCGATCAACCAGCAGGACCTCTTCGACGACAAGGCGGCCCACGCCGCCCCGAAGAAGAGCACCATCACCGGTCCCTTGAACATCCTCCTGGTCGGCGTCGACGTCCGTCCCGGCTCGACCAACGCGCCGCTGGCGGACTCCATCATGATCCTCTCGGTCGACGAGGATCTCCAGAGCGCCTTTCTCTTCTCGCTGCCACGGGACCTGCTGGTGGAGATCCCGGCCTTTCCCAAGGCCGATTTCCACGGCGGGACCTACAAGCTCAACTCCGCGATGGCCGAGGGCAGCCTGATACCCGGCGCGGAGCGTCCGGACACCGCCGCCGGCTTCGAGTTGCTGGCCAAGACGGTGAGCGCGGCCACCGGCATCGAACGTTTCGACGCCGGCGCCATCATCAACTTCTCCGGGTTCCGCAAGATCGTCGACGCCATGGGGGGCGTCGAGATGTACATCGAGCGGGACGTCGTCTCCGAGCACCGCAAGCCGGACGGCACCCACCGCGACCCGAACCCGTACGGCGAGGGGTACGTCGGCCCCCAGGCGCAGTACAAGAAGGGCACCCGGCAGCTCAACGGCTGGCAGGCGCTGGACTACGTCCGGCAGCGCTATCCCGCCAACGGCGTGCCCGATGCCGACTACGGCCGGCAACGGCACCAGCAGCAGTTCATCAAGGCGCTGGCGGCCAAGGCCACCAGCGCCGATGTGATCGCCGATCCGCTGAAGCTGGACCGGGTGCTGCGGGCAGCCGGCGAGTCGCTGATCTTCAGCGGCCGCGGCAACGGGATCGCCGAGTTCGCGTACGCGCTGCGCGGCATCCGCCCGGAGGCCATCCAGATGATCAAGCTGCCGGCGACCAACGTCGGCGTGGGCGACGCGTACCAGGGGGAGCAGTTCCTGCCGGTGGCCCAGGAGTTCTTCACCGCGCTGGGCAAGGGCCAGGCGGCGGCTTTCGTCGTCGAGCACCCGGGTCTGATCAGCACCACGCAGTAGGACAGTGGTATGCATCTCGCCACCCGCCTGGGAGCGCCCGCCACCTCGGGACTAGAATTTCGCCATCCGTAGCCGCAGCAAGGAGACAGCGTGGCAAAGCAGCTTCACGTCGAGCTCGTAGCCGTCGAGGAAAAGGTCTGGACGGGTGAGGCCGACATGGTCATGGCCCGGACGACCGAGGGCGAGCTCGGTGTGATGCCGGGTCACCTGCCGCTCCTGGGCCAGCTCGCCGAACCCGGCAAGGTACGGATCAAGCGGGCCGGCGGCGAGGAGATCGTCTACGACGTCTCCGGCGGGTTCCTCTCGGTCACCGGCACCGGAGTGACGATCCTCGCCGAGGACGCCAGCCCGGCAACCCCCGAGCCCAGCTCCCACTGAGCCGGTCCGCCGATGGAGATCTTGCAGGGGATCGGAATCGGCGTCGCCGTACTGGTCTGTGCGGCACTCTTCCTCCGTCTTCGGCGGATCCTGGTCTGCCGCTCCGGCGGGATCATCAACATGAGCGTGCGGGTCACCACCATGCTCGACGGGCGTGGCTGGTCGCCGGGCTTCGGCCGGTTCCGCGGCGACCAGCTCTGCTGGTACCGCACGCTCAGCTTTGCCGTACGCCCCAAGCGGGTGCTCTCCCGGCACGCGCTGACAGTGCAGCGCCGCCGCCACCCCCAGGGGCAGGAGACGCTCGCTCTCCCCGGTGACTGGATCATTCTCAGCTGTCACAACGGCGAGGTTCCGGTGGAGATCGCGATGTCGACCGCCACCCTGACCGGATTTCTCTCGTGGCTCGAGGCCGCCCCGCCCGGGGCGGCCTCGCCGCGTCTCGTCGCCACCCCGCAGGATCGCCCAGCGGCCTGAGCCGGCCGCCGGGCCCGCCGCGAGGCAGGAGCTACCACCAGCAGGGCTGCCTGCTGCCGGAAGCCCTCTACCGGCTCAGCGCTTGCCGCCGGGAACCCATAGCACGTCACCCGCCGGATTTGCCGTCCTTGCCAGGATGAAGAGCAGATCCGAGAGCCGGTTGAGATACTTGGCCGGCAGGGGACTGGTGCGCTCCGGATCGTGCTCGACCAGCGCCCACGCCGCTCGTTCGGCCCGGCGGGCGATCGTCCGCGCCATGTGCAGCAGCGCCGCGCCGGGGGTGCCGCCGGGGAGGATGAAGGAGTCCAGGTTGGCAAGTCGCTCGTTGAACTCGTCGCACCAGCCCTCCAATCGCGTGACGTACTCCTCCAGCACGCGCAGCGGGGGGTACGCCGGCTCCGGCTCGACCGGGGTGGCGAGGTCCGCCCCGGCGTCGAAGAGGTCGTTCTGAATGGTGGTGAGCACCGCGCGTACCTCGTCGTCGAGGCCGCCCATCGCCAGCGCCATGCCGATGGCGGCGTTGCACTCGTCGACGTCGGCGTACGCCACGAGGCGCGGGTCGTTCTTGCCGACCTCCTCGTTGTTGCTCAGCCTGGTCCGGCCGGCGTCGCCGGTGCGGGTGTAGATGCGGGTGAGGTGAACAGCCATGACGCACAGCGTACGGAACGTCGACGCTGCGGCCGGTGGGCCGTCGTCCGCCGCGCACCCGCCCGGTGACGATCCGGACGCCTGCGTCATCCGGGTCGACGGCGCGGCGCGGCTGCGCGGGACCGTGCCGGTGGTGGGGGCGAAGAACTCGGCGCTGAAGCTGATGGCCGCCGCGCTGCTCGCCCCGGGCCGGACGGTCATCACCAATGTTCCCCGGATCACCGATATCGCGATCATGGGTGAGGTGCTGCGCCGGCTCGGCTGCGGGGTCACCTTCGGTCCCGACCCGCAGGCGCCGCCGGCCGCGGCGGACCGCGCCCGGACGGTCACCCTCGACGTCCCGCAGCGCCCCGGTTCGGCGGCCGACTACGACCTGGTACGCCGCCTGCGCGCCTCGATCTGCGTACTCGGTCCCCTGCTGGCCCGCTGCGGGCACGTGCGGGTGGCCCATCCCGGCGGCGACGCCATCGGCTCGCGGGGCCTGGACATGCACATCGCCGGGCTGACCCTGATGGGGGCGCAGATCGGGGGAGAGCACGGCTTTGTGATCGCCTCCGCACCGCAGGGCCTGCGCGGCGCCGAGATCTGTCTCGAGTTCCCCAGTGTCGGGGCCACCGAGAACCTGGTGATGGCGGCGGTGCTGGCCCAGGGGGTGACCACGATCGACAACGCGGCCCGGGAGCCGGAGATCGTCGACATCTGCACGATGCTGACGGCGATGGGCGCCCGGATCGACGGGGTCGGCAGCTCGACCCTGCGCATCGAGGGGGTTTCGGAGCTGCACCCGGTGCGGCACGCCACGGTCGGGGACCGCATCGTCGCCGGCACCTGGGCGTTCGCGGGGGCGATGACCCGCGGGGACGTCACGGTCACCGGGGTGGATCCACGGTTCCTGGAGATCGCGCTGGAAAAGGTGATCCTGGCCGGCGGTCTGGTCGAGACCCGGGCGGACGCCTTCCGGGTCCGGATGGATCAGCGGCCCCGCGCGGTCGACGTGGCGACCCTGCCCTATCCCGGCTTCGCCACGGATCTGCTGCCGATGGCGATCGGGCTCGCCGCGGTCAGCGACGGCGCTTCGCTGATCACTGAGAACATCTTCGACGGGCGGTTCATGTTCGCCAACGAGATGGTCCGGCTCGGCGCGGACATCAAGACCGACGGGCACCACGCGGTGGTCCGCGGCCGGGAGCGGCTCTCCAGTGCCCCGGTACGCGCCACCGACATCCGCGCCGGCGCCGGCCTGATCATCGCCGGGCTCTGCGCGGACGGGGTCACCGAGGTTTCGCACATCCACCACGTCGACCGGGGCTACCCGGACTTCGTGGCGGATCTGCGGGCGCTCGGCGCACGGGTCGAACGGGTGCCGGCACCGCAGGAGCCGGTCTTCGCCCTCTGAGGGTCGCGGTGGCCGGGCTCCTCCTTACCGATCGTTCAGCGGCGCCGGTTAGGGTGCTGCTGGGAGTACAGCCGTAGCAGTTGAGGGAGTGAGCAGGATGGCGGGTCGACTCGCGGTCATCGGAGCGGGACTGATGGGTTCCGGCATCGCCCAGGTGGCGGCGCAGGCGGGCTGGCAGGTGACCCTGCGGGACCTGGACGAGGCGGCCACCTCGCGGGGCATCGCCGGGATCCGCAAGTCGCTGGAGAAGTTCGCCGCCAAGGGTGCGATCACCACCGAGTCGGTCGAGGAGGCGCTGGGCCGGATCACCCCGACCACCGAGTTCGAGGCGGTCGCCGACGCCGACATCGTCGTCGAGGCGGTCTTCGAGAAGATCGAGGTCAAGCACGAGGTCTTCCGGCAGCTCGACAAGCACTGCGCGCCGCACGCGGTGCTCGCCACCAACACCTCGGCGATCCCGGTGACTCAGATCGCGGCCGTCACGCAGCGGCCGGAGTCGGTCGTCGGCACCCACTTCTTCTCCCCGGTGCCGATGATGAAGCTCTGCGAGTTGGTGCGCGGCTACAAGACCAGCGACGAGACGCTGGCGACCGCCAAGGCCTTCGCCGAGGAGATCGGCAAGACCTGCGTGGTGGTCAACCGCGACATCGCCGGTTTCGTCACCACCCGGCTGATCACCGCGCTGGTGGTGGAGGCGGTCAAGCTGGTGGAGTCCGGCGTGGCCTCCCCGGAGGACGTCGACATCGCCTGCAAGCTCGGCTTCGGCCACGCGATGGGCCCGCTGGCCACCACCGACCTGACCGGCGTGGACGTGCTGCTCAACGCCGCGCGCAACATCTACCAGGACACCCAGGACGAGAAGTTCTTCCCGCCGGAGCTGCTGCAGCGCATGGCCACCGCCGGTGACCTGGGCCGCAAGACCGGCAACGGCTTCTACAGCTACTGACCCGGTCGCGGCCCGCCTGGCGCCGGAGCGGGGAGCAGGGGAGCGGACGTACGAGAAGGGGCACCGGTTGTGACACCGGTGCCCCTTCTCCATGCCATGGCCTGGCCGTGGCCGTGCCGTTGTCTGCGTTCGGTGGCGTCAGCCGTCTCGCTTGGTGGTCCAGCGGAAGGTGCCGAGGCAGAGGACCAGGCCCACCACGCACCAGATGCCGAGGACCAGCGCCACCCGCCCCAGTTCGAAGGAGCCGCCCGGTTCGGTTGCCCCGAAGGACTCCGGCAGGAAGACCGAGCGCAGCCCCTGGCACATCCACTTCAGCGGGAAGATCGCGGCGACCTGCTGCATCCAGCCGGGCAGGCTGGTGAAGACGAAGAAGACGCCGGAGATGAACTGCAGGATCAGCGCCACCGGCGTGATCACCGCCGAGCCGCTGCGGGAGGTCCGGGCCAGCGAGGACATCGCGATGCCGCAGAGCGTGCAGGCGGTGATGCCCAGGACTGCCACCCAGCCGAAGGTCCACCACTTCTGCGCGGTGGCGGGCAGCTCCAGGTCGAAGAGGGCGACCGAGACGGCGAGCAGGATGACGGTCTCGGCGATGCCGATCGCGATCACCATGATGATCTTGCCGACGAAGTAGACCCATTTCGGCATGGGTGTGCCGCGGTAGCGCTTGAGCACGCCGCGGTCGCGCTCGATCGGGATCCAGATGCCCAGGTTCTGGAAGCTGACCGTCATCAGGCCGGTGGCGATCATGCCGGTGATGAAGTACTGCGTGTAGCTGACCCCCGGCGCGATCTCGTCACTGAAGATCGCCGCGAAGATCAGGATCATGATCACCGGGAAGCCCATCGTGAAGACGACGGACTCCCGGCTGCGCAGGAACTGCCGGATCTCCAGGCCGCCCTGGCGCAGCCCCAGCTTCACGAGGTTGCTCCGGACCGCGGTCGCCGGCGCGGTCGCGGGGCGGGTCGTCGTCGTGCTCATCGGTGCCCAATCATCTTCAGGTAGATGTCCTCGAGCGTGGGCCGGGTGACGGTCAGCCCCGGCACCTCGCCGTCGTGCCGTTCGGCGAGTTCCCGCAGCACCGCCGTCGGGGTGGCGGTCTCGATCTGCTCCAGCGCCCCGTCCGGGGTACGCCAGCTCACCGTCGCCAGCGCGCTCTGCCGGCCGCCGAGCAGCGCCGGGGTGGAGACGTCGATGATCGTGCCGCCGCTGATCACACCGACGCGGTCGGCGAGCGACTCGGCCTCGTCCAGGTAGTGGGTGGTCAGCAGGATGGTGGTGCCGGCCGCCGAGAGGTCGCGGATCAGCTCCCAGAACTCGCGCCGGGCCTCCGGGTCGAAGCCGGTGGTCGGCTCGTCGAGGAAGAGCAGCTCCGGGCGGCCGATGATGCCGAGCGCCACGTCGAGCCGGCGCTTCTGACCGCCGGAGAGGCTGTGCGTGCGGGCCTTGCGCTTGGCGTCCAGCCCGACCCGCGCGATGACCTTGTCGGGGTCGTCGGCGTTGGGGTAGAAGGCCGCGAAGTGGTGCACCACCTCGGCCACGGTCAGCTCGTCGAACTCCCCGGTGCCCTGCAGCACGATGCCGACCCGGGAGCGCCAGTGGGCGTCGGCGTGCGCGGGGTCGACGCCGAGCACGCTCACCTCGCCGTCGTCGCGGTTGCGGTACCCCTCCAGGATCTCCACCGTGGTGGTCTTGCCGGCGCCGTTCGGTCCGAGCAGCGCGAAGACCTCACCCCGGTGGACCTCAAGATCGACACCGGACACGGCGGCGTTGCCGCCATAGGATTTGCGCAATCCGCGTACCGAGATCGCGAGTTCGTCACCCATGGGTTCAACTATGTCTCTCGTGCGCACGCCACCTACCGTCGGGGTGGTCGCTGTCACGTTCTGTGATCGCAGGATCCGGGGCGCGTCGCGGTCGGCCTGCTGACACGGGTGGGTTGGGCAGTCGGTGCCCGTTGTGTGGTTTTTCACCATCGGCAGTAACTGGTGAGTAACTTAGACTCCGCGCATGGACGAGAAGGCAGAGTCGAGCCGGTTGCCCGAGCGGGACCGGCCCTGGGTGATGCGTACGTACGCGGGGCACTCCTCCGCCGCCGCCACCAACGCGCTGTTCCGCCGCAACCTGGCGAAGGGCCAGACCGGTCTCTCGGTCGCCTTCGACCTGCCCACCCAGACGGGTTACGACCCCGACCACGAGCTGGCCACCGGCGAGGTGGGCCGGGTCGGCGTCCCCGTCTCCCACATCGGCGACATGCGGGCGCTCTTCGAGGGCATCCCGGTCGGCCAGATGAACACCTCGATGACGATCAACGCACCGGCGATGTGGCTGCTCGGTCTCTACGAGACCGTCGGCGAGGAGCAGGGCGCCGAGAAGGCCCGGCTGGCCGGCACCACGCAGAACGACATCATCAAGGAGTACCTCTCCCGGGGCACCTACATCTTCCCGCCGGCCGCCTCGCTGCGGCTGACCGCGGACGTCGTGGCGCACACGCTGACCCACATGCCGAAGTGGAACCCGGTCAACATCTGCTCGTACCACCTGCAGGAGGCCGGCGCGACGCCCGTGCAGGAGGTCGGCTTCGCGCTCGCCACCGCCGTGGCGGTCCTGGACGCGGTCCGCGACTCCGGCCAGGTGCCCGCCGAGCGGATGGGCGACGTGGTGGCGCGCATCTCCTTCTTCGTCAACGCCGGCGTGCGCTTCGTCGAGGAGATGGCGAAGATGCGCGCCTTCAACCGCCTCTGGGAGGAGATCACCCGCGACCGGTACGGCGTGACCGACCCGAAGCAGCGCCGCCTCCGCTACGGCGTGCAGGTCAACTCTCTCGGGCTGACCGAGGCGCAGCCGGAGAACAACATCCAGCGCATCGTGCTGGAGATGCTCGGTGTGACCCTCTCCCGCAACGCGCGCGCCCGGGCGGTGCAGCTGCCGGCCTGGAACGAGGCGCTCGGCCTGCCCCGGCCGTGGGACCAGCAGTGGTCGCTGCGGATGCAGCAGGTGCTCGCCTTCGAGTCCGACCTGCTGGAGTACCCCGACCTCTTCGACGGTTCGTACGTGGTCGAGGCGCTGGTCGACGAGATCGCCGACGGCGCCCGCCGGGAACTGGACAAGATCCAGGAGCTCGGCGGTGTGGTCGCCGCCGTCGAGACCGGCTACCTCAAGAGCGCCCTGGTGGCGTCGCTGACCGAGCGCCGCCGGCGGCTGGAGGACGGCAGCGATGTCGTCGTCGGGGTCAACAGGTTCACCGAGACCGAGCCGTCGCCGCTGACCGCGGCCGGCGCCGGCGCCGTCGAGCAGGTCGACCCGGCGGTGGAGCAGGCCGCCGCGGACGCCGTACGCGCCTGGCGGGCCGGGCGGGACCAGGCGGCGGTCGACGCGGCGCTGGAGAAGCTGCGCGCCGACGCCGCCGGCACCACCAACCTGATGGCCGCCACGCTCGCCTGCGTCAAGGCCGGCGTCACCACGGGGGAGTGGGCCGGGGCGCTGCGCGAGGTCTTCGGCGAGTACCGCCCGCCGACAGGGCTGGCCGGCGGCGCGGGACTGGTCGCCGACGAGACGCTGGTTCAGGTGCGCGAGCGGGTCGCCGCCACCGCCCGGGAGCTCGGCAGCGGCCGGTTGCGGCTGCTGGTCGGCAAGCCGGGCCTGGACGGGCACTCCAACGGCGCCGAGCAGATCGCCGTACGCGCCCGCGACGCCGGCTTCGAGGTCATCTACCAGGGCATCCGGCTCACCCCCGCGGAGATCGTCGCCGCGGCGGTGGAGGAGGACGTCGACCTCGTCGGCCTCTCGGTCCTCTCCGGTTCGCACCTGGCCGCGGTGCCCGCGGTGCTCGACGGGCTGCGGGCCGCCGGGCGCGCCGATCTTCCGGTGGTGGTCGGCGGCATCATCCCGGCCGACGACGCCGCCCAGCTGCGGGCTGCCGGAGTGGCGCAGGTCTTCACCCCGAAGGACTTCGGCCTGACCGAGATCATGGGCCAGATGGTCACGGTGATCCGGCAGGCGAACGACCTGACGGACTGAACGCGCCTGGGCGGTTGCGCCCGTGAGAGCGCTGCCAGAATCCGTCGCCCTCGGAACGTGACGCAGCCGCACAGCCGGCCCTCTCGGGCCCGCTGTGCGGCTGTCGTTGGTCTCTGCGCGACCGGGCTGTGGTCACGGCGATTTTCCGCCGCGCCGCGGTGCGGACTACGACTGCGGCTGGTACGTCACGCAGTCGGCCAGGTCGAGGTCGGATCCGACAGAGATCGCCGGCGCGTGGCACTCCAGGTCGGAGTTGTGCACGCAGTCGGACCGCTTGCAGGCCCCGACCTGCGCGAGGGCGTCTGTCACCCCGCCCTGCTGCGGCGAGTCGAAGAATGTGTCGCAGTGCGCGTGCTCTGCCGTTCCGATGGTGATGGCGAACGCGCGGCACTCTTCCTCGGCGTTGTATGAACAACTGGTCGCGGTGCACTGCTGCACGCGGGGCATCTCCAGAACCGCGGTCATCTTGACCTCCCTTAGCGGAAAAGCTATGTCCCGATTCTGGGGGTTTGCCGAATACGTCACGCGCAAACCTGCGAGGTCCACCCGATCGGGGCAGCCCCCGCTCTCGCGGGCCGGCCGACGCTGCCATGGTGCGGCTCAGACGTCGAAGCCTGCTTCCCGGGCGGCGAGCCGTCCGCGCCGCCGGGCCCGCCGACGGCGCCAGAGCCAGCCGGCGAAGAAGACCAGCGCCACCAGGAATACCAGCACCAGCGCCGGCAGCAGGATCGCCACCAGGGACATCGCCACGCTGGTGGCGTCCTCGGCGGTGCTCGCCACCGGCGCCCCGAGCCCTCCGGTGGTCGCGTTGATCACCGGCCGGGCGACCGTCTTGAGGCCGTGCACGATCAGGGCGATCACAATGCCCGCCAGCACCGGCAGCCACTGGCCCTCCGAGACGAAGGCCCCCGGATCGCTGACGGTCACCGTGTCGGCGCTGGTGCCCGCACCGAAGGCCAGACCGCCGGCGGCCGGCCGGACCGCCGTCTGGAGCACGTCGTTGATGTGGTCGAGCACCGGAACCTTGTCGGCGACGACCTCGACCGCCAGCAGGGCCGCCATGATGACGAGCACCCAGCCGTTGGAGAGCCACTGCCAGGTGTCCGGCAGATCGAACAGATCGGTGAAGCGGGACAGCAGCCCGACGATCAGCAGGGGGATGTAGGCGTTCAAGCCGGCCGATGCGGCCAGCCCCGTTCCGGTGAGGACTTCGAACACCCGTTCAGGATGACACCGCCGCGCCACTGCCGCTGACTGGAGCGCCCACGGGTCTCCGCTACCCTCGTCGGGTGCGGTTGGTGATTGCGAAATGCTCGGTGGACTACGTCGGACGGCTCTCGGCTCATCTGCCGACGGCGACCCGGTTGCTGATGGTCAAGGCGGACGGCTCCGTCTCCATCCATGCTGACGACCGTGCCTACAAGCCCTTGAACTGGATGAGCCCGCCCTGCCGGCTCGAAGAGGCACCGGGCGTCTGGCGGGTGGTGAACAAGGCCGGCGAGGAGCTGCGCATCACCCTGGAGGAGATCTTCCAGGACACCTCCTACGAGCTCGGTGTCGATCCCGGCCTGCGCAAGGACGGCGTCGAGGCGCACCTGCAGGAGCTGCTGGCAGCCAACCCGCAGACCTTCGGCGAGGGCTACACCCTCGTACGGCGGGAGTACATGACAGCGATCGGACCGGTCGACCTGCTCTGCCGCGACGGCGCGGGCGCCGCGGTGGCGGTGGAGATCAAACGCCGCGGTGAGATCGACGGGGTGGAGCAGCTGACCCGCTACCTGGAGCTGATGAACCGGGACCCGCTGCTCGCGCCGGTCGCCGGGATCTTCGCCGCCCAGGAGATCAAGCCACAGGCCCGGGTGCTCGCCACCGACCGGGGCATCCGCTGCGTGGTGGTCGACTACGACAAGCTGCGCGGCATCGAGCGCGACGAACTGACGCTCTTCTGACGGGCACTCAGCGTCCGCGGTACAGCAGCTTGACGGCGCGCACGATCCGGGCGACCTGCGCCGGGGTCCGCTCGAAGGTCATCGCCGGCATCGGGGAAGGCGCCCGGCGGCGGGTGATCGCCTTGGCGCGGCCGAACTCGCGCAGCCCGTCGTCACCGTGGACGCGGCCGAAACCGGACTCGCCGACCCCGCCGAAGGGGAGGGTGGACATGCCGGCGAAGGAGAGGGTGGAGTTCACCGCCGTCATCCCGGAGCGCAGCCGCCGTGCGGTCGCCATCGCCCGTCGCCGGCCGAAGACCGAACCGCCCAGGCCGTACGGGAGCGCGTTCGCGCGCTCGACCGCCTCGTCGACGTCCCGCACCTTGTTGATCACCAGGGTCGGGCCGAAGGTCTCGTGCCGTACGGCGTCGGAGTCCTCCGGCACGTCGACCAGCACCGTCGGCGACACGAACGGGGGCTGCACCGCCTCGGGGCCGCCGAGCAGGGCCTTGCCGCCGCGGGCGAGCGCGTCGTCGATGTGCCGCCGGATCACCTCGACCTGGCTCGGCATGGTGATCGGACCGATCTGGCCGTCCGCGCCGACGGAGAGGCGCCGCGCGCGCTCGACCACCTTGGCGACGAAGGCGTCGTGCACCTCGGCGACGGCGTAGACACGCTCGATGCCGATACAGGTCTGCCCGGCGTTGGTGAACGCTCCCCAGACGCACGACTCGGCCGCGGCATCCAGGTCCGCGTCGGAGTCGACGATCATGGCGTCCTTGCCGCCGGCCTCCAGCAGCACCGGCGTCAGGGTCTGCGCGCACTCGGCCATCACCTTGCGGGCGGTGACGGGCGAACCGGTGAAGGCGATCTTGCCGACGCCGGCCAGGCAGAGCGCGGCGCCGGTGTCGCCGAGACCGTGCACGACCTGCAGGACCGGCCGCCCTCCGACGAGCTCGGTGAAGGTGTCGACGAGCCACTGCCCGATCGCCGGGGTGTACTCGCTGGGCTTGAAGACCACCACGTTCCCCGCGGCCAGCGCGTACGCCATCGAGCCGAGCGGGGTGAGCACCGGGTAGTTCCAGGGGCCGATGACGCCGACGACGCCGTACGGCTGGTATTCGAGGTGGGCGGAGAACTCGGCGACGAGCATCCGCGAACGCACCCGGCGTGGTCCGAGCACCCGGCGGGCGTTGCGCGCCGCCCAGTCGACGTGCTCGATGGCCGAGACGATCTCGATCGTCGCGTCCGCCACCGGCTTGCCGCCCTCGGCGCGGCAGAGCCCGGCCAGCTCGTCGATGCGGGTGGCGAGCAGTGAGCGCCACTTCAGCAGGTACTGCCGGCGGCCGGCGTGGCCGAGTGCGGCCCACCAGTCAGCGGTGGCGCGCGCCCGCGTGAGCGCCTGGCCGACCTCTGCGGGGCCGGCGACCGGAAAGCGGCCGACCTCCTGCCCGTCGGCGGGATTTGTCGAGATCAATTCGCCACGCTCGACGACCGGCGTGCCGGGGAGGTGAACGGCAGTCATAACGGGAGTGTAATCCCGCTGTTACCGACGGGTAAGCCTCTGCGTGTCCGGAATTTTACGGGCATCGCTGCGTTTCGCGGCAGCGCGCCGACTCGCGGCACAACTACTCTTCGGGTCGGAGTGGTCACCGGACGTCGGTGGCGTGCTCCACACCCGACGGAGGGCTCTGCGGATGGACGACGCGCTGCTGACACCTTCGCTCACCGTGCTCACCGGCGCGATGCGCGGCACGCGACTGCGGCTGCCGCTCGGGACCCACGTGATCGGGCGTGGTCCCGAGGCGACCGTCCTCATCGACGACCACCGGATCAGCCGGCGGCACGCCGCCATCCGGCTCGCCCCACAGGAGGCATTCCTGGTCGACCTCGGCTCGACCAACGGAACGTGGTGCAACGGGCAACCGGTCGGCGCCGAGACCCGGCTCGCCGACGGCGACCGCATCCGGCTGGGTCTGGTCGAGGTGCGCTACTGCGACCCCGCCGCCGCGGACACGGTGCCGGTCAACGACTTCCGCAACCTGCCGCTGCTCAGCCGTACGCTGCACCGGCGCGTGCTGGTGCCCGGTGGTGCCGGCATCCCGCAGGTGCGTACCCCCGCTCCCGTGCACGCCGACCGCTCGGTCACCGCGCCCATCGACGAACCGGTGCCGGCCGCCGGCCACTGAGACGCCGGAGGCGGCCGGGTGCTGCGGCAATTGGGCCTTTCGCAGGTGTACCGGCCCCGTTGCCCGTCCTGTCGTGACAAATCCCACGGCATCTCGACAACTCACGGTTACGTGGCAGACTCGCGCGCATAAACCAGATTGTGGGATCGGCCTGTTCGTGAGGGGGAGGGCGTCGTGGCACGCGAATTCACCAGTGTCGCTGTGGTGGGGCTCGGCACCATGGGTGCCGGCATCGTCGAGGTCTTCGCCCGCTTCGGGCACAACGTCCTCGCCTCGGACATCTCCGAGGACGCGGTCGAGCGCGGCCGGCAGAAGATCATCGGCTCCACCGACCGGGCCGTTGCCAAGGGCAAGCTGACCGAGGCCGACCGCGACGCCCTGCTGGCGCGGATCAACTTCGTCGTCGGCCTGGAGCGGCTGGACACCGTCGACCTGGTCATCGAGGCCGTGCCCGAGCAGCTCGAACTCAAGCAGCGGATCTTCGCCGAGCTGGACCGGGTCTGCAAGCCCGAGGCGATCCTGGCCACCAACACCTCCTCGTTGAGCGTCACCGAGATCTCGGTGGCGACCGGCCGCCCCAACCAGGTCGTCGGCCTGCACTTCTTCAACCCCGCCCCGGTGATGAAGCTCGTGGAGGTGGTCCGCACCGTGGTCACCGCCCCCGACGTGATCACCGATGTCGAGGCGCTCTGCGCGCGGCTGGGCAAGACCGATGTGACCATCAGCGACCGGGCCGGCTTCATCGCCAACGCGCTGCTCTTCGGCTACCTCAACCACGCCGTGCAGATGTTCGAGTCCCGCTACGCCACCCGCGAGGACATCGACGCGGCCATGAAGTACGGCTGCGGCCTGCCGATGGGCCCGCTCGCGCTGATGGACCTGATCGGCCTGGACACCGCGTACGAGATCCTCGACACCATGTACCGGCGGGGTGGGCGCGACCGCCGCCACGCGCCGGTGCCCCTGATCAAGCAGATGGTCACCGCCGGTCTGCTCGGCCGCAAGTCCGGCCGCGGCTTCTACACCTACGAGAAGCCCGGCTCCCCGGTGATCGTGGCCGACGAGCAGACCCCGGTCGCCGACAGCGCCTCCGCCGATGCGGCCCGTGGCATCACCAAGGTCGGCGTGGTCGGCTCCGGCACCATGGCCACCGGCATCGTCGAGGTCTTCGCCAAGGCCGGCTACGAGGTCGTCTCGGTGACCCGGGGCGCCGAGAAGTCCGCCCGCGTGCGCGCGGCGATCGAGAACTCCCTCAACAAGGGCGTTGCCCGGGGCAAGCTCAGCGAGCCCGACCGGGACGCGGCGCTGGCCCGCGTCACCTCCTCGGCGAACCTCGAGGACCTCGCCGACGTGGACCTCGTCGTCGAGGCTGTGGTGGAGGAGCTCAGCGTCAAGAAGGCGCTCTTCGCCAACTTCGACGAGATCTGCAAGCCGGGCGTCGTGCTCGCCACCACCACCAGCTCGCTGCCGGTGGTCGAGGTGGCCATGGCCACCCAGCGTCCGGCCGACGTGGTGGGTCTGCACTTCTTCAACCCGGCGCAGGTGATGCCGCTGGTGGAGATCGTGGAGACCATCCGTACCTCCGCCGAGACCGCCGCCACCGCCCGCGCCGTCACCGCCGCGCTGCGCAAGGTCGGCGTCAGCTGCACCGACCGGTCCGGCTTCATCGTGAACGCGCTGCTCTTCCCGTACCTCAACGACGCGGTGAAGATGCTCGAGGCGAACTACGCCACCGCCGACGACATCGACCACGCGATGAAGCTCGGCTGCGGCTACCCGATGGGCCCCTTCGAGCTGCTCGACGTGGTCGGCCTGGACGTCTCGCTCGCCATCACCCGGGAGCTCTACCTGGAGCTGCGTGAGCCCGGCTTCGCCCCGGCGCCGCTGCTGGAGCACCTGGTCACCGCCGGCTACCTGGGCCGCAAGACCGGCCGGGGCTTCCGCGACTACACCAAGCGCTGAGCGGCCCGGATCACCACCCGAGCGCCCGGTGCCGGTCGGCCACGGCCGGCCGGCACCCGTACGCTTGAACGACCATGAGCCCCCGCCGCAACCGTCCCCGTCGAGACGACGCAGAGCTGGACGAGGGCCGCCTCCGGCAGGGTGTCGGCTCCGTGCAGTCCTGGCGTGACGGTGACTGGCAGGTGCGTGGCATCGCCGGCGGCGCGTCCGCCAAGACGTACCGCTGTCCGGGGTGTGACCAGGAGATCCGGCCCGGCACCGCGCACGTGGTCGCCTGGCCGTCCGACGGGCGGGGCGACCTGAGCGACCGGCGGCACTGGCACTCCGGCTGCTGGCGCGCCCGCGACCGGCGCGGCCCGAACCCGCACCGCGGCCACGGCGCCCCCCGCTACGGCTGACGCGATCTCGGTCACCCTGTCGGCGACCCGCTCTGCGCGGACGCCGCCGCCGGGCGAGACTGTAACGGTGAGCACACCCATCCGCGCCGCGTCGATCCTGCCCGCCCACCGCGAGGAGATCGAGCTGCACACCGCCGACGGCCTGCGGCTGGTCGGCGAGCTGGCCCGCCCCCTCGACCGGGAACCGGCCGGCACCCTCATCTGCCTGCACCCGCTGCCCACCCACGGCGGCATGATGGACAGCCACCTCTTCCGCAAGGCGGCCTGGCGCCTGCCGGCGCTCGCCGACCTCGCGGTGCTGCGCTTCAACACCCGCGGCACCAGCAGCGTGCGCGGCACCAGCGAGGGCAGCTTCGACAACGCCGTCGGGGAGCGGTACGACGTGGCGGCGGCGATCGAGTACGCCGAGTTCCACGACCTGCCCAACCGCTGGCTGGTCGGCTGGTCCTTCGGCACCGACCTGACGCTGCGCTACGGCTGCGACCCGGCGGTGGCCGGGGCGATCCTGCTCTCCCCGCCGCTGCGCTACTCCAGCCCCGAAGATCTGGCGGTCTGGGCCGAAAGCGGCAAGCCGGTCACCGCGCTGGTCCCCGAGTTCGACGACTACCTGCGGCCGGAGGAGGCCCGGCGCCGGTTCGCCGCCATCGGGCAGGCGGAGGTGGTCGGCGTGCCCGGCGCCAAGCACCTCTGGGTCGGCGATGCCGAGACGGCGCTGGACGAGATCGTGCGCCGGGTGAATCCGCAGGCGGCGGTGCCGCTGCCGACGACCTGGGACGGGCCGATGGAGACCGGTGACGCCAGCGCGTACGCCGACCGGACGGTGGCGGCCTTCGCCGACCAGCCGGTGCCGGGCCCGCAGCAGCGTACGGCGGAGTAGCCCGGCGCCGGGCACCCGCGATCAGTCGGGGTGCCCGTCGGCGACCCGGCCGGCCCGCCTTCCGCTCACCGTCTCGGGGTGGCCCGGAGTCCCCGGCCCTGCGCCACTCGCGGTGTCCGGCCCGATCCTGGTCGCGGCGTCGAGCCCGCTGCCGGTGGTGGTCCGCGCGCCGGTCTCATCCGCCGGCGCCGGCCAGCCGGCCAGCCAGTCGTGGCGGCGCTGCCAGGCGGTGCGCCACGGTGCCCGGCTGCGCCCCGTCGGCAGCGCCGCCCGCAGGGCGACCCCCGCCAGGAGCAGAGCCCGTCCGGTCCGTGCCCGCCGGGCCGGCCACCGCAGCCGCAGATAGGTGGCCTTGCCACGCAGCAGCATCAGCAGCTTTCCGGTGCTCGTGGAGGCGGCGCCGCCACGGTGCCGTACCCGGGCGTCGGGGACGAGCACCGGCGTCGCCCCGAGCCGCGCCGCGCGGGCACAGAAATCCGCGTCCTCGCTGTACATGAAGTAGTCCGGCGTGAAGCCGCCAAGGGCGGCGAAGAGGCGATGTTCGATGAGCAGCAGGCAGCCCGACGCGGCGGGCACCACGGCCGGCTCCCGCCGGTCCAGCCGGGGCAGCTCCTCCGGGTTCGACCAGGACCAGCGTCGCGCCACGGTGGAGAGTCCGGTGGCGAAGCAGAGGCTGCCGTGCAGCGACGGCAGCGCGAAGACCGAGCGGCCGTCGTCCCGGCCGTCGGGGCGCAGGGTACGCCCGGCGTAGACGCGGTGCCGGGGATGAGCGCGGGCGTAGCCGACGAGAGCCGAGACGGGGTCACCGACCGGTTCGGTGTCCGGATTGAGCAGCAGCAGCCATT
>Ga0233363_1000158_pt1 | contig 33636 bp, 28 predicted proteins | sample ElkDunMinimDraft_18_FD_191534 | JGI IMG/M metagenome (GOLD analysis project Ga0233363, IMG submission 191534) | Fecal eukaryotic communites from dung pellets of Tule Elk in California, USA - Elk Dung C16 | ecosystem: Host-associated > Mammals > Digestive system > Large intestine > Fecal | place... | reverse complement strand
GCCCCGAGGGCCAGCGCGGCAGCCGTCCACCCGGCGTGCGGTGCGGCGCCCAGCACTGCGAGGACCGCAGCCGTGACCGCACCGGTGCGCACGGCGACGGGACCGAGCCCGGTGCGCCGGTCCGCGACCAGGAACCCGGCGAGGACCACGGCCTCGCCTGCGACGAGGACGACGTCTGCCGTGGCGACGAGCACCGGCAGGGCGACGGCGAGCAGCACGACCACCGTGCGCCACCCGGTGGCCGCCGCCCGTGCGGTCCACCCGTGGGCCCGGCGCGCTGTGAGCACACCCAGCGCGCCGACGGCCAGGAGCGCCCCCACGGCGGCCGTGCCGGCGTCCGCGACGAGCGCGCGGGGAGGTCCGACCACGAGGCGCGTCCCGGTCCACGCCACGACGAGGAGAACCGACCAGGACGCCGCGGCGACGGCTCCCAGGAGCGCCGCGCGGGTGGCGGCGAGGACGTCGACGTCCCACGCCGGGGCGCGGGGGAGCAGCAGGAGGGCGGCGGCCACGAGGCAGGCCCCGACGACGGCGGCCTGCGAGGCCGTCACGGCGTCGGTGTGCGGTGCGACGACGGCCGCGAGCGCGGTCGCGACGCCCAGCGACGCCGTGACGCCGCCGGTCGCGGCCCAGATGCCGCGCATCACCCGGGCACCCTGCGACGACCAGGAGGGCTGCGCGCGCCGGCCCAGCGCGATGGTGCGTGCCTCCACCGCCACCTGCGCGCCCAGCACGGCGACCGCGGCAGCGAGGAGGGCGACGTACGCCCACGGCCCGTTCGTGAGGTGCGCGACGCCGCCGATGGTGGCCGTCAGGACGGCCGCCGGCAGCAGCACGACGGCGACCACGCGCATCACGGTGCGTTCGGCACGTCCGCCCGACCACGGCCGTACGGCGCGTGCCGTCGTGAGGACGGCACCGAGGAGCAGGAGCGCGCACGTCGCGGCCGCGTGCGGCGACGCGGGCAGCCACGCCAGCGGCGCGAGCGGCGCCAGCGCGGCGCCCGCGACCGCACCCGCCCGCAGCCGCGAGCGCACGCCCCACACGGTCAGCAGCCCGCCGCAGACGAGCGCGGAGGCGCCTGCCTGGCCGGTGCCGTCCCCGAGGGAGATGACGCCGGTCGCGCGCACCGCCCACGCGTCGAGGAGCAGCAGCACGACCGCCAGCGCGCCGACGGCCTCGGCCCCCTGAGGCAGCCGGCGGGCGCGCAGCCACGACGCGAGGGCGAACACCACGAGCGTGCCCACGCCGATGACGGCCGCGCGGCCCCGCAGGCCCATCACGTCCCACGCGAAGACGAGGAACGTGATGCTGGCGGCGACGAGCAGCGCCGCACCGACGACCTGCAGCACCGTCTGCACCCGCCACCGGCGGCGCTCCGCCGGGGCCGGGGCCGGGGTTGCCGTGACCGGGCGTGCGGTGACCGGGGGGACGGACGCCGGCCGGGTCGGCCGGGGCGCGGCGGGCGGCCCGCCCACCGTCGTCGGGGTGCCGACGGCCGGGACGAGCACCCGGGGCGCCACCCCCCGGGTCGCCGGGGCGGGTGCCGGCGCGTGCGTGGTGGTCGCTCGCTCGTGATGCGTCGCCGTGCGTCGGCCGGGGGCGCGCGTCTGCGCGGCGCGCATCGCGGCGACCCGGTCCTGACGGGCCGTCAGGGCGCGCACGACCACCTGGCTGTCCTGCCACACGAGCGCCCCGTCGGGCCCGGACACGTCCAGCCCGCACGCGGCGCAGCGTCCGCCCCGCAGGGTCGCGGTGCAGGCGGGGCACGCGGTGGTGTCCTGCAGCGCGCGCAGGGTGCGGGTGTAGAGGGTGTCCGGGTGGTCGGGCATGGGCGCATCGTGCCAGGCCCCGGCCCCGCCGCGAGCGCTCTGCACAGGTGATCCCCCGTGCGGCCCACGAGCCGGAGTCGTCCGGACTCCGGCTCGTGCCCGTCGTGGCGGACCGCCCGTACGCGACGGCGGTGTTGGGCCTAGGGTGGGCACGCGGGCACGCGGGACGTGACCGCAGGACGGAGGTCACCATGGCTGGGCAGGAGCACGTCAGGCACCGTCAGGACGACGAGCCCGCGGAGGAGCCCGGGACGCCGACCCCGGCAGCGCCGAGCGCGCAGGCTCGGGACGCGGAGGTCGACGCGCTGCTCGAGGAGATCGACGACGTCCTCGAGCAGAACGCCGAGCAGTTCGTGCGCGGGTTCGTCCAGAAGGGCGGTCAGTGAGCGCCGATGACACTGCACCACTCGTCCGGCCGACTCCCGCACGCCTTCACCACGCCAGGTTCGTCCTCGTTCGTCGACTTCCTGTCCGGGTACGCCCCTGACCTGCTGCCCGGGCGGCGTCCCGTGCCGACCGGTGACGTCCAGACGCCGCACGGCACGACGATCGTCGCACTGGCCTTCGACGGTGGTGTCGTCATGGCCGGTGACCGCCGCGCCACGATGGGCTCGATGATCGCGAGCCGGCACATCGAGAAGGTCTTCCCCGCGGACGAGTTCTCCGCGGTCGGCATCGCCGGGACCGCCGGCCTGGCCATCGAGCTGGTCCGCCTCTTCCAGCTCGAGCTCGAGCACTACGAGAAGATCGAAGGCAGCCTGCTGTCGCTCGACGGCAAGGCCAACCGGCTCGCGACGATGATCCGCGGCAACCTCGGCATGGCGATGCAGGGTCTTGCGGTCGTGCCGCTGTTCGCCGGGTACGACCTGGACGGTGGACGCGGGCGCATCTTCTCGTACGACGTGACGGGTGGGCGCTACGAGGAGCACGAGCACCACGCCGTCGGGTCGGGCTCGGTGTTCGCACGCGGCTCGCTGAAGAAGCGCTGGCGGGAGGGCCTGGACGCGTCGACCGCGGTGCGTGTCGCCGTCGAGGCGCTCGTGGACGCGGCCGACGACGACTCCGCGACCGGGGGGCCGGACCGCGCGCGGCGCATCTGGCCCGTGGTCGCGACCGTGACGGAGGCGGGCTACCTGCGGGTGTCGGACGACGACCTCGCTGCCGCGGTCGAGGCGGTCGAGAACGGCCGGCGCAGCACCCGGCGCGACGGAGGTGCGCGATGAGCATGCCGTTCTACGTCTCGCCCGAGCAGCTCATGAAGGACCGGGCGGACTACGCGCGCAAGGGCATCGCCCGCGGACGCTCCGTCGTGGTGCTGCAGTACGACGACGGCATCGCGTTCGCGACCGAGAACCCGTCGCGCGCGCTGCACAAGATCTCGGAGATCTACGACCGCATCGCGTTCGCCGCCGTGGGCAAGTACAACGAGTTCGAGAACCTGCGGGTGGCGGGCGTGCGGTACGCCGACCTGCGCGGCTACTCCTACGACCGGGTGGACGTGACCGCGCGCGGCCTGGCCAACGCGTACGCCCAGACGCTCGGCACCGTGTTCACCACGGAGTCGAAGCCGCTCGAGGTCGAGCTCGTCGTCGTCGAGGTCGGGCGCGAGCCGGCCGGTGACCAGATCTACCGGCTCTCGTACGACGGCTCCGTGGCCGACGAGCACGGGTGGGTCGTGATGGGCGGCCAGGCCGAGCGTCTGGCCGGCCTGCTCGGCGCCGGGTGGCGCCCGGGTATGACGCTCGCGCAGGCGCTGGGCCTCGCGGTGCAGGTGCTGGGCTCCACCGCGGACGAGGGTGAGCCGCGCGCGCTGGGCGCGGCTGCGCTCGAGGTGGCGGTCCTGGACCGGACGCGGCCGCGGCGCGCGTTCCGCAGGCTGACCGGCGCGCTGCTGGAGGACGTGCTCGGCGGGGTCGACGCCCCGTCGGACGGGGACGGGCCGCCGGCGCCCTGAGGGTGTCGACCGCACCGGGCTGACGAGCGACGGGGAGGGACGCATGGACAGGCGCATCTTCGGTCTGGAGACCGAGTACGGGGTCACGTGCGCGGCGCAGGACGGCCGCGGCCTGTCCGCGGACGAGGTCGCGCGGTACCTCTTCCGCAAGGTCGTGGCGTGGGGACGCTCGTCGAACGTGTTCCTGCGCAACGGCTCGCGGCTGTACCTCGACGTCGGGTCGCACCCCGAGTACGCGACCGCCGAGTGCGACGACTGGCGCCAGCTCGTCACGCACGACCGCGCGGGTGAGCGCATCCTCGAGGGGCTCGTGGCCGACGCCCAGCAGCGGCTCGAGCACGAGGGGCTGCCCGGGCGCATCCACCTGTTCAAGAACAACACCGACTCGGCGGGCAACTCCTACGGCTGCCACGAGAACTACCTCGTGCGCCGCCAGGGGGACTTCGCGCGCCTGTCGGACGTCCTCGTGCCGTTCCTCATCACCCGCCAGATCCTCACGGGTGCCGGCAAGGTGCTGGCCACGCCCCGCGGTGCCGTGTACTGCCTGTCGCAGCGCGCGGACCACATCTGGGAGGCCGTCTCGAGCGCGACGACGCGCTCGCGGCCCATCATCAACACCCGGGACGAGCCGCACGCCGACGCCGAGCACTACCGGCGCCTGCACGTGATCGTGGGCGACTCGTCGATGTCGGAGACCACGACGATGCTCAAGGTCGGGTCGACCGACCTGCTGCTGCGCCTCATCGAGTCGGGCGTGACGATGCGCGACATGACGCTCGAGAACCCGATCCGGGCGATCCGGGAGATCAGCCACGACATGACCGGCAAGCAGCCGGTGACGCTCGCGTCGGGACGCACGGTGACCGCGATCGACCTGCAGGAGGAGTACCTCTCGCGCGTCAGCGACTTCGTCACCGCCGAGACGGGGCCCTCCCCGGAGACCAAGCAGGTGCTCGACCTGTGGGAGCGCGGGTTGCGGGCGCTGCGCGTGGGGGACCTGACGCTCGTCGAGCGGGAGCTGGACTGGGTCATCAAGTACCGGATGATCGAGCGCTACCGCGCGAAGCACGACCTCGAGCTGTCCGACGTGCGGGTCCAGCGCCTCGACCTCGCGTACCACGACATCTCGCGGACCGAGGGCCTGTACAACCTGCTGGCCGCGCGCGGGCTCGTCGAGCGGGTCACCACGGACCTCGACGTGTTCGAGGCGACCGCGGTCCCGCCGCAGACGACGCGCGCCAAGCTGCGCGGCGACTTCGTGCGGGCGGCGCAGGACGCGCGACGGGACTACACGGTCGACTGGGTGCACCTCAAGCTGAACGACCAGGCGCAGCGCACGGTCCTGTGCAAGGACCCCTTCCGGAGCGTCGACGAGCGCGTCGACCGGCTCATCGAGTCCATGTGACGTCGGGGGCGCCCTCGCCGGTCGCGAGGTCGGACGTCACGGCGCGGCGCGCGCCGGTGGTCGTACAGTGGGGCCCCGTCGTGCACGGGCCGCGAGGAGCGGCCCGGCGTCGACGTCGTGGAGGACCGAGCTCGTAGGAGGAACGTTCGTGCGGTTGGTGGCAGGTGCCCGCCGGGCGGCCCTTCCGGTTGTCGTCGCGATGGTGCTCGCCGCGTGCACCTCGGTGGAGGCCGTCGAGCCGGTGGTCACCGTGACGGGCGACGCGGGGGAGGCCCCGACGGTGACCTACGTGACGCCGCTGGCCGTCGAGGAGACGTTCCGCGACGAGATCTGGGAGGGAACGGGTGCGGAGCTCGTCGACGGTGCGCCCGTGCTCATCGACTTCTGGCTCGAGAACGCGCGGGACGCGAGCCTCGTCAAGGAGAGCTACTCGACGAGCCCCACGCCCCGGATGCTGACGGTCGAGGACCTCGGGACCGACCTGTACGAGACGCTGCGCGGGCAGCGGGTGGGTGCGCGGCTGCTCCAGGTGGCTCCTGGTGGGTCCGGTGCGGACTACCCGACGGTCACCGTGCTCGACGTGCTGCCCACGCGGGCGGTGGGGGAGCCGCTCGACCCGGACCCCTCGTTGCCGGTGGTGGCCGAGGGCGGCGACGGGTCGCTGTCCCTGACGCCCACCGGCACGCCGCCGCCGGACCGCCTCGTCGTGGAGCCCCTGGTGCGCGGGACCGGTGCTCAGGTCGCCGCGGGAGACGTCATCACCGTCCAGTACGCCGGGTTCTCATGGGACGACGGCGCCCTGTTCGACTCCACGTGGCAGCGCGTGCTGCCCGTCTCGTTCCTGCTGTCCGACGTGCCGTCGTGGTCCGAGGGCCTGGTCGACCAGCCCGCCGGCAGCCGCGTGATGCTCGTCGTGCCCCCCTCGTACCCCCTGGGCGTCACCGACGCCGAGGAGCTCGCCGGAAAGACGGTGGTCTTCGTGATCGACATCCTCGCCACCGGCACTCCCGCGCAGGGCGCGCAGTGAGCCTCTCGCTGCGGGTCATCCCGTGCCTGGACGTCGACGCCGGCCGCGTCGTCAAGGGCGTGAACTTCGAGAACCTCCGTGACGCGGGCGACCCGGTCGAGCTCGCCCGGCGGTACGACGCGGAGGGCGCCGACGAGCTGACGTTCCTCGACGTCTCGGCGTCGTCGTCCGACCGGGAGACCACGTACGACGTGGTGCGTCGCACCGCCGAGGAGGTGTTCGTCCCGCTCACGGTCGGAGGCGGCGTCCGCTCGCCGCACGACGTCGACCGCCTCCTGCGGGCCGGCGCCGACAAGGTCGGCGTCAACACCGCGGCGATCGCGCGACCCGAGCTCATCACCGAGATCGCCGACCGTTTCGGCTCGCAGGTGCTGGTGCTGTCGGTGGACGCCCGCCGCACCACCGGCGAGACGCGGACGGCCTCCGGCTACGAGGTGACGACCCACGGCGGGCGACGCGGCACGGGGCTGGATGCCGTCGAGTGGGCCCACCGTGCCGTCGACCTCGGGGTCGGCGAGGTCCTGCTCAACTCGATGGACGCCGACGGCACGACGGCGGGCTTCGACCTGGAGATGATCACGGACGTGCGCGCCCGCGTGAGCGTCCCGCTGATCGCGTCGGGCGGCGCCGGCACCGTCGAGCACTTCGTGGAGGCGGCGCGGGCCGGGGCCGACGCGGTGCTCGCCGCGAGCGTCTTCCACTTCGGCACGCTGACCATCGGTCAGGTCAAGGACGCCCTGCGGGCCGCGGGGGTCGTCGTCCGCTGACGCGACGGGGCGCGGACCGCAGTCGTCGGGACGCCGACGACGCCGCCGTCAGGGGCCGGTCAGCAGGTCCCGCACGGTGGCGACCTCGTCCTCGGCACCGTCGAGCCGCACGTTCGACGCCTGGAGGCGGCCGGACACGGCGAGCACGAGCTCTCCCACGGCGCCGCGCAGGACGACCGTCCCGTGCCCCTGCCGAGGCGCGTGCACGGCCGACCGCACGTCGTCGTCCCGCACCAGCACCACGCCCGGCCCGAGACGACGCAGGCGCAGCGGGGCCATGCGCACGAGCTGCGACCACAGGACCTCGACGAGGCCCTCCGGCAGCTCACGGGGCGTGAGGTCCCCGGTGCCCCGGCGCACGTCCTCCGTGTGCACGAAGTACTCGGTGGCGTTCACCGCGTCGCCGGCCCACGCGAGCGGGCTCCACCGCGGCGGCCGCGCGGCGAACCGCTCGACCAGCTCGGCGTAGCCGGCGGCGTCGGACGCGCTGTCGGCGAGCCGCTCCGTCGCCGCCGCGAGCCCGCCGCGCACCGCGGAGGCGGCGAGCCCGGGCCGCTCACGGATCACCAGGTGCGCCGCCAGGTGCCGGGCCTCCCAGCCCGCGCACAGCGTGGGGTCGTGCGGGTCCGCGGCGCGCAGCGTCTCGCAGAGCCAGTCGCGTTCGGTCTCGTGCCACGTCATGGCACGTGATCGTGCCATGCGGAGCGGGGGCGGCGCGCACCGTGCCGTCCGTCGCGCGTCGGACGGGTGCAGGCGCGGCTGCGTGAGAAGATCGCCACATCCCCCGTGTCGTCAGGAGTGTGACAGCCGTGCCCGCGCGCCCCCGGACCCCCGCCGACCCGTCCCACCCGGGGGGGCCGGCGGCCGGCGCGGCGCTCCGCGGCTCGACGGCCCGCAGGTCTGCCGCCCTGGTCTGGCGTGGCATGCGGGCGCACCCCCGGACGTACGTCGCGGCAGTCGTGACCTCGGCGCTGTTCGGCGGGCTGACGGTCGCGGTGAGCCGCGTCCTCGGCGCCGTCACCGACCAGGTCGTGGTCCCCGCCCTCGCGGGCTCCGAGCAGGCTCAGGACAGGATCTGGCTCGCCGGCCTCGTGGTCGCGCTCGTCGCGCTGCTGCTCGCCGTCAGCGTCGCCGGCCGTCGCGTCTTCGCGGGCATCGGTGTCGCCGACATCCAGGCCGACCACCGCCGGGCGGTCACGCGGCAGTACCTGCGGCTGCCGATGTCGTGGCACCGGCAGCACCCCACGGGGCAGCTCCTGTCGAACGCGGGCTCGGACGTCGAGGCCGCGACGGGGGTGTTCAACCCGCTGCCCTTCGCGCTCGGTGTCGTCGTCATGATCGTGGCCGCCACCGTGGCGCTGCTGCGCACCGACGTGTGGCTGGCGCTGGCCGCCCTCGTGGTGCTGCCGCTCGCGGTGATCGCGAACCTCGTCTTCCAGCGCCGGATGACCCCGGCGATCACGCGTGCGCAGCAGCTGCGTGCCGAGGTGGCCGACGTCGCGCACGAGAGCTTCGAGGCCGCCGCCCTGGTCAAGTCGCTCGGCACCGAGGACCGGGAGGACGTGCGGTTCACCGCCCGTGCCCGCGAGCTGCGGGACGCGAACGTCCGCGTCGGTGTGGTCCGTGCGGTCTTCGACCCGGTCATCGACCTGCTGCCGAACCTCGGCACGCTGCTCGTGCTGCTCGTCGGGGTGCAGCGGGTCGCGGCCGGCGCGATCGGCACCGGCGACGTCGTCGCCGCCGCCTACCTCCTGACGCTGCTGGCCGTGCCCGTGCGCGCGTTCGGCTGGGTGCTCGGCGAGCTGCCCCGCGGCCTGGTCGGTCACGACCGGATCTCCCGGGTCCTGGACGCCCCGGGTGTGCCGAGCGAGGGCGTCACGCCGCTGGTCGCGGCGTCCCCGGGGGCCACGGTCGAGATGCGGGGGGTGCACCTGCGGGTGCCCAGCGCCGACGGCGAGGTCGAGCTGCTGCACGGCGTGGACCTGCGGGTCGAGGCGGGGCGCACGCTCGCGGTCGTCGGCCCCACCGGGGCCGGCAAGTCCACTCTCGTGGGTCTGGTGCCGCGCCTCGTCGACCCCTCGCAGGGCGTGGTCGAGGTCGACGGCGTCGACGTCCGCGACCTGCGACCCGCCGACCTCGCCGCGCAGGTGGGCTACGTGAGCCAGTCGACGTTCGTGTTCGAGGACACGGTGCGCGGCAACGTCACGCTCGCCGACCCCGGCGACGCCGGGGCGCCCGATGACGACGAGGTGTGGGCGGCCCTGGCCGCGGCCCGCGTCGACGACGTGGTGCGGGCGTTGCCGGGCGGGCTGGACGCGCCGCTCGGTGAGCGCGGCGCCAACCTGTCCGGCGGCCAGAGGCAGCGGCTCGCGCTCGCGCGCGCCCTGGTGCGCCGTCCCCGTGTCCTGGTCCTCGACGACGCGACCTCGGCGGTCGACCCGGGCGTCGAGCGCGACATCCTCACCGGGCTGCACGCCGGCACCGGCGCGACGGGCCCGACGGTGCTGCTCGTGGCGTACCGCATGGCCTCGGTGGTGCTCGCCGACGAGGTCGTGCACGTCGAGGCGGGTCGTGTCGTCGACCGCGGCACGCACGCCGAGCTGCTCGCGCGCGACGCGGGCTACCGCGAGCTCGCGACGGCCTACGAGCGGGAGTCGCAGCGGCGCGCGCGCGAACGGGCCGACGCGGACGCGGCCGACGTGTGGGACGACGACGTCCCGGTAGAGGGAGGACGTCGATGACGCCGAAGGACCAGCCTCGGACGGCCACGCACGACAGCCGCATGGCCCCGGCGAGCACCCTCGGCGTGCTCGCCACCCTGCGCCGCGCGGCGCAGGTCTCACCCGAGCTGCTCGACGGGCTGGCCCTGACGCTCGCGCTCGCCGTGGTCGCGGCCACGGCCCGCGTGCTCGTGCCGATCGCGGTGCAGCAGACGGTCGACACCGCGATCCTGGCGCCCGGCGGCGTCGACGTGTCGCGGGCCGCTGCCCTCGTCGGCGTCGCTGCGGTGGGGCTCGCGGTCGGTGCCGCGTGCTCCGCGCTGGTCAACGTGCGGCTCTTCCGGTCCAGCGAGGCGGGCCTGCTGACCCTGCGCACGAAGGCGTTCCGGCACGTGCACGACCTGTCCGTGCTCACCCAGAGCACCGAACGGCGCGGGTCGCTCGTCTCCCGCGTGACGTCGGACGTCGACACGATCTCGATGTTCGTGCAGTGGGGCGGCATCATGCTGCTCGTCTCGACGCTGCAGATCCTCGTGGCCACCACGCTCATGGCGATCTACTCGTGGCAGCTCACGCTGCTGGTGTGGGCGTGCTTCCTGCCGCTGATGGCGGTCCTGCCGCGGATGCAGCGCGGCGTGAACCGGCGGTACGCGGCCGTCCGGGAGCGGTACGGCGCGATGCTCGGCGCCGTGTCGGAGGCGGTCGTGGGCGCCGAGACCATCCGGGCGTACGGGGTGTCGGAGCGGACGCAGCGTCGCGTCGACGCCGCGGTGGCCGCGACGCGACGGGCCATGGTCCGCGCCCAGACGCTCGTCGCGGTGGTGTTCTCGTCCGGCGTGCTCGTCGCCAACCTCGTGCTCGCGGTCGTCGTGGTCGCCGGCACCTGGCTGGGTGTCGCGGGGGAGCTGACGGTCGGACGGGTGCTGGCCTTCCTGTTCCTCGTCCAGCTGTTCACCGGGCCGGTGCAGATGGCCACCGAGATCCTCAACGAGCTGCAGAACGCGATCTCGGGCTGGCGCCGCGTGCTGGGTGTCCTCGAGACCCCGGTGGACGTCGCGGAGCCGGGCGAGGACGCCGTCCCCAGCCCGCGCGGCCCGGCGTCGCTGACGTTCGCGGACGTCGGCTACGCCTACCCGGACGGGCCCCCGGTGCTCCAGGACGTCGACCTGCACGTCGCCGCCGGCACGTCGGTCGCCGTGGTCGGGGCGACGGGCTCGGGCAAGACGACGATGGCCAAGCTCGTCGCGCGGTTCATGGACCCGACCACCGGGGCCGTGCTGCTCGACGGCACGGACCTGCGCCGCATCCCCTCGGACGACCTGCGCCGCCGGGTCGTGCTGGTCCCCCAGGAGGGGTTCCTGTTCGACGGGACGATCACCGAGAACATCGCCTACGGCCTGCGTGACGACGTGGTCGCCGCCGAGCCGTCGTCGGACGTGGTGGCGCGCGTGGAGCAGGTGGTCGCGGAGCTCGGCCTCGACGCCTGGCTGGACGAGCTGCCCGCGGGCACGGCCACCCCGGTGGGGCAGCGCGGTGAGCTGCTCTCCGCGGGTGAGCGTCAGCTCGTGGCGCTCGCGCGCGCCAGGCTCGCGGACGGTGACCTCCTGCTGCTCGACGAGGCGACCTCGGCGGTGGACCCCGTGGCGGAGGTGAGGATCGCGCGCGCTCTGCGTGAGCTCGCACGCGGCCGTACGACGCTGACGATCGCCCACCGCCTCTCGACGGCGGAGGCCGCGGACCTCGTGGTGGTCGTCCACGCCGGTCGCGTGGTCGAGGTCGGCACGCACAGCGACCTGCTGGCGCGGGGTGACCACTACGCGGCGATGCACTCCGCCTGGGTGTCGCAGACGCGCTGACACGGCCACCGGTGGCCGGCGGTCCGCGGGAGGCCTGTGCGGCCCGCGGACGGCGGGCCGCGCCGACGGTCGCGCGTGGCAGGATCGTCGGGTGCCGCAGACCGACCCCTCCACCACCCCCGATGGCCGCCTGGCAGGCAGCGCCCTCGACCCCGCCGTGGCCGCGCGTCTGCGTCGCGACGATGCGGGGCTCGTGGCCGCGGTCGTCCAGCAGCACGACACCCGCGAGGTGCTCATGCTCGGCTGGATGGACGACGAGGCGCTGCACCGCACCCTCACGACGGGCCGCGTGACGTTCTGGAGCCGGTCCCGCCAGGAGTACTGGCGCAAGGGCGACACGTCGGGTCACGTCCAGCACGTGCGGTCCGTCGCGATCGACTGCGACGGGGACGCCCTGCTGGTCACCGTCGACCAGGTCGGCGCCGCCTGCCACACCGGCTCCCGCACGTGCTTCGAGGCCGGCGGGCCGCTGCCGGTCGTCCTGCCCCCGACCTCCGACCCGTCCGCGGCCGCCGCCGCCACCTCCCGAGGAGCCCAGCCGTGACCCAGCCGTCCGTCTCCGCCGCGCCGCGCGCGACCGCCACGGACCTGCCCTGGGGGGCGACCTGGCCGTCGCGCGACGGGTTCCGGGAGCTGGCGGCCGAGCGGCGGGTCGTGCCCGTCGTGCGCCGCCTGCTCGCCGACGACGTGACCCCCGTCGGGCTCTACCGCGCCCTGGCCGCAGGGCGGCCCGGCACGTTCGTCCTGGAGTCCGCCGAGTCGGACGGCACCTGGGGGCGGTGGTCGTTCGTCGGCGTGACGTCGCGCGCGTGCCTGTCGGTGCGTGACGGCCGAGCGGCCTGGTCCGGCGACGTGCCGGTCGGGGTGCCGACCGACGGGGACGTGCTCGACGTCCTGGGCCGCACGCTCGACGTGCTCCACACGCCGCGCATCGACGGGCTGCCGCCGCTGACCGGGGGACTGGTCGGCGTGCTCGGGTGGGACGTCGTGCACCACTGGGAGCCGACACTGCCCGCGCGCGCGCCGGAGGAGCTCGGCATCCCCGAGGTGACCATGCTGCTCGCCTCCGACCTGGCCGCGGTCGACCACGTCGACGGGTCCGTGTGGCTCGTCGCCAACGCGATCAACTTCGACGCGACCGACGAGCGCGTCGACGACGCGTACGCCGACGCGGTGCGACGCCTCGACGAGATGCAGGCGGCGCTGCGCCGGCCGGTGGTCCCCGCGCCCGCGGTGATCGACCCGGCGGCACCGGTGCCCGAGCTCGAGTTCCGCAGCACACGTGAGGAGTTCGAGGCGCAGGTGCGTCGCGGGCAGGAGGCCATCCGCGACGGCGACGTCTTCCAGGTCGTGCTCTCGCAGCGGCTGGACCTGGACTGCCCGGCCGACCCGCTCGACGTCTACCGGGTGCTGCGCACCGTCAACCCGAGCCCGTACATGTACCTGCTCGCGCTGCAGGACGCGGACGGGCGCGACTTCTCCGTGGTCGGCTCCAGCCCCGAGACGCTCGTCAAGGTCAGCGACGGCCACGTCACGACGTTCCCGATCGCGGGGTCGCGGCCACGCGGGGCGACGCCCGAGGAGGACCGGACCCTCGCGGACGAGGTGCTCGCGGACCCCAAGGAGCGGGCCGAGCACATCATGCTCGTCGACCTGTCGCGGAACGACATGGTCAAGGTCTGCGAGCCGACGAGCGTCGAGGTCGTCGAGTTCATGGCGGTGCGGCGGTTCTCGCACATCATGCACATCTGCTCGACCGTCGTCGGTCGCCTGCGCGCGGGGTCCACCGCGCTCCAGACCCTCGTGGCGACCTTCCCCGCCGGGACCCTCTCCGGCGCACCGAAGCCGCGGGCGATCGAGCTGATCGACGAGCTGGAGCCGGCGCGGCGCGGTGTCTACGGCGGGACCGTCGGGTACTTCGACTTCGCGGGTGACATGGACATGGCCATCGCGATCCGCACCGCCGTGATCCGCGACGGGCGGGCGAGCGTGCAGGCGGGCGGCGGCATCGTCGCCGACTCCGTGCCGGCGCTCGAGTACGAGGAGTCGCGCAACAAGGCCGCAGCCGCCGTGCGGGCGATCCAGCTCGCAGCCTGCCTGCGCGACGACCTGCCGTGACGGGCGCACCGGGCGACGGTGCCGCTCGGGCTGCGACCGGGGGGCCCGCGCGCCGGGGCCGGTGGGTGCTGCTGCTCGTCCTCGCGGCGGCGCTGGTCGCGGTGGTCGCGCTGCCGACCTGGGTGGTCGCCGAGGGCAGCAGCCCTCTCGAGAGCGCCGTGGACGTCGGGGTCACCGGTGCGGAGGTCGCGCCCCAGACGACCGCCGCCGGTCTCGTCCTGCTGGCCGCCGCCGCCGCCGTGGCGCTCGTCGGGCGCACGGGCCGCTGGGTGGTGGCGGTCGTCACGGCAGGCGCGGGGCTGCTCGTCTCCGCCGCTGCGGGCGCGGTGCTCAGGGACCCCGGCGGCGCCGTCTCCGGTGCCGTGGCCGAGGCCACGGGTGTCGCCGTCGGCGACCCGGCCGCGTCCGTCACCGCGTGGCCGGTCGTCGCGGTCGTCGCGGGAGCCCTCGTCGTGCTGCTCGGCGTGGCACTGGCGCGCGCGGGGGGCTCGTGGCGGCACACGTCGCGCCGCCACGAGCGTCCGGGGGGCCCCGCCCCGGCGACCGCGGGCACGGTCGACGAGCGCGCGGCCTGGGATGCGCTGAGCCGGGGCGACGACCCGTCCTGACCAGCGTGGACGGGTCGGTCTCCGATAGGGTGGGCCGACACCGAGCACGAAGGACGTACCACTGATGGCCGATCACTCGCTGGCCCACCGCGCCCAGAACCCGACGCGCACCGAGACCATGCACCTGCCCCCGACGGCACCTCCGACGAACCACGGCCGCACCGTCGCGGCGTGGACGACGACGTGGGGTGTCGTCCTCGGCGGCGTGGTCGCGGCCCTGGGTGTGGCGTTCACGCTCGCCTGGCTGTTCTGGGTCGGCATGGGCGTCATCGTCCTGACCCTCGTCCTGGGGAAGGTCCTGCAGCTGCTCGGGCACGGCCAGGGCGGGGCGGCGACGCTCGCCCGGGCGCAGCGACGCGGGGGCCACTGACCGCACCGGGGAGTCCTCCGGTCCGCACCCGGCCGGTCCCACCGGCCACCACTGACGCAGGGAGAGCTGCATGACGACCCCGAACGAGCCCCGCGACCCGTACACGCCGGACGACCAGCCGGGCACCGGGTCGGGCGAACCCGGTCCGGCGACCCCGCCGCCGACGCCCCCCTCCGCAGGCGACGTCCCGCCGTACCCCGCGGGGACGAGCCCGGCCGCGCCGGCGACCCCGCCGCCCCCGGGCCAGGCTCCGGGCTACGGACAGCCCCCCGCCTACGGGCAGGGTGAGGCACCTGCCTACGGCCAGCCGCCGGCCTACGGCCAGGCGCCCGCCTACGGCCAGGCGCCCGGGTACGGCCAGCAGCCCGCCTACGGTCAGCAGCCCGGCTACGGCGGTGCGCCGTCGAACGCGCGCAACTCGCTCGGCGGCTGGTCGCTCGGGCTCGGGATCCTCTCGATCGTGCTGTGCTGCTTCGCGGTCGGGATCATCCCCGGCGCGATCGGCATCTGGCTCGGGATCAAGGGTCGTGCGGCGGCGGCGCGTGGTGAGGCCACCAACGGCGGCCTCGCGCTCGCCGGCATCATCCTCAGCGTCCTCGGTGTCCTGATCGGGCTGTACTTCCTCGTGAGCATCGTCATGGGCATCGCCCAGTACGGCGGCCTGGACGGTTTCATGGAGTACGTCCAGGAGGAAGTGGAGCGTCAGCAGCAGCTGCAGACCCCGTGACACCTGCCCCGCAGGTGGCGTCGAGCCACGGCACCGCGTCCCCGCCGCACGTGCGGCGGGGCGCGGTGCCGCTCGCTCTGGGCGCAGCGGCGGTGGGTGGCGCGGTGCTGCTGGTCGCCCGGTCGCCCTACGTCCCCCTCAGCTACGGGATCTGTCCGTCCGTCCTCTTCCTGGGTGTGTCCTGCCCGGGGTGCGGAGGCCTGCGCGCGACGCACGACATGCTGACCGGGGACCTGGCCGCCGCCTGGCAGGCGAACCCGCTGTGGACGCTCACCGCGCCCCTCCTGGCGATCACCTGGCTGCTGTGGACCGTACGGCGACTGCGTGGCGACCCGAGCCCGGTCGCGCCGGCGTGGCTCCCGTGGACCGCGCTCGTCGCGGTCGTGGCCTTCGCGGTGCTGCGCAACGTCCCGGCGCTGGTGCCGTACCTCGGACCTGCGCCACTGCCCTAGCGGCGACCGCCGTGGTCGTGAGCGTCGCGTCCCCCGTCCCCGCCCCTCAGGAGGCAACGTCATGAGCACACCCCATGAGCCGCAGCCCGGACCCCTGTACGGGCAGGAGGCGGCGTACGTCGCGCACGGCGGTGCCGCGCCCGCGGACGCGACCCCGCCGCACGGGACGACGCCGGGACCGCAGCCGGTCACGGCACCCGACCGACACCAGCAGCCCGGTCCGCCGGACGGTGGGTACCCGGTCGTCCCGGCGCCCGCGTACGCGCCGCGCAACGACCTCGCGGTGTGGTCGCTCGTCCTCGGCCTCCTGGGCATCATGGGCTGCCTGTTCTTCACCGGCATACCGGCGGTGATCGTCGGCAACAACGCGCGTCGCGCCGTCGCCGCGGGGCAGGCGAACAACGACGGGATGGCGACCGCGGGCATCGTGCTCGGCTGGGTCGCCACGGGCCTGGGCGCGCTCGTGGTCCTGGTGCTGGCGTTCATGGTGCTGCTGCCCCTGCTGTTCCTGGGGCTCACCCTCCCGTTCATCGCCACGACGCCGTAGGTCGCGACGGACCACCGCTGGACCAGGAGCTGGACCATGGGCCGGAGGTCCCGGCGGCGGTCCACACCTCGGGCGGGTGGACGGACGTGCTGCGCGGCACGTCTACCATGTCTCGTCGGCGACGACCCCGGCCCACAGAGCGGGACGTGCCGCACCAACCGGCCAGAGGGGATGATCGGTCGATGACAGTGCTGGACGACATCGTCGCGGGGGTCAGGCAGGACCTGGCCGTGCGGGAGGCGACGACGCCTCTCGGTGAGCTCAAGGAGCGGGCTGCCCGCCGGGAGTCCGCGCTGCAGTGCGTGGCGCGGCTCAAGATGGCAGACGCGGTGACCGTGATCGCGGAGGTGAAGCGCTCGAGCCCCAGCAAGGGCGCGCTCGCCGCGATCTCGGACCCGGCGGCACTCGCCGCCGAGTACGAGAAGGGCGGCGCGGTCGCGATCTCGGTCCTCACCGAGCAGCGCCGGTTCAACGGCTCGCTGGACGACCTGGACGCCGTCCGGGCGCGGGTCGACGTGCCGGTGCTGCGCAAGGACTTCGTGGTCTCGCCCTACCAGGTGTGGGAGGCGCGGGCGCACGGCGCCGACCTGGTGCTGCTGATCGTCGCCGCGCTCGAGCAGACCGTGCTCGAGTCGCTGGTCGAGCGCGTGCACTCCCTGGGGATGACCGCGCTGGTCGAGGTGCACGACACCGAGGAGGTCGCGCGGGCGGTGGACGCCGGCGCGCGCGTCATCGGCGTCAACGCACGCGACCTGCGCTCGCTCGAGGTCGACCGGACCACCTTCTCGCGGGTCGCCCCCGCGATCCCGTCGGACGTCGTCAAGGTCGCGGAGTCCGGCGTGCGGGGTCCGCACGACGTGATGGACTACGCGCGCGCCGGGGCGGACGTGGTGCTCGTCGGCGAGGCCCTCGTGACGGACGACGCGCCCCGGCAGTCCGTGGCGGACCTCGTCGCGGCCGGCGCCCACCCGTCGTTGCGGGCGGTGCGCCAGTGACCGCGTCGGCGGGCGGCCGTGGTCAGGGCACGCGGAGCATGCGTGACGTCCTGCGCGGAGGCGGCCCGCTCGCGCGGCACGAGGGCCCGTACTTCGGGGAGTTCGGCGGCCGGTTCGTCCCGGAGGCGCTGATCGCCGCTCTCGACGAGCTCGAGACGCACTACCGCAAGGCGCTGGCCGACCCTGCGTTCTCCGACGAGCTCGAGCGGCTCCACCGCACGTACACGGGGCGCCCGAGCCCGATCACGGAGGTGCCGCGGTTCGCCCAGCACGTCGGCGAGGGCGTGCGCGTCTTCCTCAAGCGCGAGGACCTCAACCACACGGGGTCGCACAAGATCAACAACGTGCTCGGACAGGCGCTGCTGGTCAAGCGGATGGGCAAGCGACGCGTCATCGCCGAGACCGGGGCGGGGCAGCACGGCGTGGCGACCGCGACGGCAGCAGCGCTGCTCGACCTCGAGTGCACCGTGTACATGGGCGAGGAGGACACGCAGCGCCAGGCGCTGAACGTCGCCCGCATGGAGCTGCTCGGCGCGACCGTCGTGCCCGTCACGATCGGGTCCCGCACGCTCAAGGACGCGATCAACGAGGCGCTGCGCGACTGGGTCGCCAACGTGGAGTCGACGCACTACCTGCTCGGCACGGTGACCGGGCCGCACCCGTTCCCCGAGATGGTCCGCGACTTCCACAAGGTGATCGGCGACGAGGCCCGGACGCAGATCCTCGACGAGACCGGTGCCCTGCCCGACGCGGTCGTGGCGTGCGTCGGCGGCGGGTCCAACGCGATGGGCATCTTCAACGCGTTCCTCGACGACCCCCAGGTCCGCCTGTTCGGCTTCGAGGCGGGCGGCGAGGGCATCGCGTCCGGGCGGCACTCCGCACGGTTCTCCGGTGGCGCTCCTGGTGTGCTGCACGGCGCCCGCAGCTACCTGCTCCAGGACGAGGACGGGCAGACCCTGCCGAGCCACTCCGTGTCCGCCGGCCTCGACTACCCGAGCGTCGGGCCGGAGCACGCCTGGCTGCACGACACCGGTCGCGCGCAGTACCGCCCCGTGACGGACGGCGAGGCGATGGAGGCGTTCCGTCTGCTGTGCCGTACGGAGGGCATCATCCCGGCCATCGAGTCGGCGCACGCGCTGGCCGGCGCGATCGCGCTCGGCCGCGAGGCCGAGACGTGGGCGCAGGACGGCCGGCCGCCGGTGATCCTCGTCAACCTGTCAGGACGCGGTGACAAGGACGTGGCGACGGCGGCCGCGTGGTTCGGGCTGATCGAGCCGGAGCCGGTGCTGAAGGCCGACGAGGGAGAGCAGCTGTGAGCGTCACGGACGTGCGATCGGCGACGGGGGAGAAGCTCGACGAGCTCGCCTCCGGGCCGCGGCCCCGGGCGGCACTCATCGGCTACCTCCCGGTCGGGTTCCCCTCGGTGCCGGGCTCGGCGCGCGCGGTGCGCGCGATGGTCGAGGCGGGCGTGGACATCGTCGAGCTCGGTGTGCCGTACACCGACCCCGTGATGGACGGACCGGTCATCCAGGCGGCGGCGAACCACGCGTTGGCGCACGGCACGCGCGTGCGGGACACGCTGCTCGTCGCCGAGCAGGTCGCGGACGCCGGTGCTCCGATCCTCGTCATGACGTACTGGAACCTCGTGCTGCGCTACGGGGTCGAGGCGTTCGCGCGGGACCTCGCGGCTGCGGGCGGGGCCGGCCTCATCACGCCGGACCTCATCCCCGACGAGGGTGCCGAGTGGCTGGCCGCCTCGGACGCGCACGGTCTCGACCGGGTCTTCCTGGTCGCCCCCAGCTCGACACCCGAGCGACTGGTGTCGACCGTCGCCGCGAGCCGCGGCTTCGTGTACGCGGCCTCGACGATGGGCGTCACCGGCGAGCGTGCCACCGTCGGAGAGCGCGCGGAGCAGCTCGTCGCCGACACGCGGGCCGCCGGTGCGTCCCGCGTGTGCGTCGGTCTCGGCGTGTCACGCCCCGAGCAGGCGGCACAGGTCGCGGGGTACGCCGACGGCGTGATCGTGGGCTCGGCCCTGGTGCGGCCGCTTCTGGAGGCCCCGGACGAGGCTGCAGGTCTCGACGCGCTCACGGGCGTCGTGAGGGGTCTCGCCGACGGTGTGCGCTCGGCGGTGCGGACACCGCGATGACCGTCCTCCCGCTCGCGATCCCGAGCCCCGGGCAGAGCGTCTGGCACCTGGGCCCCTTCCCGCTGCGGGCGTACGCGATCGCGATCCTCCTCGGCATCGTCGTCGCCACCGTCATGACGCAGCGACGGTGGAAGGCGCGGGGGGGAGATCCCGAGACCGTCCTGGACGTCGCCTACTGGGCGGTGCCGTTCGGGATCGTCGGCGGTCGGCTGTACCACGTCGTCAGCTCGCCGGACGCGTACTTCGGCCCCGGCGGCGACCCGTGGAAGGCGCTGGCCATCTGGGAGGGCGGCCTCGGCATCTGGGGCGCCGTCGCACTCGGTGCGGTCGGTGCGTGGATCGGGTGCCGCCGCCACGGGGTGCGGCTGGCCGACTTCGCGGACGCGCTGGCCCCGGGACTGCTCGTCGCGCAGGGCGTCGGCCGTCTCGGCAACTGGTTCAACCAGGAGCTGTTCGGAGGTCCGACGACCCTGCCGTGGGGGTTGCGCATCGACGACGCCCACCTGCCCGCCGGCTTCGACCCCGGCACGCTGTTCCACCCGACCTTCCTGTACGAGATGCTGTGGAACTTCGCCGCCGCAGCACTGCTGATCTACCTGGGCCCGCGGTTGCGGCCGGGCAGCGGGCGGACCTTCTGGCTGTACGTCGTGCTCTACACGACCGGACGCCTGTGGATCGAGATGCTGCGCATCGACCCGGCCGAGACCGTGCTCGGGCTGCGACTCAACGTCTGGACGTCCATCGTGGTGTGCCTCGGCGCGCTGGTAGCGTTCGTCGTGGTCGGGCGTCGGAACCCAGGACGTGACACGACCGTCCTGCTGACACCCCCCACGACGCAGGACGACGAGGCGGACATCCCACGTCGCGCACGGTGACACCGGCGCGTCGGACGCGATGTCGTCCGACGCGGTCATCGATTCCGGCGTGCGGGCGGTATCGTCGCCTTTCACCACGGGCCGACGACGTCCCGGTACCCCCCTTGTTCGTTCGACGCCCCGGCCCGGCCGGGGACTGTGAGGACGGTGCTGATGTCGACGTCGCCCGCGAGCCCCGCTGCTGCCGTGGCGCCAGTCCGGCACGGCCTCTACGACCCTGCGGCAGAGCACGACGCCTGCGGCTTCGCGTTCGTCGCCACGCTGCGCGGCACGCCCGGCCGTGACATCGTCGACGCCGGCCTGACGGCCCTCCTGAACCTGGACCACCGCGGTGCGGTGGGCGCGGAGGAGGACAGCGGTGACGGCGCCGGAATCCTGACGCAGATCCCGGACGCCTTCCTCCGGGACGTCGTGGACGCCGAGCTCCCGGCTGCCGGCTCGTACGCCATCGGCATGGCCTTCCTGCCGGTGGACGACGCCGAGCGGGCGCAGGCGGTGGCTGCGGTCGAGGCCGTCGCGGCGGAGGAGAAGCTGGAGGTCCTCGCATGGCGCGACGTCGTCGTGACCGCCGACCTGGTCGGGCCCACCGCACGTGCGTCGATGCCGGTGTTCCGGCAGCTGGTCGTCGCCGACCCGTCGCGTGAGCTGTCCGGGATCGCGCTGGACCGTCGCGCGTACCGGCTGCGCAAGCGTGCCGAGCGCGAGCACGGCGTCTACTTCGCGTCGCTGTCGGCACGGACCATCACCTACAAGGGGATGCTGACCACGGGCCAGCTCGAGCCGTTCTTCGCGGACCTGTCGGACCCGCGGTACGCCTCCGAGATCGCGCTGGTGCACTCCCGCTTCTCGACCAACACGTTCCCCTCGTGGCCGCTCGCGCAGCCGTTCCGCATGGTCGCCCACAACGGGGAGATCAACACGGTGCGGGGCAACCGCAACTGGATGGCCGCCCGCCAGGGGATGCTCTCGTCCGAGCTGCTGGGGGACCTCGCCCCGCTGCTCCCGGTCTGCACGCCGGGCGGGTCCGACTCCGGCAGCTTCGACGAGGTGCTGGAGCTGCTGCACCTGTCCGGCCGGTCCCTGCCGCACGCGGTCATGATGATGATCCCGGAGCCGTGGGAGAAGCACGCCCAGATGGACCCCTCGACCCGGGCGTTCTTCGAGTACCACTCCACGCTCATGGAGCCGTGGGACGGCCCGGCCGCCATGACCTTCACCGACGGGACGCTCATCGGCGCCGTCCAGGACCGCAACGGTCTGCGCCCGGGTCGGTACTGGGTGACCGAGGACGGCCTCGTGGTCTGCGCGTCCGAGGCGGGCGTGCTCGACATCGACCCCGCGTCGATCGTCGCCAAGGGACGCCTCGAGCCGGGTCTGTTCTTCCTCGTCGACACGGGGCAGGGTCGGATCGTCGCCGACGTCGAGGTGATGGCCCAGCTCGCCGCCCAGCGGCCGTACGCCCAGTGGGTGCAGGAGAACGCCGTCCACCTCTCGCAGCTCCCCGACCGTGAGCACGTGGCCCACTCGGCCGCGTCGGTGCGTCGCCGCCAGCGCGCGTTCGGGTACACGGAGGAGGAGCTGAAGATCCTCCTGGCGCCGATGGCCTCCGCCGGCGCCGAGCCGCTCGGCGCGATGGGGTCGGACACGCCCGTGGCGGTCCTCTCGAAGCGGCCGCGGCTGCTCTTCGACTACTTCACCCAGATGTTCGCGCAGGTGACGAACCCGCCGCTGGACGCGATCCGCGAGGAGCTGGTCACCTCGATCGGCGGGGCGATCGGCCCCGAGCCGAACCTGCTGGTCGACGGGCCCGAGCACGCGCGCAAGATCATGCTGCCGTTCCCCGTCATCGACAACGACCAGCTCGCCAAGATCGTGCACGTCGCGAAGGAGCCGTCGCTCGGCTTCCGTGCGACGACGATCCGCGGTCTGTACAAGGTCGACGGGGGAGGGGCGGCGCTGGAGCGGCGCCTCGAGGAGATCTTCGCCGAGGTCGACCGTGCGGTCGCCGACGGCGTGAGCTTCCTCGTCCTGTCGGACCGCAACTCCGACGCGGACCTCGCGCCGATCCCGTCGCTCCTGCTGCTGTCCGCCGTGCACCACCACACGCTGCGCCGCCACACCCGCACGCAGATCTCGCTGGTCGTCGAGGCGGGCGACGTGCGCGAGGTGCACCACGTGGCCCTGCTCGTCGGGTACGGCGCGGCGGCCGTCAACCCGTACCTGGCCATGGAGACCGTCGAGGACCAGGCGCGCAGCGGCTACCTGCCGGGCGTGACGCCGGAGAAGGCCGTCGCCAACCTCATCAAGGCGCTCGGCAAGGGCGTCCTGAAGGTCATGTCGAAGATGGGCATCTCGACGATCGCGTCCTACCGCGGCGCCCAGGTGTTCGAGGCGATCGGCCTGTCCCACGCGCTCGTGGACCGGTACTTCACGGGGACGACCAGCCGGCTGGGTGGCATCGGTCTCGACGTCATCGCGGCCGAGGTCGCGGCTCGTCATGCCGACGCCTACCCCGCGAGCGGCAACCGCCAGGCGCACCAGCGGCTCGCGGTCGGCGGCGAGTACCAGTGGCGTCGCGGCGGCGAGGAGCACCTCTTCGACCCGGAGACGGTCTTCCGGCTGCAGCACTCGACGCGCACGCGCCAGATGGACGTGTTCCGGCAGTACACGGCACGTGTCGACGAGCAGTCCGAGCGGCTCATGACGCTGCGCGGCCTGCTGCGGTTCAAGGAGGGCGTCCGCCCGCCGGTGCCGATCGACGAGGTCGAGCCCGTCAGCGAGATCGTCAAGCGGTTCAACACCGGTGCGATGTCGTACGGCTCGATCTCCGCCGAGGCGCACGAGACGCTGGCGATCGCCATGAACGAGATCGGCGGCAAGTCGAACACCGGGGAGGGCGGCGAGGACCCCGACCGCCTCCACGACCCGCGGCGCCGCTCGGCGATCAAGCAGATCGCCTCCGGACGGTTCGGCGTGACGTCCGAGTACCTCACCAACGCGGACGACATCCAGATCAAGCTCGCCCAGGGCGCGAAGCCCGGCGAGGGCGGTCAGCTGCCCGGTCACAAGGTGTACCCGTGGGTCGCCAAGACGCGGCACTCCACGCCGGGCGTCGGGCTGATCTCGCCGCCGCCGCACCACGACATCTACTCGATCGAGGACCTCGCGCAGCTCATCCACGACGCGAAGAACGCCAACCCGTCGGCGCGCATCCACACCAAGCTCGTCAGCGAGTTCGGCGTCGGCACGGTGGCCGCCGGGGTGGCCAAGGCGCACTCGGACGTCGTGCTCATCTCGGGGCACGACGGCGGCACGGGCGCGAGCCCGCTGACGTCGCTGAAGCACGCCGGCACCCCGTGGGAGATCGGGCTGGCGGAGACGCAGCAGACCCTGGTGCTCAACGACCTGCGTGACCGCGTCGTCGTGCAGGTCGACGGCCAGCTCAAGACCGGTCGCGACGTCCTGGTCGGTGCGCTGCTGGGCGCCGAGGAGTTCGGCTTCGCCACGGCGCCGCTGGTCGTCTCCGGCTGCGTCATGATGCGCGTCTGCCACCTGGACACCTGCCCCGTGGGCGTCGCCACGCAGAACCCGGAGCTGCGCGCGCGGTTCACGGGCCGTCCGGAGTTCGTGGTGACGTTCTTCGAGTTCATCGCGCAGGAGGTGCGCGAGCACCTCGCGGCGCTGGGCTTCCGGTCGATCAAGGAGGCCGTGGGCCGGGTCGAGATGCTCGACACCCGCCACGCCGTCGACCACTGGAAGGCCGAAGGGCTGGACCTGACGCCCGTCCTGGCCGTGCCCCAGCCGAAGCCGGGCTCGGGCCTGTCCCACGCGCGGGCTCAGGACCACGGGCTCGAGCGGGCGCTGGACAACCAGCTCATCGCGCTGGCCGCCGACGCGCTCGAGCGTGCGGAGCCCGTGCGCATCTCGCTGCCCGTGCGCAACGTCAACCGGACGGTCGGCACCATGCTGGGCCACGAGGTGACCAAGCGGTACGGGGGCGCGGGGCTGCCCGACGACACGATCGACGCGACGCTGACCGGATCGGCGGGTCAGTCGTTCGGCGCGTTCCTGCCGAAGGGCATCACGCTGCGGCTCTTCGGTGACGCGAACGACTACGTCGGCAAGGGCCTGTCGGGCGGTCGCCTGGTGGTGCGTCCCGACCGGAGCTCGGCACTGAGCAGCCAGCACAACGTCATCGCCGGCAACGTCATCGGGTACGGCGCGACGAGCGGGCAGATCTTCCTGCGCGGCCTGGTCGGCGAGCGCTTCGGGGTGCGCAACTCCGGCGCGACCCTCGTCGTCGAGGGCGTGGGCGACCACGCGTGCGAGTACATGACCGGCGGCACGGTCCTCGTCCTGGGGCCCACCGGACGCAACCTCGGTGCCGGCATGTCGGGGGGCACCGCGTACGTGCTCGACCTCACCCCCGAGCTGGTGAACGTGGACGCCGTCCGCAGCGGCGAGCTCGCGCTCGACCCCCTGGACGACGAGGACTTCGCGCTCGTCGAGAGCCTGCTCCGCTCCTACGCGGACGAGACGGGCTCGCTCGTCGCCGCCCAGCTGCTGGAGGACCCGAGCGGCACCCGCGCGCGGTTCACCCGCCTGCTGCCCACCGAGTACGCCCGTGTCCGCGGCGCCCTCGCGCAGGCCGAGGCCGACGGCCTCGACCCGAGCGCGCCGGGCGTGTGGGACAAGATCCTGGAGGTGGCCCGTGGCTGACCCCCGCGGTTTTCTGAAGGTGCGGGACCGCGAGCTCCCGCCGAACCGCCCCGTCGAGGTGCGGCTGCGCGACTGGAAGGACGTGCACGCCCACCTCGAGGAGGGTCAGCCGTTCCTGCGGGAGCAGGCGGGTCGCTGCATGGACTGCGGCATCCCGTTCTGCCACAACGGCTGCCCCCTGGGCAACCTCATCCCCGACTGGAACGACCTGGTGTGGCGCGGGCAGTGGGGCGACGCGATCGACCGGCTGCACGCGACCAACAACTTCCCCGAGTTCACGGGGCGGATCTGCCCGGCGCCGTGCGAGTCGAGCTGCGTGCTGGGCATCAACCAGCCCCCCGTGACGATCAAGAACGTCGAGGTCTCGATCATCGACGAGGCGTTCGCGCGCGGGCTGGTCACTCCGCAGGTGCCGCAGCGCCTGACCGGTCACACGGTCGCCGTCGTCGGGTCGGGCCCCGCGGGCCTCGCGGCCGCCCAGCAGCTCACCCGCGCCGGGCACACCGTCGCGGTGTACGAGCGCGACGACGAGATCGGCGGCCTGCTGCGCTACGGCGTGCCGGACTTCAAGCTCGAGAAGATCCACATCGACCGCCGCCTGGAGCAGATGCGCGCGGAGGGCACCCGCTTCCGACCCGGTGTCGAGGTCGGCAAGGACGTCACGTGGGTGCAGCTGCAGGCCCGGTACGACGCCATCGTGCTCGCCACGGGCGCCACCGTGCCGCGTCAGCTGCAGGTGCCCGGGCTCGACCTCGCCGGTGTGCACGTCGCGATGGACTACCTGCACCAGGCCAACGAGGTCGTCGCCGGCAAGGACGTCCCCGGGCAGATCACCGCCGAGGGCAAGCACGTCGTCATCATCGGCGGCGGGGACACCGGTTCGGACTGCCTCGGCACCGCGCTGCGCCAGGGTGCGGCGTCGGTCACGACCCTCGCCATCGGCAAGAAGCCCCCGACGGAGCGCCCCGCGAGCCAGCCGTGGCCGACCGACCCGGTCCTCTTCGAGGTCTCGTCGTCGCACGAGGAGGGCGGGGAGCGGGACTACCTCGCCTCCACGGTGGCGTTCCTCGGCGACGGGGGCGACGGCGCGGGCCACGTGCGTGCGCTGCGCCTGGCCACCACCGAGTACCTGCCCGACGGCCGACGCGTGCCGACTCCCGGCACCGAGCGCGACATCCCCGTCGACCTGGTGCTCATCGCGATGGGCTTCACCGGCCCGGAGACGGAGCACCTCACCGAGCAGATCGGCGTCGACCTCACCAGTCGCGGGGCCGTGGCCCGCGACGACGACTTCTGCACCAGCGTGCCCGGCGTGTTCGTCGCCGGTGACGCGGGTCGTGGGCAGTCCCTCGTGGTGTGGGCCATCGCCGAGGGTCGCGCCGCCGCGGCGTCCGTGGACGCCTACCTGTCGGGCTCCTCCGAGCTCCCCGCCCCGGTGTCGGCCAGCACGGTGGCCCTGCGCCCCTGAGCACCGTCCCCCGCATCCCTTCCCGGGACGCGCGTACCCGCAGGCCGGGCACGCCCCCCGGGACGTCCGGCCTTAACGCCGAAATCCAGGAAGGCATAGTCTCGAGTTATGCGTAGAGCCAAGATCGTCTGCACCATCGGTCCTGTGACGGAGTCGCCCGAGCAGGTCCAGGCCCTCGTCGACGCCGGCATGGACGTCGCACGCCTGAACCGCAGCCACGGGGACACCGAGGTGCACAAGCGTGTGTACGACAACGTGCGTGCCGCGGCGAAGGCCTCGGGCCGTTCGGTGGCCGTCCTCGTCGACCTCCAGGGCCCCAAGATCCGCCTCGGGCGGTTCATCGAGGGCAAGCACGACCTCGCCGTCGGCGACGTCTTCACCATCACGACGGACGACGTCGAGGGCACCAAGGAGCGCGTCTCGACGACGTTCAAGGGCCTGACCGGCGACGTCAAGCCCGGTGACCCGATCCTCATCGACGACGGCAAGGTGCTCGTCCGCGTCACCGCGGTCGAGGGCAGCGACGTCGTCACGCGCGTCGAGGTCCCTGGCCCGGTGTCGAACAACAAGGGCCTCAACCTGCCGGGCGTCGCCGTGTCCGTGCCCGCCATGAGCGACAAGGACGAGGAGGACCTGCGCTGGGCCCTCAACGTCGGCGCGGACCTCATCGCGCTGTCGTTCGTCCGCTCGGCGGCCGACTACGACGACGTGCGTCGCATCATGGAGGAGGAGGGCCGGGTCGTCCCGGTCATCGCCAAGATCGAGAAGCCGCAGGCCGTCGAGAACCTCAACGAGATCGTCCAGGCGTTCGACGGCATCATGGTCGCCCGCGGCGACCTGGGCGTCGAGCTCCCGCTCGAGCAGGTGCCGCTGGTCCAGAAGCGGGCGGTGGAGCTGGCGCGTCGCAACGCCAAGCCGGTCATCGTCGCGACGCAGGTGCTCGAGTCCATGATCACGAGCCCGCGCCCGACGCGTGCCGAGGCCTCCGACTGCGCCAACGCCGTGCTCGACGGTGCGGACGCGGTCATGCTGTCCGGCGAGACGAGCGTCGGTGACTTCCCGATCGAGGCCGTGCGCACGATGGCGCGGATCATCGAGAGCACCGAGGAGCTGGGCCGCGAGCGGATCGCGCCGCTCGGTTCCGTGCCCTCCTCCCGCGGCGGTGCGATCACCCGCGCCGCGGCGGAGATCGGTGAGCGCATCGGCGTCAAGTACCTGGTGACGTTCACGCAGTCCGGCGACTCCGCACGGCGGATGTCCCGGCTGCGCGCACCCATCCCGCTGCTCGCGTTCACCCCCGAGGAGGACGTGCGCAACCGTCTGTCGCTGTCCTGGGGCGTGCAGACGTACCAGGTGCCGCGCGTCGACAGCACGGACTCGATGGTCAGCCAGGTCGACCACACGCTGCGCGCGAACGGCCTCGCCGAGGTCGGCGACTACGTCGTCGTCGTCGCCGGGACGCCTGTGGGCGTCGTGGGCTCGACCAACACGGTCGTCGTGCACAAGATCGGTGACGACGAGGTGGCACGCACGCGTATCGCCTGACCGCGTCACGTCCGACGGCCGCCACCCCGCACCCGGGGCGGCGGCCGTCGTCGTACCGGCGCCGCGACCGCGTCAGCGCCGTGCCACGCGGGGCCGCGCCACCTCCGCGCCCCAGTGCTCGACCGTCTGCAGCACCCAGAACGCAGCGAAGAGCGCCACGAGCAGCGCCTCGACGACGAGCACGGCGTGCCCCCAGCCCCCGATCGTCGCGTTCAGCGCGACGACGGCGGACAGCGTCAGCAGCATCGTCGCGCCCAGGACGGCGTAGGCGAGCGCCCACCGGCTCGAGACGGACCGCGCGGCGAAGGCGTTGCGCACCACGACGGCGACCACGGCGACGAAGAGCAGCACGGCTGCCGCGTCGTGCGCCTCCCGCAGCAGCAGGTCGGGCGCCGTGACGAGGGTGACGGCGACCGCGAGCACCACGAGGGCACCCGCTGCCCGGGCGAGCGTCGCCGCTGCCGATCCGCCGCTCCGGACCGCCACGAACGTGCGGGCGCCGGTCGCCAGCAGGCCGGCGACGACGAGCGCCGTCAGGCTGGTGCGTGCGTCCGCGAGCGCCGCGGGCACGTCTGCGACGTCGCCGGGGCACCCGCTGCCGGGCTCGGTGGGCGTCAGGGCGACGACGAGGGCGAGGAATCCGGCGACGTCGAGCAGCGCGTCCTCGAGGTCGTCCGTGCCCGTGTACACGACGAGCAGCGTGCCCACGGCGCACAGGGCACCCACGACCGCGTCGTGCGCCCCTGTCCAGTAGTAGGCGCTCAGGGAGTCCAGCCAGCAGCCTGCTCGCGACGCCTCCACGGCGACCGCGGTGACCAGGAGCACGAGGAGCAGCACGACACCGAGGCGCAGGCTGCGGTACGTGGAGCGCACGGCCCGGCGCTCCGCGGACGACATGCCCTGCAGCTCCACCTCGGCCACCTCCCGCGCACACCCTGCCACCGCCCGCGCGGGGCCGCGCGCCGTCGAGGCGGCCGGGGCGATGTCAGGGGCCGGTCCTAGCGTGGGAGCACCAGTCCGGACCGTAGGAGGCACCATGACCACGCTCGAGAACCGCGACCGCAGCGCGCTGCTGGTCATCGACGTCCAGACCGGTGTGCTCGCCGGTGCCCACGACCGTGCCGGCGTCGTCGGGCGGATCGCGTCCCTGCTCGAGAGGGCACGCGCGGACGGCACGGACGTCGTGTGGGTCCAGCACAGCAGCGACGAGCTGCCGCTCGACTCCGAGACGTGGCGGATCACCCCGGAGCTCACGGTGCGGGAGGGGGACCCCGTCGTCCACAAGCGGTACGGCGACTCCTTCGAGGGGACGGACCTGGAGGCCGTGCTGGCCGCACGCGGCGTCGGACGGCTCGTCGTCGCGGGGGCGCAGACGGACGCCTGCGTGCGCTCGACCCTCCACGGTGCGCTCACGCGGGGCTACGACGTGACGCTCGTCTCCGACGCCCACACCACCGAGGACCTGACCGCGTGGGGTGCGCCGCCGCCCGCGGACGTCATCGCGCACACGAACCTGTACTGGGGGTTCGAGGAGGCGCCCGGACGGACGGCGGGCACGGCGACCGCAGCGGAGGTGGACCTGGGTGCCTCGACCACCTGATGCGGGGGAGCAGGAGTGCTCGTGCACCTCGGTACGGTGCGCGAGCGCTCGTGCGGGTGCACGTGGATGCGGTGCCCCGAGTGGGATTCGAACCCACACTGGATCGGGTTTGAGCCGAACGCCTCTGCCGGTTGGGCTATCGGGGCTGCGGGGCCAGCCTAGTGGGATCCGACGTGACCACGTCGTCGCCGCTCGCGGCTCGCGTGCGCGTGACACGCGCCACGTGACGGTGACCACGAGCGCCTTCGCTCCATCGCACCCGGCAGGCGCACTACTCTGAGCATGTGACCAAGGACGACAGCACCGAGCCCACGCAGGACGCGCCGCAGGCCGTGGACCTGTCCGCCGATCCCGCACCGCGTGCGGCAGCGCCGTCCGCGAGCAGGCCGGCGCGCCGGGCTGTCGTCGCGGAGGACGAGGCGCTCATCCGCATGGACGTGGTCGAGACGCTCACCGAGGCCGGGTTCGAGGTCGTCGGCGAGGCCGGCGACGGCGAGCGTGCGGTCGAGCTCGCGACCGAGCTGCGGCCGGACGTCGTCGTGATGGATGTCAAGATGCCCGTCCTCGACGGCATCTCGGCGGCGGAGCGCATCGGCAAGGCGCACCTCGCGCCCGTCGTGCTGCTGACCGCCTTCTCGCAGACCGAGCTCGTGGAGCGGGCGCGCGACGCCGGGGCGATGGCGTACGTCGTCAAGCCGTTCAGCCCGGCCGACCTGCTGCCGGCCGTCGAGATCGCCATCTCGCGCTACGCCCAGATCACCGCGCTGGAGTCCGAGGTGGCCGACCTCGCCGAGCGCTTCGAGACGCGCAAGCGGGTGGACCGTGCCAAGGGTCTGCTGATGACCAAGATGGGCCTGTCCGAGCCGGAGTCGTTCCGGTGGATCCAGAAGACGTCGATGGACCGCCGCCTGACGATGCGCGAGGTCGCCGACGCCGTGATCGAGCAGGTGGGTGGCGCGTCGTCCTGACGTCCCCCGCTTGGCGCCCGCAGCGCCCCACCGAGCCCGTACCGACACTCCCGTCGGTGCGGGCTCGCTGTGTCGATGGTCACAAGTCCACAACGACATGGTGGTGAGACATTGCCATTCACATGGCGGACACAAACCATGAGTACGTTCGCGCCACATCGTCGGGGCCCGCCCACGGGTCGCGGTCGTGCAGGGCTCACAGAGGGGTACCACACGAATGATTCGTTCGACACGTGCAGGACGCGGGCTGGCGGTCGCAGGGGCGGTCGCACTCGTGCTCACCGCCTGCAGCAGCGGCTCCGGCGACGCCGGCGACGGCGAGACGACAGGAGGGGGCAGCGGGGAGCCGCTCCGCATCGGGACGATCCTCCCCGTCACCGGCTCGCTCGCGCAGCTGGGCCCGCCGGAGATCGCCGGCGTCGACCTCGCCGTGAAGGAGATCAACGACGCGGGCGGCCTGTTCGGTGCTGACGTCGAGGTCGAGCACACGGACTCCTCGGACGCCGAGAACGCGTCGGTCGCGACCGGATCGGCGCAGCAGCTGATCTCCTCGGGCGTGTCGGCCGTCATCGGTGCCGCGTCGTCGTCGGTGACGAAGAACATCGTCGACGACATCACGGGCGCCGGGATCGTGCAGGTCTCGCCCGCCAACACGGCGACGGACCTGTCCGGCTACTCGGACTTCTACTTCCGCACGGCGCCGCCGGACACCGTCCAGGGCGACGTCCTCGGCAACCTCATCGTCGGTGACGGGGCCAGCAACGTCGGCATCCTGGTCTTCAACGACTCGTACGGCACGTCGCTCCGGGACGTCGTCGAGGGCGTCGTCACGGAGGCCGGCGGCACGATCGTCTACGGCACGTCCGGGCAGGAGTTCGACCCCACGGAGACGAACTTCGCCACCATCGTCGCCGACGCCATCGCGGCGTCCCCGGACGCCATCGCGATCCTGTCCTTCACGAACCAGACGCCGTCGATCGTGCGCGAGCTGGTGTCGCAGGGCTGGGACATGAGCAAGACGTACTTCGTGGACGGCAACCTGCAGAACTTCGGCGTCGAGGGCGACATCGGCTTCCCGGCCGGCACCCTCGCGGACGCGCAGGGCACGCTGCCCGGTGCGTACCCGTCGGAGGAGTTCCAGGCGCGGATGCTGGAGATCGACCCGGACCTGAAGGACTACTCGTACGGCCCCGAGTCGTACGACGCGACCATGCTCGTGGCGCTCGCGGCACTGCGGGGCGGCGCGTCCGACGGTGAGACCATCCAGGCCAACATGGTCGCGGTCTCCGGCGCGGACGGTGGCACGGACTGCACGGGCTGGGAGGAGTGCAAGGCGCTCCTCGAGGACGGCGAGGACATCGCGTACCAGGCCGTGTCGGGCGTCGGGCCGTTCAACGAGGCGAACGACCCCTCGTCGGCGTTCATCGGGATCTACCAGTTCGGCCCGGAGAACACCTACACGTTCAGCCGCTCGGAGGAGGGCGAGGTCCCGCAGGGCTGACCTCGCTGAACGCCTGATCGGCGACCCCCGGAACCCACGGTTCCGGGGGTCGCCGTCTCTTCTCTGCCGGCGAGGCACCGGAGAGACGACGAGGCCCGGTGGGCGACCGCTGGGGGGTCGGCCACCGGGCCACGTGCTGCTCGTCAGGCGGCGGGGGAGCCCCCGGGGCCCTGCCGCTCGGCGTCCCGGGCGGCGTCCACGTCGGTCGCGAGGGTCCCGAGGTAGAGCTCGATGACCTTCGGGTCGTGCATGAGCTCCCGCCCCGGGCCGGAGTAGGCGTTGCGGCCCTGGTCGAGGACGTAGGCGCGGTCACAGATCTGCAGCGCGCGTCGCGCGTTCTGCTCGACGATCACGACCGAGACGCCGGCCTTGTTGATGCGGCGGGTGCGCAGGAACGCCTCGTCCTGCCGGACCGGGGACAGGCCGGCGGACGGCTCGTCGAGCAGCAGGACGGACGGCTCGGGCATCAGCGCCCGTGCCATCGCCACCATCTGGCGCTCACCGCCGGACAGGGCACCCGCCCGCTGCTTGCGGCGGTGCGTGAGCTCGGGGAACAGGGCGAGGACCACCTCGAGCCGGTCCGCGAACTTGTGGGGCGTCTGGTAGACGCCCATCTGCAGGTTCTCCTCGATCGTCAGGCTCGGGAAGACGTTGTTGGTCTGCGGGACGAACCCCACGCCACGCTGCACGAGCACGTCGGCTCGCAGGTTCGTGATCGACTCGCCCTGCAGCGTCAGCGTCCCCGAGCGGATGGCGACGAGCCCGAAGAGCGCCTTGAGCAGGGTGGACTTGCCCGCGCCGTTGGGTCCGATGATCCCCACGAGCTCGCCGGGGTGCAGGACGAGCGAGCACTCGTTGAGGATGTTCACGCCCGGCACGTAGCCCGCGACCAGGGAGTCGGCGTGCAGCAGAGGCTCACCCTGCGGCTCTCCACGGTGGAGCGCGGGTGCGGTGGTCTCGGTCACGGAGCCTTCTCCTCAGCCTTGGTCGTCGGCGACAGCTCGGCGTCGGCCTCGGCCTCCGCCTCGGCGTCGATGACACCGCCCTCGTCCAGCAGGGCGTCGTCGCCGAGGTCCGTGTCGTGGTGCGCACCGAGGTACGCGTCGATGACCGCCTGGTCCGCCATGACCTCCGAGGGCGGACCCTCCGCGACGACCTTGCCCTGCGCCATGACGACGACCCAGTCGGAGATGTGCCGCACCATGTGCATGTCGTGCTCGACGAACAGCACCGTCGTGCCGGAGTCGCGCAGGTCCGTGATGTGACCCAGGAGGGACTGCGTGAGTGCCGGGTTCACGCCGGCCATCGGCTCGTCGAGCATCACGAGCGTCGGGTCGGACATCAGGGCGCGTGCCATCTCCAGGAGCTTGCGCTGACCGCCCGAGAGGGACCCGGCGAAGTCGTCCTTCTTCGCGTCGAGCTTGAAGCGCTCG
>Ga0233363_1000156_pt1 | contig 33891 bp, 26 predicted proteins | sample ElkDunMinimDraft_18_FD_191534 | JGI IMG/M metagenome (GOLD analysis project Ga0233363, IMG submission 191534) | Fecal eukaryotic communites from dung pellets of Tule Elk in California, USA - Elk Dung C16 | ecosystem: Host-associated > Mammals > Digestive system > Large intestine > Fecal | place... | reverse complement strand
TGGTGATCGTCGCCCTGCTGACCCTCTACCCGTTCCTCAACCTCGCGGCGCGCGCGTTCAGCTCGGAGGCCGCGATCCGGTCGGGACAGGTGTTCGCGTGGCCCGTGGGCTTCAACACGACGACGCTCGAGAGCGTCGTGGAACAGCGCCTGTTCTGGGTCAACTACGGCAACACGGTGCTCTACACCGTCGTCGCCACGGCCATCGCGATGGCCCTGACGACGACCTTCGCCTACGCGCTGTCGAAGCGGCACCTCAAGGGACGCACCGTCCTCATCGGCATGGCCGTCTTCACGATGTTCTTCTCGGGCGGGCTGATCCCGAACTACATCCTCATCAGTCAGCTCGGGTTCAAGAACTCGATCTGGGCGATCGTCGTCCCCCAGGCGATCAGCGTCTTCAACCTGCTCGTCATGAAGTCCTTCTTCGAGAACTTCCCGAGCGAGCTCGAGGAGGCGGCCGCGATCGACGGCCTGTCCACCTACGGCGTGTTCTTCCGCATCGTGCTGCCGCTGAGCAAGGCCGTCATTGCCACGATGATCCTGTTCTACGCCGTCTTCTTCTGGAACTCGTGGTTCCCCGCGTTCCTCTACATGGACGACCCCGAGCTCTACCCCGTGACCGTGTTCCTGCGGAACATCATCGCGGGCGCCACGGGCACGGGCGAAGGGCTCAGCGACATCGCGGTGCAGGTCGGCGCCAACGTCAAGGCCGTGACCATGCTCCTGACCGTCCTGCCGATCGTGTGCCTGTACCCGTTCATCCAGAAGTACTTCGTGTCCGGCGTGATGCTCGGGTCCGTCAAGGGCTGAGCGGCGCCACCTGTCCCACACCGACCGTCGCGAACGACGACGTTCACCACCGGAGGAAACAATGAGGATCTCTCGCAGGAAGGTCGTCACGGCGACCGCCGCGGCCACAGTGGTCGCCGTGCTCGCCGCGTGCTCGTCGGGCGGCGGCGAAGGCGAGGACGAGGCCGGCGACCTGTCCGACAAGATGGTCGGCGCCATGGAGGACTTCGGCGTCGGCACGTCCTTCAAGGCGACCGAGCCGCTGACGTTCGGCCTGATGTACCGCGACCACCCGAACTACCCGTACAACGCGGACTGGCCGATCTTCCAGCACCTGGCGGAGGAGCGGAACGTCTCGTTCGAGGTCCAGTCCGTCCCGCTCGCGGACTGGCAGCAGAAGCGCTCGCTCCTGATCAGCTCGGGCGACGCCGCGGACATCATCCCGTCGACGTACAACGCCGACGTCGAGACGCTCACCTCGGGCGGCGCCCTCCTGCCCGTCTCCGACTACCTCGACTACCTGCCCAACTTCATGGACAAGGTCGAGAAGTGGGGCCTGGAGGACGATCTCGACCGCAACCGCAGCGCGGACGGCAAGTTCTATGTGCTTCCGGGCCTGCACGAGAAGCCCAAGCCCTCGTACTCGATCGCGATCCGCGAGGACCTGTGGCAGGAGGCAGGGCTCGAGGACCCCACGACGTGGGAGGAGTACGCCGAACAGCTCAAGGTCATCAAGGACAAGTTCCCCGAGCTCGACTACCCGTACACCGAGCGCTGGTCGATCAACGGTCCGATGGAGGCCACGCTGCAGGCCGCGGCCGGCAACTTCGGCACCGAGGCCGGCTGGGGCTACGGCGACGGCGTCACGTGGAACGGCTCGGAGTACGAGTACACGGGCGCGTCCGAGGGCTACAAGAACCTCGTCACGTACTTCCACGGGCTCGTGGCGGACGGCCTGCTCGACCCTGAGGGCCTGACGCAGGAGGACGACCCGGCGAAGGCCAAGTTCACGACCGGCAAGGCCGGGGCGCTCGGGTCGAACGACCAGGAGGTCATCGTCTACCGGACGGGCTTCGAGGAGGCGGGCGACAAGGACGCCAAGGTCAAGCACATCGTGGTGCCCGCCGGGCCGGCCGGGAACATCATGGACGCGACGACGGGCGGCCAGTTCGAGTCCGGCGTCGCCATCTCGAGCAAGGCGGCCGAGCGCGAGGACTTCGTCGCCATGCTGCAGTTCGTGGACTGGCTCTACTTCTCGGACGAGGGCCTGGAGTTCGCCAAGTGGGGCGTCGAGGGCGAGACGTTCACCAAGGACGGCTCGGGCACGCGCACCCTGAACGAGGACATCGACTGGAGCGGTCTCAACGCGGGCGCGCCGAAGCTCCTCAACGCCGACTTCGGCTACTACAACGGCGTCTTCTCGCTGGCCCACGGCTCGACGAGCGAGCTCGTCAAGTCGATGCTGCGGCCCGAGGTCGTGGAGTGGATGGACCGGATGAACAGCGAGAAGGAGGTCGCGGACCCGGGCCCGGGGATCCCGTTCGACGACATGGAGCGTGAGGAGGCATCCCTTCTGCGGACCAACCTGCAGGACCTCGTGATGACCGCGACCGCCCAGTTCATCCTGGGTGACCGCCCGCTCGAGGAGTGGGACGCCTACGTGGCCGAGCTCGAGGCCGCAGGCATGCCGCGCTACGTCGAGCTCGTCAACGACGCGGCGACCGGCGCCGAGTGACCCGTCCGCGCTGACGAGACAGGGGCCGGGTGTGCCGCACGTGGCGGCGCACCCGGCCCCGCACATGAACCGCCCGACCGAGGAGTGCCGTGCCCGACCCCATTCCCGTCCCCGACCGCCCGATCGGCATCCTGAACGACGCCTGGCGCGAGTGCGTGGGCACGGGCCGGTTCAACCTCGCGCTGCGCAAGGACTACTACGACTCCCTGGCGCTCGTGCAGCGCGAGATCGGCTTCCGGCACATTCGTGGGCACGGGCTGCTCTCGGACGACGTCGGGATCCACCGCCCGTACGAGGCCGCCGGGCACGCGGGCACGCTGTACGCGTCGACGTACCTCGACCAGGTCGTCGACGCCTATCTCGAGCTCGGCATCCGTCCCTTCCTCGAGCTGGGCTTCATGCCGCGGGCTTTGGCGTCGGGTGACCAGACCGTGTTCTGGTGGAAGGGCAACGTGACGCCGCCCCGGGACCACGGCGAGTGGGCCGCGCTCGTGCGGAACGTCGTCCGGCACCTGGTCGACCGTTACGGGCTCGACGAGGTGCGCACCTGGCCCATCGAGGTGTGGAACGAGCCGAACCTCGAGCACTTCTGGCAGGACGCCTCGCAGGACGCCTACTTCCGGCTCTACGAGGCGTCGGTCGCTGCCGTCAAGGAGGTCGACGCGTCGCTGCAGGTAGGTGGGCCGGCGCTCTCCCCGGACGCCGACGAGTGGTGGCCCGCGTTCGCCGACTTCGTGGCGACGGGGCAGGTGCCGACCGACTTCGTGTCCTTCCACGCCTACACCACGGGTGCTGCCGAGCACGTGCCGTTCGGCGTGTACCAGCGGCTGCGGCCTCCGCAGTCGCTGCTGGACCAGTTCGCCGCGCCTGCTCGGCTGCTCGACGGCACTGCGCTCGCCGGGCTGCCCCGGCACGTCACCGAGTTCAGCTCGAGCTACCGCCCCGACAACCCGGTGCACGACACCGCCTACCAGGCCGCCTACCTCGCGCCCGTGCTCGCCGCCGGCGGCGATCTCGTGGACTCGTTCTCCTACTGGACGTTCTGCGACGTCTTCGAGGAGGTGGGCATCCCGACGTCGATCTTCCACGGCGGGTTCGGCATGCTCGCGCACCGTCAGCTCAAGAAGCCCACCTACCACCTGTACGCGTTCATGGCCCGCATGGGCGCGTCGATCCTGGCCCGGGGCAGGGACCACCTGGTGACCCGCGACGACGCGACCGGCCGGTTGACCGTCCTGGCTTGGCAGCCCGTGGGCGGTACCGACGACCCGGTCGAGCCCGAGCGGCACGAGGTGCGCCTGAGCCTGCCCGTCGGCGGGCCCTCGGGTTCCTCGGCGTACGCGCACCGGTCGGTCGTCAACGAGACGGACGGCAACGCGTGGGCCGCGTGGCGCGAGATGGGCCGCCCGCGATCACCGCGCGCCCGGCAGCTCGACGCCTTGCACGAGTCGGCGGAGCCCGTGCGCTCGCACCGCCAGCTCCCCGTCGTGGACGGCCGCGTGGACCTCGCCCTCACGCTCGGACGGCACGAGGTCACGCTCGTCGAGATCGACGTCGTCGCCGACGAGACCCCGGCCTGGCTCGACGACGCACGCATCCTCGGCCGCGGCCCGTACGGTGAGTGACGTGACCCTCGGACCGCAGGCCGACCCGCCCGAGCGCGCACCCGACGACTCCACCACCCTGGCCCGGGCCACCGGCTTCATCTACTGGTACCTCGTGGTCGGCGTCCTGCTGTGCGTCACGACGCTGCCGAGCGTCGCGCTGCTCCTGCTGCTCGGGCGCACGCCGTCCAACGTCGCGCTGGTACCGCTGTGCCTCATCCCGCATGGCCCCGCGCTGTCCGCCGCGCTCTACGCGCTGCGCGACCGCACCCGCAGCGAGGCGCTCACGCCCGCGCCCGCGTTCTGGCGGGGCTACCGGCTCAACGCGGCCGACGTGCTGCGCGTCTGGGTCCCCGCCATGGCCGTGCTCGCCGTCGTCGCCGGTGGGATCGTCAGCCTCGAGGCCGGCGGGCTGCCCGCGGCGTACGCGGGCGTGCTCGTGGTTATCGGCCTGCTGGTCGTCCTGTGGGCGCTCGACGCCGTGACCATCGCGTCGTTCTTCAACTTCCGCACGCGTGACGTCGCACGTCTCGGTGCCTACTACCTGCTCCGCCGGCCCCGGGTGACGCTCGGCCTGCTCGCCCTCGTCGTGGTCGCCGTCGGGACGGTGTGGCTGTGGACCGAGGCCGTGCTGTGGCTGTTCACGGTCGTGCTGGTCGCCCTCTGGTTCACCGGTGCGCGGCCGTTGGTCGACGACGTCACCGCGCGTTTCGTCCAGCCCGCCGACCGGCCCGCCGACTGATCCACAGCGACCCGTCGGAGGAGCCAGACGGTCGCGGCGGCTAGCAGGCGGTGCTAGTAGATCGTGCGGCCGTGGGCGTCCGGGACGCCGGACTTGCGCAGGAAGTAGGTGTTGAGCTGGTCGCGCCACTCCACGGCGGAGCGGAGCTGCTCGGCGAGCCGCTCACGTACGCGCCGCGCGACATCCTCGGGGACCAGGTGCTCGACCTCGCGCCACGTCTCGACTGCGCGCTCGACCCGCTCCACGCCCTCGAAGCGGGTGTCGTAGATGTGCTGGATCACCGTGGTGCCGCTGTGCAGCTCGTGCGAGTACGGCACGTGGTGGAAGAACAGCAGCAGCTCGTCCGGCACCGTCTCGAGCGACTCGTAGACGTCGCGCCACGGGGCGGGGTACTGGCCGGTGTAGCCGGTGCCGGTGGCCCTGGTCCGGTCGACGCCGATCCCGTCGCGGTCGGCGAAGTGGTAGGTGCCCCACGGCGTGTACTCGTACCCGTCGACGTCGGGGCCGTAGTGGTGGCCCGGGCGCACCATGAAGCCGACGCCGAGCGGCGCGGTGTACAGCTCGTACGTCCGCCACGAGTCGTCGAGGATCTCGTGCAGCGCGGCACGTAGCCGCTCGGTAGCGTCCGGGAAGGTGAGCGAGATCCACTCGTCGAGCACGGCGAGCGGGTCGAGCCGTGGGTCCCACGCGAGCCGGCCGTACGCGTAGAGGTTCGCCTGCGCGAACGGGTGGCCCGTCCAGAACCGGTCGTCGCCCACGTTCGACACGGCGACGACGCCGCCGGCGGGGTGGCCGCCGCGGCCTGCGGCAAGGTCGGCGACCGTCGTCGTCCGCGCCCCACCCCAGAACCGGTGGCCGAGGAGCTCGCTCCATTGCGGGCCCAGGTAGACGGCGTGCCGCTGCTGGCCCGTGTACTCCTGCGTGACCTGGAGCTCGAGCGCGACCCGCGTGCGGGGCATCCCGGCCAGCACGGGCGACAGCGGCTCCCGCACCTGGAAGTCGAGGGGGCCGTACTTGACCTGCAGGACGACGTTGCCGGCGAAGCGCCCGTCGAGCGGCGCGAAGTGGTCGTACGCCGCCCGGGCCCGGTCGGTCGAGCGGTCCCGCCAGTCCTGGGTGTGGTCGTAGACGAACGCACGCCAGTGGATCAGCCCGCCGTGCGGCGCCACGACCGTGGCGAGCATGTTCGCGCCGTCGGCATGGTCCCGGCCGTACGCGAACGGACCGGGCTGGCCCTCCGAGTCGGCCTTGACGACGAACCCGCCGAAGTCCGGGATCACCGACCACACCCGCTCGGCGGCGTCACGCCACCAGTCCTGCACGGCCGGGTCGAGCGGGTCCGACGTCGGCAGGCCGCCGAGCGTCATGGGCGACGCCCAGCTGACCGACAGGTGCGTGCGGATGCCCCAGGGCCGCAGCACGTCCGCGATGCGCGCGACACCGGGCAGGTCGTCGGTGAGCAGCCGTGCCTCGCGCGCGTGCACGTTGACGTTGTTGATCCCGACGCGGTTGACGCCCACGGCGGCGAGCAGCCGGGCGTAGCCGGCGACGTGGGAGAGGTCCGCGCGCACGCCGCCGTCGGCGTAGAAGATGGAGCCGCCCGCGTAGCCTCGTTCGACCTGCCCCATGACCGGGTGGACGGCCACGTTGTCCCAGTGGTCGAGCATGCGCAGGTCGGTGGCGGGCGCGTGGTCCTCGGCTGTGGCTGCGTCCGCGAACGCGCTCTCGCCGAGGCGGACCACGTGAAAGTACCCGTGGAGCAGGCCCGCCGGCGTGGCGGCCGTGACGCGCGAGCGGCCGCCGTCGCGCACGAACCGGAAACCCTCCGGCGTGGCCGGCCCGGGCCCCGCGCCGTCCGGCCTCGAGCCCGACAGCTCGAGGGTGAGGGCCGCGTCGCCCGGCTGCCCGACGACGGTGCCACCGTGCGCGGCCGTCGCGGCCTCGACCTCAGCGAGCAGGGTCGCGGTGACCGCGCTCGCGGCGTGGTCGGGCACGACGACGGCGACCGAGCGCCGCCCGACCGCCGCGAAGGCGGCCTCGGGGAGCCAGGCGGCGTGGACGTCGCTCACCAGTCGTGCACCGTCCCGTCGAGCGTCCGGTTGATGGGCAGGTAGGCGGGCGTGTACTCGAAGCGCCCGGCGGCGTCCTCGTCGATGTCGACGCCGAGGCCGGGCGTCTCACCGGGGTGCAGCAGGCCGTCGGTGAAGGTGTACGACGTGCGGAACACGTCGAGCGTGGCCTCGGAGTGCTGCATGTACTCCTGGATGCCGAAGTTGTGGATCGCGATGTCGAGGTGCAGTGCCGCAGCCATGCCGACCGGCGAGATGTCGGTCGGACCGTGCATGCCCGACCGGATGCCGTAGAGGCCCGCGAACTCGAGCAGCCGCTTCATGTGCGTGATACCGCCCGTGTGGGTCACGGCCGAGCGCACGTAGTCGATCAGGCGCTCGGTGATGAGCGTCTGGTAGTCGAACGCCGTGTTGAACACCTCGCCGATCGCGATGGGCGTCGTCGAGTGCTGGCGGATGAGGCGCAGCGCGTTCTGGTCCTCGCCCGGCGTCGCGTCCTCGAGCCAGAAGAGGCGGTAGGGCTCGAGGTCCCGGGCGAGCCGCGCGGCCTCGATCGGCCGCAGGCGGTGGTGGGCGTCGTGCAGCAGCGGCAGGTCGGGGCCGAACTCGTTGCGCACGGCCTCGAACACGCCGGGGATGTGCCGCAGGTAGGCCGCGGAGTCCCAGGCCTCCGTGACCGGCAGGGCCCGGCCCTCGACGATGTTGCGCTTGGCGGGCTCGTAGTCGTACCGCTGCCCGGGCGCCTGGTCGGTCGCGACGCCGTAGACCTGGCCCAGCCCGGGGACGCCCGTCTGGATCCGGATCGCCTTGAAGCCGAGCTCCAGGTGGTTGCGGACCGAGTCGAACAGCGCCTCCGCCGACGACCCCGACGCGTGCCCGTACGCGAGCGCACCGCGGCGCGAGGCGCCGCCCAGCAGCTGGTACAGCGGCATCCCCGCGGCCTTGGCCTTGATGTCCCACAGCGCCATGTCGACGGCCGCGATCGCCGCCATCGTGACCGGGCCGCGACGCCAGTACCCACCGCGGTAGAGGTACTGCCACGTGTCCTCGATCAGCGCCTCGTCGCGTCCCAGTAGCAGCGGGACGACGTGGTCGGTGAGGTACGACGCGACGGACAGCTCGCGGCCGTTCACGGTCGCGTCGCCCAGCCCGACGACGCCGTCGGTCGTCGTGAGCTTGAGCGTGACGAAGTTGCGTCCGGGGCTGGTGACGATCACCTCGGCGGACTCGATGGCCATGGGTTCCTCCGGTTCGAGGGTCTGAGGGAAGGGCTGAGGACGCGGGCTCGACCAAGCGAGCTCAGGGACGCGGGTAGGCCGCCAGCGGAAGGCGGTAGGCCAGGTCGACGGCGGTGTCCACGGCCTCCTCGACGTCGAGACGGTGCTCGGCGACGAGTCGGGCGAGATAGCCGGCGTCGACCCGGCGGGCGAGGTCGTGACGCGCGGGGATCGAGCAGAAGGCCCGGGTGTCGTCCACGAACCCGCTCGTGTTGCTGAAGCCGGCCGTCTCGGTCGCGGCCTCGCGGAACCGGCGCATGGCGTCCGGCGCGTCGAGGAACCACCACGGTGCGCCGAGGCGCAGGGCCGGGTAGACGCCGGCCAGCGGGGCGAGCTCGCGCGAGTAGGTGTCCTCGTCGACCGTGAACGCGACGAGGCGGAAGCCGGGGTGGTGGCCGAACGCGTCGAGCAGCGGGCGCAGGGCGCGGGTGAACTCGGTGGCCACCGGGATGTCGTACCCCCGGTCGGCCCCGAAGGTCGCGGCCGGCCCGGTGGCGTGGTCGCGCAGCACCCCGGGGTGCAGCTGCATGACCAGCCCGTCCTCGGCCGACATCGCCGCCATCTGGAACAGCATGTGCCCGCTGAACGCGGCCGCGTCAGCGGCGTCGACCTGGTCGCGGAGCGCGGTGTCGAAGATGCGCCGCGCCTCGTCGTGCGACAGCGGCGTCGTGTCGGCCGCGAGGTGCCCGTGGTCGGTGGCCCGCGCGCCCGCAGCCTTGAACCGGGCCCGCTGTGCGCGCAGGGCCTCGAGGTAGCGGTCGTAGGAGGTGACGTCGACGCCGGCGGCCTCGGCGAGCCGGTCGACGTCGGCGCGCCACGACGGGAGCGCGGGGTGCAGCAGCGGGTCGGGCCGGAACGTCGGCAGCACGCGCTCGCCGTAGCCGTCGGCGGCGAGGCGGGCGTGGTCGCCGAGCGTGGACCAGGCCGGGTCGGTCGTGGCGATGACCTCGATCCCGAACCGGTCGAGGAGCGCGCGCGGGCGGAACCCGGGGTCGGCGAGACGGGCCGCGACCTCGTCGTAGAGCGCATCGGCGGTGTCGGTCGACGGCCGCTGCGTGACGCCGAAGATCTCGACGAGCTCGTGCTCGAGCCAGTAGCGCGTGGGCGTCCCGCGGAAGTGCTTCCAGCCCGCGCAGAACCGGCGCCAGATCGCCCGCGGGTCGGTCTCGACGGGCTCGTCCGGCGACGAGCCGACGCCCAGCCGCGGCAGCGTCTCGCCCTGGGACACGAGCATGCGCGTGAGGTAGTGGTCGGGCACCACGAGGAGCCGCGCGGGGTCGCCGAACGGCTCGTCGTCGGCGAACGCCGTGACGTCGACGTGGCCGTGCATCGACACGATCGGCAGCGACTGCGTGGCCGCGTAGATCTCTCGCGCGATCGGCCGGGTCACCGGGTCGGCGGGCAGCGCCCGGTCCGGGTGCAGGGTCCACGTGTCGCTCACGTCCGCCTCCTCGTCGGTTCCGACCGGGCGACGACGGCGTCGCCCACGCCGCAGCAGGGCAGACCTGCAAGAGGTCTGAGATCGATTGCGGTCATGGTGCCGTGCCAGCCGCGACCGCGCAAGCCCCGAAAGCTGCCGCCCACCGATGCGCCAGGTCACGGCCCTTGACGACTCCCGGGATCGTTTGCAGACTGTGCCCCGACAACGGGACCGCACCGAGGGAGGCGCGATGGCGAACGCACGTGACGTCGCTGAGCTGGCGGGCGTGTCCGTGTCGACGGTCTCGCGTGCCCTCACCGTTCCGGAGCAGGTCTCCGCGGCGACGCGGGAGCGCGTCGTCGCGGCCGCCGCCCAGCTCGGGTACCGCCCCAACCCGACCGCGCGCGGGCTGCGGATGGGCCGCACCCACACGCTCGGGCTGCTCGTCCCGGACCTCGAGAACCCGTACTTCGCCTCGGTCACCAAGGGCGTCCAGGCGCGGGCGCGGGCGGCCGGGTACGCGCTCTTCGTGGCCGACTCCGAGGAGGACCCGACGGCCGAGCCCGAGCTCGTCGCCGAGTTCTCGCGCCGGGTCGACGGCGTCGTTCTGGCCTCGCCCCGTTCCGACGACGACGTCCTGCTGCGCGCCGTCGAGGGCGTGCCCGTGGTGCTCGTGAGCCGCGACGTCGACGGCCTGTCCTCGGTCGCGGTCGACGACGCCGACGGCGTCGGGCAGGCGCTCGGCCATCTGCACGCGCTCGGCCACCGGCGCATCGCCGTCGCGTCGGGACCCGCGAACTCCTGGTCGGGGTCGCGGCGCGTCGCCGGGCTGCGCCAGGCCGCCGAGCTCCTGGGGGACGTCACCCTGGTCGAGCTCGGCACGTTCCGTCCGTACTTCTCGGGGGGCTTCGCCGCCGCCGACCATGCGATGGCGCGCGGCGCGACGGCCGTCGTGGCGTTCAACGACCTCATGGCCATCGGCATCGTGGACCGGCTGCGCGCGCGTGGCGTCAAGGTGCCGCAGGACATGTCGGTCGTCGGGTTCGACGACGTGGCCGTGGCCACCCTGGTGTCTCCCGCCATCACCACGGTCCGGGTGCCGCGCACGGGCCTGGGCCGGCGGGCGGTCGACCTGCTCGTCGCGGGCCTCGACCCCGCGAACGAGGGCAGTCTCCTGTCGGACCGTCACCAGCAGCGCCTCGCCGTCGAGCTCGTGATCCGCGAGTCCACGGGAGTGGCGCGCCACGCCCCAGAGCCGCACGACCGCGGGGAGTCGTCGCCCGCACCTGCCTGACGAGCACGTTCATCCACACCCGCGTCATCGCCGACGCGTCGTTCCCGGGCACCGGTGCCCGGGGGAAAGTAGGAAGCTCATGCGCACACACCGCACCCGATCCCGCGCGGCCGTCGTCGTCGGCGTCGCCGCTCTGGGCCTGCTCGCCGGGGCGTGCGCGCCCCCCGCTCCGCAGGGGGGTGGCGACGCCCCGGCCGTGACCGACGCGGCCGACGTGCCCGAGACGCCGTCCGAGCCGGTCGAGCTGCACATCCTCGACGTCGCGGGCAATCAGAAGCTGACCGAGCCCATGGTGGACGCGTTCGTCGAGGCGAACCCGGACGTCATCTCCTCGGTCACGTGGGAGACGGGCGGTGCGCCCGACGTCACGGGCATCGTCAAGCCGCAAGTCGACTCCGGGAACCTCTCGGTCGACCTGGTCCTGACGGGCAACGACGGGCTGTCGGCCGGCATCGCGCAGGACCTGTGGATCCCCGTGGTCGACGACTTCGGCGACCGCCTGAGCAACCAGGAGAACTACCTCGAGCCCGCCGCGGCGATGCAGGAGCTGGCCGACGGCCACGGCGTCGTCGTCACGTACTACCCGTCCGGCCCGCTGCTGCAGTTCGACCCCGCGGTCGTGACCGACCCGCCCGCGACGCCGCAGGAGCTGCTCGAGTGGGCCAAGGCCAACCCGGGCAAGTTCGGCTACGCGCGTCCGGCGAACTCCGGCCCGGGGCGCACGTTCCTCATGGGCCTGCCGTACATCCTGGGGGACGAGGACCCCACGGACCCGGAGAACGGCTGGGACAAGACGTGGGCCTACCTCAAGGAGCTGGGCCAGTACGTCGACAACTACCCGACCGGCACGGGCCAGGTGGTCACCAACGTCGGTGACGGCACCTGGAGCATGATCCCGACGACGACCGGCTGGGAGATCGAGCCGCGCTCCGACGGCCGGCTGCCCAACACGCTCGAGGCGGCCGCGTTCGACGACTTCACCTGGGTCACCGACGCGCACTACGCGGCCATCCCGCGCGGCCAGTCCGCCGACAAGGTCTCGGCGATCCTCCTGCTGCTGCAGGACATCCTGACGCCCGAGCAGAACGCCAAGGCCTACGACCACGGCTACTTCTACCCCGGCCCGGCGATCGAGGGCGCGACCCTCGACCTCGCTCCCGAGGAGTCGCAGCAGGTCATCGAGGAGTTCGGGCGCGACTGGTACGACGAGCTCATCGCGTCCGCGCCCGCGACCACCCCGCTGCCGCCCGCCGAGATGGTCACGGCGTTCGACATCTGGGACCGCGAGGTCGGTGCCGGGAAGTACACCGAGGAATAAGGCCTACGACGACGAGGAGGTCGCCATGGCGATCACTGCCGGCAAGTTCGACTCGCTGGAGCTGCGCGACGTCGGACGCAGCTTCGGCGGCCACGAGGCGCTCGTGGGGCTGGACCTGACGGTGCGAGCGGGCGAGTTCATCGCCCTGCTCGGGCCGTCGGGGTGCGGCAAGTCGACCGCGCTCAACTGCCTGGCCGGGCTGCTGCCGCTCACGCACGGGCAGATCCTGCTCGACGGGCAGCGCGTCGACACGCTGCCGAGCGAGAAGCGCGGGTTCGGCATGGTGTTCCAGAGCTACGCGCTCTTCCCGCACCTGACGGTCGAGAAGAACGTGGCGTTCGGGCTGCAGATGCGCGGCCTGCCGCGCGCCGAGATCACCCAGCGGGTGCGCGAGGCGATCAGCCTGGTCAAGCTCGAGGAGCACGCCAAGAAGCTGCCGGGCCAGCTCTCGGGCGGCCAGCAGCAGCGGGTCGCGATCGCCCGGGCCGTGGTCCTCGAGCCGTCCCTGGTGCTCATGGACGAGCCGCTGTCGAACCTCGACGCCAAGCTGCGGCTCGACATGCGCACCGAGATCCGGCGTCTGCACCAGTCGCTGGGCCTGACCACGATCTACGTGACCCACGACCAGGAGGAGGCGCTGTCGCTCGCCGACCGGCTCGTCGTGCTGCGCGAGGGCAGGGTCCAGCAGATCGGCACGCCCGACGAGCTCTACGACCACCCGCGCAACTGGCACGTCGCGGACTTCATGGGGTACCGGAACATCCTTCCGGGCACCGCCCTCGACGCCGCGAACGGCACCGCGGGCACCGAGCGGACGCGCGTCCAGGTCGGCTCGATGACCTTGACCGGACGTCCCGTCGGGGACGTGGGCGGGTCGTCCGAGGTGCGGGTGGCCGTCCGGCCGGACGACCTCGTGGTGCTCGCCGACGGCGACGCCCCGCAAGACGGCAACGCGGTCACGGGCACGGTCGCGGTGGTCGAGTACCACGGGCGCGAGTTCGCCGTCGTGGTGCAGACCTCGGACGGCACCCTGCTGCACGTCCGGACGCCGTCCGCGCCCGAGGTGGGCGACGTCGTGACCCTGACCGCCGCCGGCGAACGGGTGCTCGTCTTCCCGGCCGACCTCGCGGGCCGGCCGGCGGCCACGGCACCCGCCGAGGCGGTGGCGGTGTGACGGCCCCGACGACCTCGGGCGCGCGGAGCACCGCGAGCCTGCGGCACCGCCTCGCCGAGCGGGGTATCGACGCGTCGCTGTGGCTCATGGTGCCGGCGCTCGTGTTCGCGCTCGCGCTCTTCGTGTACCCGTTCTCGTACGGGATCGGGCTCACGTTCCAGCCGGGCCTCGCGACCCAGGAGCGCTGGGGCGGAGGGGTCTTCGCCAACTACGTGGCGTTCTTCCGGGACCCGTTCGTGTTCGACTCGGTGTGGATCACGATGCGGCTGGCCCTGCCCGCGGCGCTGTTCAACGTGCTCGCCTCGATCCCCGTGGCGCTCGTGCTGCGTCGCAAGTTCCGGGGCAAGCGGTTCATGACGTCGGTCCTGGTGCTGCCCATCACGCTCGGGACGGTCCTGACCGCGCAGGGCCTGCTGATCTTCGCGGGGCGCCAGGGCTGGCTCAACCGGACCCTGATGTCGATCGGCCTGATCGACGAGCCGCTGCAGCTCGTGAACAACTACGTCGGCGTGATGTTCTCCCTGATCATCACGGGCTTCCCGTTCGCGTTCCTGCTCGTGTCGTCCTACCTGTCCGGCATCGACCCGTCGCTCGACGCGGCCGCCCGCACCCTGGGCGCCGGCTGGTGGCAGCGGTTCCGGCGCATCACCCTGCCGCTGCTCGCGCCCGGGCTCGCGACGACGTTCATCCTGACGTTCGTGCTCGCGTTCTCGGTCTTCCCCTCGGCGCGCCTGGTCGGTGACGCCATGGGGTCGACGCGCGTGATGTCGCTCATGGCGTTCCGCGCCTTCGGCGAGCAGAACGACTATGCGATGGCCTCGACCATCGCCCTCATGATGGGCGTCGTCGAGCTGGTGGTCGTCGCGATCGTGCTCGCCTGGCGGTCGCTGTTCTACAAGGGATCGACGGGAGGCAAGGGATGAGCGCGCTCGACACCGCGGGATCGCCTGCGACGGGGACGGCGTCGCCGGGCCGGCCTCGAGCGACGTCACGGCTGCCCGGCGAGCGGTCGCTCGCCGCGTCGCCGTCGACCTGGTTCGTCTGGGCCGGCATGGCCGCGTTCCTCGTGTTCCTGCTGGGCATCCTCGGCGCGGTCGTGGTCGACTCGTTCGGCCGGCAGTGGTTCAACACGTGGCTGCCCGCCGAGTGGACGGCCCAGTGGTACTCGGGCTCGTGGGAGCGGTTCGACCTGGCGCACGTGATCGGCGTGACCGTGGGGGTCGCGCTCACGGTCGTCGTGCTCTCGGTGCTGATCGGCGTGCCGGCCGCTTACCTGCTCGCACGGCGCAGCTTCCCGGGCAAGCGGCTTGTGAACGTGCTGTTCCTGCTGCCGATCCTCATGCCGCCCATCACGTTCGGCATCCCGCTCGCCACGGTCATGTACTCGTTCGGCCTCGGCCGGTCGGTGATCGCCGTCGTGCTGGTCAACCTGGTGCCGTCGGTCCCGTTCGTGATCCTGACCATGACGCCGTTCATCGAGCAGATCAACCCCGCCATCGAGTCGGCGGCGCGCATGTGCGGCGCCGGCATGCGGCAGGTGTTCACGCGGGTCCTCGCGCCGCTGCTGGTACCCGGGATCCTCGCCGCTTCGATCCTCGTGCTGGTGCGCACGGTCGGCATGTTCGAGCTGACGTTCCTCGTCTCCGGCCCGCAGTCGGACACGCTCGTCGTCGCGATCTACCGCGCGATGACGGCTGCCGGTGGCGGCGAGGCGAGGCAGCTCATCTCGGCCATGGCCGTCATGTACACCCTGACCATGCTCGCCATGCTCGTGGTGGCCCTGCGCTTCGTGAACCCGACGCAGCTCGTCGCCCAGGTGAAGGACGCACGTGACGACTGACCGGCTGCACCGCTCGGCCCTGCCCGCCACCCTGCCCGCGGGCGTGACGGCTCCGGTCGACCCCGCCCAGGTCGGGATCGTCCACCTCGGCATCGGGGCGTTCCACCGGGCGCACCAGGCCGTGTTCACCGAGCTGGCCGCGCGGGCGACCGGTGACGACCGGTGGGGCATCCTCGGCGTCACCCAGCGGTCGGCCTCGGTGCGCGACCAGCTCCGGCCCCAGGGCGGCGTGTACGGGGTGCTGACGGCGGGGGCCGACGGCACGTCGCTCGACCTCGTCGGGTCGGTGGTCGACGTCGCGTGGCCCGCCGAGGAGACCGCGCGCGTGGTCGCCGCGATCGCGGCGCCCACCACGCACGTCGTGACGCTGACCGTGACCGAGAAGGGCTACACGCGCGCGGCCGACGGCGGGCTCGACGTCGAGCGAGTCCGTCCCGACCTCGACGCTCTCGCCGCCGAACACCTCCCCGCCGAACATGCGGTTGATCGGGTTTCGACGGCCGAAACCCCGGACAACCGCATGTTCGGCGACGAGGAAGCGCATGTTCGGCCCGGGCAGAGCGCGGTCGGGCTGCTGGTGCGCGGGCTGGCGGCACGGCACCGTGCCGCCGCCGCGGCCGGCGAACGGCGCCCGGTCACGGTGCTGACGTGCGACAACATGGTCGACAACGGCCGCGTGCTCGAACGCCTCGTGCGGGCGGCGGTCGCGGCGGCGCTCCCGTGCGAGGACGGCACGTCGCTGCTCGGGTGGCTGGACGACGACGTGACGTTCCCGTGCTCGATGGTCGACCGGATCGTCCCGGCGACGACGCCGGAGCAGCGCGACGCGGTCGAGCGCGAGCTGGGCGTGCGCGACGAGGGGCTCGTGGTCGGCGAGCCGTTCCGGCAGTGGGTCGTCGAGGACCGGTTCGCCGGCCCGCGCCCTGCCTGGGAGCGGGCCGGCGCGACGTTCACGGACGACGTCGCGCCCTGGGAGCGGGCCAAGCTCCGGCTGCTCAACGGGACCCACTCGCTGCTCGCCTATGCCGGGCGGCTCGCCGGGCACGCGACGATCGCCGAGGCGGTGGCGGACCCCGCGATCGCCGCCCGCGCACGTGCCTACCTGTTCGACGACGCGCTGCCCACGCTCACGGCGCCCGACGGCGCCGACCTGCGCGCCTACGGCGAGTCGTTGCTCGAACGGTTCGCGAACCCCGCGACGGGCCACACGACCGTGCAGGTGTCCATGGACGGCACCCAGAAGATCCCGTTCCGCTGGGGCGGGGTGCTGGCCGACGGCCTGGCGTCCGGCGTCGTGCCCGACGGTGTCGCGTTCGGGCTCGCGGCCTGGTGCGAGGTCGTGCGGCGCGAGGCGCTCGCCGGGCGGGACGTCGACGACCCGCGCGCGGCCGAGCTCCGCGCCGTCGTCGCCGCGACCGGCCCGGCCGACGCCGCGGCCGTCGCGCGTGCGCTGCTCGCCCTGCCGGGCCTGCTGCCCGACGCCGGCACGGACGCGCGGCTCGTGGACGCCGTCGTGGGCCACGTCGCCGGGCTGTCCGAGGCGGGCTGACGCCGTCGGTCGCTGAGGCCGGGCCGACCCGCTGGATCAGGTCGGCAGTCCGGTTTCCGGTCGGCAGTTCGAACTACCGACCAGAAACCGGAGTGCCGACGTGAACCCGGGGAGCGCGGAGCGGTAGGGCTAGGCCGTGCTCGACTCCCGCACGACGAGCGTGGGCTGGAAGACGACGTGCTCGGGCTCGGCGTCGGGCCCGCGCAGCAGCAGGTCCGCGGCGCGCAGCCCCAGCTCGTGCGTGGGCTGCCGCACGGAGGTCAGCGGGGTGGCCAGCTCGGCCGCGAAGGCGACGTCGTCGTACCCGACGATCGCGACGTCGTCCGGGACCGACAGCCCCGCCCGCCGCAGCGCACGCACCGCGCCGAGGGCGACGAGGTCGTTCACGCAGAAGACGGCGGTCGGCCGGTGAGCGTCCGGGCGCTCGAGCAGTGACCGGGTGCCCGTCTCGCCGCCGTCGGCGTTGAGGGGCACGGTGAGCTCGTCGAGCGCGGACCCGGGGTCGAGACCCGCGGCGGTCAGCGCGCGCACGACGCCGGTGTACCGGTCGGCGCACTGCCGGATCGTGTGCGGGCCGTTGAGGAACGCCAGCCGGGTGTGGCCCTGCGCGATCAGGTGCTGGGCGGCGAGCTCGCCACCGAGCACGTCGTCGACCGCGACCGAGGACAGCTCGGCCACGGGCGACGGGCGGTCGAGCACGACGACGCCCACGCCGCGCTCGTGGAGCGTGACGAGCTTGTCGACGTCGTCGGTCGCGGGCACCACGATGACGCCGCTGACCCCGTGCTGCTCGAACAGGCGCAGATACCGGGACTCGCGGCCCGGGTCCTCGTCCGAGCTCGCGACCATGAGCGTGTAGTCGTCGCGCGACAGCCGCTCCTCGATGCCGCGGGCGACGTCGGTGAAGAACGGGTTGGCGATGTCGAGCACGATCGCGCCGACGGTCGTGATGGTGCCGACGCGGAGCTGGCGGGCCGAGCCGTTGGGGACGAAGTCGAGCTGGGCGATGGCCGCCTCGACGCGCTCGCGCGTGACCGGCGCGACCCGGTCCGGGCGGTTGAGCACGTTCGACACGGTGCCCACCGACACACCGGCGAGCCGGGCGACGTCACCGATGGCGGCGCGCCGCCTCGCGGTCTTCTGGGTCACGCTCTTCCTTCCTCACCCCGGAACGCACCCTTGACGCGTCCGGTGGGCGTCCCTAACGTACTCCCAGGCGGGGATTGTAACGTTTCAAGCGTTCCACCACGCCGATGCCGACCGCACGTGCCGACGACGTCACGGAGTTCCATGGCTGCCAGCTCACCGACCCTCCGCCTCGAGGGCGTGCGCAAGTCCTTCGGGCCCGTCGTCGCCGTGCGCGACGGGCGCCTCGTCGTCGACCCCGGGTCGATCCATGCCCTGGTCGGCGAGAACGGCGCCGGGAAGTCGACGCTCGTCAAGATCGTCGCCGGCATGTACCGGCGCGACGCCGGTGAGCTCGCGCTCGCCGGGGAGCCGGTCGACTTCCGCTCGACCGCCCAGTCCCGCGCCGCCGGTGTCGCCGTCATCTACCAGGAGCCCACGCTCTTCGGCGACCTGACGGTCGCCGAGAACATCTACCTCGGCCGCGAGCCGTTGCGCCCCGGCCGGCGGATCGACCGTGCCGCGATGCGACGCGAGGCCGCGCGCATCTTCGAGCGGCTCGGCGTCGCGCTCGACCCGGACCGGCGGGCCGAAGGGCTGTCGATCGCCGACCAGCAGATCGTCGAGATCGCCAAGGCCATCTCCATCGACGCGCGACTGCTGGTCATGGACGAGCCCACGGCGGCCCTCAGCGGCGTCGAGGTCGACCGACTGTTCGCCGTGGCCCGCGCGCTGCGCGACGGCGGCTGCGCGGTCGTCTTCATCTCCCACCGCTTCGACGAGGTCTTCGCGCTGTGCGACACGGTCACGGTCATGCGGGACGGCGCCTGGGTCTCGACCGACCCGGTCGACGCGGTCGGCGTCGACGAGCTCGTCGCCCGCATGGTCGGCCGGGACGTCGAGGCGATGTACCCGCACCCGGGGTCGGCCCCCGGCGAGGCCGCGCTCGAGGTGGACGGACTCACGCGCACGGGGGTGTTCCACGACGTCTCGTTCGAGGTGCGCTCGGGCGAGATCGTGGGCCTCGCCGGGCTCGTCGGGGCCGGTCGCAGCGAGATCGCCCGCGCGGTGTTCGGCGTCGACCGGTACGACGCCGGCTCCGTCCGCGTGGGCGGCCGGCGGCTGCGCCCGGGCGACCCGCGCGCGGCCGTGGCCGCAGGGCTCGCGCTCGTGCCCGAGGACCGGCGCAGCCAGGGCCTCGTGACGTCGTCGTCCGTCGCGCGCAACGTCACGAGCGTCGTCCGGCAGCGGCTCGCCCGGTTCGGCCTGCTCCCGCCCGGCCGTGAGGACGAGGTCGCGGGGCGCTGGGCCACGCGGCTCGAGGTCCGCACGTCGGCGCTCGACATGCCCGCCGCGACCATGAGCGGCGGCAACCAGCAGAAGGTCGTGCTGGCCAAGTGGCTGGCCACCGAGCCGCGCGTCCTGGTCGTGGACGAGCCGACGCGGGGGATCGACGTCGGGACCAAGGCCGAGGTGCACCGCCTGCTCGCCGAGCTCGCGGCGTCGGGCCTCGCCGTCCTGGTCATCTCCTCCGAGCTGCACGAGGTGCTCGGCCTGGCCGACCGCGTGCTGGTGGTCTGCGAAGGGCGCATCACCGCGCGCCTCGACCGGTCCGAGGCCACGGCCGAGCGCGTGATGCACGCCGCGACCCACCGGGTGCCGGCATGAGCGCGCAGGCCGCCACGACGCCCGGCCGGACCTCCCGGACCTCCCGGACGCTGCGCGGAGCGCTCCGCCGTCGAGAGGCCGCCATCGCCCTGGTGCTCGTGCTCGTGGTCGTGGGGACGGCGCTGGTCCAGCCGAGCTTCCTGCTCAGCGGCGGTGGCTGGCGCGACCTGCTGCTGACACCGGCCATCCTGGCCGTGCTGGCCGTGGGGCAGGCCATGGTCGTGTTCACGCGCAACATCGACCTGTCGGTCGGCTCGGTGCTCGGGTTCACGGCCTACGTCACGGGCAGCCTGTTCGTCGCGGTGCCCGGGATCCCGGTCGTGGCCGTGACGCTCGCGGCGGTCGCGGTCGGCGCGCTGCTCGGCCTGGTCAACGGGGCGCTCGTGGCGTTCGCCCGCGTCCCCTCGCTGGTCATCACGCTCGGCACGCTCTACGTCTACCGCGGGCTCGTGCTCACCTGGGCGGGGAGCGACCGGATCGACGCGGGCGAGATGCCGCGCTCGTTCCTCGCGCTCGGGACGCGGCAGGTGCTCACCGTGCCCGTGCTGACGATCGTCGCGGCCGTCGTGCTCGCCGTCGCGGCGTACTACATGACGACGTCGCGCTCGGGCCGCCAGCTCTACGCGATCGGCTCCGACCCGGAGGCGGCCGATGTGGCGGGCCTGCCGGTCCGCCGCCGGGTGCTGACGGTCTTCGTGGTCTCGGGAGCCCTCGCGGGCCTCGCCGGGGTCATGTTCGCCGCGCGCTACGGGTCGGTGAGCTCGGCCGCGGGCACCGGCCTCGAGCTCCAGGTCGTCGGCGCCGTCGTGGTGGGGGGTGTCGCGATCTTCGGCGGCAGCGGCACCGTGGCCGGCGCCGCGATCGGCGCGATGCTGCTCGTGACCATCAACCGGGCCCTGCCCGTGGTCGGCATCCCGGACTTCTGGCAGCGGGCCGTGGTCGGCGTCCTGATCCTGGGCGCGATCATCCTCGACCGCGTCCTGGCGGTGCGGCGCTCGCGGCGGCTGGCCGAGACGCGCGAGGCCGAGTCCAGCGGCGCGGGCGCCGACGACGTCGAACACCGGGGGAGCGCATGACCACGACCGCCACGACGACGCCGCGCCCTGCGGTCGCGGTGCACGCCCGGCCCTGGTGGCGGCGGGCGCTGCTCACGCGCGAGTGGGCGACGGTGGCCCTGCTGGCCGTCGTGTACGCCGTCGCGCTGGGTACGGTGACGGGCTTCGACGGCCCGCTGACCATCACCTACCTGGTGCTCGACATCACGCCCGTGCTCCTGGTCGCGATGCCGATGACGGCGATCATCCTCACGGGCGAGATCGACCTGTCGGTCGCGTCCGTCGTCGGCCTGTCGAGCGTCACGCTCGGCGTGCTGTACCAGGCGGGCCTGCCGATGGCGGCCGCCGCGCTCGCCGCAGCCCTGGTCGGCGTCCTGTGCGGGCTCGTCAACGGCACGCTCGTGGCGTACCTGGGCCTGCCGTCGCTCGCGGTGACCATCGGCACGCTCGCCCTGTTCCGCGGCCTGGCCGTCGGCCTGCTGGGGACGACGGCCGTCACGACCTTCCCCGAGTCGTGGACCGACGGGGCCCGGGCGACGTTCGGCGACTCGCCGCTCCCCGTGGTCACGGTCGTGCTGGCCGTCGTGGTCGTCGCGTTCGCGGTCCTCCTGCACGCCACGCCGTTCGGGCGCGACGTGTTCGACATCGGGCGCACGCGCGAGGCCGCCCGGTTCTCGGGTGTCGACGTGCGGCGCACGCTGCTGGTGCTGTTCGTGCTCTCGGGCCTGGTGTCGGCGCTCGCGGGCGTGTACTACACGCTGCGCTACGGCAGCGCCCGCGGGGACAACGCGACCGGGCTCGAGCTGCAGGTCGTCGCGGCCGTGCTGCTCGGCGGCGTGTCGATCTTCGGCGGCCGGGGCGCCGTGCACGGCGTCGTGGCCGGCGTCCTGCTGATCGGCGTGCTGGCCGCCGCGCTGCGGCTCGAGAACGTCACCGTCAACCTCATCAACATCGTCATCGGTGCCCTGCTCGTGCTGTCCGTGGTGTCGCCACGGGTCGTGGCGGCGGTCGCCCGGCGCCGGCGTCCGGTGAGCTCGAAAGCCCACCGGCCCGAGCGGGACCGGTCCATCGAGAGGAGTCAACGATGAAGCTGTCAGACCGCAAGGTGCCGGCACGCCGTCCGCGGACGGTCGTGGTGGCCGCGATGGTCGCGGGCCTCGCCCTCGTCACCGGGGCGTGCTCCGACGACGGCGGCGGGGGAGGCGCGGACGACGGCGGTGGAGGCGGCGACGGGACGACGATCACGTTCCTGCCCAAGAACCTCGGCAACCCGTACTTCGACGCCTCGAGCACGGGCGGCCAGGAGGCGGCCGAGGAGTTCGGCGGGGTCTTCGACGAGGTCGGTCCGGACCAGGCGACCCCCGACGCGCAGGTGCCCTTCATCAACACGGCGGCCCAGCAGGGCGTCGACGCGCTCGTGGTCTCGGCCAACGACCCGCGGGCGATCGGCGACGCGCTCGACGAGGCCCGCTCGGCGGGCACCAAGGTCGTGACGTTCGACTCCGACACCGACCCCGAGTTCCGGGACGTGTTCGTCAACCAGGCGAGCGCCGAGGGCATCGCCGCCAAGCAGCTCGAGCTCGTCTCGGAACAGATCGGCGGCTCGGGCCAGATCGCCATCCTCTCGGCGTCGGCCAACGCGACCAACCAGAACGCGTGGATCGCGCTCATGGAGGACATGCTCGCGTCGGAGTACCCGGACGTCGAGCTGGTCGAGATCGCCTACGGCGACGACGACGACCAGACGTCGTTCGACAAGACCGCGGCGCTGCTCCAGTCCCACCCGGACCTCAAGGGCATCGTCTCGCCCACGACCGTCGGCATCGCGGCCGCGGCCCGGTACGTCTCGACGTCGGAGCACAAGGGCAAGGTCGCGATCACCGGCCTGGGCACGCCCAACCAGATGCGCGAGTACGTCGAGGACGGGACGGTCACGTCGTTCGCCCTCTGGAACCCGGAGGACCTGGGCTACCTCGCGGCGCACGCGGCCAAGGCCCTGGCCGACGAGGAGATCACGGGCGCGGAGGGCGACACCTTCACGGCGGGCCGCCTGGGCGAGTTCACGGTGGGCGCGAACGGCGAGGTGCTGCTCGGTGAGCCGTTCGTGTTCGACGAGTCCAACATCGCCGACTTCGACTTCTGATCGACGCGCGCGCCTTGCGGCGGCCGCCGATGCCGGTGTACCGTCTGGGTTGAATCGATTCATCAGCGCGTCGACGACGACGCGGGAAGCAGGACCGATGGTGGAGTCCGACGCCGCACGGCGCCGCGTGATGTTCCAGTTCCGGGTCCGCCCGGAGCTGCTCGACGAGTACCGGCGCCGGCACGCCGCCGTCTGGCCCGAGATGCTCGAGGCCCTGCACGCCACGGGCTGGGAGAACTACTCGCTCTTCACGCGGCCCGACGGCCTCGTGGTCGGGTACGTCGAGACGGCCGACCTCGCGGCCGCTCAGGCCGGCATGGCCGCGCTCGAGGTCAACGCGCGCTGGCAGGCGGAGATGGCGGAGCTCTTCGCCGGTGCCGGCCCCGGCGACGGCCTGGACGAGCTCACCGAGGTGTTCCACCTCGAGACGCAGCTCGCCCAGGCCGCCGCCACGAAGGACCAGGACGCACAGGGAGCCCCATGACGAACCTCGACGACATCACCCCGACCCTGGGACGGCTCGCCGTCGAGGTCCCGTCATGGGCCTATGGCAACTCGGGCACCCGGTTCAAGGTCTTCACGACGCCCGGCACGCCCCGCACGCCGCAGGAGAAGATCGCCGACGCCGCCATGGTCCACCGGCTCACGGGCCTGGCGCCCACGGTCGCCCTGCACATCCCGTGGGACAGGGTCGACGACTACGCCGCGCTCCGGCAGCACGCCGAAGGGCTCGGCGTCCGGCTCGGCACCATCAACTCGAACACGTTCCAGGACGACGCCTACAAGCTCGGCTCGCTCACCCACACCGAACCCGCGGTGCGCCGCAAGGCGGTCGCCCACCACCTCGAGTGCATCGAGATCATGCACCTGACCGGCTCGCGCGACCTCAAGATCTGGCTCGCGGACGGGTCCAACTACCCGGGCCAGTCCGACATCCGGACCCGCCAGGACCACCTGCACGAGGCGCTGCAGGAGATCTACGCCGCGCTGGGACCCGACCAGCGGATGGTCCTCGAGTACAAGCTCTTCGAGCCGGCGTTCTACCACACCGACGTGCCCGACTGGGGCACCTCGTACGCGCACGTGACCGCGCTCGGGGAGAAGGCGTTCGTCTGCCTCGACACCGGGCACCATGCGCCGGGGACGAACATCGAGTTCATCGTGGCCCAGCTGCTGCGCCTCGGGCGGCTCGGGTCGTTCGACTTCAACTCGCGGTTCTACGCCGACGACGACCTCATGGTCGGGGCCGCCGACCCGTTCCAGCTCTTCCGCATCCTCGTCGAGGTCGCACGTGGCGGCGGCTTCGACGAGGGCTCCGGGGTCGCGCTCATGCTCGACCAGTGCCACAACATCGAGGCCAAGATCCCCGGGCAGATCCGGTCGGTCCTCAACGTCCAGGAGATGACGGCGCGCGCCCTGCTGCTCGACCGCGAGGCGCTCACCGCCGCGCAGGAGGCCGGTGACGTGCTCGGCGCCAACGCCGTCTTCATGGACGCCTTCTACACCGACGTCCGCCCCGCGCTCGCCGCGTGGCGCGAGGCCCGGGGGCTGCCCGCCGACCCGATGCGCGCCTACGCGGACTCGGGCCATGCCGAACGGATCGCCGCCGAGCGGGTGGGCGGCACACAGGCGTCCTGGGGCGCGTGACGCCCCGCATCGAACGAAAGGGCCGAGGATGACCCATCCCGCCGTCACCGAGCTCGTCGCCCGGTCCCACCGGCTGGGCGCGGACGCGCGCAACACCAACTACGCCGGGGGCAACACCTCGGCCAAGGCCACCGCGACCGACCCGGTCACGGGGCAGGACGTCGAGCTCCTGTGGGTCAAGGGCTCGGGCGGCGACCTGGGTACGCTCACCGAGTCCGGGCTGGCCGTCCTGCGGCTCGACCGGCTGCGGGCGCTGCAGGACGTCTACCCCGGCGTCGAGCGCGAGGACGAGATGGTCGCCGCGTTCGACTACTGCCTGCACGGCAAGGGTGGTGCCGCGCCGTCGATCGACACGGCGATGCACGGCCTGGTCGACGCCGCGCACGTCGACCACCTGCACCCGGACGCCGGCATCGCGATCGCGACCGCCGTCGACGGCGAGGAGCTCACGGCACGCATCTTCGGCGACCGGGTCGTGTGGGTGCCCTGGCGCCGTCCCGGCTTCCAGCTCGGCCTCGACATCGCGGCGGTCAAGGCGGCCCACCCGCAGGCGGTGGGCACCGTCCTGGGCGGGCACGGCATCACCGCCTGGGGCGACACCTCTGAGGAGGCCGAGCGCAGCTCGCGGTGGATCATCGAGACGGCCGCGGCGTACATCGCGGAGCACGGGCGGCCCGAGCCGTTCGGACCGGTGCTCGCGGACCACGCGCCGTTGCCCGACGCCGAGCGGCGCGCCAAGGCGGCGGCCCTGGCGCCGCACCTGCGCGCGATCGCGTCGCACGACCATCCCCAGGTGGGGCACTACACGGACTCCGACGTCGTGCTCGACTTCGTCTCGCGCGAGGCGCACCGCCGGCTCGCCGAGCTCGGGACGAGCTGCCCGGACCACTTCCTGCGGACCAAGGTCAAGCCGCTCGTCGTCGACTTGCCCGCCACCGCGAGCGTCGAGGAGGTCGTCGCCCGCCTGCCCGAGCTGCACGAGGCGTACCGCGCGGACTACACCGCGTACTACGAGCGGGGAGCGGCGGCGGCGCGCAGCCGCGGCGAGGAGCCGCCCGCGATGCGCGGCGCCGACCCGGCCGTCGTGCTCGTGCCCGGCGTCGGCATGTTCTCCTACGGGGCGGACAAGCAGACCGCGCGCGTGGCGGGGGAGTTCTACGTCAACGCGATCAACGTGATGCGCGGGGCCGAGGCGCTGTCCACGTACGCGCCGATCGACGAGTCGGAGAAGTTCCGCATCGAGTACTGGGCGCTCGAGGAGGCCAAGCTCCGGCGGCGCCCGCGGCCCAGGCCGCTCGCGACCCGCATCGCGTTCGTCACCGGCGCGGCGTCGGGGATCGGCAAGGCCATCGCCCACCGGCTGGCCGCCGAGGGCGCGTGCGTGGTCGTCGCGGACCTCGACGCCCGCAAGGCGAGCGACGTCGCGGCCGAGATCGGGTCCGCCGACGTCGCGGTCGGCGTGGCCGCCGACGTGTCCGACGAGGCGGCGGTCCGGTCGGCGCTGGCCGAGGCTGTGCTGGCCTTCGGCGGCGTGGACATCGTCGTCAACAACGCCGGGCTCTCGCTGTCGAAGTCGCTGTTCGACACCACCGAGGCCGACTGGGACCTCCAGCACGACGTCATGGCCAAGGGCTCGTTCCTGGTCTCCAAGAACGCCGCGCGCATCCTCGTGGACCAAGGGCTCGGGGGCGACATCGTCTACATCTCGAGCAAGAACTCCGTGTTCGCGGGCCCCAACAACGTCGCGTACTCCGCGACCAAGGCCGACCAGGCGCACCAGGTACGGCTGCTCGCCGCCGAGCTGGGCGAGCACGGCATCAAGGTGAACGGGATCAACCCCGACGGCGTCGTGCGCGGCTCGGGCATCTTCGCGTCCGGGTGGGGCGCGAACCGGGCCCGGACGTACGGCGTCCCCGAGGAGAAGCTCGGCGAGTTCTACGCCCAGCGCACCCTGCTCAAGCGCGAGGTGCTCCCCGAGCACGTCGCCAACGCCGTCTACGCCCTGTGCACGCCCGACTTCTCGCACACGACCGGCCTGCACGTGCCCGTCGACGCCGGCGTCGCGCAGGCATTCCTGCGGTGAGCCGGCCGGCGTTCGTCGCGGTCGACCTGGGCGCCACGAGCGGGCGCGTCATGCTCGCGGTCGTGCCCGACGGCGCCCGGAAGGTCGAGCTGACCGAGACGGGCCGCTTCGGGAACCGGGCGCGCACCGACGCGAGCGGTGCGCTGCGCTGGGACTTCGACCAGCTGTGGGCCGGCATCCTCGAGGGACTGCGGGCCGCCGCGGACGAGGCCGCGGCCCGTGGCGTGACGATCCGCGGGATCGGCGTCGACTCCTGGGCGGTCGACCACGGCCTGCTCGACGCGGCCGGGAACCTCGTCGACGACCCCTACTGCTACCGCGACCCCAGGACCGCGGGCGTGCCCGAGCTCGTCTACTCGCGGGTCCCGTTCTCCGAGCACTACGCGGTCAACGGGCTGCAGCACCTGCCGTTCACCACGGAGTTCCAGGTCGTGGCGGCCGCGCTCGCGGCCACGGGCACTCCGCCCGACACCGCCTGGCTCCGAGCGGCGCACCTGCTGCTCCTCCCCGACCTCGTCACCTACCGGCTCACGGGGCGGCGCGTCGCGGAGGTCACCAACGCGTCGACCACCGGCCTGCTCGACGCGCGGACGCGCACGTGGGCCGAGGAGCACATCGCGCGCCTGGACACCGCCTTCGGGCTGGGCGGCGTCCGCGGCAGGCTCGCAGACCTGGTCGAGCCGGGCACGGTCGTCGGGCCGCTGCTGCCCGAGGTCGCGTCGCTGACCGGGCTGGCCGGGCTGGCCGAGGTGCCCGTGATCGCCGTCGCCTCGCACGACACCGCGTCGGCCGTGGTCGCGACGCCGCTCTCCGAGCCGCGCCCGGGGGAGGCCGCCGCGTACATCTCGTCGGGCACGTGGTCGTTGGTGGGCCTCGAGCTCGCGGCGCCCGTGCTCACCGAGGAGAGCAGGGCGGCCGGCTTCACCAACGAGCTCGGGCTCGACGGCACGGTGCGGTACCTGCACAACGTCATGGGGCTGTGGATCCTCGACGAGTGCGTGCGCGAGTGGTCGGCCTCGGACGCGGCTGCGGGCGCCGAGGCGGTCGACCTGCCCGCGCTGCTCGCGGCCGCCGGCCGGGAGCCGGGCGGACGGTGCCTGGTCGGCGTGGACGGCGACGAGTTCCTGGCGCCGGGCGACATGCCGCGACGGCTCCGGGCGGCGATCGGGCGTGCGGGGGCGGCCGTCCCGGACACCCGGCCCGCCCTCGTGCGTGTGATCCTGGACAGCCTCGCCGACGCCTACGCGCGCGCCGTGCGCCGGGCCGGCGAGCTGGCCGGCGTGCGCGTCACCGCCGTGCACGTCGTGGGCGGCGGGTCCCGGAACACGCTGCTCAACGAGCTGACCGCGCAGGCGACCGGGCTCCCCGTCGTCGCAGGCCCGGTCGAGGCCGCGGCGCTCGGCAACGCCCTGGTCCAGGCCCGCGCGGTCGGCGTGCTCGGCGGCGGTCTCGGCGTGCTCCGGGCCGTCGTGAGAGCAGGCGACGAGCTCGCGGTGCACGAGCCGGGAGACGTGCGTCTCCGCGAGCCAGGGTGAGGATTCGGGGGGCATCTTTGCCGGTAGGCTTGGGCACCGACCTGCCCTGGGAGGGCCTACGTGACAGAGTCCAGCACAGCACCCGCACTGGAGGGGGTGCCGATCGACGCCGCACGGGCCAACGACCCGGCGGCGTCCGCCGTCGACGGCACGGACGAGTCGGCCGGGGCCGCCGTCCAGCCGCGCGGAGTGCTGCTGGTGGTCCGGGCCGACGACGGTGTGCTGCTGCACGTATCGACGAGCATCCAGGCGCACCTCGGGGTCAGTGCCGAGGACGTCGTGGGCCGGCCCTTGTCCGAGGCGATCGGGGACGAGGCGGAGCGCCTGGTGCTCGACCGCGCCGCGACCGTCCTGGACCTCAAGGCCGTCAACCCGCTCACCGTGCAGGTGCCCCAGGAGCGTGGCGGCGGGACGTTCGACCTCCAGCTCCACCGGCCCCGGCAGTCCGCCTCGGCCGCGCCGCCGCTCCTCGTGGTCGAGCTCGAGCCCGCGGCCGGTCCGCGGCCGCTGACCGTGTCCGGCACCTACGGGACCGTGCGGGCCGCGCTCGCCGACCTCGAGCGCTCGGCGTCGAGCGAGGAGCTCTACGACATCACCGTGCGCACGGTGCGCGACCTGACCGGGTTCGACCGGGTGGCCGTGTATCGGTTCGACGCGCTGGGCAACAGCGAGGTCGTGGCGGACGCCCACCGGCCCGGGCTCAAGTCCCACGTGGGCGTCCACTATCCGCCGTCGGACTTCTCGTCCGAGATGCTGGACATGTACCAGACGCAGCGGGTGCGCCACGTCCCCGACTTCACGGCGGACCACGACTGCCTCGTCTCGGCCGACCTCCCGGCCGCGCGCGTCCCGGTCGACCTGACGGCGGCGACGTTGCGGGCCGCCGTGTCCCCGCAGCGCGAGCTCCAGGTCGCCCGCGGCATCCGGGCCGGCCTGGTGGCCTCGCTCAGCCATGGCGGCCGGATGTGGGGCGTGCTCGTCTGCCACCACTACGACGGGCCGCTCGTCGTCCCCGTCGAGCTCCGGGCCGCCATCGAGCTGGTGGCGTCGACCGTCTCGGCCCTGGGTGCCGCCCAGGTCGGCCTCGACCGGGATGCGGAGACGCGGCGGCAGGAGCGCGTGCTGGCGCACCTCGCGGCCTCGTCCCGCGACGAGTCGGTGCCGCTCGGTATCGCCATCACCCGGTCGGGCTGGACCCGGCGCCTCGTGAACGCGGACGGCGCCATCGTACGCGCGGAGGGCCGCGTGACCACGGTCGGCCACGTGCCGGACGAGCCCGGGCAGAAGGCCCTCCTGGACTGGGTCGCGAGCGCCGACGACGAGGTCGTGCTCACCGACTCCCTGCGCAAGGCCGCACCCGAGGTCGCGGCGGCCGCGCCGGGGGTGGCGGGCGTCATGGGTATCGGCCTGCCCGAGGGCCAGGTCGTGGTCTGGCTGCGCGACGAGGTCCAGCACCGCATCGAGTGGGGCGGCGACCCGAGCACGAGCCGTCCCGAAGCCTTCGGCGACCCGGTCCGCACCATGGTGCGCCCGTCGCTCGAGCGGTGGCGCGAGGTCGTCGACGGTCACTCCCTGCCCTGGACCGAGGACCAGGTCGAGAGCGCGGTCGCCCTGCGCGGGCACCTCGTCGAGGCGCTCTACCTGCGTGGCCGCAAGGAGCTGCGGGCGACGGAGGAGCTGCAGCGCAGCCTCCTGCCGCACGGGCTGCCCGAGCTCGACGGGTGGACGGTCGACGCGCGGTACGACGCCGCGGGGTCCGGGCTCGTGGGCGGTGACTGGTACGACGCCCTGATCCTGCCCTCCGGGCACCTGGCGGTCGTCGTCGGCGACGTGACGGGGCACGGGCTGCAGGCCGCGGCGACCATGGGCCAGCTGAGGACGGCGTTGCGCACGTCGCTCGTGGGCACCTGCTCGGCCTACGAGGCCGTGCGTCAGCTGCTCGAGGTGGTGCGCTGGACGCTGCCGAACGAGGTGGCCACGCTGAGCGTCGCCCTCGTGGACCCGGCGACGGGCGTCGTGGAGAACGTTTCGCTCGGGCATCCGCCGATGCTCGTGGTGCACCCCGGCGGTGACGTGGAGTGGTCGCCCCGCGCGGGCGCACCGCCGCTCGGCGTCACCGAGGAGGTGCCCACGGCGCGCCGGTTCGAGGTGCCGGTGGGTGCCACGCTCGTGCTGTACAGCGACGGCCTGGTCGAGCGGCGCGACGAGTCGATCCGCGAAGGGCTGGACCGTCTCGCGCGCGCCTTCGCCGACGGCGGCGGGCGGGCGCTGGACGACGTCGTGCAGCACACGCGCGACGAGAGCTCGACCGACGACGCCACGCTGCTGGTCGTGCGGCACTCCCGCTGACGACGCCCAGGCGTCAGCCGGAGCGTCGTCAGGGCGGAGCGTCGTCAGGCCGAGCTTCGTCAGACCGAACGGCGTCAGACCGAGGCGACGACCGCGGCCGGGGTGACCGAGAAGCAGGCCCAGACGTGCTTCTCGTCGGGTCCCGTACGGCACCAGCCCAGCTGATGCGCGGCCCGGCGGGCGAGGACCAGACCGAACCCGCCGGCGCCAGGTGCGCGCTCGCCGGCCAGCAAGGGCGGCGAGTCCGGGTTGCGGTCGATGACGTCGATCGTGGCGAGATCGTCGCCACGCAGCAGGCGCACGGTGACGGGCGGAGCGCCGTGGCGCAGCGCGTTGGTCGCGAGCTCGCTCGCGACGAGGACGATGCGCTGGATCAAGGGTGGCCCGGGGTCGTCGTCCGGCTGCCCGGCCGAGCCGGCACGGCCCGGCAGCGCCGCCTCGAGCTCGGCGCGCAGGCCCGCCAGGTCCTCGAGGGACCGGAGCGCCCAGCACCGCACCTCCGCCATGGTTGACGGCAGCGGCGCCTCGGCCACGCTCATTGGTCTCGCCCGCCGGCGGCCGAAGGCTCGGGTACCGGCTCGAAGACGAAGAGCGCGGCGACACCTGACAGGTCCAGGAGATCCTGGATCCGGTCGGGGACGCCGCGCAGGATGGGCGGTTCGGGGCTGCCCTCTGCCGCGTGGTACAGCAGCCGGAGACCGCCGGAGTCCATGAACGTCACCCTGGTCAGGTCGATGGTGATCCGCTCCGTCGCCTGCTGCGCAAGCTGGACGAGAACGTCCTCCCGACGCGACTGCACAGCCGCGTCTATCTCACCTTCCATCACCCAGAAGCTGCCGTCGTCCTCTGCTCGAACGTCGCCATGCGCCACCGTGGTGGTCCTCCCCCCGACCGACAGACCCCGGCGAGTACTCCGGGGTTCAGCCTCTGACCCTACCCGGATGGGCACCGGGTCACAGCATGAGTGTCACTCCGTGCACCTGGACGCCTCGATCACCCCCAGAAAAGGCAGCACGTGGTCGCGAAATCGCCGCCCTACGGTCGCGGCCGTCCGGGCCGGTTCTGCGGCCCAGATCTCCGCGTTGAAGATCTCGGTCTCGACGTCACCCCGGTAGCCCGCGGCGGCGACCCATCGCGTGATGGTCGCGAAGTCGACGTACCCGTCGCCGACGTGCCCGCGCGAGTTCAGCGGCTCGGCAGCCAGCGGCAGGACCCAGTCGCACACCTGGTACCCGGCGAGCCGGCCCTCGTGGCCGGCCCGGGCGATCGACCCGCTCAGCGCGGGGTCCCACCACACGTGGTAGGTGTCCACGACGACGCCGACCGCGGTCGCCGGGAAGGGCGCGGCGAGGTCGAGCGCCTGGGCGAGCGTCGCGATCACGGCGCGGTCCGCCGTGAACAGCGGGTGCAGCGCCTCGAGCACGATCCGCACCCCGTGGTCCTGGGCGAACGGCACCAGGTCGGCGATGCGGTCCGCGACGCGCGCCCGCGTCGCGACGAGGTCGCGGTCGGCCGGCCCGGCGTCGGGCCGCGGACCCTGCCCGGGGGTCGCGTTGGCCGGCAGGCCGCCGACGACGAACACGAGCTCGCTCGTGCCGACGGTCGCGGCCTCCTCGATGGCACGGCGGTTGTCGTCGAGCGCGGCCGCGATGCCGGCGTCGTCCGCGGCCGTGAGGAACCCGCCGCGGCACAGGCTCGACACGCGCAGGCCGGCGTCGGCGACCACGCGCCGCGCCCTGCCGGCGCCGATCTCCTGGACCCGGTCGCGCCACAGGCCGACGGCGCCGAACCCGGCGGTCGCGGCTGCCTCGACCGCCTGCTCGAGCGAGGCGTGCTTGACGGTCGCCGTGTTGAGCGAGCACCTGCTCAGGTCCGCACGGCCGGTCATGAGTGGGCCCCGTTCGTGGTCAGGAACGCGGTCAGGCGCGCGGCGGCGAGCGGCGGGTCGAGCAGCATGCCGCAACCGTCGGCGAGCCGGGCCAGCTCCACCAGGTGCGCGACCGAGCGGCCGGAGTGCAGCCCGCCCACGAGCTGGAAGCCCGGCTGGAACCCGTTGAGCCAGGACAGGAACGCGATCCCAGTCTTGTAGGACGAGGTGGGCGCGCCGAAGACGTGCCGGCCCAGCGGCTCGGTCGACGCGAGGATCGCGTGCCCGCGCGCCGCGCCGTCGGGGTCGCCCGCGGCTCCCGCGTCGAACGCCTGGAGAGCGGTCGACGCCGCGGGGTAGATCGCGGCGAAGATGCCGAGCAGCGCGTCCGAGTGACCCTGCTCGTCGCCCGCGACGAGCTCGGGGTAGTGGAAGTCGTCACCGGTGTAGAGGCGCACGCGCGGGCCCGGCAGCGCGGCCAGCGAGCGCCGCAGCGCGACCTCGTGGGCGGCGTCGAGCAGCGAGACCTTGACGCCGTCGACCGTGGCCTGGTGGGCGCGGATGACGTCGAGGAAGGTCCGGGTGGCCGACCCGACGCTCTCCGAGCCCCAGTACCCCGCGAGCGCCGGGTCGAACATGGTGCCGAGCCAGTGCAGGATCACCGGCTCGTCGGCCTCGGCCAGCACCGCGTCGTAGACGCGCGCGTAGTCGTCGGCGGACCGCGCCACGCGTGCGAGGGCCCGGGAGGCCATGACGACCACCTGGGCGCCGGCGTCCTGCACCAGGTGGACCTGGGCGCGGTAGGCGTCGACGACGGCGGCCAGGGCGGCGGGGTCGCCCGGCGCCCAGGTGGCGACCTGTGCCGGGTCGAGCTGGTCGGTGCCCGCACCGCAGGCGAGCCGGCCGCCGACGGCCTGCGCCTCGGCCGCGGACCGGCGCACGAGCTCCTGCGTCGCCGCCCAGTCCAGGCCCATCCCGCGCTGGGCGGTGTCCATCGCGTCGGCGACGCCGAGCCCCGAGGACCAGATCCGGTGCCGGTAGGCCAGCGTCGCGTCCCAGTCGACGACGGCGGGCGCGCCCGGGACGTTGTCGGCGCCCACGACCGGCACCACGTGGGCCGCGGCGAAGGCGACGCGGGACGTGATCGGGCTGCGCGGCGTCGTCCACGGCCCGGGCGAGCGCAGCTCACGCTCGTCGGCGCCGGCCATCCGGCCGTCGTCGTCGAACCGCGGGAGCCGCACGGTGACGCCCGAGGGTTCGAGGGCGGGGGCGAGCTGGACGGCCGCGCGCGCGGGGGCAGGCGGGTACGGAGGCGGCTGCGGCCCAGCAGACGGTGCGCTCACAGGACGACCTCCGGGACGTCGAGCCGGCGGCCCTCGGCGGAGGAGCGCAGGCCGAGCTCGGCGAGCTGCACGCCGCGTGCCGCGGAGAGCAGGTCGAAGCGGTGGGGGCGTCCGGCGACGACGTCGCGCAGGAACACCTCCCACTGGAGCTTGAAGCCGTTGTCGAGGTCGGCGTTGGCCGGCACCTCGAGCCACTGCTCGCGGAACGGCTCGGTGACCGGCAGGTCGGGGTTCCACACCGGCTTGGGCGTGTGCGCACGCTG